>Ga0070739_10003635_pt1 | contig 18977 bp, 21 predicted proteins | sample Coa_R1_7_FD_66445 | JGI IMG/M metagenome (GOLD analysis project Ga0070739, IMG submission 66445) | Surface soil microbial communities from Centralia Pennsylvania, which are recovering from an underground coalmine fire - Coalmine... | ecosystem: Environmental > Terrestrial > Soil > Unclassified ... | reverse complement strand
CCGGCCCGGCAACCTCGGCTACCCGATCTTCGACACCGCGGTCGGCCGGATCGGGGTCTACATCTGCTACGAGCGGCACTTCCCCGAGGGCTGGCGGGCGCTGGGCCTGGCCGGCGCGCGCATCGTGTTCAACCCCTCGGCGACCAGCAGGGGCCTGTCACAGTACCTGTGGCGCCTGGAGCAGCCGGCCGCCGCGGTCGCCAACGAGTACTTCGTCGGCGCCATCAACCGGGTCGGCGTGGAACCGCTGGGCGACAACGACTTCTACGGCCAGTCCTACTTCGTCGACCCGCGCGGGCAGCTGGTCGGCGAGGCGGCGTCGGACACCGAGGAAGAGATCGTGGTCCGGGACCTGGACATGGGCCAGCTGCAGGAGGTACGTGACCTGTGGGCCTTCTACCGGGACCGACGTCCCGACACCTACGGCCCGCTGACCGAGGCCTGACGGGAAGGGGTCTAGATGAGCATCCTGATTCGCGGTGGCACGGTCGTTTCGGCGACCGGTTCGGCGCTCGCCGACGTCCTGGTCGACGGCGAGAGCGTCGCCGCGCTGGCCGTCCCGAGCACTCCGCTGGCCGAGTCGTGGAGCGCGGTCGCCGGTACGGTGATCGACGCGACCGGGAAGTACGTGATCCCCGGCGGCATCGACGTGCACACGCACATGGAGCTGCCCTTCGGCGGCACCTTCGCCTCGGACACCTTCGAGACCGGGACGAGAGCGGCGGCCTGGGGCGGAACCACGACGATCGTGGACTTCGCGGTGCAGAGCAAGGGCGCCTCGCTGCTGGCCGGGATCGAGGCCTGGCACGCCAAGGCGGACGGCAACTGCGCGATCGACTACGGCTTCCACGCGATCATCTCGGACGTGAACGAGGCCGCGCTCAAGGAGATGGACGCCGCGGTCGAGGCCGGGGTGACCAGCTTCAAGATGTTCATGGCGTACCCGGGCGTGTTCTACTCGACCGACGGCGAGATCTTCCTGGCGATGCAGAAGGCCAGGGCGAACGGCGCGGTCATCATGATGCACGCCGAGAACGGCATCGCGATCGACCAGCTGGTCGCGCAGGCGCTGGCCGAGGGCCGCACCGATCCGGTGTACCACGGGCTGACCCGGCCGCCGGAGCTGGAGGGCGAGGCGACCAGCCGCGCGATCCAGCTGGCGAAGGTCACCGGGGCGCCGCTGTACATCGTGCACCTGACGGCGTCGCAGGCCCTGAACGCGGTGACCGAGGCGCGTGACGGCGGGCAGAACGTCTTCGCCGAGACGTGCCCGCAGTACCTGTATCTGGCCCTTGATGACCTGGCCAAGCCGGACTTCGAGGGCGCGAAGTACGTCGCGTCCCCGCCGCTGCGTCCGCGCGAGCACACCGAGGCGCTGTGGAAGGGGCTGCGCACCAACGACCTGTCCGTCATCTCCACCGACCACTGCCCGTTCTGCTTCAAGGACCAGAAAGAGCTCGGCCGCGGCGACTTCTCGAAGATCCCCAACGGCATGCCGGGCGTCGAGCATCGCATGGACCTGATCTACCAGGGCGTCGCCGCCGGGAAGATCAGCAAGGAGCGGTGGGTCGAGCTGTGCTCCACCACCCCGGCGCGCATGTTCGGGCTCTACGGCCGCAAGGGCGTCATCGCGCCCGGCGCGGACGCCGACATCGTGGTCTACGACCCGGACGCGCACCAGACCATCAGTGCCGCGACGCACCACATGAACGTGGACTATTCGGCGTATGAGGGGATGGAGATCACCGGCCGGGTCGACACCGTGCTCTCGCGCGGCTCCGTGGTCATCCGCGACGGCGAGTTCCACGGCAAGTCGGGGCACGGACAGTTCGTGCGCCGCGGCCTGTCCCAGTACCTGGTCTGAGAGGAAGCGTCATGGATTTCGGCGTCGTCCTGCAAACGGACCCCCCGGCCACCAGACTCGTCGACACGATGCGGCAGGCCGAGCAGCTCGGTTTCGGCTACGGCTGGACCTTCGACTCCACGGTGCTGTGGCAGGAGCCGTTCGTCATCTACTCGCGGATCCTGGCCGCGACCGAGCGGCTGCGCGTCGGCCCGCTGGTGACCAATCCGGGCACCCGCGACTGGTCGGTGCTCGCGTCCCTGTTCGCCACGCTCAACGACATGTACGGCAACCGCACGGTCTGCGCGATCGGCCGGGGCGACTCGGCGCTGCGCGTGATCGGCCGCAAGCCGGAGAGCCTGGCGACGGTCGGCGCGTGCATGCGCGCGGTGAAGGATCTGGCGGAAGGCAGGGAGACCCAGCTCAACGGCGTGATGGTCAAGATCCCGTGGGTGCGCGGCGGCCGGCTGCCGATGTGGATGGCGGCGTATGGGCCCAAGGCGCTCAAGCTGGTCGGCGAGCAGGCGGACGGCTTCGTGCTGCAGTGCGCGGACCCCGACATCGCGCGCTGGACGATCGGCACGGTGCGCGACGCCGCGAAGGAGGCGGGCCGCGACCCGGACACGATCACGATCTGCGTCTCAGCACCCGCATACGTCGGCGAGGATCTGGCCCACGCGCGCGAGCAGACCCGCTGGTTCGGCGGGATGGTGGGCAACCACGTCGCGGACCTGGTGACGCGCTACGGCGCGGACGGCCCGGTCCCCCGGGCCCTGACGGATTACATCAAGGGCCGTGACGGCTACGACTACTCACACCACGGCCGAGCCGGCAATCCGTCGACCGACTTCGTCCCCGATGAGATCGTTGACCGCTTCTGCCTGCTCGGCCCGGCTTCCGCGCACCGCGACCGCCTCACCGAACTGGCCGAGCTCGGCGTCAACCAGTTCGCGCTGTACCTGATGCACGATCAGCCGGAGCAGACGCTCTGGGCGTACGGCCAGGATGTGATCCCCGCCCTGAGGTAACTCGACAAGCAGCAGGCAGTAGGCGGCAAGCGGCGAGCGGCTGCACCTTGTCTCGCCCAGCTGGACAACAGCGCGGCCCGGCGGGCGAAGGTCGGCGGTTGTCTCGCCCAGCTGGACAACCACCGAACTGTCCTGTGCAGCGAGACAGACCGTTGACTGTCTCGTTGAGCGGGACAGCCGTGTAGTTGCCGCGTGCTCCGCCGCCTCGCACTTCGCTCGGCGTCTCCGCGCGCTGAAGAGCACCCACCCGCCCACCCTACTCCGCGATCGGCGCCCGCCTTTTCGCCGCGCCTTTCCTTCCCAGACGCAGACCAGCGCCAGCCCGCGCGCGGTGCGCGAGCGTCGAGGACCCTGTGGTCACAGTGCACACTTCGGCCCGACGGGAGAGGACAGCGATCGGGTCGGCGACGGGTCGCAGCCGCCGAGCGTCAGCGAGGCGGCGTGCGCCGCAGCGCAGCGCAGCGTCCCAGAGGATCCGCGCGGCGTTCAGCGCGCAGCGCGTGCGCGGCAGCGCCCTGATTCGCGTAGCGGCCGAGCGCCAGCGAGGACGCGGAGCAGGGTGGGCGGGTGGGGGCTTTTCAGCGCGAAGCGCGTTAGCCGTAGACGTAAGCTTAATTCGGCGAACCGCGCAGACCGGTTGTCCGCTCAGCGAGACAGGTCAGGCGCGCGACGAGTTCACTGCGTCGCCGGGGCGCCCGGAACCATGCCGAGGCCGGGCAGTACTTCCGCGCCCGGCAGCAGGGTGAGCGCGAGGCCCGGCAGCCAGAGCTTGGAGCCGCGGATGCCGGAGCCGACCACGACGCGGGGCGCGGCGGCGACGGCCGCGTCGATGAGGATCGGCCAGTCGGCGGGCAGGCCGACCGGGGTGATGCCGCCGTACTCCATGCCGGTGAGCTCGACCGCCTCGTCCATCGGCGCGAAGGAGATCTTGCGGGCGCCGAGGTGGCGCCGGGCCAGCCCGTTGATGTCGGCGCGGGTGGTGGCGAGCACGAGGCAGGCCGCGTAGGTGGTCTGGCCGGCCCGTTTGGCCGCGACGACGACGCAGTTGGCGGACTCGTCGAGGCCGACGCCGTACTCGGCGCAGAACGCGGCGGTGTCCGCGAGCGCGGGGTCGATCGCGCCGACCTGGATCTCGGGCAGCGGGAGGGTGGCGGCGTGCTCGGCGAGGGCCTTGGCGGTCGGCGCGGCGAGCAGCTCGGGGTGATCGGCGGCGGGTTGCAGGACGACGTTCACGGTCACGGGTCCCAGCATGCCACGCGGCGGCAGGCGGATATTGCGGCGGCGGTGTCAGATCGAGCGACGGTGAGATTCGGCGACTGCGCGAGGGACTCGTGACGGGTGACGGGTGAGATCGAGCGACGCGGTGAGATCGCGGGACGGGGTCAGAGCTTGCGGAAATCGCGGGCTTCCTCGGCCGCGGCGCGGACGGCGTCGAGGTCGGCCCCCGAGGCGGCCGCTACCGCCGCCGAGACCGCGCCCTCGACCAGTGGCGCGTCGGCGAGGACGACCGGACCGGGCAGGTCGGCCGCGTCGTCGAGCAGGAGCTTGACCGTGAGCACGGCGCTGCCGAGGTCGGCGAGTATCACCACGCCGGCGCCGCGATCGGCTGCGCGCACCGCCTGCTCGATCAGCTCGATGCTGGTGCCGAGGCCGCCCTCCGGAAGGCCGCCGGCCGGTTCGACCGGGGCCTCGCCTCCCAGCTGCCGCGCCAGCTCAGCGGCGCCCTCGGCGAGGCGCGCGCTGTGTGAGACCAGGACGAGTCCGACGACCGGCGCGGACGCTGCCGGGCCAGAGTTCTGCTGGTCAGTCACCGCTTGGCTCCTCCCGGCCGTCGGTGGGGCCGCCGCTCGCCGCTGAATGGCCGTCAGACGCCGCGGCGACAGCGGTGTCGCGCAGCGCGGTGAGGATCACGACCGTGGACGCCGCGCCCGGATCCTCGTGGCCGATGCTGCGCGGGCCGAGGTAGCTCGCGCGGCCCTTCGAGGCCTGCATCGGGATCGTCGCCTCGGCTCCCGCGCGCGCCGCGTCGACCATTGCCGAGAGCGCGTCGAGCAGCGGCGTCGCCTTCGACGCCGCGTCGTTCAGCGCGGCGACCGCCGGGGCGAGCGCGTCGACCATGGTCTTGTCGCCGTCGCGGGCCGCGCCGAGCTTGCGGATCGCGGCGAGCGCCGCGTCGAGGGCGGCGGCGAGGCCGGGCAGGTCGGTCTCCGGGGTGTCGCCGAGGGCGCTGCCCGCGCGGCGGAACGCGGTGCCGTACAGCGGTCCCGAGGCGCCGCCTACCTTCGAGATCAGGGTGGTGCCGGTGAGCGAGAGAACCGTGGCAGGCGTGCGCGGGCTCGTGGTGTCGAGCACGCGCATCACGCCGGCGAAGCCGCGGTCGAGGTTCGTGCCGTGGTCCCCGTCGCCGATCGCCGCGTCGAGTTCGGTCAGGCGAACCCGGTCGGCCTCGATCGCGGCGGCGGCGCGGGTGATCCACGCGGTGAAGAAGGCGGTGTCCAGGGCGGGCGCGGCCGGTGATGTGGTCACCGGCTACCGTCCCCAACGCAGCGCGGGCGTCTGAACCGGTGCGTCCCACAGCTCGGTGAACTGCTCGGTGAGCCGGCAGACCGTCAGCGAGAAACCCTGCATCTCCAGGCTGGTGATGTAGTTGCCGACCAGATTGCGCGCGATCGTGACGCCCCGGGCCGCCAGCAGCCGTTGCACTTCGCGGTAGACGATGTAGAGCTCGATCAGCGGGGTTCCGCCCATGCCGTTGACCATGACGAGCACGTTGCCGCTCAACGGCATGTCGTCGCTGATCGCGTCGAGTGCCGTCTCCGCGAGCCGCGCGGCGGAGGCGATCGGGCCGCGGCGGCGGCCGGGTTCGCCGTGAATGCCGACGCCGATCTCGATCTCTGATTCGTCGAGCGTGAAGCCGGGCTGGCCGGAGGCCGGAGTGGTCGCGGGGCTCAGCGCGATGCCGAAGGAGCGGCTGCGGGCATTGACCTCCTCGGCTACGGCGGCGACGGCGGCCAGGTCCGCGCCCTGCTCGGCGAGCGCCCCGGCGATCTTCTCGACGAACACGGTGGCGCCGGTGCCACGCCGCCCGGCCGTGTAGAGCGAGTCCTCGACCGCGACGTCGTCGTTGACGAGGACGGAGCGCACCTCCACGCCCTCGTCCGCGGCCAGTTCCTCGGCCATCTGGAAGTTGAGCACGTCGCCGGTGTAGTTCTTCACGATCTGCAGCACACCGGCGCCGCTGTTGACGGCCTTCGCGGCGGCGAGCATCTGGTCGGGCACCGGGGAGGTGAACACCTCGCCCGGGCAGGCCGCGTCGAGCATCCCGTAGCCGACGAAGCCGGCGTGCAGCGGCTCGTGCCCGGAGCCGCCCCCGCTGACCAGGCCGACCTTTCCGGGACGCGGCCCCTCGGCGCGCGTGACCACCCGGTTCTCCAGGTCCACGGCGAGCGAGGGATGCGCGGCCGCCAGGCCCTCGAGCGCGTCGGCGACTACCTTGTCGGGCGCGTTGATCAGCTTCTTCACGCCTCCAGATTATGCCCGCACCCGATCGCCGCGGCGTGACGCGGGCCCGATGCGGGGGTGGCGCGCGCCGGTCGGGGATACGGCGGCGCGACGGTATTGTCTGGGGATTGCTACTTCCCGCTGGTGACCACCGCCGAGGACTCCCGTTGACCGATTCGCAGACGCCGCATGCGCCCGCTCCGGCCAGCGGCGGGCCGCAGCGCCCACCCGAGCGGGTGGGTCTGGGCACGATCGCGCGCGAGTGGGGGCGGATCGGCTGCATCGGCTTCGGCGGCCCTCCGGCGCACATCGCGCTGCTGCGGCGGCTGTGCGTCGAAGAACGCTGCTGGATGGGCGCGGAGGAGTTCGAAGACGCGATCGCCGCGACGAACCTGCTGCCGGGACCGGCCTCGACGCAGCTGGCGATCCTGTGCGCGTGGCGGCTGCGGCGCGTGCCCGGCGCGATCGTCGGCGGGCTCTGCTTCATCCTGCCGGGCCTCGCGATCATCATCGGGCTCTCGGCGCTGTTCCTGTCCGGGCATCCGCCGCTGTGGGTTCGCGGCGCGGCAGCCGGCGCGGGTTCGGCCGTGGCGGCGGTCGCGCTGAACGCGGCGGCGATGCTGCTGCCGGCCAGCCGGCGCCGGGCGCATCGTCCGGGGCAGCGGCGTCGGTGGACCGCGTACCTGGTGATCGGCGCGGCCGCAGCGATCGTGCTCGGGCCCTATCTCGTGCTGGTGCTGCTCGGGTGCGGCATCGTGGAGACGCTGTGGCGCAGGCGGGCCGCGCTGCCGGCGCAGGTGTCGTTGTGGCCGCTCGCTGCCGGTGCGGTGCCCGCGGCCGCCGGGCTCGGCGGGCTGATCTGGACCGCGTTCAAGGTGGGGGCACTGTCGTACGGCGGTGGGTTCGTCATCATCCCACTGATGCAGGCGGACGCGGTGCACCGGTATCACTTCCTGACGGCCCTTCAGTTCACCACGGCGGTGGCGCTCGGTCAGATCACGCCGGGGCCGGTGGTCCAGACGGTCGCGGTCGTCGGGTACGGCGCCGCCGGGGTGCTCGGCGCGCTGCTGGCCGCGGCGGTCGCGTTCTCGCCGTCGTTCCTGTTCGTCTTCTTCGGCGCGAGCCGCTTCGACCGGCTGCGCGGCAGCGAGTCCGTCCAGGCGTTCCTCGACGGCGCCGGCCCGGCGACGATCGGCGCCATCGGCGGGTCGGCGTTCACGCTCGGGAAGGCGCTGACCGAGCCGTGGCAGTTCGCGGTGCTCGCGGCGGCCGGGCTGTGGCTGCTGGTGCTGCGGCGCGGCGTGGTCAGCGCGCTGCTCGGCGCCAGCGCGCTGGGCGTCGTCGCCGCGCTGATCGGACTGGCGCTGTCCTGACCGACACCGCGTCGCTGGGCGTCGATTCGCAGAACCCGACCGGCGCGACCGGAGCCGCTCACTCGTTCGGCGCAGCTGCGTGGGCCGTCGGATCGGCTGGGTACTCAGACTGGTGAGGGTGGTTGACACCCGACCCGGCCCGCATCCGGCCGGTCCGTGCGGCGAATGGAGGCTCGGCTCATGTTCCAGATCCTGTGGTCGCTGATCGCCGGCTTGGTCATCGGCGGCCTGGCGCGGCTGCTGCTGCCCGGCAAGCAGGCCATCCCGGTGTGGCTGACGGTGCTGCTCGGCATCGCCGGGGCGTTCCTCGGCAACGGCATCGCCTCGTGGATCGGCGTGCGGCACACCGGCGGAGTGGACTGGATCCGGCACATTCTGCAGATCGGCATCGCGATGGCGCTGATCGCGGCCCTCGCCCCGGTCTGGGCGAACCGGGCCAAGAGCCACACCAGGGCGTAGCGCGACGCCGGCGCGGGCATCGCCGTCGTGGCGAGGGTCAGGCAGTACGCCGCCGCAGCGTGACGGCGCCCAGCGCGAGCGCGACGACGGTGACGCCGGCGATGACGATCAGGTCCCTGACGACCAGGCCGCTGACGCCGCTCTGCGCGGTCAGCCGGTTCATCGCGTCGACCGCGTAGGACAGCGGCATGACATCGGAGAGCCAGCGCAGCACGGTCTGCATGTCCTCGCGGGGCGTGAACAGCCCGCACAGCAGGAACTGCGGCAGGATGAACGCGGGCAGGAACTGCACGGCCTGGAATTCGGTGGCCGCGAAGGCCGAGACGAACAGGCCGAGCGCGGTGCCCAGGATCCCGTCCGCGAGCGCCACCACGAACAGCAGCCAGGTCGGGCCGCTGACGTGCAGGCCGAGCGGGCCGAGGGTGAGGCCGAACGCGACGGCGGCCTGCAGCAGGGCCAGCGCGCCGAAGGCGAGGGCGTAGCCGAGCAGCAGGTCGAGCTTGGCCAGCGGCATGGTCAGCAGCCGCTCCAGGGTGCCGCTTGACCGCTCCCGCAGCGTCGCGACCGAGGTGACTAGGAACATCACGATCAGCGGGAAGATGCCGAGCAGCGGCGCCCCGGAGTGGTCGAAGGTGCGCGGCTGCGCGTCGAAGACGTACTTGAGCAGCACCAGCAGGACGCAGGGCACGACGATCAGCAGGCCGATCGTGCGCGGATCGTGCCGCAGTTGGGCGAGCACGCGGCCGGCCGTGGCGACGGTTCGCCGGATGCTGGCAGCCACTCGGCCGCCGGTCGCAGAGCCGTGATCCGGCGCCGGGACCGCAGCGGGCGCCGCGGCGGGCGTGACGGACGGCGAGTGCGCGGCTTGCTCGGACGCCGGGGCTGGAGTCGACTGGCTCACCGGGTTGCTCCCTTCACCGGCTCGGGCTGATCGGACAGCCTCGCATCAGAGCCCTGTTCCGCCGCGGGGCTCTGTTTCGCCACGAGCGCGAGGAAGGCCGCTTCGATCTCGCTCGCGCCGGTGCGGGCGAGCAGTGCTTCCGGCGTGTCGTCGGCGATGAACTCGCCGTCGCGCATCAGCAGCAGGTGTCCGCAGCGGGTGGCCTCGTCCATGACGTGACTGGAGATCAGCAGCGTGGCACCGTCCGCGGCGAGAGCGTGGAACAGGTCCCACAGCTCGGTCCGGAGCACCGGATCGAGTCCGACGGTCGGCTCGTCGAGCACCAGCAGCTCCGGGGTACCGAGTAGCGCGGCGGCGAGCGAAACGCGCGCCCGCTGCCCTCCGGACAGCCGCGAGACGAGGTCGCGTTCGCGGCCTTGGAGCCCGACCTGCTCGATGACGCGCTGGACATCGTCGCGCGGGACTCCGAGGATCGCCGCGAAGTACCGCAGGTTCTCGGCGATCGACAGGTCTGCGTAGACCGAAGGTGCCTGCGTTACGTAGCCGACCCGATGCCGCAGCTCTTTATCTCCGGCAGGGCGGCCGAGCACCCGGACCTCGCCGGCGGCCACCTTCTGCACGCCGACGATCGCGCGCATCAACGTGCTCTTGCCGCAACCGCTCGGTCCGAGCAGTCCGGTGACCGTGCCGCGCGCGATGGTGACGCCGATGCCCTTAAGCACGGACCGCCCGCCGCGCACGACGCGCAGGTCGTGTACGTCCACGGCCGGTGCGGGCGCGGTCCGGGCCGCCGCGTCGGCGGTCGCGGAGGCGGCCGCTCCGGAGAAATTAACCATGCGATTAGTTTTGGGCCTGGGCGGCGCTCTGTCAAACCGCTGCGCGGGCTCGGCGCGGCGGGCTCGGCCCACCGGATTCAGCCCACCAGATAGCGCTGCAGGGTGGGCGCGACCAGCGTGACAAGTTCCTCGACCGGCGCCGAGGCCAGCGGTTCGACGGCGAGCAGGTAGCGCCCCATGATCAGCCCGACCATCTGAGTCATCGCCAGCTCGGCGCGCAGTTCGGGCCGCGGCGCGTCGAGGGCCGCGGCGATCGGGCCGGCCACCTCGCGGGCGATGAAGCCGCGCAGCAGCCGGGCCATCTGCTCGTTCGTGGCCGCCGCGCGCAGGACCGCGAGCACGCGTTCGCGGGCCGCCGCGTCCTCGAGCAGCCCGAAGGCGAAGCGGACCAGCCGCTCGCCGACCCGGCCGCGGTCGCCGTCGACCACCCGGACGACCAGCTCCCGCGGCTGCAGCGGGAAGTCGAGCGCGGCGAGGAACAGCTGGTCCTTGGTGCCGAAGTAGTGGTGCAGCAGCGCGGAGTTGACCTCGGCGGCGCGGGCGATCGCGCGCATGCTGGTGTTCTCGTAACCGCGCGCGGCGAACTCGGCGCGGGCCGCGACCAGGATGTCCTGCCGGGTGTCCGCGCCCCTGGGCCGCCGACCCGGCTTGCGGCCAGCCGCCGGCCGCGTCGCCGGCCGCGTCTTCGCGGCCTCGGCTGCGGTCCCCGTCGCGTCGGCGTCACGCTGTGCGTTCACCACTTCATTATCGCCGCGCCGGCGAAGTCTGACGGATAAGATGATCGACATGGACGTACGCGGGCTGACTCACTCCTCCGACGCCTCCGCGCTCGAGGTCGCGCCGCAGGTGGCGCAGGCGCTGGCGGGGGGCGCCGCGGTGGTCGCGCTGGAGTCGACGATCATCAGCCACGGCCTGCCGCGGCCGGACAACCTGCGCATCGCGCGCGAGATCGAGGAGGCGGTGCGCGCCGCCGGCGCCGTCCCGGCGACCATCGCGGTCGTGGACGGGGTCGCCCGCGTCGGGCTCGACGAAGCCGCGCTGACGGCCATCGCCGAGCGCGACGACGTGGCGAAGGCCAGCGTGCGCGACCTCGGCTTCGTCGTGGCGAGGGGCGGCAGCGCGGCGACGACGGTGGCGGCGACCGCGCATCTGGCCGAGCGGGCCGGCATCCGGCTGTTCGCCACCGGCGGGCTCGGCGGCGTGCACCGCGGCGCGCGGGAGAGCTGGGACGAGTCGGCGGACCTGGTCGCGTTGGCCCGCACCGGCATCACCGTGGTGTGCTCGGGAGTGAAGTCGATCCTTGACGTGCCGGCCACCCTCGAACGCCTGGAGAGCCTGAACGTCCCGGTGGTCGGATACGGCACGAACGCCTTCCCAGGCTTCTACATCAGCGACTCCGGGCACCGGATCGACTGGCGGGCCGACTCGCCGGCCGAGGTCGCGGCGGTCATCCGGGCCCGCGACGCGCTCGGGCTCTCCCATCAGGGCCTTGTCGTCGCGAACCCGCTGCCGGAGGATGAGCAGCTCGACGCGGAGCTGCATGAGCGAGTCCTCGAGGAGGCGCTCGAGCAGCTGGACGCGCACGGCGTCACCGGCAAGGCGGTCACGCCGTTCCTGCTGGACTTCTTCCACCGGCACACCGCCGGCGAGAGCCTGCGCGCGAACGTGCGGCTGGTGCTGCGCAACGCCGCGCTCGCCGGGCAGATCGCCGCCGAGCTGGCGCGCGGCGCGACCGGCGCCGACCCGGAGTGAACCGAGCCGCCGCCGGCGCCGCCGCGCCCGATCAGGACCCTGCCGGAACCGAGCCCGCCGATCAGCCCGCCGCGAAGGCCGCCTCGGGGGCGCCGACCGTGGTGCTGCTCGGCGACGTCATGACGGACCTGGTGGCGCGGCTCGCCGGTCCGCTGGTCCCGGCGAGCGACAGTCCGGCCCGCATCAGCGTCGAGGGCGGCGGGGCCGCGGCGAACACGGCCAGCTGGCTGGCCAGCCTCGGCGCCCACAGCGTGCTGCTGGGGCGCGTCGGCGACGACGCGGCCGGCCGCGCGGCGGCGAACGGCCTGCGCGCGCACGGCGTCGAGACCCGGTTCGCGATCGATCGCCAGCGGCCGACCGGGACGGTGATCGTGCTGGTCGAGCCCGGCGGCGAGCGCACGATGGTGCCTGACGCCGGCGCGAACGAAGCGCTGACGGCTGACGACCTGCCGTACGACGTCTTCACGCCGGGCGCGCACCTGCACCTGTCCGGTTACACGCTGCTGCGCCCGAGCAGCCGCGAGGCCGCCCTGGCCGCCCTGGACCTGGCCCACGAGGCGGGCATGACCACGTCCGTGGACGCCGCGTCGGTCGGGCCGTTGGAGACGGCCGGCGCCGAACGCTTCCTCGACTGGATCGACGGAATCGACGTGCTGTTCGCGAATCAAGCCGAGGCGCGCACCCTCGCCTCGGCCGCGCACTCGGCGCCGCCGCCGATACCAGCGACCGATCAATCCCCGGCCACGATCCACCGGTTGAATTCGGTCTCTGCAGCACGCGCCATCGCCGAACACTGCGGCTTGGCGGTGGTGAAGCTCGGCGCATTCGGAGCTCTAGCCTGTAGCTCCACCGGCGACTACGAATACGTAGACGCCGTGCCGCTCGGCGCCGACGTCGCCATCGACAGCACCGGTGCCGGCGACGCCTTCGCGGCCGGGTTCCTCAAGCAGTGGCTGACCGCACCGTCGCTCGCCGAGGCGCTGCGCTCCGGATGCGTGCTCGCCGCCCGGGCCGTCCGCATGGTCGGCGCGAGATCCGTCTCTTAGGCCGCGGCCCGCGGGTACCGAATCGCAATCCACTTAATCTAGACAAAAATATCTATATGTGATATAGTGTCAGTTCCTCCATTTAGCATGTCGGCATGTGTTACGACGCAGACGCCGTTCCGCCGTTCTACGGCCCGCCGCTCACCCCGGCTTCCAGCACCGAGTTGCGGCTCACCGCGACCGACGGCGCCCCGCTCGCGGCCTTCCGGTCGCTGCCGGACACGCCGGCCGGCCCGGCCGTGCTGGTGCTGCCGGACAACCGCGGCCTGTCCCGCTTCTACGAGCAGCTCACCCGGCGTCTGGCCGAACAGGGCCTGCCGGCACTCGCGATCGACTACTTCGGGCGCAGCGCGGGACCCGGATACCGGGACCGCCCGGCCGAGTTCGGCGAACTGCCGAACCTCATGCCGCACCTGGCCGCGCTTACCCGCGACGGGCTCTTCGCCGACTTCGACGCGGCGCTCGCCCACCTGCGCGGACTGCCGGGCGGCCGGCGGCGCGCCGTGATCTCGCTCGGATTCTGCATGGGCGGGCGGTTCGCGTTCCTGACCGCGCACCGGCGCTTCGCGCTGGCCGGGGCGATCGGGCTGTACGGCTTCCCGGATTCGCTGCGCGGCGCGCCCGGGCCGATCCAGCTCGCGCCCGACCTGACGGCGCCGATCCTCGGCCTGTTCGCCGGAGCCGACGAGGGCATCCCGGCGAGCACGGTCGCGGCCTTCGACGACGCGCTCGCGGCCGCGGGCAACCAGCGCGAGATCATCACGTATCCCGGCGCCACGCACGGCTTCTTCGAAGCCGGAGCCGGAGCGTTCGAGCAAGAGTGCGCCGACGTCTGGCGCAGGGTGCTCGGCTTCGCGCACGAGCACGCGGATCTCGGCGGCGACTGAGCGGCGGCGGCGCGCCGCGACCCGCCGCGGCGGCATCGGCCCGGCTTATGCTGGGCCGATGCCGAGCACTCCGATCCGCATCACGGCCCGCGAGTTCCAGCTCGTGCTGCTGCGCCGGATGGCCGACTACCACCCCGAGCTGGTCGAGCAGGCGCGCCGCGAGCTGGACGCCAGCGTCACCGAGATGCGCGAGGTCAACGCGCACTGGCAGCGGATGCAGCGGTCCCGCTCCTATCGTGGCGGCCTGTCCGCGCTGCGCGGCTTCCTCGGCGCTCCGCTCGTCGAAGAGGAGCAGCGACTCGGCGATGTCACCTGCCGGATCAGCCGCTGGAAGCTGCCGCTGTGGCCCGACTTGCTGTTCGAGGCGCTGACGGGGATCGGCACAACGGTGCTCGCCGAACAGCTGGTACGCGATCCCGCGTGCCCGCCGCCACGGCTGGAGAACATCGGCGATCTCACGCCGTGGTCCTGCGTCATCGGGGACGTGGAACGGGCGTTCGGTCCGGTGCGGCATCGCGACGGTTCCGCGCCGAGCCGCTGGACCACGGATTTCACCGCGCCGGACGCTGAGGGCAAGCCGGTCGCGGCGAGCGCCGAATTCGTCTGGGGCCTGCTGCAAAGCGTCCGCGGCATCGACGGGAGAGAATTGCGATGAATGATCAGACCGGGCCGGCTTCAGGCGCCGGCGCGAACTGCGCACCGACGATCGGCGTCACCGAGTTGCGTCTGGTGGTCACCGCGGAGGATTACGAGGCGGCACTGGCGTTCTATCGCGACGCCCTCGGATTGCCGCAGCGCGCGGCCTTTTCCTCTCCCGGCGGCCGGGTCACGATCCTGGAGGCGGGCCGGGCCACGTTGGAGATCGCCGACCCGCCGCACGCCCGGTACATCGACGAGGTGGAGGTGGGTCACCGCGCCGCCGGCCACATCCGCGTGGCATTCCAGGTCGCGGACGCGGAGAGCGCTACGCACGCCGCGGCTGAGGCGGGGGCCAGCGTTGTGGCGCGTCCGGTGCTCACTCCGTGGAACTCGCGCAACGCGCGCCTCGACGGGCCGGCCGGATTGCAGCTGACCCTCTTCGAGGAACTGGACGGATAGCGGGCCGAGCCGGACCGTTCGGGCCGTTCGGTTCGAGCGGTTCGGTTCAGACGCCCTTGATCCAGCCGCGCTCGACCGCGCGCGCCCCCGCCTGGAAGCGGCTGCGCGCGTTCAGGCGGGCCGTCAGTTCGGCGGTGATGCGGCGGCTTGTGCGCACCGAGACGCCGAGCTTGCGGGCTATCACATCGTCGGTCCAGCCCTCGGCGAGCAGGGTGAGCACGGCCATCTCCTGGCTGGTCAGGCCCTGGTCGTCGCGGGTGCGGTCCTCGCCGACCGGCTTGGCGGCCTGCCAGATCTGCTCGAACAGCGCGCACAGCGCCGCGACCATGCCTGGTCCGCGCTGCACGACGGCGCCGGTCTTGCTGTGCTCAGGGTTGACCGGTATGAGCGCCTGCTTGCGATCGAAGATCACCATGCGCAGCGGCAGCGTCGCGGTGGTGCGCACCTGGGCGCCGGTCTCCACTAGCCACCGCAGATGGTTGAACGTCGGCGGGTGGTTGCGCGCGCTGTCCAGGTATAGCGACCGTATCGCCGTGCCGCGGCCGAGCGCGTCCTCGTCGAGGGGCCGGGCGGCCGCGATGCTCTGCTCGCTCATCGCCCCGGACGGCGAGAAGGTCATCACCTCGGTCAAGCCCTCGTGGGTACGTTCCTCCATCCACGCCCGCACCGCGTCGACCCCGACGAGCTGCTCGATGTCCGAGTGGTGGCGGGAGGGATGCAGGTCCGCGTAGTCGGCCACCACGCGCGCGACCGCCGCGCGGCTGGCCGCGATCTGCCGCTGCTCTTCAAGCAGCGCGGCCTCGCGTTTGGCCAGCAGCGAGGAAAGCCCGACCTCGGGGCTGACCAGGCGCATGGCGCCGGGGTTCTCGTCGGAGGGCCGCAACAGGGAGAGCCTGGCCAGCTCGTCGAGGCCCTCGCGCACCCGTTCGGCCGGCCAGTCCAACCGCTGCGCGAGCTCGAGGACGCCGAGGCGCGGCTCGGCGAGCATGGTCTTGTACACCCGCTCCGCGTCCGAATTGACGCCGAGCGCGTCCAAACCCAGTGCTTCCAGCATGGCAAGCCCCCAACGATCGGTTGCTCCTCAGTGAAGCGTGCAGGTCCCTGCACCGCAAGATTCTGCCACACGGAAATCCTGGTACACAGCCTCCGTCTGACGGAACATCGGGGATATGTACCTCATCAATTCACGTCTAAGCACTGAGGATAGAAGCATTAACGCCGCCGATCTTCGCCGTCTTTTCACGAATATCGCAGACCCCGACGATCGGCTGGAACACCTCTACGCGGAGACCGACAGCCACGAGGCGCGCCTCGCGCTGTTCCTGTGTCACCCGGATCTGGCGGCCGCGGAGTCCGCCGCGGCAGGACTTTGCAAGCGGGCACTGGAGCGCTGCCCTGAACTGCGGGGCTGGTCGATGGAGTACTGCGGGGCCGGGGTGGTACCGGGGGCGGAGAAGATCCTTCTGGGGGTGTGAGGCGGGGCAACAACTTGCTGCCACCGCAGGGTCATGTCAGCACGGAACGGTGACAGGGGCCGCCGGACTCCGGCAAAATCCTGCCTCGGATAATGGTTCTCCGAGGCACCGCGGGCTTCGAATTACCCACTGTTCCGCCCTATTCCCCGCACTGGGTTTGACCCTGCACGAAAGAGGCTTTCCCATGAAGCGTGCCATCCGTCCCGCGTGCCTGCTCGTCGCCGCCGCCGTCGTCTCGGCCACTCCGGTGCTCGCCGTCTCGGCCCTCGCCACGACCGCGCCCGCCACGGTCGTCACCGCCACGACCTCGCAGGTGACCACCGCCGGCGACATCATCTGGGACTGACCATGACCGAAACGCTCTCCGCTCCCGTCCGTCTGCGCCGCCGCGAGCCCGTCCCCGCGCGCCGCGCCTGGACCGAGGCCACGGCCGGCCACCTCGCCGGTCCGGCCCGCGGCGCCGCCGCGCTGCTCGGCGCGGAACTCGAGGAGCTGACCCGGGACGAGTTGATCGCCCTCGTGCCCGAGCCCTGGCTGTTCGACCGCATGGTGCCGTCCGGCCTGTTCTCCAAGCTGCTGCGCCAGGGCCTGACGGTCCGGGTGCTGCACGGCCCGGCGCGTCCGGGCGACCCGGCGCCGTTCCCGGCGCTCACCCGGCTCGGCACGGCCGCGCCGACCACGTTCAGCCTGCCGTACCCGGTGATCGTCCGGGACCGCTCGGTGCTGTACATGCCGCACCCCGACCCGCGCCACCCGATGGCCGGCCGGCTCGCCCCGCAGCCGCACGTGGTCGCGGCCCGCTCGCTCGCCGTCGCCTTCGACCTGGCCTGGGCCGCCGCCTGCGGCCAGCCGCCGAACAGCCCGCCGCCCGGGCAGGTCACCGCGGAGCAGCGGGAGATCCTGCAGGTGCTCAGCAACGGGGTCACCGACGACCACGCGGCCGCGCAGCTGCACATGAGCCGGCGCACCTTCGCCCGGCGGGTGGCGGCGCTGATGGACAGCCTCGGCGCGACCAGCCGGTTCCAGGTGGGAGTGCAGGCGGCACGCCGCGGGCTGGTCTGACCTGCGGTTCGCGAGCAGCCGGCGGCCGCGCTGATCTGCTCCCGGCCGCGCATTGCGAGATGAAAGCACCGCGGGATCGATGCACTGCGGGTTGGAAGCGCAGCGCGGATGAAAGCGCAGTGTCGATCAAAGCGCAGTGTCGACAAAAGCAGTGGGATGAAAGTAGTGAAAGGCCGCGTTCGGTGCTCACGCCGCCGGTCCGGCACCGGGACCGGCGGAGCGCCGGCTGAGGTGAGCCGGCCGACCGGGCCGAGAGCGCCGTAGAAGCGCCGTACGGACCGGCAGGCGCCCGGAAACACGCAAGGCGCCCCGACGCCGTCGTCGGACCGCCTTAGGTGCTTCAGAGTGTGTTCAGGCTCAGCCGTAGCGCCGAGTAGCGTCCAAGAGGCTGAGTACGTTGCGGTGCGAAGCCATGATGGTCGGCGCCGCGCCCGGGCCCGCGGGATAGCTCAGGTATGCCAGGTCGTCCGGGCCGGCGGCCCACGGGTCGTCCTCGAACAGGCCGGCGGTCTCGGGGTCGGTCAGCACGGCGGGATCGGAGTCGACGATCACGGTGCGCACCACCGCCGGGCGGTAGGGCCCGCCGGGCAGCTCGATGCCCGCCTGCGCCACGATGACGCGCAGGCCGATGTCCTGCCGCATGAAGTTCAAGCGCTCGGCCGAGTAGCTGGGGTCCAACGGGACGTAGGCGCCGCCGGAGCGCAGGATGCCGAGCATCCCGATGACCAGTTCGATCGAGCTTTCGCAGCACAGGCCCACCGGGTGGCCGCGGCGCACGCCGGCCAGCCGGAGTTTGGCCGCCACGCCCCCGGCGCGGGTCCACAGCTGCGCGTAGCTCAGTTCCTCGCCGTCGAAGACGACGGCTGCCGCGTCCGGATTGATGCACACCTGTTCGGCGATCAGCTGCGGGATGCTGGCCTCGACCGGGAAGTCGTCCCAGTGCGCGTCGGCGCAGGCGGTCAGCAGGGCCCATTCCGCGTCGGGCAGGCTCGACAGCTCGCCGACGGGCTCGTCGTGCCGGTACTGCCTGATCCGCTGTGCGCGGATCACGCCGGCCGGCGGTCCGTCGGTACGGTCGGTGAATCGGATGAACATCCCCATCCCTCCGCTTGGCTGCCCCGAGGAACCCGGAACTCGGGAACGCGGTGCTCAGGAAGCTAACAGTCCGGGTTCGGCCGCTCGCATTGCGTGGAGGAAAGTGGCAAGAGTGTGCCAGTGACGGCGTTTCGCCACCCGAACGCGTTGACGGAGCGGTAAGGGGTCTGACGCGTCAGCATTCTGCTCGGCCCACGCGCAGGTGGGACCGATCGCATAAGACTTAGAACAGGGTCGGTTGCAAGGAACCTTCAAGGGTGAGCAATCGGCGCTTGGTCTCCAGTCCGCCGCCGAAGCCGCCGATGCCCCCGTCGGCCGCGATGACCCGGTGGCAGGGCACGACGATCACGATCGGGTTGCTGCCCATCACCGTGCCCACCAGCCGGGAAGCGCCCAGCGTGCGGCCGGACAGCAGCGCGAGGTCGCCGTAGCCGATGGTGTCTCCGAACCGGACCTTGGCGTGCAGGGTGCTGAGGATCGAGCGCTGGACGCCAGAGGTGAGCGACCAGTCCACCGGAACCGTGAACTCGGTGAGCGTCCCGGCGAAGTACTCCTTGAGCTCGGCGGATATCAGCGCGCCGAACTCGTGTTCCAGCAGCGGCGCGGGCTCCGGCCCGCCCT
>Ga0070739_10003634_pt1 | contig 18978 bp, 16 predicted proteins | sample Coa_R1_7_FD_66445 | JGI IMG/M metagenome (GOLD analysis project Ga0070739, IMG submission 66445) | Surface soil microbial communities from Centralia Pennsylvania, which are recovering from an underground coalmine fire - Coalmine... | ecosystem: Environmental > Terrestrial > Soil > Unclassified ... | reverse complement strand
CACCCTGCAGGCAATTGAAGAAGGCGCAGGCCTCGAATGCCGAGTTGCGGTTGGTTTCGTAGATGCCGCCGTGAAACTCATTGGTCCCGCCCTTGGTAACGAACTTGATCTGCACCGCGCCTTCGCCGAGAGAGTCGGCGCCCGCGGCCGCCGTGCTCATCGTCATCTCCTCGATCGCCTGGGTGCGCGGCTGCACGGCGTTGAAGACCGCATCCGGATTGCTCTTGGTAGCGTTGTCCTGGACGTTGATGCCGTCGATCGTGATGTTGATCGTAGGTTGCGGAAGGCCGTTGATCGTGGAGTAGCGGACGCCATTGGCGCTCTGCGTGCCGGGCTGGGTGGCGATCAACTCGGTGACGTTATGGCTGGTGAAAGGCAGATCGTTGACCTGCCGGCCCTGCAGCGTCGAGCTTACGGTGGCCGAAGTGGCCTGCACGATCTCGGCGCCGGCCGTGACCTCGACCGTCTCCGTAGCCGCGCCTACCGTGAGGGTGATGTTCACGGTGGCGGGCACCCCCGCGTCCAGCGTCACGTTATCGGTGGTGCTCGATTTGAACCCCTGATGGCTGACCGTGATCCGGTAAGTGCCGGTCTGAAGCGACGGCAGCACCCAGTAACCCTTATCGTCGGTTGTCGTGCGGAACGTCTGCCCGGTCTGCGTCTGAACAACCGACACGGTCGCTTGTGGAATGGAAGCGTGCTGCGGGTCGGTAACCGTGCCATCCAAGGCCGCAGTGGTGGTGACTTGGCCGGACATACCGGCGCAGAAGCAGAAGAAGATCGGCAGAGCCAGGCGCGTGCGCATCGAAACCCCTCCGTAAGCCTAGAGACGTTCCGTAGATGGTATTACATTCCGGGCCTAAGCGCTATAAAGGGCGGTAAATTTAACGATTAATTTTGCGCCACGGCCGGAGCTACGGCGCCACCCGCCAGGGCGAGCGGTCGCGCCAGCCGCGCAATTCCTGCTTCGCCCACGCCGTGGTCCGGTCGGCGTGGCAGGACGTGCAGGGATTCGGGACATGGAAGCGCTCGGTCATCTCCGGCGTGATAAAGCGGAACGTGTGGCTGCGGACGAAGTCGTCCGGCATGGTCTGAGCGATCTTCGGCATGTGGCACGCCAGGCAATCGTTGCCGGAGCTGCCGGCCTTGTGGTGCGAGTGCGCTTCGAGGGTCGGCGCGTGTGGGCCGTTGGGCGAGTTAGGGCCGTGACATTCGAGGCACATCAGGCTTCCGGGCTTGATCAGGTCGGCATTGTTGGAGGTGCCGTGAACATCGTGGCAGGATTGGCAGGCAACGCCGTGACTGTACATGACGCTCTGCACGAAATCGTTGCCCTGCATGCGGTTCTTGTGCGCGGTGCCGTCGGCAAAGTGGGTGAAACTGGTTTCGCCGAGAGTATGCTCCTCGAGTTGCCAGTAATCGGAGAGCCGCCTGCCCATCTGGAATCCGACTGGCCAATCGTAGGCGCGGCCGGGCTCCGGTTTCGTAAGCGGCCGGCCCTGCGAGTGGCATTGGATGCACGTGTCCGTTGCGGCGACCGTATCCAGCCGGGCCGGGTTAACGATGTTGGCGCGCGAGGGCTGCCGCACGTGGTCGCCGCCCGGCCCGTGGCAGCGCTCGCAGCCCACGTTCCACTCCGTGACCGTCCCCGTGGCGATGTCGTAATTGACAGAATGGCAGCCGTCGCAAGTAGGGCCGGTGGGACGCTGCGCGTTGTCCGCCGGATAGAACGGCGTCCACCAGTCCGTGCCCGCGCGGACGAAATACGGCGACCATTTGCGGTGCACGATATCCCACTGCGCGCCGAGCGGGAAGTAGTCTTTGCCGACCTTCTTGAAATAACGCTGCTTCCACTTACTCCCGTAGACGAGGGCAATGTCCTCGCGCCGGAATTTTACGATTGCCGGATCGGCCTGAGAAAGGTCGGGAATGATGGCGTCCGGATGCTCGCCAGGATCTCGCACCACGTTCGCCATGCGGGTTCGGCTCCAGCGCTCGTAGATCGCGCCATGGCAAGCCTTGCACGCCGCCGATCCGACGTAAGCAGCCGCTTGCAATTCCGCGGCACACACCAGCGCCATGAGTGTGATGCGCAGCACTCTCCCTCCCCTTAAGGGTCTATTCTCAATGAAGGCACGGGCCTGAGTCAATTTAGACGGCTTTTACAAAATATTCACGAGTTTCCGACCAATTCCGTCCGGCTTTGCTGCAATCTGAGGACATGCAGCGTACGAATGCCTGTACCCGGAGACCCCAGCATGGGGCGGAGATGACTGCGGAACGACGACTGCGCGCCCGTGTCCAGAACCTGCGTCACCAGGAGGAATTCCTGCGTGAAGAGATCCGGCAGCTCAAGGCTGCTGTGCACATCTATAAAGAGCTCGCCCTGCGCCTCTCGGCCGGAATCGCGGAACGGGCGAGATCATAAGGCGGCCACTCACCGGCCCGGGCGGATGATGCCTTGGCGGGTTACCGCCTCTCCCGAAAGTGATTGAGTCTCCGCTGATCGCCTGAGCGATATAGAAACGCGATCATATCGAAGGCATCCGAGGCCGTCACGCCGATGCTCGGCATCATGGTGCCTGGCTTGTATTTTTGCGGGTCCATCACCCAATTCACAGCGTTCGTGGGGGTATTGACGAGCGAGCCGGCGATGTATGGCCGCGCCGCGAAGTCCATGAGCGGCGGCCCGGCGCGGCCCGAATCCGCCCCGGCGATGGCGTGGCATGCGGTGCAGCCGTATTGGCGAACGAGCCGCCGGCCGGAATCCGGATTGGCGCTCTTGAGCCGGGCGAAGCCCTCTTCATCGTCCGAACCCCAGCTTGCCGGTTCGAGGCCGCGATCCACTTCAGCGGCCACACTCTGATAATCGGCCGGCGAAAGCCGGTTGAGACGCCGGACGAACGCGACCATCGCCCAGCGGTCCCCGTCGCTGAACCGCGGCGAAAAGGCCGGCATTCCACTCATCTTTAATCCCTCGGAGATAATCCAATACATTTCCGCCTCGCTCCACTTCGTGCTCGCGGTCACCAGTTCCGGAGGCTTCGGATTGATTCCCAGCCCCATCTGTTCGGCGGGCACGCCAGGCGCTCCGTGGCAGGGCTGGCAGTTCTTGCGATACAGCATAAAGCCGCCCTTCAGTTGCGCCTCATCGCCGAGTTTCGGCACCTGGATATGCGCGCTATGCAACCGAACCGATCGGGTCTTGAGTGCCTGCAACACCCACTCGACCGGCGCGGAATGCGGCTTGGCGGCCGCGAGCTCGTACACGCCCGAGAAGAGGAATAGCAATCCGCCGCCGGTCGCCAGAACGATACCGGCCAGCGCTGTAAATGCCGCGGTCCTGACGATCAGCCGCAGGCGGCCAGGCATGGCGGCGTGCGGCGCCGCCGGAAGAGCATCCGCGCCGCGATGCGGCAGAACCATCTCACGAACGACGGCATAGGACACCATTCCGGCAAGGGCGATTCCCTTCAGAACGTTGGAAATCCGCGCGGCCATTTCGTGCCTCAACGCAAGGTGTAGAGATACGCCGCCATATCCGCGGCTTGCTGCCGCGTCACTCCCAGGCTGGGCATGGCGTTTCCCGGCTCGATCTTCTGCGGATCCACAATCCAGTTCACCAGGTTATCCGGTGTGTTTACGAGCGAACCGGCGACGTAGTACCGGCTCGCGAATCCGGCGAGCGGCGGCCCGAGAGTCCCTCGAGCTTCGGCGATATTCGGAATCACGTGGCAGTTCCCGCAGCCATAGGCGTAAAGCAGGCGCCGGCCGTTCTCCGCGTTTTCGATGACCGCGCCGGGACTCTGCGCACGGCCCGAACCGCATCCGGCAAGCGTAATCGAAAGCGCAAACGCGACGGAGAGTTCGAAGCTTACAACCGGCATTTCCGCCCACCGTTTTCAGCACGTGTCCATCCAATGAGTGGGAACCCGGATTCGCCGGCGGCCAACCCTGCCCTGGGCCGGATCGACATGCGGCCGGAGAGGGATCTATCGCACGGTCGCGCTTCCACGTTATGCCATAGCTCACTGTGCCTTTTGAACGATCCGTCTACCCTGTGAACATGAAGGCAGCGAAGCCTGCCCTGATGCTGGCGCTTGCGGCTCTGTCCACGCCGCGTCTGCTAGCACAGATTCAGAACCAGCCCGATGATGGCCAGTGGACGATGGCGGCGAAGAACTACGCGAGCACCCGGTACAGCACGCTCGGCCAGATCCATACCGGCAACGCCAGTCAACTGAAGCTCGCCTGGTCATTCTCCACCGGCACCACGCGCGGCATCGAGGCCGCTCCGCTGGTGGTCAACGGCACGATGTACATCGTGACGCCCTATCCGAATGTGCTGTATGCGCTCGATCTCGCCAGGCCGGGCGCGCCGGTCAAGTGGAAATACGAGCCGCATCCGCAGCCGGCATCGCAGGGCGTTGCCTGTTGCGACGTCGTGAATCGCGGCGCGGCGTACGCGGACGGCAAGATCTATTTCAATACGCTCGATGCCCAGACCGTCGCCGTGGATGCCAATACCGGCCGGGAGGTGTGGAAGGCGCAGCTTGGCGATATCCATCAGGGCGAGTCCATGACCATGGCGCCCGTCGTCGCCGGCGGCGTGGTGCTGGTGGGCAACAGCGGCGGTGAGTTCGGCGTGCGCGGATGGATGGCCGGGCTCGATGCCGGCACCGGTAAACTTCTATGGCGCGCTTACTCCACCGGCCCGGACCAGGACGTGCGCATCGGGCCCGCATTCCAGCCGTTCTATGCGGATCATCGCGGCAAGGATCTGGGCGTGAACACCTGGCAGGGAGAGCAGTGGAAGATCGGCGGCGGCTCGGCCTGGGGCTGGATTTCCTACGACGCGGAGCTCGATCTGTTCTATTACGGCACGTCCAACCCGAGCCCATGGAACCCCGACCAGCGCCCCGGCGACAACAAGTGGACGTGTACGCTCTTCGCCCGCCGCCCGCGAACCGCGGAGGCCGTCTGGGCCTACCAAATCAGTCCGCACGACGGCCATGACTACGACGCCGTAAACGAGAACATCCTGCTCGATCTGACTCTGAACGGCCGCCCCCGCAAGGTGCTGGCGCATCCGGACCGCAATGGCTACGTCTACCTCATCGACCGCGCCACCGGCGAGGTCCTCTCCGCGAATCCGTTCGTATTCGTGAATAACAGCCAGGGAATCGACCTGAAGACCGGCCGGTTGAAGCTCGTCGACGCGAAGAAAACCGGAACGAAAACCGTCCGCGACATATGCCCCGCGCCGCCCGGCGGCAAGGACTGGCAGCCTTCGTCCTTCTCACCCCAAACGGGATGGCTCTATATTCCGCGCAACAACCTCTGCTATGAGATGCAGGGCACACAGGCCAATTACATCGCGGGTACTCCGTATCTGGGCGCGATGGCGCGCATGTATCCCGGCCCAGGCGGCAGCCGCGGCGGAGTCTCCGCCTGGGATCCGGTTGCCGGCAAGGCCGTGTGGAAGGTCGAAGAGGATTTCCCGGTATGGAGCGGCACGGCCGTGACGGCGGGCAATGTCCTCTTCTACGGCGCCATGGACGGCTGGTTCAAAGCGCTGGACGCGCGCACCGGCGCCTTGCTCTGGCGGTTCAAGACGGGATCGGGCATCGTCGGCCAGCCGGTCATCTATAAAGGTCCGGACGGCAAGGAATATGTGGCGATCTTATCCGGAGTAGGCGGATGGGCCGGCGCGGTGGTATCCGGCGGATTGAACACGGTGGATGGAACGGGCGCGCTGGGTTTTCTCAACGCCATGGCCGGCCTGCCGGAACACACGGCCAAAGGCGGAACGCTCTATGTGTTCTCGCTGCCGTGACGGGATCGCGGGAATCGCGATCCTGCTCGCGGCTTCATTCGGCTGCCAGCGCGAGCAGCGGAACCTGCGGCCCGAGCCCACCGGACAGGCCATGTTCACGCCCCTGAAAGGCTCCAATCCGTCTTCCGGCATTGCCTACGAGATCTCGGAGGGCCAGCGGCTCTACACCTGGTATAACTGCTCTGGCTGCCACGCGAACGGCGGCGGCGGCATCGGCCCCCCATTGATCAAGACCTCGTGGATCTACGGCGGCGAGCCCGCCAAACTCTTCGAATCGATCGCAAAGGGCAGGCCCAACGGAATGCCCGCCTGGGGCGATCGGATTCCGGAATACCAGATCTGGCAAATCGTGGCTTACGTCCGCTCGCTGAATCAGCAGGAGCCGTCGTCCGCCACTCCCAAGCGCCTCGATACGATCGAGACCAATCCGCAGACGATCCGGGCCGCGCGCGCGAGGACGGGGAAATGAGCCGCCGGCGCACGCTCCCGGCGATTTCGGCGCTGCTGCTCTCCGCCTGCGCCGGCCCGCAGCAATCGTCTTTGAACTCCGCGGGACCGCAGGCCGGCCACACCGAGTCGCTCTGGTGGGTATTCCTGGGAATCCTGAGCCTGATCTTTATTGCTGTACTCGGGGTGATGCTGGCGGCGCTGGCGCGCCGTCACCCGGAGTTCGAACCGGCATCTCCGGAGCGGACCGCGACTGCCGCCGACCGGACCGGGCGGCGTCTGACCCGCGCCGTCGCGGCGGCGACGATTGCCACGGTGGCGATCCTGTTCTTCCTGCTCGTCGCCAGCGTCTCGACCGGCAAAACCATCGCCGGGCTTGCCAGCCCGAGCAGCAGCCTGACGATCGAAGTCACCGGCAACCAGTGGTGGTGGTACGTCCGCTACCTGGACGACAACCCGCAGCGCATCGCCGTAACCGCGAATGAGATCCACATCCCCGTGGGCCGGCCGGTCCAGATTCGCGGGACGTCGCAGGATGTGATTCACAGTTTCTGGGTGCCCGGACTCAACGGCAAGCGCGACCTGATCCCTTCGCACATCACCACCGAATGGATTCAGGCGGACCGCCCGGGCCGCCTCCGCGGCCAGTGTGCCGAATTCTGCGGCTTGCAGCATGCGCGCATGGCGCTATGGGTGGTGGCCGAGCCCGAAAGCCAGTTCGAGGCGTGGCTGGACCGGCAGCGCCAGCCCGCGGTTCCGCCTTCCGATGCGGATACCCAGGCGGGCTATCAGGTATTCATGAGCCATGCCTGTGTGCTCTGCCATAACATCGCCGGCACTCCCGCGCAGGGCCAGGTCGCGCCCGACCTGACCCATCTTGCCGGGCGCATGACCATCGCCGCCGGAACGCTGCCCAACAACAAGGGCACGCTGGGCGGCTGGATCCTCGATCCGCAGAGCGTCAAGCCCGGAAACCACATGGCCACGATCAGCCTGAAACCCGGCGAGTTGCAGCCGTTGCTCGATTATCTGGGGAGCCTGCAATGATCCCGCTCGTCGAAACCTCGCGCGAGCTCGATGAAGAGCAGGAACGCGGCACGCTCGAGCGCGCCTGGAGACATCCGGGCGGCTTCGTGGGCTGGTGCTCGTATACCACGCACCAGGCGATCGGGATGCGGTACATCGTTACCGCGTTTCTCTTTCTTCTGGCCGGCGGGGTGGAGGCCCTGCTCATGCGGCTGCAACTGGCCCGCCCGGAGAACGGCTTTCTCGGGCCCGACCGCTACAACCAGATCTTCACCACGCACGGCTCGACCATGATGTTCCTGTTCGCCGTCCCGATGATGGAGGGCATGGGCATCTATCTGGTGCCACTGATGCTCGGCACCCGCAACGTCGCCTTTCCCCGGCTGAATGCCTTCGGCTACTGGATGTATCTGATCGGCGGACTGTTTCTGTACTGGGGCGTATTCACCAATACCGCGCCCGATGTGGGGTGGTTCGCCTATCCGCCGCTTTCCGGCCCGCAATTCGGTATTGGCAAACGCGTCGATTTCTGGGCGCAGATGATCACCTTCACCGAAATTTCCGCGCTCTGCGTCGCCACCGAACTGATCGCCACGATTCTCAAGATGCGCGCGCCGGGCATGTCGCTGAACCGCATTCCGCTCTTCTGCTGGGCCATGCTGGTTCAGTCGTTCATGGTGATTTTCGCCATGCCCGCCGTGATGCTGGCAAGTAACATTTTCCTGCTGACCGACCGCACCGTGGGCACGCACTTCACCAACCCCGCCGAAGGCGGCGATCCGCTGCTCTACCAGCATGTCTTCTGGTTCTTCGGCCACCCCGAGGTCTACATCATCTTCATACCTGCTCTGGGGATGGTGTCCTCGATCGTCGACACCCACACGCGCCGCGCCATTTTCGGCTATCCCGCCATGGTGCTCTCGATGGCCGCCACCGGCTTCATCGGCTTCGGACTGTGGGTGCACCATATGTTTGCTACGGGCCTGCCGCAGATCGGCGAAGCCTATTTCACCGCGGCCAGCATGATGATCGCGATCACCAGCGGGGTTCAGATCTTCTGCTGGCTGGCGACGATGTGGAGCGGCCGCATCCGCATGACCGCGGCCATGCACTTCGTCTTCGGGTTTGTCGCGATTTTCGTGCTGGGCGGCCTCACCGGCGTGATGCTGGCGTCGATACCGATCGACCTCCAGGTTCACGACACATTTTTCGTGGTGGCGCACTTTCATTACGTGCTGATCGGCGGCGCGCTGTTTCCGCTCTTCGGCGCATTCCATCACTGGTTCCCGAAATTTACCGGACGGATGATCGGCGAAACGGCGGGCAAGGCCACCTTCTGGCTGCTCTTTACCGGTTTCAACCTGACGTTCTTCCCGATGCACATCCTCGGGCTCAAAGGCATGACCCGCCGCATCTACACCTATCAGCCCGAAATGGGCTGGGGGCCGGCCAATCTGCTCGCTTCCGTTGGCGCGTTCGTCATCCTCTTCGGCGGCCTGCTGTTCCTCGCCAATGTGATCCGCAGCCGGAGGCACGGCTTGCCCGCGGGGGCCGATCCGTGGGCCAGCGGCACGCTCGAATGGGCCGCGGACTCGCCGCCCGCGAATTACAACTTCGTCTACCTGCCCGTGGTACCGGGCCGGTATCCGCTGTGGACCGATCCCAAGCAGCGTGGCCTGGTCACAGGCGTGCGCGCGGACCGCCGCGAAGTGCTGGTCACCACCATCATGGATGCCGCGCCGCATCACCGCTATCCGCTACCCGGGCCGAGCATCTGGCCGCTGCTCACGGCGGCCGGAGTGAGCGCGGGCCTCATCTGGGCGGTGTATCAATTTTCGGGCTACTATCCGGCTATCGCGCTGGGGACTGCCGGACTGATCGGCTGGTTTTGGCCGCGCACGCCCGCGGGGGATGAGCGATGACGGCGCAGCGCACGCTCGACGTATCGCGTCTTCCCGACCACTCGATTTCGAGCGAAGCCCCGCTGTGGTGGGGCCAGATGCTGCTCGCCGCGATCGAAGGCACGATGTTCGCGATTCTGATCGCGATGTACTTCTACTACCGCCTGTCGGTGGACGTTTGGCCGCCTCGCCCCACGGAATTACCGCCGGTCCTCCTGCCCACGATCGTGCTGGTGCTGCTCATCGTGAGCTGCCTCGGCTCTTACCGCGCCAGCGAGGCCGCCAAAGCCGACGACCGCGGCGGGATGTCTCGAGGGCTGCTCTTCAATCTCGGATTCGGCCTTGCGGCCATGCTAGCGCGCGGCTTCGAATGGGCCGCGCTGCCTTTTACCTGGGCCGCCGATATCCACGGCTCACTTGTCTGGACCATCCTAGCCCTGCATACGCTCGATGTCGCGGCGGATCTGATCTTCACGGCCGTTCTGCTGGTGCTGTTGCGGCGCGGCTATCACGGACCGCGGCAGCGGCTGGGGGTGCATGTCGATTCGGTCGTATGGTACTTCCTCGTTCTGATCTGGATTCCTCTGTATATCGTGATCTATTGGGGACCGCGCCTGGTGGGGGCGCCGCGATGAGCCGCGACACGCAGCTCTGGATCGCCGTGCTCGCCGGACCAACCGTCTGGTTTGCCGATCTGCTGGCGAGCTATGCGCTGGCGCCCTGTGCCTGCGCGCTCGGATGGAAGCCGGCGCTGTTCGCCGTGACGATTGCCGCGCTCGCCGCCACCGCCGCCGCCGGTCTGCTGGCGTACCGCATCTGGCGGCAGGCCGGCCTCGAAATGCCGGGCGAAACCGGCGGCACGGCGGCCCGCGCCCGGAGCCTCGGACTGGCGGGCGTCCTGATGAGCGGGCTGTTCTTGATCGTGATCGCCGCCCAAGCCGTTCCCAACCTGATGCTGCGGGGGTGCGAATGAGCCCTCCGTGGCCGCCGTGGGAATTCGATCCGGGTGTGATCCTTCTGCTGGCCATTTCGGCGCTGCTCTACGCGCGCGGCGCGTGCGGGCCGCGGCGGACGGCGCGGCTTCCCGTCGCCTGTTTCTGGTGCGGCTGGCTGGTGCTCGCGGTCGCCTTGCTCTCGCCGCTCCATGAGCTGGGCGAATCGCTGTTTTCCGCCCACATGGTGCAGCACGAAATCCTGATGCTCGTTTGCGCGCCGCTGTTCGTCATTTCGCGCCCGCTCGTTCCGATGCTGTGCGGCCTGCCGCTCCGATGGCGCCGCGGCGCCGGCCGGTGGGCGAAGTCACGGTGGGTGGAGCGAATCTGGCGCGGACTTACCGCCCCGGCAGCCGCCTGGTGGATCCATGCCGCCGCGCTCTGGGCATGGCACGCACCGCCGCTGTTCCAGGCCACGCTGGCGAGCGACAGCGCGCACGCCGCGCAGCACCTCAGTTTTCTGGTGGCGGCGCTGCTCTTCTGGTGGTCGCTCTTCCACGCACACGGCCGCCTGGGATATGGCGCATCGGTCTTTTATCTTTTCACCACGGCGGTCCATACCGCGATCCTCGGCGCTCTTTTGACCCTCGCGCCGTCCTTGTGGTACCCCGCCTATGCCGGCCGGACGGCGGCCTGGGGATTGACTCCGCTCCAGGACCAGCAGATCGGCGGGCTGATCATGTGGATTCCCGCGGGACTCGTCTATCTGGCCGCCGGCCTCTACTTCTGCGCGCAGTGGCTGCGCCAGAGCGATGCCGCCGTGGCGAGCTGGTATCCGCAATAGCCATGGGGTTCCACGTCCTTGCAGCCCTGGCCGGTAGCGGGCTCCTCCTGATCGCGCTCGCCGATGCCTTCGACACCATCGTTCTGGCGCGCCGCGCCGAGCGCATCTTCCGCCTGACGGGCTGGTTCTACGCGGTCACCTGGCGCGCGTTCACGTTTTTCGCCCGGCGCGTCCATGAAGGGCAGCGCCGCGAGCGCGTGCTCAGCGTCTACGGCCCGCTCTCGCTGCTCGCACTGCTCGCGCTCTGGGCGCTCGCCATCGTGATCTCATTCACGCTGCTGCATTGGGCGGCCGGGCTGCAAATTGGCCATGAGAGCGGTATCGCCTTCGACCTGTTTTTCAGCGCCGCCGCGCTCTCGACTATGTCCCCCGGTACACCGGGGAATCCGGTATCGAGATTCCTGCTGGTTCTCGAAGCGGGGCTGGGCATCAGCCTGCTCGGGCTGGTGGTCGGATATCTGCCGGTTCTTTATCAATCTTTCGCCGAGCGCGAACAGCACATTTCCCTGCTCGACGCGCGCGCCGGGTCGCCTCCGGCCGCGAGCGAACTGATCGTCCGGCAGGGCCGCAGCGCAAGCCGCTTCGAGGCCCAACTGGCGGCCTGGGAACGCTGGGCCGCCGGCATGCTCGAAACACAGCTCTCCTATCCGATGCTCGCGTACTTCCGTTCGCAGCATGAGAACCAGTCCTGGCTCGGCGCGCTGGTCACCATTCTCGATGCCAGCAGCGTTACCGTGCTCTGCGGCGAGGGCGATCTGCGGCACCAGGCTGCATTGACCTTCGCGATGTGCCGCCACGCGCTCGCCGATCTGGTAACGGTCTACCGCCTCCAGCCGCCGCAACCCGCGCCGCCCGACCGCCTGCCGGCCGCCGGCTTCGACCGCTTGCGCGACGCAATCGCCGGAGCCGGAACGGTGCTCGACATCTCCCGCCTCTCGCCGGACGGCCTCGCGAAGCTGCGCGCGATGTACGAGCCCTTCGCAGCCTCCCTCTCCCACCGCTTCCTGATGGCCGTGCCGGGCTGGCTGCCCACCCGCCCCGAGCCCGACGATTGGCTTCGCAGCTCCTGGGACCGGCAGCCGCCGCCGTATGCAGTATCGGATCCGTTCCAAGCCGGCTGATGCTGTGCCGATCCTCTCAATGGCCCCAAATTCGCGCTCGTCAGCCATCGGAGATCATCCATGGCGCGAGACACTTTGCAGGAAACCGTCCATCCCCGTGAAAAGGGGCCGAAACCACCTTTCGACGAGCCTGCGCAGACGCCACCCGGATCGGAGGCGCGGATGTGCACCAAGCCCGATCATGGCGAGGAGTCCTATCGCGGCTTCGAGCGGCTCAAGAATCGAGCGGCGCTCATCACCGGCGCGGATAGCGGGATCGGGCGCGCGGTTGCGATCGCATTTGCGCGGGAGGGTGCGGATATCGGAATCTCGTATCTGCCCGAAGAGGAGGCCGACGCGCGGGAAACGGTGCGCTGGGTGCAGCAGGCCGGCCGCAAGGCGATTCCGATGCCGGGCGACATCCGGGACGAGCAGCACTGCCGCCAGATGGTGGACCGCATGTTCGCCGAATGCGGACGCCTCGACATTCTCGTGAACAATGCGGCCTACCAGATGTATCGCAAGGACGTGGACGACTTCAGTTCGGAGGAATGGGACCGCACCTTCCGCACGAACATCTACGCCATGTTCTACCTGGTGAAAGCCGCGCTGCCGCGGATGCAGGCCGGCGGGGCAATCATCAATACCGCATCCGTCCAGGCCTACCAGCCCACCGGAATGCTGTTGCCGTATGCGACGACGAAGGGCGCAATCGTCACGTTTACGAAGGCGCTCGCGGAGCTCGCGATCGAGCGCGGGATTCGGGTCAACGCGGTGGCGCCGGCGCCGGTCTGGACGCCGCTCATTCCGTCCACCTCGCCGCCCGAGAAAGTCCGGCAATTCGGCCAGGATAATCCGATGCGGCGCCCGGCACAGCCCGCCGAGATCGCGCCCGCCTACGTCTTTCTGGCGAGCGGCGAGTCGAGCTATGTGACGGGCTCCGTCGTGGACCTCACCGGCGGTGAAATGCTCCCGTAAGCGTCCACCGATCGCGCGCCCGCGTCCTCGCCCTCAGTTGCAGGACAATATGGTTTCGGATTCCCATGAGGCGTGGCGCGATCGGTATTCTTCTGCTGCTCCCGGCGCTGGCTCCGGCCGCGCCGGTTTCCCCCGGCTTTTTGCCGGTTTCGGTCTGGTATGCCGGAGGCAAGGCTCGCGCGCCGATGCTCGATCCGGTTACGGCGGACTCCCCCGCCCTGTGGCGGAAGGACCTGAAACAGATCAAGGCGCTCGGGTTCAACACGGTCCGCACCTGGGTGGAATGGACCGCCGGCGAACCCCGCGAGCATGACTACCACCTCGAAGCCCTCGACCTGATGCTCAAACTCGCCGAAGAGGAAGGGCTGAAGGTCATCGTGCAGGTGTACGTCGACTCGGCGCCCGATTGGCTGGCGCGCAAATTCCCGGACGGCCACCTGGTCGCGCAGAACGGGCAGGCCATCCCTTCCCAGGCCGCGCCCGGCTTTTGCTTCGATCATCCCGGAGTGCGGCAGGCCACGCTCGATTTTCTCCGGGAGACCGCCCGCCACGCCGCAAAAAGCCTGGCCTTCTTCGGCTGGGATCTGTGGAGCGAGCCGCACATCATCAACTGGGCGGAAATCAATTACATTCCCAACGCATCCTTCTGCTACTGCCCCTACTCGATGGCGCGGTTCCGTGCGTGGCTGCAAAACAAATACGGCGGCATCCCGCAGTTGAACCAAGCCTGGTACCGCCAGTTTCAGGCGTGGAGCGAAGTCGAGCCGCCGCGCTTCGACACCATCCTTTCCTACACCGACTACATGGATTGGCACGTCTTCATCACGCAGAAACTCGCCGACGATCTGCGCACCCGCACCCGCGCCGTCAAGCAAATCCTGCCCGATCGCGTTGCCACGAGCCATGCTGCCGGGCCGAGCGCTCTGGGCAGCTTCGCCTCGGGCGACGGTAACCCCGACGACTACCTGATGTACCAGGCTGTCGATTATTACGGCACCAGCCTGTACCCCAAGCACTCGCTGCCGCCTCATATGTCGCCAACTCGCGTCCAGATGGCGGTCGATCTCACGCGCTCGGCCGGCAATAATCGCGGCTTCTACATCGGCGAACTGCAGGGCGGCTTCGGCGTCCGCGGCGACGTGGTGAGCCAGGAAATTACGGCGCTGGACGTGGTCCGCTACATGTGGACCGCAATCTCGCGCGGCGCCCGCGGCATTAATATTTACGCCTGGTACCCCATGAATGCCGGCTACGAATCCGGGGGCTACGGATTGATCAATCTCGATGGCACCCTCACGGACCGCAGCAAACTCGCCGGCGAGGCCGCCCGCCAGATCGAGGCCAACTCGGACCTTCTGCTGCGGGCGCGCCCGAAGCCCGCCGAGGTGGCGATCGTCGTCAATCAGCTCACGAACCTGATTGGCGGCGCCGGGCACCTGTACAACCGCGGCGCGGTAGCCCGCTCGCTTTCCGGCTACTACCGGATGTTCGCGGAGCGCCATATCGCCGTGGACTTCATCGACGCCACGCAGCTGACCGCGGCACAGGTTTCGCACTACAAGCTGATCGTTCTGCCATATCCGATCCTGATGCTCTCGAACGAAGCCGCCGCACTCGAGCAATACGTGCGCCAGGGCGGACATCTCTTCACGGAAGCGAGGCCAGGGTGGGTGGACGAGCGCGGTTACGCGCAGGAGATCGTTCCGGGCTTCGGGTGGGGAGCCGCGCCGGCCACGGTGAAACTCACGATTCCGCTCGACCGGGCGCCGAAACAGGTCCGCGAGTTCACCACCGGCCAGGCGGTTCCGCATCCCGCCGCGGCCGTCCATCTTGACACCGACGTGCCCGCAATGGGCGTGCGGGTCTACCGAATCGACTACTGAACCGGTTTCCTCCTCGCCGCCGCTCCCAAACCACCCTGTGGAACTTTTCCGCCGCCGGGAGTAAGATTGTTCATCGCCAGGAGGGAACCGTGGACACAACTCGACGTAGCTTTCTGGGAACCGTGGGCGTGGCTGCTTCGGCCATGGCAGCATCGCACGCCGCGAAAACCGGCAACAATGCATCCGGACCGCGCCTCTATGTCGCGGCCGTCACGCCCTGCGACAGCCGCGGCAAATTCGACGACGCGATCTATCGCGACATGATGCCGTACTTCAAATCAGGCGGCGTCGATGGCGTTCTGGTCCTGGGGACGACCGGCGAATTTCCGTCGTTTTCCGTCGCCGAACGCAAGAAGATCGCGGAGACGGCCCTCAAGCACCGCTCCGGTCTCGAGATCATGGTTCAGGTCGGGACGCCGAACCTGCCCGAAACTCTCGACCTGCTGGCGCACGCCCAGGCCAACGGCGCCGATCAGGTCCTCTGCATTCCGCCGTTCTACTTCAAGAATCCCTCGACCGAGGGGCTGACGAAGTATTATTCCCAGGTGATCGAGGCCTCCAAAATCCCGGTGAACCTGTACCACTATCCGGGAATGAGCGCGGTGCCGATCACGCCGCAGTTGCTGCACAACCTGGAGCACTATCCGAATCTCGCCGGCATCAAGGATTCCACCGGCAACGCGGAGGAATACGCGTCGCTCGTGAAGGAATTCCCCAAGCTGAACATCATGACGGGAACGGAAAACAACCTTCCTGCCGCGCTGGCCGCCGGCAAAGGAGCGATTCTGGTGAGCGCGAACCTGTTCCCGCGCCAGGCATCGGCATGCTTCGAAGCGCAGCGCAAAGGGCAGGACGTGGCCGCTGCTTACGCGAAGCTTCGTGAAGTCAACGCCCTCTCGCGCGTGCAGGGCGGCGGCGGAGCGGCGGCCATCAAGTTCGCGCTCACGGCGCACGGCTTCCGCGAAAGCTACGTGCGGCCGCCGCAGCTCGACCTGACGGCCGCGCAGAAAGCGCAGCTCCAGCCCAAGCTGCCGCAGATCAAAGCCGCGCTCGGCTGACGCTACTTCTTCTCGTCGATTCGGATCTGTTTCAGCACCTCGGTGACCTTATCCAACTCGGCCTTCCCCTCGGGAAAGCCGTTCATCGAGAGCAAATACGCGAGCACGTCCGCATTCTGCGCGCGGGAAAGCTTTCCGGGGTTGTTCTGCGGCATCGACTGCCGGGTGCGCTCGAACAGGTCGCCCACTGTCTGGCCGGTCCAGTTGGAAAGGAAGCCTGCGCCCGTGAGCGGCGGCGCCGATTCGCCGCCGGTCAGGTCGCTGCCGTGGCAGCTCGCGCACTCTTTGCCATACAGCGTGAGGCCGCGCTTCGCCTGTTCCGCCGTATAGACGCCGTCCCACACCGAGCGCGTCGTTTGCGCCGCGACGGCTGCCACGAACGCCAATCCCACCGCCAGACGCGCCGTCATTGCTCGTCCGGCAGCCGGTAGGCCCGGTATTCGCCCGAGTACGGCCCTCCGCTCACCGCCACCACGATGTACTGCTTTCCGTTCACCATGTATGTCATTGGCGATCCGCTCTGCGGCGCCGGCATGAGGACCGCGCCCACTTCCTTCCCGGTCTTCTTGTCGTAGGCCCGCAGCATCGCCCCGCGCGCGCCCGAAGGCTGTGTCGTAATCAGGCTGTCGCCAGCGATGACGAGCGATTTCGTCACCAGCGTGCCGATGTTATAGCCGGATTGGCCGGTGCGCGGAATCTTCAGGCCCTTCAGCGCCGGGTTGTTGCGGATTGCATCCGGCGTCTCGCCGTGGGCGATCTGCCAGACGATGTCGCCTCGATCCAGATTGATGGCGGAAATCGTGGCATAGGGCGGCTTGATCAGCGGCAGCCCGTGGACGCTGAGGCCGCCGTATCCGCCGCCACCGCCGCCACCGCCGCCCCGCCCGGCCGGAGCCGCCGTGCGCGCCGCCGCGGAATCCGCTCCGGCGTTTTCTCCCGGACCGGTACGCATCCGGACTTCCTGGCCGGCGGTTCCGGCCACGAAATCCATATCGGACATCTCCTTGGGAGGCCGCACCAGCCCGATCGGCGTCAGGCAGGCGTTGCAGGCGTAGAGATACGCCGTGTGCGTTTCCGGATCGTACGACCCGCCCGGCCAGTTGGTGCCGCCGCTCGCCGTGCCGAGCGTCAGGGTCGCCAGCGGCCCGCCGATCTTGCTCTCCACCGGCGGCGTGAACACCGGGCCGATCTTATATTTCGCAATCAGCGTGCGCGCTTCGTCGCGCAGCGCCGGCGTGAAGTCGATCAGGTCGTCGATCGAAACCCCGTTGCGCGCGTACGCAGCAGGCCGCGTGGGATAGGGCTGGGTCGGCGAATACCACTCCCCGGGCACGTCGCCTTTGGGTGCCGGCTTCTCCTCGATGGGCCAGACCGGCTTTCCGGTCACCCGGTCGAACACATAGAGGAACCCCTGCTTGCTCGGCAGCGCCACGGCCTGCACGGTTCTGCCGTCGACCTGGATATCCGCCAGGATCGGCGCTGACGAAATATCCATATCCCACAGGGGATGATGCACGAGCTGAAAATGCCACTTGCGCTCACCCGTCTTCAGATCCACGCACACCAGGCTTTCGCCAAACAGATCGTTGCCGGGGCGATGCCCGCCGTAGTAATCGCCGGTGGGCGATTCGACCGGCAGGTAAACCAGCCCGAGCTTCTCATCGACGGAAATCTGCGTCCACACGCCCGTGTTGCCGGTGTATTCGGCGGAGCCCTTCAGCCACGTGTCGTACCCGAATTCGCCCTTTTGCGGGATCGTGTGGAAGATCCAGAGCCGCTTCCCCGTGCGCGCATCGAACCCGCGTACGTAGCCCTTATTGTTCCGCATGCTCCTAGGCGTCATGCCCTCGCGGAACGACGCACCGATGATGACCGTATTGCCCGCGACCACGGGCGCGGATTGCAGGCCGATTTCGCCCGTCGTGAGGTCGGGGAAGATGTTCTGGTCGTCGTTCAGCTTGAGGTCCACCGCGCCGTGGTCGCCAAAGGACGGGACCGGGGTGCCGGTGTGGGCATCGAGCGCGATCAACCGGTAACCCGGCGTCACGTACAGAATGCGCTCCGTGCTCCCGTCGGTCCAATACGCGACGCCGCGTCCGGAAAGCTGCCGCGGGGCCGCCGCGCCGCGCGCGCCTTCATGCTCTCCGTGAGCCCACAGCAGTTCGCCCGTGGCCGCGTCCAGGGCCACTACCGAACGACGTGTGCCCGCCGTCGCATACAGCACGCCCTTGACCATCAGCGGAGTGCCTTCGAGCTTGTATTCCGGCCGCGAGCCGAGATTGTCCGTTTTGAAGCTCCATGCCAGCTCCAGTTGGCTGAAGTTCGAAGCGTTGATCTGGTCGAGCGGGCGATACCGCGTATTGGCCAGATCGGCTCCGTAGGTGGGCCACTCGCTACCCTCTCTGGTCTGAGCCGGCGCGATCGCCACCCCCGCGGCGAACAGGGCCGCCACAAGCTTCTTCATGCCCCCTCCTTGGCGGCGGCCGGCGGCTGTAGGCCGGCGCCACCGATTGCGTCTTGCTAGTATAATCGACCAACGCGCTTTGCCGGAGGAGGTTTTGATGTTCTGCCGTGCGGTCTTATTTCTCGCGCTCTCGGGCGCCGTCGCGCTCGCGCAGTCCGATGCCCCGCCCAACTCGCAGCCCAATCCCTATCGCACGGTCGAACACTGGTATCAGCTTCCCGCAGGCCGCGCCATGGGCTCAACCAGTTCGGTCGCGGTCTCCCGCGATGGGCACATCTGGGTGGTCGATCGCTGCGGGGCCAACAGTTGCGCCGGTTCGGATCTCGCGCCCATCCTTGAATTTGCGCCCTCCGGCAAGCTGTTGCGCAGCATGGGCGCCGGCATGTTCGTGTTCCCGCACAGTGTCACGTTCGATCAAGACGGCAATTTCTGGATCACCGACGGCCAGGGCCGCGACGGCAAAGGCCACCAGGTTTTCAAGTTCAGTCCGCAGGGAAAAGTCCTGATGG
>Ga0070739_10003630_pt1 | contig 19009 bp, 11 predicted proteins | sample Coa_R1_7_FD_66445 | JGI IMG/M metagenome (GOLD analysis project Ga0070739, IMG submission 66445) | Surface soil microbial communities from Centralia Pennsylvania, which are recovering from an underground coalmine fire - Coalmine... | ecosystem: Environmental > Terrestrial > Soil > Unclassified ... | reverse complement strand
TGAAAGTGGCGATCAAATCGCAGCAGACTCGAGCGCACCAGCAGGGGGCGGACGCGCAGCGGAAAGGCCAGCAGGTGATCGGCGAAGTGTCCGGCCAGGTGCGCGATCGAGCGGAGGTATCCGAAGCTCGACTGACCGTGTGGGTCGGTTGTGCGCGACGGCCGCTGCGCGAAGAGCAGACCGGGCCGCCAGTGAAACAGATGGTGCTGTCGAAAGGCTCCGGTGAACTGCGCGCCCAGGGTGTCGAGCAGGGTGCTCTTTCCCGCGCCGTCCGGACCGAGAACCGCGATCATGGCGCCGGTCGGGCGCAGAAACCTTCTCGCCGCGCGCGGCGCCTCGGTCAGCACGCACCAAAGCGGCGTCCATGGTTCATGCGTCAGGACGCGCCGCATCATTTTCCTGCGCAACAACGGGAGCAGCTCCGAGAGAGTTTCGCCGGCGCTGGCCGCCGCAGCCTGCTGCGCGACGCCACGGCCGAAAAGGCGAGCGCATATCTGCGTTGCCGCTGCGGGGCCAAGCTCCCGCGCGAGCCGCCCGAGTTGCCGCGCCTGCCGGTCGGAAAGCGCGCCCTTGAGCACCTTCTTGGAGAGCAGATACCGGTAACCGGCCGCAGCCGAGGGAATCCAAAAACCGCGAAACAGACGTCTGCCCTGTACCAGCTCTTCGGCCGTGGTGAGAATCAGGTTGTCTTCGCGGTGCTCGGTGATGAAGTCGATGGCGCCGGTGCCGATCGCGCCGTCCTCGTCCCAGGCAAAGACAAAATAGTATGCGTTGCGCGCGTAGTTGAACAGCTGCACGGGCCGATAGCCCTGCGCATCCAGAGCGGCCAGAACGCCGGATATGCGCCACAGGTCCTCGGCCACGATGGCCATATCCAGGTCGCTCGGCAGGTTCTCCGGAAGCTCGTCCCAGGTGTGAAGTACGCAGTAGCGCAGCCCGCGGGCGCCGAGCTCGGCAAGCACCAGAGATACGAAGGCGGCGAGCGAACGGCGCGGCGCGGATTCAACGGGTGGGGCCAGGACCGGAGTCATGTCGCTAGTAAGCTCCCCGGCCCGACAGTACTGCCAGCGGCGTCTCCAGCAGGATTTCCAGATCCAGCCCCGGAGACCAGTTGCGGATGTACTCCAGGTCCAGCTCCATCATTTTTTCGAAGGGCAGGTCGCTGCGCCCGCGGATCTGCCACAGGCAGGTGACGCCGGGCATGACCTCCGCCCTTTCCCGAGCCCAGACCGCGAACATGCGGCTGCAGCCGTCGGCATCGAGATCCCGCGCGGGCAGCGGGCGCGGGCCCACCAGGCTCATATCGCCGATCAGCACGTTAAACAGCTGCGGCAGTTCGTCAAGGCTGTAGCGCCGCATGAAGCGGCCCGCGCGGGTCACGCGCGGGTCGAAGCGAATCTTGAAAAGGTGTCCGTTCTGCTCATTGACGCCCGCCTGTTCACGGCAGGCATCCGCCCCGACGAACATGGTTCGAAACTTGAAAAACGTGAAGTGCCGGCCCCCGCGGCCCACTCGATCGGAAATGAAGAAGAGAGGCCCCGGCGAGGTCAGCTTGATGATCAGAGCCAGCACGGCGAGCACGGGGAGCAGCAGAATCAGCAGAAGCGACGCTCCGCAGATGTCCAGGACGCGCTTCGCGATGTCATGCTTGCGCGGGAACGGGCGCGGCCGCAGTTCCACCATGGCCAGGCCGCTGCCCACCCGCAGATACGGCTCGGAGCCGTCCGTATCGCAGATGCCGGCGAGCGCGTGAGCGGTTACCACACCCATGCGGCGCGCCACGCGCAGACAGTCGTTCGCCTCCTCGGGCAGAAGGCAGCCGTTGGCGACGATGATCCGATCGAGGCGTGCGCGATTGATCACTTCCGCCACGGTTGCCGTAGTGCCAAGAATCGGGGCGAAACCTGGCGTGCCGTTCTCGCCGCATCGGCGCGGCAGAATAAATCCGACAAAACGTCCCGGCGCCCCCGAGCTGGTCAGATGTTCAACGACAGATTCTGCCTCGGGACCATCGCCGGCGACGGCGATACGCTCCTGCAGCTTCAGCCGGCGGCTGATGTGGATCGACGTGGCAAGCACGCCATAATTCGCCGACAGCAGCAGGAGCAGCGTGACCGGAGCGAACAGCAGCACGAACGACCGCGCGATATCGTCGGAGCCGATCTGGCGCGAGAAGAAAGCGTAGGCGATCAGCAGAGCGTTCAGCAGGCCGGCGGCGTGCAGTACGCGTCGAAGCTGCCGTCCGGGGCGCGAAACCGGCTGCGCCGTATAGAGACGAAGCCACGCAGCGACACCGGCCCACAGAAAAACCACGACCATCGCCGAGGGAGCGTGCTGCGCCAGCGATGCCCGCGTCAGATGCCGGGCCATCAGCGGATTAAGCGCCATGCGAAGCAGAACTGTGGCGTGCCAGGCGACAAAAACGGAGACGAGATCGAACAGGAGGGCCAGCGCGCGATGCCAGGTCTTCTGCCGGAGAAACTCGATCTCGGCTCGATGCGTGATGGTCATGATCGCACCGATATCGTCGAGGAACGGCGCTGGAGAACCGCGCGCCTCAACTCCCCGTAGGCGCTTCCGGCAACCATCTTGACCAGCTGCCGCGTGCGCCATGAAAGGGCAGCGGCGATGCGCGGCCGTAACGCCCCGCGGGTCAGCGCTGACACTCGGGACGGCGGAGTCCAGGCGCGGATGGTGAAGCGGCCCAGCACCTCGCATCCGTACACTTCCGCCCGGCGTGTGGTCGGAACCTGTGTGAATAGCTGCCGAAGACCCGCCGCCGCCGCGGCTCGGGCCACCCTGCGGGAGTAAAAGCCCGAAGGCACGGAAGCGGTCACCACCGGCGCGTTGATAATCTCGGCGAGCGCCCGCACGCTCTCCGTCCACTCCCGCAGCAGATGCTCGTCGGCCATGCGGTTCATCTTGCCGACGTGCGTAACACCGTGCGCTCCGACAGTGTGCCCTCTGGCGCTCAACTCAGCGATTTGCGGAGCTCCGAGAAATCCCGCCTTGCCGATGAGGCCCGTGGAGATGAAAAAATGGCCGCGCAGGCCGGCCTGCTCGAGGGCCTCCGCGGCGCACATCGCGCCTGAACCTCCGTCGTCGAAGGTCAGGCGCACGGCATACGCCTCCGATCGGCCGCCGCGCTCGATCGCCCGCAGGTGGCTGCGAAAAGTCGCCAGGGGCAGCTTGTAGGTCTCGGCTCCCGGGCTCTGAAAACCACTTCGCCGCGCATCGCCGTCGCACAGGATGTCGTGATAGCAAAGCGTGATCGCGCGCATTCGCGAACCCCCGCTCATCCCGCTGCCGCCGCCCGCCGGCGCCCTCGGTAGTTGTACGAGGACGCCCTTGCATTCCATCCGTTGAGCACGGTTCCCAGCAGCACAGACCCATCCTCAGCGAGCTTATTGGTACACTCGGCGAGCGCTTCCGCGCTGGTCTGCCCCGAGCGGACCACCAGAATGACCCCGTCCGACAACCGCCCCAGAATTCGTGCTTCGGGAGTTTCGAGAAGCGGCGGCGTATCGATCAGGATCAGGTCGAACTCCCGGCGCAGCCGGCCCAGCAGCCGCGCCAGACGCGCGGAATACAGAAGTTCGGTCGTGTTCTCGCATTGCGGACCGCTGGGCAGGACAAAGAGCCCGCCGGAGCACGCCACTCCGAGCGCCTCGGCCGGGTAGTCTTCGATGGGGTAGGTGTCGTGCAGTATGTTGCTGAGCCCCCAGAAATTCGAGGCGCCGGATAAGGAAGCGAGGCGCGGGCGATGCAGGTCCGCATCAATCAGCAGCACGCGGCCGGTGACATCGGCCAGGGCCTCGCCGAGATTCCGCAGGATCGTAGTCTTTCCCTCGTTGGGACACGCGGAGGTAACCGCGATGACCCGCGGACCTCCACCGGCGCCGCCGAGAAAAACCAGCGACGGCAGCATGGAGCGGACCGAGTCCACAACCTGCAGCTGTCCGCCGCGCCGCAACATGGGAACCACGCCAAGCTCGCGAGTATTGGACAGCAGCTGCGTGTCGCCGGGCCGCCGCACGCGGCGATCATGCTTCTCGCCGGCGCAGGCGAAAACGACGCCTATCAGCAGGCCGGACAGAATGCCGACCGCTGTGTTCACCGCCAGATCGGGCTTGTACGGGTGTGCCGGGGGCTCCGCGGCGTCGATCACCCGCACATTGCTGGTCCGCACCGCGGACGCGATTCCCGCCTCGCGGACCCGCTGCAGCATCGAATCATAGAGCGCGCGGTCGGTGTCCACTTCGTGCCGGAGCAGGTCATACCGTACGCCCTTCTGCGCCTCATCGGCGACAATCTGCTTCTGCGCCAGGTACGCTGACTGGAGCATCTTCTCGCGAAAGCCGGCCTCGTCGTTCTCGTTCCGAATGCGCCCGACGATGGCCGCCTGGCCTTTGGCGACCTCCCCTTCGAGTTCCTGAATCTGCGCCTGCAGGCGCTGCACCTTGTAATGCTTCGGCGTGAGCGTTTTCGTCATCTCCGCCAGCTGGGCGCGCATCGTGACCAGTTGTTTCTGCGTGTCCGCGAGCCCCAGGCTGTCGAGCACCCGGGGCAAGGCATCGGGCTTCCGCGAAAGGGCGATCTGATATTCCGATTCGCGCGCGATTCGGTCTGCCTGAGCCTTGGAGTATTCGTCCTCCAGTTGGCGCAGGCGAGCCTCGGCGACAGTGCCTTTATCGTCAGCGAGGAAGGTGAGTCCCTCCGTGCGCGTGTACTCCTGAAGCCGCTCTTCAGCCTCCACCAGGCGCACTTTCAGATCCTCCATCTGGTGCGAGAGGAGCTGGATGGTATTCTGACCGTCGGCCCAGCGAGCCTCGATGGTGTGTTTGATGTATTGCGCGGCGAGAGCATTGGCGAAATCCGCGGCCAGCCGGGAGTCGGACGAATCGAAAGTGATCCGAATCAGGCGCGTGGGAGGTGAGGTTCGGACCCTGAGGCGCTGGTAGATCGCCTTCAGCGCTCCTTCGGTGTTATTCGAGGCCAGCGGCGCATCGCCACGCCATAAGGCGGCAATGCCGTCCTCCCGAAATCGCGCCGCGAAATCAGACGCTTCCGCCGCCCGCCGGACGAGCGACCGGCTCTCAAGCACATCCACCTGCGTTTGCACGTACCCCTCGGTCGAGTACAGATCGGCATTCGGTGTGACATCGCTGCGGTGCAGGAAATTCTCGTTCACGCCCTGGATTTCGAGCGAGGTCTGCGCCTGGTAAATTTTCTTCTGCGGCGCTGTCAGCACGAAGGCAGCTCCGCCGCACAACGCGGCTGCGGCGACAACTGTCACCCAGCGATGGCGGATGATGTGCCAGAAGTCCGAGAACCCGGTTGCGGCCGGCTTCGGCGCCGGGCGGATCGGAATGGACACCGGCTCCGCGCGCACGACCGCGGTGGTCTTCGGGGGCGCCTGCAAATGGCGAAAGAGTTCCATAGTGTCACTTCCAAATCAGCAGGCCGGTGCCGAGCTGGATCGCAGCCTCGACACCCCGCATGGCGACCTTTTTCCCAGTGCTGCTGGGGATGAACAGAATGTCGTCAGGACGGAGCAGGACGTCCGGCGTTTTGCCGCTCAGAATCTTTTTCACGTCGATTGCAATCTCCTCCCGTTCGGCTTTTCGCCCGCTGCCGCGCAGGATGCGGCCGGCCGACGGCGCCGCGTCGGGCAGCGGGCCCTCGGCCAGTGAGAGCGCCTGCAGCACCGAAATGCTCTGCCGTTCGTTCAAAGGAAATCCTCCAGCCTTCTTCACCTCGCCAACGACATAAACCAGGTCCGCTCGGGGAACCGATACGATGTCATTCGGCTGCAGCACGATGTTCCGCTCCGGATGGCTGTTGTCGATCACCTCGCGCAGGTTCACCTCGCCCACGAAGAAACGGCCCGTGCCATCGAGCTTTGCGCCAGGCAGCGGAATCGGCCCGCGCGATACTTCTCGCTGGATCGTGACCTGCGAGCCCGCATCGGGACGCAGGCCGCCGGCCATGGACAGAATCTCTATGAGCGTCTTCTGCCCGCGCAACTGCTGTATGCCCGGCGTGTTGACCGCGCCGATAACGGAAACAGGCTGGCTGTGATACTCCGTCACGCTTACGCTGGGACTCGGATTTACGAAGTAGTCGCGCAGACGCTCCGTGAGATCGTTCTCGAACTGCAGCACCGTGCGGCCCGAAGCCGGCACGCGTCCCAGCAGCGGCAGGGTGACCACCCCGGAAGCGTCGATGGTGAACGGCTTGCCGGCAAGCTCCTCCGCATCGATGGCCTGAATCGTGATCTGATCGCCGGGGCCCAGAACATACGGTGGCGGGGCATCGATGCCGGCGTACGCGACGGCGCACGCGACGAAGAGGGCGGCGGCCATGCGCCGCATCAGTCGCTCTCCTCATCGGCGCCGACCGGCACCGTCGGAATCGCTCCGTAGCTCGCCTGGTATTGCCTCAGCGACTCGGTCAACAGGTCCGAAAGCGCCTTCGCATAACAGGGCATGATGACGATGCGCGTGTGCGCCTCGCCGGCATCGTCCGTGTACGCCTGCCCGAAGTCGAGTAGGAACTCAAACGCGTTGTAGCCCACCATGAAGGAGTTGCTGTATCGCCCTTCGACCCGGGCCGGGGTTCGCGTGGCAGCTTCGATGCCCATTTGGTTCGGACAGATAAGCACACGCCGTGCCGACTCGCATGTCCCATCGAATGAACAGGCAGCGGTCGCGAGTGTAACGGGCCGCTGTTACACTTGCGCGCGGTCCGCGAATCCTCGGTACGCGAAATGAGTCAGTTGGGTGTGTCGCCAGCGCGGTGACACTGGAGGCGTGATGTTACAGATCCGATTGCGGGTTCCGATCCAGTCCGTACTTGGCCAGCTTGCGGTAAAGCGTCATGCGCGACCACTTCAGTTGACCCGCCGCCTTGCTCTTGTTCCAGTTAGTTGCGTACAGAGCGGTAAGGAGGCGGTCCTGCTCGCTCGGGCGCACGCTGTGCCCGGGGTGGCGGTTGTGGAACCAGCTCGGTAAATCGACAACCGTGATCTGCGATTTCGGCCGGCTGATAAACACCGCTTCCAGAAGATTCCTGAGCTCACGGATGTTACCAGGCCACTCGTAAGTAAGAAGCGTTTCCATAACTTCCGGCTGCACGCCTTCGACGTGCGAGCCGAACTGGCGGTTTAATTCGGTCAGATAGTAATTAACAAGTATTGGTATATCGCTCTTGCGATCCCGTAAACGGGGCATGTGGATGCGCCCCACATTCAGGCGAAAATAGAGATCCCGGCGAAACTTATCTTCCATTGCCAGGCGGTCGAGATCGCGATTGGTTGCCACTACCACCCGTATATTGAGCGCAATCGGTTTGCGCGCTCCGAGACGCTGGATGCTTTTTTCTTCCAGGACCCGCAGCAGCCGAACCTGCGCGTAGGGGCTCAACTCGCCGATTTCGTCGAGGAAAACGGTGCCGCCATTACCCGCCTCCATTTTGCCCGGCGTCGAGGCGTGCGCTCCGGTGAATGCGCCGCGCTCGTAGCCGAATAACTCGCTTTCGAACAGAGAATCGGGGATCGCCGCGCAGTTGATGCACACCAGCGGTTTGCCGGCCCGCGCGCTCCTGCCATGGATAAGGCGCGCCACCAACTCCTTGCCCGTTCCCGTTTCCCCGGTGATCAGGACATTGCTGTCGCTCGCCGCGACGTTTTCGATGCTGGCGCGGATTTGCATCATCTCGTCGCTCTCGCCGACCAGCGAATCGCCGCTCGCCTCCGCGCCGGTGTCGCCGCAATGCCGCAGCACGCGCTCGATCAGTTCCTGTCCGCACGCAGGATGCGGAAGGTAATCGGTGGCGCCGGCGCGGAACGCCAGCAGGACCAGTTGTTCCGATGGCGCGGATGAGACGCCGATGAGACACAGGTCACCGTGTTTCTCGCGAACCTCACGCAACAGCCTGAGCCCCGCGTTCGGGCTTCGGGGATCGAGTCCTACCACCGCCGCGAGCGGACTCTGGCGCTCAACAGCCGAAAGCGCGTCTGCGAGTCCGGTGGCGACGGTTCGAAGTCCATGAGCCTCGATGCTGGCCTTTAGACGAACCGCCAGCGGCTCCTCTACATCCGTAAGAAGTATGACGCGATTACGACGAGTCACTAGGGTATCGGTGCAGCAGATCGTGCGAGTTGTCGTCAATTATAGGACGGGAAGGGGCTCGCGCGCGGCGTTTTTCAACGGTTCCGTAACAGACCAGTACCAGGTCGTACCAGGACTCTCATCGTAGGACTGTAACGTGACACGCCACCGTGAGTGCGGTGAAGTGAATTAGGTTATGATCGACTGGTCGCCGAGACGACTCTGATGTCTTACGCCTTCCGAGCGGCGAGTATCCGAGTGATCAGCTCGGCGTTCTCCCGAATCTCGTCCTTGCGGCACGGCCACATCCCGACGAAGATGCCGTCAATGGGCTTGAGGTTTTCGAATGCCGTGGTAAAGGCCTTCTCGACGCCCTCGTCCCTCATGCGGCCGGCGGCGAGCACCTTGAAAGCGAAGCACGGTTTCTTACTCTGGCGCATCACCCGGTACATCCGGTTCGGATCGCTTTGCAGGTACGTCTCCTGTGGAAGCTCCTGGAGTTCGCCGTTGAGCATCTGCTTCCATTCATCCGTGGTGCGCGTTCGATGGTACACGGAGCCGGCGTAGAAATCCACATCCCAGCCTCGCTCTTCGACATAGGCGATCACCTCAGGCTTATGCGTCCCGACACCGACAATGGTCCCAAGATCGCGCGCCTTCTTGCACCAGTCCTTGACCGATTCCATCTTTCCGGCGATGAAGGCCTTGTCCACCTCTTCTCCCTGGTTGTACATGGCCAGCGGGTGGAACTCTTTCCACGTGGGTTCGGGATCGCCGATGATCTGCGCGATGAGATTGATCTTCCCACCCTCCTCGTAATACCTGCGCATGTCATCGTGCGTGTGCCGCCAGTTGACGTAGTTGAAGGCGTTGATGCCATACACCGTGCAGCGGCGAATCGTGTCGCAGATCTTGTCCGGCGTGTACCATTGCCGCATCATGAAGTCCAGGTTCGGGCTGTAATGGGAGAACCCGTAGAACGGGTTCGTTCCCAGAACCAGGCGGCTGATCTCGGTGTTTCCGAACTTCATCTTCGGGACCTGAACCGGAGCGGCGGGCTCGCTCGTGCCCCCGGCTGCATCGAAAGCCGCCCCGCTCGCGATTCCAAGCGCCGCGCCCGCTTTCAGGAACGATCTGCGTGTGTCAGACATGTCGCCTCCCTGCGCGCGTGGGTGCAACCGTGGGGCCAGCCCGAATCGACGAGGAACGCAGGACTTAGTCGCTGTGAGGTGGCTGTTGCCCCGCGCGCTGATGAGTGAAATGGCGCGTTCGGACCCGCCCTGTGCACGCCGAGTTGCGCAGCCTTTCCTCTTGACAGACGTCGGCGCCACGCGTCATCATTCTCCCCAACTGGTGTTTCGCTGTCACGATTTAATGTAGGATGTATTACTCAGCGCCGCGGCTGCTTGTCGCGGCGCCACGGGGAGGTGGGAATGAATGCATTAAGGTTCCTGATGACACGTTCCACGCTGTGGAAGCTGTGTCTGTTTCTCGCAATTTCCGGCGCTGCGCTCGCGCAGCTCTACACCGGCTCCGTAACAGGTGTCATAAGCGATCCGTCCGGCGGCATGATCCCGAACGCGCAAGTCACCCTCACCGACGAACAGAAGGGATTCGCGTTCAATGCAACAGCGGACGCTGCCGGCCGCTATGTGCTTCGCGGTATTCCGCCCGGCATGTACAAAATCTCCGTGCAGGCGCCTGGCTTCGATACCCGAACGCAATCGGGCATCCGCCTGGACGTGAATCAGAACCTGACCCTCGATTTCTCCCTGCAGCTGGGCACGACAACGCAGACGGTCAGCATCATCGGTGAAGCGCCCCTGCTGTCCACCGAAGACGCGGTCACCGGCCAGGACATCAACCGCAAAATGATCAACGACCTGCCCCTGCTCGGCCGCGGCGTTCTGGACCTCGCGTTCCTGACCCCCGGCATCACGCAGGTGGACACGCAGTGTTCGGGCTGCACCGCGAACAATTTCATCTCCAACGGCAGCCGAAACGCCACCGCCGACGTGCTGATGGACGGCGTGACGACAACCAACTTCGAGCAGAACAGCGGAATCCAGGTTCCCACCTACACACCGTCGGTCGACGCTGTCGAGGAGTTCCGCGTACAACAATCCAGCTTCAGCGCCGAGTTCGGGTTCTCGGGCGCTACCGTCGTCAATCTCGTCACCCGCTCGGGCACCAACCAGTTCCATGGCAGCCTCTATGAATTTCTGCGCAACTCGAAACTCGATGCCAACAACTGGTTCAACAACGCCAGCGGAGTGCCCATTCCCGGTCTGAAGCAGAACAATTTTGGCGGCACTTTCGGCGGGCCGATCATAAAGAACAAGACCTTCTTCTTTTTCGATTACGAAGGCACACGGCTGCGGTCGCTTTCCACCCAGACGCTCGGCGTCCCCAGCGCGGCCGAGCGCCAGGGCAACTTCGGTGAGCTGTGCTCCTATTACGGAGGAAGCTTCGATTCCTCCGGACGCTGCTCCTCCGATGATGGCCAGCTCTGGGATCCCTATTCGGCCACCTACGACCCGAACCAGGGCGGCCCAGTCCGCTCCACGTTCATCCCGTTCAATAACCTGGCCAATTACCAAAGCCCAGGCAGCCCGGCGCTGGCGGGAACCGCGTTTCAGCCGCCGCCCACGCCCGGAAATCTGATCAATCCCGTTGCCCAGAAGCTGATGCAGTACTACCCGATGCCCAATGTGGCGGTGGGGACGTCCGCGTACAATCCCTACAACAACTGGATCGGCTCCGGCTCCAATCGCAGCAACAACGACCAGTTCGACATTAAGATCGACCACCGTTTCAGCGATAAGGATCTGTTCAGCGCCAAGTACTCGCAGCAATGGAACACGGGCCACGGCTTCAACTGCTTCGGCAACCTTGCGGACCCCTGCAGCAACGGCCCGACTACGGGCTCCGCGCATCTGGTCGCCCTTAACCATACCCACACCTTCAGCCCCACCCTGCTGCTGACCGCCAGCTATGGGCTGACCCGTGGCGCGGCGTGGTCCAAGGGCATTCAGGCCGACTACAAGAACCTGGATCCGGTTTCGCTTCTCGGGCTGCCCTCTTACATTACGGCCTCAGGCTTCCCGAATATCCCGGCCATCGACCTCAGCAGTCAGTATGCCCAGGCCGGCGCGAGCCTGGGCAGCCAGCCCTGGGGTTACCTGCGCGAGGGCCAGGAGACGCATCATCTGCTGGCCACGGTCAACTGGGTCAAGGGCTCGCACGAGATCAAGTTCGGCGGCGAAGGTCGCATGCACCGCATCAACTTCGTGCAGCCTGGCACACCGGCGGGCTACTTCGCCTTTGATCCATCTGGCTCGTCCGAATTTCCATCCTCCGGCGGCGGTGACGCGATGGCCAGCTTCATGATGGGCGTCGGCGGCATTAACAGCTGGGGACAGTACGAAATCCCGAATTTCGTCAGCACCCAGAGTTTCCAGTACGGCGGCTTTATTCAGGACAACTGGAAAACCAGCCGCAAGCTGACCCTCAACATCGGCGTGCGATACGACATCTCGCTGCCCCGAACCGAGCGCTACAACCGCATGAACTGGTTCGACCCGACAGTCGTCTCGCCCATCCAGGTTCCCGGCCTTCCGCAACTCCATGGCGCGGAAGTCTTCGCCAGCCCGCATGACCGCCAGAACTACGCCATCGACCCGAACGACTGGCAGCCCCGCTTCGGCTTCGCCTATCAGGCATTCAAGAACACGGTGCTGCGTGGCGGATATGGAATCTTCTACTCCACCACCCGATCCGGCGCGGCGGGAACCGGTCCGCTGGGCTACCAGGGCTACGACCAGACGACGAACTGGATTCCGCTTCTGAACAGCGGCTCCGATTTGTACAACGGCGCCGTGCCCTACGCCACCCTCAGCAATCCGTTTCCGACCGGCGTGAAATTCCCGCCGGGCAGTTCGCTCGGCATGTTAAACGATATTGGCGTCGGCGCCGCTGGCCCGGTCAAGCTGTCCGCTTACGCCAAGAATCCCTACGAGCAGACCTGGAGCTTCGGCATCCAGCAGCAGCTTCCCTGGAGCATGCTGCTCGACACCAACTACATCGGCAAAAAGGGCACCCACCTCTATTTCGGGGGCGCCGGTCAGCTCGACTACCTCGGACCTCAGATCGAACACTACTCCGCCGATCAGCTCGCGGCGCTGCACACGTATGTGGCGAATCCGTTCTACGGCGTGATCACCGACCCCAACTCGCCGCTCTCTCAGCCGACGGTGCAGGCTTACCAGCTTCAGCTGCCGTACCCGCAGTACACCGGCGTTTCGGGCGACTCGCCGCCGTTTGCCAACTCCATCTACAACGCCCTTCAGGTCCGTGTCGAAAAGCGCTTCTCGTCCGGGCTGCAGTTCCTCTTCACCTACGTGTACTCGAAGTCCATCGATGAGGCCTCCAGCACCGACGGCAGCGTCACCTGGCTGGGCGGCATCACCAGCCTTCAGGACCCCAATAACCGCAACCTCGAGCGTGCAGTCTCGACCTGGGACATCCCCCAGGTGGTCCAGTTCAGCTACGATTACGAGCTGCCCATCGGCAAGGGTAAGAGATTCGGCAACAATATGCACCCGGTGCTGAACGCGGTCATCGGAGGCTGGCAGACGAACGGCATCTGGCGCTTCGACAACGGCCGCCCGATTATCCCGCTGCTGTCTGATGGTCAGTCGCTGCCGACCTACGGGGCGCAGCGCCCCAACCTGGTCGCCACGCTCAAGCGCGCCAGCGGGTCAACGAACCAGATCCTCGGCCAGTATTTCGCCAACCCCGACGCGCTGGTCACACCCGACCCCTTCACTCTCGGAACCGCGCCGCGCACCATCACCAGCGTCCGCCAGCCCGGCGCCGCTAATGCCGACCTCTCGCTGTTCAAGAACTTCCCGTTCCCGTGGCGCGAGGGCATGTACCTGCAGTATCGTTTCGAAGCGTTCAACGCGCTGAATCACCCGCAGTTCTGCGGGCCCAACACCACCGTGGACAGCGGCAACTTCGGTCAGATCAGCTGTACGGCAAACAGTCCGCGCGAGGTCCAGATGGCCCTCAAGTTCTACTGGTGACCCGGCCTTTTTGTAGTGCAAGCCTTGGGCTTGCACTCGGCTTTACCAGCAACCGCTCACCGCGGCTCGACAATCCGATGGTAACGGCCGGGCGCCAGACCCGAAACGGTCTGCGTCCGGCCATTCGGCCACCGGATCTCCGCCGTGACGCTCGCCGGCCGCGAACCCCCTAACCCAAAAATCACCCGTTTGTCGTGCGATGACAAATAGCTCGAACCGCTGGTGATCCAGCGCGACATCCGGCGGCCGTCGTGTTCCACCGTCACCCGCGCGCCGATCGCGTCGCGATTGCTCACCGTCCCCTCCAGCTCGAAACCGATCCAGACCGCGTTCTGCCCCACGTTGTTACGCAGCAGCACCGGCGAGTCGTTCAGCCGCGTGAAGATCGCATCCGCGTCGCCGTCATTATCGATATCGCCAACGGCCAGGCCGCGCGCCACGTAGCCGCGAGCGAACGCCGGACCCGCTGCCCGCGCCTCGGCGAACGAGCCGCGTCCGTCATTGGCCAGCAGCAGCGGCGGCTCGCGATAGAACACATCCCGGCGTGTGCGTTCGATGACCCGGTTCAGGTGCCCGTTCACAATGAGCAGATCCTGAGCGCCGTCGTTGTCATAATCCAGAAAGCTCGCTCCCCAGCCGACGTATGGCCGGGTCAGCGCGAGCGTGCGCTCCGTAAACGGAAACCGGCCGTTGTTGAGATACAGCGCGTGGCCCTCGTCGTTGAAGTTGGTGAGGATCAAATCCGGCCATCCGTCGCCGTCGAGGTCCGCGGCATCTACCCCCATCCCGGCCCGCGCGTTGCCGTCCATGTTGAAGGCGATCTCCGCGTCCGCGGCCGCGTCGCGAAACGTCCCGTCGCGCCGGTTCAGCAGCAACAGATTCGGTGACGCATCGCGCGCCACCACCAGATCCGGCCAACCATCCCCGCCCACGTCGATACTGACCACGCCGAGCGCCCGGCCTGCAAGTTGCGCCAGCCCCGCGCGCTGGGTGGCGTCCGTAAACGTGCCGTCGCCGTTGTTGTGATAGAGCGCCGGCGCGTCACCCTCGTACGCGGTCTGCGCGCAATACGTGGGCTCACCCTGGTAGGTGCAGTGCGGTCCGTGTTCGAACGAGAACTTCGCGTAATTGCAGATGAACAGATCGAGGCGGCCGTCGCGGTCGTAATCGATCCAGGCCGCGCTGGCGCCCCAGCGCCCTGTGTTGGCGACGCCGGCCTTCGCCGTCACGTCGGTAAACGTGCCGTCGCCATTGTTATGAAACAGCGCGCTCGTGGGATAGCCGGTGATGAAGAGATCGGGGCGACCGTCATTATCGTAATCGCCGGCGGCGACGCCCATGCCGTAGAAGCCGACGCGCGCCAGGCCCGATCCGGCAGTGATATCGCGAAAGCGACCGCCTCCCAGATTGCGATAGAGCGCGTTCTGCGGAGGCGCCGCGGCGCGTCCTCGCGGCGTCTCGCCGCCGGTGACGAGGAAAATGTCCGCCAGGCCATCGCCATCGAAATCGGCCAACGCGACTCCGCCGCCCATCGCTTCAGGGAGGAACCGGTCCGGCGATTCGCCGCTGAAGTGCTTCCACGTGATCCCCGCCTCGGCGGTGATGTCGCTGAACACGGCATCGGATCGCGGCGCGGCCGAACTCAGCAGGACCACAACCGCGGCTGTCATGACCCCGCCGACGATCACGGCGCCGTATGCGCCCATCAGCGGTCCACCGCGCCCAGCGCCGGCCCCGTGCTCGCGACGCGCGCCTCGCCCGCCTTGAGTCGCTGCCATTCCCCGCGCTCTCGGTCTGCGTCGCCGGTCCGGCCCATGCGTCGATACAACCGGCTCAGTGCAAAATGCACGCGCGCCGACTGGGAGTCCAGGCTGCCCGCCGCCTCCAGTTCCTTCTGCGCCCCGGCGAGATCGCCCGCCTCGAGCAGCGCGTTGCCCAGGCGATAGTGCGCTTCGGCAAGCGAATCGTCCAGCGCGATGGCTCTGCGAAGCAGTTCGGTCCCGCGGGCCGTGTCATCGCCGAGCCCGCGATCCAGCAGCAGCGTTCCGTAATCGGCGCGCAGAGCCGCATCGTGTGGAAACTCCTTCAACCCCTCTTCGAAATCGGCGATCGCGGCCGGCTTCATGCCGCCTTCCCATTCCGCCCTGGCGAGCCCGCGCCGCGCCTCCTCCGAGTGGGGCCGCAACGCCAGAGCGCGTTTCCAGCTCGGCACCGCGTCGGTGTAGTAGTGCAGCGTGGATTCCAGCGACGCTTTCGTCATTACCAGTTCGGCCGAATCCGGCGCATCCCGCAGTCCGGCGCTCGCCATCGCCAGAGCCTGCGGCAGATTGCCGCGCTCGATCTCCAGCCGCGACTGCGCCAGAGCCAGCCGGCTTCGCGCCGCGGCGTCGGGCGTGCGCAGCGATGAGAGAAGCGCAACTGCGGTTTCGTAATCGTGCGCCGCGATGGCTACTCCGCTGGCCTCGTATGCCAGCCGTGAACCCGCAAGCGGCTGGAGGATGGCCCGAGCCTTCTCCGGCTCATTCGTGTGGTAGTAAGAATCGGCCAGCGCGACGGCGGCCTCCGGCTTCCGCGTGGTGACCTCCGGCAGCGATTCGAGCAGCTCGATGCAGCGCGTGTAATCGTGCAGCCCGTCCGCAACCATGCCTCGCAGAAATATCGCCGCGCCGTCGCGCGGATTGCTCTTCAGCAGCAGGTCGAGATTCGTGGCTGCCTCGTGCAATTGCCCGAGTTGCCACTGATTGGCCGCCAGGTTGCGCCGCAGCAGCGGATTCTCGCCATCCAGTTGCACCGCCCGCCGGAGGTAGCCGTTCGCGCCGTGCAGATCGCCCTCCATCCCGAGCACCCCTCCCAGGCTGGTCAGCAGCGTGGGATCGCTCGGCCGCATCTCGATCGCCCGGCGCAGCTCCGCCTCGGCGCTCTTCAAATCTCTGCTCTGAACGAATTCCGCGGCGCGGTTCGCGTGCTCGTCGGCGGTTTGAGCAGCCAGCGGCAGCAGCGCCACAACAAACGGCAGCCATTTCCTCATTGCGCCGGGTGCACCGAGAAGAGCAGGTTGCCCAGCGCCGCGGGAGCCTCATCGGGGGCCTTCCTGTTCTCCGTGATCTCCTTCATCGCTGTGGCCTCCGCTTCCGCCTTCGCATCGTCTCCCATGGCGTGGTATGTGCGCCGCATGGCGTCGTGCGCGGCGACCAGCTGCGGCGAAAGCCGCAATGCCTCCTGAAGCCGCTGGAGCGCCGTCGGGTAATCGTTTCGGGCCAGCGCAATTTTGCCGGCCAGCAGATACACGTAAGGATCGCTGGAGGTCCGCTTCATCGCTTCCTCGATGGCCTTCTGCGCCGCCGCCGTATCATCGGGCGCGGCGTGCGTGATCGCGAGCGCGAGGTAGTAATAGGCTTCGGGCGTGCCGGCCCCCAGCGCGATGGCCGTCTCCAGCGCCTGGCGCGCTTCGGCCGACTGATACTGCGATTCCAGCAGCATGCCGCGCAACAGCCAGGGACGATCCCACTCCGGCCAACGCTCCTGCATGCGGTCCAGTAGCCGGCTGGCATCGTCGCGCCGATTCAGCAGCTCCAGCGTGATCGCCTGCGCCAGCGCCAGCTCGCGCTCGTCCGGCAGCAGGCGCGTGGCGGCTTCAACGAACTCCAGCGCCTGCCGATACAGGCCCCGCTTGAGCAGGAAACCAGTGGCTTCCAGATAGAGGCTGGGCCGCGCCGGCGCGGCGCGAATCCCCCGATTCAAAGCATCGGCAGCTTCCGCCACTTTGCCCATCGCATCCAGAAGCTCGGCCCGCAACAGATAGAAATCCCCCTGGCGCTCCGCCGCGGGAGTGCGGTCCAGTTCGGCGATCGCCGCTTCGGCGCTTTTGGTGTGAAACAACGCGATCGCCAGATCGAGCCTGGCCGAGGCGAGCTTCGTCGCCGCTTGGGTCAGGAACGGCAGTGCGGCCTGATACTGCTCGTGATTCAGCAGCGTTGTTCCGCATCGCACCGACAGAGCGTCGTCGCCGGAACCTGCACAGGCCTGACGCAGCAGGTCGATCCCTTCGTTGCTGTCCCCCTGCGCGAGCAGCTGGTCCGCAAGCCGAATCCGCGCGTCGGCGTTTCGCGGATTGCCGGCCACGATTCTCCGCAGATTCTCGAGGTAGCGCTCGCGCTGCTCCGCCGGCGACATGCCGAGATACTGCACCAGCCCTTCGTCAGGCCGGGGGCCTCGATCGGCAGCCTGGCTGAGCCGCGCGCGAATCGCCGCCGCCTCCTGCGTCTGCCCGGTCTTCACCAGCGCCCGATAGTACTGAAGCAGCGCCGCCGCATCGTCCGGGGCCGCCGCGACAGCCTCTTTCAGCACAGGAACGGCCTGCGGCGCGTGGCCGAGGGCCAGGTACGCCTGGCCGAGCCGGGTCAGCGCATACTGATTCCGCGGCTCCCGCTCCAACACCATCTTCAAATCCGCAACGCTGCGGTCCGGATGCTCGTTCTTCAGGTTCAGGACCGCGCGCGCGAAATGCGCATCCACCAGCGCCGGGTCGAGCCCCAGCGCGCGATCGAGGGACCGTAGCGCTTCCGCCTCGTGTCCCAGGGCTTGTGCCGTGGCCAGCTCATACCATCCCCGGGCATCGCGCGGATGCCGCGCCACATACCAGCTCAGATCGGCGAGCGCCTGCGGTGTCTGCGCCGCGCGCGCATAAGCGAATCCTCGTTCGCGCCGCGCCTCATCATCGTCGGGTTTCAGCTTCAGGTATTCATCCCACGCCGCGGCGGCATCCTGATAAAACTCCAGCCGCGCGGAGACCTGCGCCAGCAGCCGGATGATATCCGCACGCTGCGGCGCGGCGCCGCGAGCCCGGGTCAGCACCGATGCGGCCTCGATCAGCTGTTGCCGCGCCGCCAGCGCCTGCGCCAGTGCGAAGAGCGTGTCGGCGTCGCCTCGAACGGCGGCGGCGCGCGTCAGCACATCCACCGCCCGCGCCGCATCTCCGGCGCGCAGCGCAGCGACGCCCAGGTTGTAAAGGATATCGAAATCGGTGGGCTCGCCTTCGAGCGCCTGTCCGAACGATCGCTCCGCCTCTGCATACTGGCCGCATTTGGCCAGGGCGATGCCGGCCGAGAACTGCGTACGCGTGTCCTTTGCGGCGTCGGGCCCGAGCCGCTCTAGTGCGCTCTGCATATCGGCGCACCTTCCGGCCTCGGCAAGCGCCTGCGCTCTGAGCAGCAGCGTGGCGTCGTTCTCAGCCGAGGCGGGCAGGCGCTTCAGGTAATCCAGAGCTTCCGCGCCGTGCTTTGCCGCCACGCTCATTTGCGCAAGCTGCACGAGCGCGTTGACGTGACCGGGGTCAACGGCCAGCACGCGCAGAAATAATCGCCGTGCGCGAGCGCTATCGCCGCTGGCCAGCCAGTGGTTCGCCGCGTTGTTCAGTACCGGGGCTGCATCCGGCGCCAGCTTCAGCGCGCGTTCATAATAAGGGCCGGCGTCTTGATACCGCTGCTGCGAATCGAGCGCTATGCCCATCAGCATGAGCGCCTGCACGTCGCGCGGATGATCCTTCAGAAAAGCGGTCAACGCCGTCACCGCGACGTCGAACCTGCCGCTTTGCACCGCACTCGCCGCATCGTCCAGAGAAGCGGAGCTGCCCTGCGCAGACACCAGCCCCGCGGCAGCAACAAAGGTAATCAGGGCCCGAAACATCCGATCTCGATATGATAGCGACGTTACACATGACCTCCGCAATTCGCACTCTTTGTGTGCTCCTCATTCCGGCGGCAGCGCTCGCGCAGCGCGGTGGACCGCCGCAGAATGTCGTCGTCGACGCCA
>Ga0070739_10003626_pt1 | contig 19015 bp, 12 predicted proteins | sample Coa_R1_7_FD_66445 | JGI IMG/M metagenome (GOLD analysis project Ga0070739, IMG submission 66445) | Surface soil microbial communities from Centralia Pennsylvania, which are recovering from an underground coalmine fire - Coalmine... | ecosystem: Environmental > Terrestrial > Soil > Unclassified ... | reverse complement strand
CGGTTCGGCAAGAAGGACGACGAGCGGGACCAATCGCGTGCGGAGCACGTCCGGGTCGCATGCGAAGAACTTGGCGCGACCTTCATCAAACTCGGACAGGCGCTCTCGACACGCGGCGACCTGCTGCCGCAAATCTATCGCGATGAATTGATGAAGCTGCAGGACGACGTTCCGCCGATACCGCCGAGTGAAATCGCGCGAGTCATCCGCGAAGAACTCGGCGCAAGTCCCGACGAACTGTTTGCCTCGTTCGATCGCCAAGCTATCGGCAGCGCTTCTATCGGACAAGTGCACGCTGCAAAGCTCAAAGACGGCCGCGATGTCGTGATCAAAGTCCGTAAGCCGGGCGTCGAGCACGTCGTGGAGATGGATCTGGAAATCCTCGGCGATTTGGCGGAGAGCTGGTCGCAGCGCTTCCCGGTGCTCGATGAGTACGATGTTCGCGGGTTAGTTCGCGAATTTGGAGACACGCTTCGATCTGAACTCGACTACCGGCGCGAGGCGGCAAACGCGCGATTCTTTCGCGAGATATTCGCGAAGGAGCGCGGATTTAAAATTCCGGACGTGATCGAGGAATTTTCAAGCGAGCGCGTTATTACGCTCTCGCGCGTGGACGGGCGTAAGCCGACGGAGCTGGACGGGTATGGCAAACGCCCGCGTGCAACGCTTTCACGCCGCATCGCCCGTTTCGTCATCGAACCGGCATTCGAACGCGGCGTCTTCTATGCCGATCCGCACGCCGGAAATTTCTTGGTGCAAAACGACGGTTCGCTTGCGGCCATCGATTTTGGGATGACGGGCCGGCTTACGCCCGAAGCACGGCGCCGCGTGGCCGATATCTTTATTGCGATGGATCGCCGTGACGCACAACGCCTTTCCGACAGTCTCATCGAAGTGACCGGCCCGACGCATCCCATCGATCGCCCCGCCATTACCGCGGAATTGGATCGCATGATGGAGCGATACGTGGACGCGTCGCTGGAAGAAGTGCGTTTCGGCGAGGCAATCGCCGAACTGCTCGAACTGGTACGCACGCACGGTTTGCGGCTGCCGGGTAATCTGGCGCAACTCTTTAAAGCGCTCGCAATGTCGGAAGGCCTGCTGCAAACGATCGATCCCGATTCGACGCTGGCCGATTACCTGGAACCGATGATCGGCAAACTGCTGTATCAGCGGTTCGCCGGAGAACAGTGGGTGGACCGCATCCGCGATTCTGCCGTCGACGCGGCCGAACTGAGCATCGAACTTCCGCGACGCATCGATCGCGTGCTCGGCGAGGTCGAACGGGGAAATTTGCGCGTTTGGACGCGCGTTCAAGATATGGAGACGACCATCGCGCGCTTCGAACACGCAGTAGAACGCGCGAATGCGACCATGCTTGCCTCGGCGTGCATCGTGGGCCTCGCGATCGTGATGTTGTTTTATCATCCGCAAGGCTGGCAGCGCTGGATCGGGATCATTTTTTGGGTCGCCGTTACGCTGGCGTTCCTGATCGCGTTACGAACCGTCTGGGCCACCTTCCGAAAAAAGCGAGAGGCAAAGCCCGGGCCGCGCTGAAAAATACCGTGCGCTTTGATTTACCGGGATGTGAAAGGGCCGCTCTTCGGTCGTTCGCGCGAACTCAACGAGCTCGCGCAGATTCGACGCGACTCCCGGCGTTATGGGCGCGGCGTTTTCATAGCCGGTGAGCCCGGCATCGGCAAATCGCGCCTGCTCAAGCAATTTTTGCAAGATCTGCCGCGTGGCCATGCCGGCGTCGGCATAGGCCGCGCTCTCGAGCAAATCCGCTCGCCGTTTGCCCCGTGGATCGGCGCCCTGGAGCGGCTCACGCCGGCCGCCGCGCGCGCCTTGCATCCCAGTCAACACACCGATAAAGCGGCGATGTACCGGAACGTGCTCCACGCATTGCGAGATCATGCTCAGCGGCGCACGACGATCGTCGTGCTCGAGGATATTCATTGGGCCGACGAGGCGTCCATAGAGCTGTTGGCATTTCTCCTTACCGAACTGAGCGGCATCCGCCGTTTGCTCGTGGTGGCAACGCTGCGCTCGGGTGAGGCGCCCGAAACGTTGCGCGCCATAATCCATACGCCCGCAAGCACCGCCGTTGAGCTTTCGCCTCTGGAACCGGCCGCCTGCGCGTCGCTCGTGCACGCATTACTGCCAAACGACGAGCCTGGATCGCCGCGCATAACGCGTATCGTCGAACTATCCGGCGGCAATCCGTTTTTCGCCGAAGAGCTCTGCAAAAGCGCCGACTCGACCGAAATTCCTACGTCGGTGCAAACGGCCATCGGATCGCGGCTGACGCGTATCGCCGAGCGCGATCGACGCACGTTGGAATGCGCTGCCGTTTTGGGCGAACGTTTTGAACTGGGGTTACTTTCCAACGTTCTGCGTTTACCTCCCGCTACGGTTGCAAGCCGTCTTCATGCCGGACAAAGCAGCGGTATCGTCGTTGAGGAGCGAAACGGCACGTTCCGCTTCGGTCACGCGCTCACGCGTGCGGTTTTGATAGCCGCCATGACCACCGCGCGGCGCATGCAAATGCACGAGCGCGCGGCACGCGCTTTGGAACGCTCGCGCCGCTTCGATGCATTGGGTTTTGCGCAGCTTGCCTATCATTACGCGGGCGCTCACGATCGTCGAAAAGCGTACGCATATCACCTGCGCGCCGGCGAGCTCGCGTACGGCGTGCACGCGTACGGCGATGCAGCCAGGTTTTACGGCGATGCAGCCGCGGCAGCCGAACCGGGTTCGCTGCAATATGCGCGCGCCCTTAAGCACCAGGGCGACGCGCTGTTCCGGTCGTCCGACGTCACGCGATCGGAAAACGTGTATCGCAAGGCGATTGCCGTTTTTCGCTCCGCAGGCGCCTCGGAAGAAGCGGCTGCGTTATATAAGAGCATTGCGCTAAGCATCTATAACCAGGATCGTCCGCGGGATGCGCTCTCTATCATCGAAGAAGCTATTGCCGCGCTGCCCGATATTTCCGAGGACACGCGCATCGCGCTCGACGTTCAAGTGGTGTTTTACGCAGGCGATTTCGATCCCGCGGCTGCGAAGAAGTGGCTCGCGCAGATCTCGGAAGAGCGGGTGCGCCAAACCGAGGTCGCCGGTGAGTATTATCAGATCCGCGCCGGCCTCGAAGCGACGTTCGGTGAGGTGGAATCGTGGCGCCGAACGATCGAAGCGTTCCGTTCCCATGCCGACGGAATGGCGTTGCCGCCGCCGTACCTGGGGTTTTTCGGCAACATGGCCGCGCAAGCGCTGTTCTTGGGTTTGCCCGCGACGGATTTGTATGAACGGTGTTTGACTATGGCGCGTACGCTGGAAATGCGCGTGTACGATGCCGCGTATTCTTCGCATGCGGCCTTCGAGCGCTGGCTTCACGGCGATCACCAAGCGTTCTTGCGCTATGCGCGACGGGCTGCGGCAGCGGATGCGCCCGGCATTCCCGCGTTGCACGCGTACGTGTTGCTGGCTTCGATGCTGGAAGACCCTGCGTACATGCCGCCTTCGGACCAGGTTTACACAATACTGGCGGGACGGCGCAACGAGTTCTTTGGTCCGCTCGTCGGGCGCTACGCGATGCGTTTGGCGCAGCGCGGAGATCCCCGCGAAGCAATCCGCGTTCTTGATGCAGCAGCAGAGGCACTCGAATATCCATACGCTGCGTGGGAAGCCCTGATTGCGATGGCCGAGCTCGGCTGTCCGGCAACACGGGAACGCGCTCAAGACCTCCTTGCACCGTATCGCGATTCGCCGGCACCGACGTTCGCGGCAACGGCGGCGATGGTAGACGCATTTTGTGCGCATCATGCCGGCGATGCACAAACGCGCGACAATGCTGCCGCGCGTGCGCGGCAACTTTATTCAGAGATCGGCTGGGTCCACCACGCCCGCCGCGCGGCCGATTTCGAGCCGGTACGCATCGTACCGCGGCTCTCGCCGCGCGAAGGGCAGATCGCGGAGCTGCTGCGCCAAGGCCGCAGCAATCGCGCCATGGCGGCCGAGCTGTACATCAGCGAGAAGACCGTGGAGAAGCACGTGGCCAGCGTGTTCGAAAAGCTGAACGTCAACAGCCGGGCGGCTGCGGTTCGCGCCTTGAGCGAGGGTTCGGGCTAAAGGTAGGGATTCGCCCCATATTCCCGCGGCTTGCAATCGCCTACATTGCAAGCATGAACAGATTCCTCTCACTCCTTGCGCTGCTCGCGCTTACTGCGTCCGGCGCAGCCGCTGCCGCCGCGCAAGCGCGGCCTGCCGGACTTCCCGCCGGCGTGATTCAGATTAGCCCATGCGTCGCAACGATGGGCGAGCACTGGGCCAATCCCAAGACCCTCCCGTTCGGACCGATCTACGGCGTTTACGACGGCAAGGTCGTGTTCACCGAGATCATGGTCGATCAAAAACTCTTCGAACAAGGCAAGGGATGGCGTGACGTGCTTAGGCCGTTGCCGGGTCATGCGATCGATCACGTCGACATCGCATTCAATCCGCACGGACACGAAGGCTACCCGATTCCACACTACGACATTCATTCATATTACGTACCGCACGCCGTTCATATGGCGTATTGTCCGAACGGCATTCCAAATCCGGAGTCGCCACAATGAACACATTGCGTTATCTCTTTATCGCGAGCGGTTTTTTAGCAGGCGGAATGTTGCTTACGGCATGCGGCGGCGGATCCACGACGCCGACGCCGCCCGCGCGCGCCCCTCAGACCTGGCACGTGCAAGCCGGCGTTGCCAGTCAAGACCAGGCGTATCAAGGTTTGCAGTTTTATCCGAATGCGATAACGATCGATGCCGGCGATACGGTGACGTGGTCGTTCCCGGCCGGAGAACCGCACACCGTCACGCTACTCGGTCCGCGCTCCTCGCCGCCCCCACCGAACGATCCGTCCGTTTCACAGCCCGCGGGCGGCAGCACCTATGACGGCAGCACGTATACGAGTTCCGGATTTCTGCTCGGCGGAAAAACGTATTCGCTTACGTTTCCGAAGGCGGGTACGTACAAGGTTTACTGCTTGATCCACGGCGGAATGGATCAAACGATCGTCGTGCAGAACGCCGGCACGGCGTATCCGCAAACCCAAACCGCGCTGGACTCGCAAGCTGCTAGCGCGGAACAGAACGATCTGCAAATTGCGGCCACGTCGCTCACGCAGTTTCCGTACACAGCCGGCGGCGCCCATATTGCTGCGGGTATCTCGAGTGGTCTTGCGGCCGCAAATCCGCCTGCGTTGTCATCCGTTATGCGATTCTTAGACGCAGCGACCGTCAACTCGACGTCGGCTACGGTAGCCGTCGGAACGACCGTAACGTGGACGAATCTCTCGAGCAACATGCCGCACACGGTAACCTTCGGCGTCGCAGGCCAATCGTTTCCGCAAATGAATCCGTTCTCACCGCCGAGCGGGCCGAACACATACGACGGCACGCAAGCCGTGAATTCGGGCGTGCTGATGCCGGGACAGAGCTTCAGTCTCACCTTTACCAAAGCCGGCACGTACACGTATCACTGCCTATTTCACGACGATACCGAAAACATGGTCGGTACCATCGTGGTTCAATAAGGAACACAGCATGCGAATGATGATGCGACTTCTCATCGACACGGATGCCGGCAACTGCGCGATCAAAGACGGCAGTATGGAGCAAATCGTGCAGGAGAGCATGAAGCGACTCAAACCCGAAGCCACATATTTCTACCCGGAGAACGGCATGCGTGCGGGCATGATTGTGTTCGAACTCCAGGACATCTGCGAGTTGCCTGCTATAACGGAGCCGCTTTTTCAGGAGCTGGGCGCGAAAGTGTGGTTCACTCCCGTCATGTCGGCCGCCGATCTTCAAAAAGGCCTACTGGCCATCGAGAAGAGCGCCGCCTAGAACGCGAAGGCCCGCCGAATCGGCGGGCCTTCTCTTTGTTTGAAGTGTTCTTTTATTGTCCTTGCGCCAGCGAATATCCGCGCGCGCCGTCGAACGTGTACAACCCTTCGGTTTTGACGATGTCGAAACCGGCGTTGGTCACCGCTTCAATGAGCTGCACGACGTGTCCGGTGTTGAACGGGCCATTCGTGCGCTCGAACCGGCAGCACCAGTGATCGCTCCAGTACGTATCGGGGTTGCCTTGCGGCCATACCTTCGTTCCGCGATTGCTAATGACGGTGAGTTGCGCACCCTCGATACCGGCCTCGTGCAGTTTTTCCGCGATTCGATCGGGATTGCCGCCCGGCGCATCGATGAAGATATCGACGCCCACGTGCTCTTTCTTGGAACGCGCGCCGGCGGCACGGAAGGCGATGTCCATCTGCGCGCCTTTTGCGTACTCGACGGCCTTGAGATGCTGCGGCTTTTGTCCGAGCCGCCCGATGACTGCATCGGCAAATTCCTTCGTGCCGACCTTTTTTTTGCTTACGCCGTCTTTGTAAATGTCGTACGTGTGAATGCCGTCTTCAATGGTCCGCAGCCACGCGTTGTGCACGGTTTCCGCGACCTCGCCTTGGCCGATGTGGGAGAGCATCAGCAGCGCACCGTGAAGCAGACCCGACGGATTTGCAAGATTCTGCCCTGCGCGGCGCGGCGCCGAGCCATGAATCGCCTCGAACATCGAGCAATGGTCGCCGATATTCGCCGACCCCGCCAGACCGACCGAGCCCGTTATCTGTGCCGCAACATCGGAGAGCACATCACCATACAAGTTCGGCATTACAAGCACGTCGAAGGCTTCCGGCGTGTCGGCCATTTTGGCGGCGCCGATGTCGACGATCCAGTGCTCGTTTTCGACGTCGGGATATTCTTTCGCGATTTCTTCGAAGACCTTATGGAACAAGCCGTCCGTGATCTTCATGATGTTGTCTTTGGTGAAGCACGTGACTTTTCGGCGTTTGTTCGCACGCGCGTATTCGAATGCATAGCGAATGATGCGCTCGCTGCCGGGCCGGGAGATGAGCTTCAAGCACTGCGTCACTTGTTCGGTTTGGCGGTGCTCGATGCCGCCGTAGACGTCTTCCTCGTTCTCGCGAACGATGACGAGGTTCATATTCGGATGCTTCGTGGCAACGTACGGGTGAAGCGACGCGCATGGGCGGACGTTTGCGTACATGCCGAGCGTCTTGCGCACGGTGACGTTCAGCGATTTAAAGCCGCCGCCTTGCGGCGTGGTAATAGGGGCCTTCAAAAAGACTTTCGTGCGGCGCAGCGATTCCCAAGAGCTGTCTTCGATACCGTTGCTCAGTCCACGATTGTAGACGCTCTCGCCGATTTCGATTTGTTCGATGTCGAGCTGCGCACCGGCAGCGCTGATGATGCGCAGCGTCGCATCCATAATTTCGGGTCCGATGCCGTCGCCATATGCAACGGTGATGGGAGTCTTCTTGGCAGTAAGCGTCATAGTCATATCTACAGATTCCGTTGGCGGCTAAAAGACTCCCGCGTGTTCGGTGAGGGCAGGTTGCGGCGAAGCGCCGAGGAGCGGATGCGAGACCGTGCTCGTTGCAGTGTTGCACGGCGTCGTACCGGAACCGTCGCTGCACCGAAATTCTCAGCATTGCTCAAAATTTCGACGCGCGCGTTACGAACATCGATGATCGATTGTCCGAGCGCGCCCATTCCAATCGCGAATCGCAGGCTGATTCTGGCGAAGTACGAGGCGAGCTGTTTGTAAACACCGTTTCTTACTGAAGACCTTCGGACTATAGGCGATGCGCATTTCAGAATTTCTTCATGGGTGCGCATTACGGTGGTTGCAAGTCAGGAGGTTGGACGACATTGAATAAATTGATACCGGCTCTTTGTTTTGCTGGTGCCGCGTTACTCGCCGCGTGCGGGGGCGGCGGCAGCGGCGGCGGAGGCGGCAGCGTAAACCCGCCGCAGCCCACGTCGACGCCCACAACGGCTCCGCAAGGGAATCTTCCGCTGTCTGAGACCGTAGCGGGGAGCCCCGCCTGGGTCGATCCCTCGTCGCATAAGACGTTGTATTTCCTCGACGTCGATACGGCGACCACCCAAATGTGCACGGGTCAGTGCCTTTCGATTTGGCCCGTATTCGCGCCGAGCTCGAACGCGCAGGCAAATGGCAACATGACGATTATTACGCGTTCGGACGGCACCGGAAAGCAATGGGCGTACCAGGGACATCCGCTCTACACCTTTACCGGCGATTCCGGTCCCGATCAAGCAAACGGCGACGGTTTCCCCGATTTCGGAGGCCACTGGCACGTAGCCCGGCCGAGTGCCTCGAGTGCCACGCCGCCTCCGGGCGGTGGCGGATGCACGGGTCCTTACTGCTAATCACCAAGCGCGTCGGACGGCTCCGGCCGTCCGGCGCTTTTTATAAGCTCCAGTCGAACGCATTCCAGCCCTCGCTGATCCCGTTGGGCGTGAAACCGTGCAAGTTTGAATTAAACGCGTAACGTCGCCGCTGGTAATACTGAAACACGGCGGGTACGTCGCGCGCGAGCAGCGACTGTGTGACCGCGTAATCCTTTTTGCGTTTGACGCGATCGAAATTCGCGAGCGCGTCTTGTTCTGCGGCGTCGAACTGAGCGTTGCAATAGTGCGTGATGTTATTGCCGGCCGGCGGGACCATCGCGCACATCCACCCTGAAGAATCGTCCGGATCGGCTCCCGCAACCCACGAGTATTGCCCGATATCGAACTTTCCGCTGTTGAGAATTCCGCCGAGCGCCTTCGTCGCGTAGAGCACCGTATATGTGTAGGTCTTGATCTGAACGTCGATCCCGATGGCGCGCAGCTCCGACTGAATTTGCACCCCGAGCTGTCGCGCGGTGGCATTGCCCTCTCCGTAAACCATTTGCAGTGACAGCGGCTGACCGTTTTTCGTCCGTAAACCGTTCGAGCCGAGTTTCCATCCGGCCGCATCGAGCAGTGCCGCAGCCTTTTGCGGATTGTGCGGGTATTTCGTGACGTTGGGATCGTAAGCCCAATAGTAGTCGGAAAGATCCGCGGCGGCGAGAATCGCCGTCCCATACGTCAGTGTGCCTACGATGCGTTTTTCGTCCAAGCCATACGCGATCGCTTGGCGAACGCGGACGTCGTCGAGCGGAGGACGAGAGAGATTCAGCACCAGACTGTTGTATGACGGCGCTTTCGACAGCATGGTGCGCACGCCGGCGGAAGGCCGGTCGCGCAGATTCACCAGATTCTGTGTCGGAATATCGAGCACCAAATCGCTGTCGTGCGATCGAAGCTGCGCCTCTTGCGTATTGCCGTCGGGAATGACGTAAACGTTGATGCGCTTGAGCTTGGGCGTACCCCGGAAGTAGAAGGGATTTGCGGTGTACTCGATATGATCGCCGTGAATCCAGCGAGCGACTTTGAACGGCCCGGTTCCGATGGGCTGCTGATTGAATGGTATTTGGTTAATATTCGGATAATGCGCAAGCAAATGCTTGGGCACGACGCGAAACGGATCGTCGCTTTCGCCGAAAACCGTGTCGACGAATGGCGCGAATGGTTGTTTCAAATGGAAGACGACGGTATAGGGATCCGGGGTGTCGACGGATCGAACTTGATCGTAACCGCGGCGTTCGACGACGTTGTTGTTCGGATTCATGATCGCTTGCCATGAGAATTTAACGTCGTCGCTCGTGAAGGGCGCGCCGTCCTGCCATTTTACGTTGCGCCGCAAATGATACGTGACGGTGAGGCCGTCCTTGGCGACTCCGCCGTTCGCCGGCGTCGGAACCGTTTTGGCAAGATCGGGGACATCGTTGCCGTTATTGTCGATGGTTACGAGTTCGTCGAAGGCAAGGCTCGCTAAAAAATTTTCCGACGTATTGGTCACAAGCAGCGGATTGAGCGACGTCGGCTCCGCGTACGTTGCCACGCGCAGCACGCCGGTCCCGCCCGGTCCGTTCGTTATTCCGCCGCCCGGTTTGCTGCAGGCGGTCAGCAACAACAGCGCTATGAGTGCATGTTTTAACACGCTAGGCGGAATTTCGCGTACATGTACGGATAGTCGGCGTAAAACCAGTTGCGGAACGAACGGCGAATGAGCTCGCGCGCGGTCACCGGCGATGCGCCTTTCATCACCTTGTGTTTCCCGTCGAAGAAATCGGCGCTGTACTGCGGATAGCTCGCCATGGCTTCGAAGCCGGGAAACGGCGCAAACGGCGTTGACGTCCATTCCCAGCCGTTGCCAACGAGATCGTGAATGCCCCACGCACTCGCGCCTGCGGGATGCGCGTCGACGGGTTCCGGATCGAAGCGTTGAAAATCGAAGTTGCCGTGCCGTGCGCCGGGCGTTTCATCGCCCCACGGGTACGCCCGCTCCATGCCTGCAGGCGTTCCGAAAGCAGCGCGATGATACTCCGCTTCCGTGATGAGCCGGCAGCCTTTCCATGCTGCGTAAGCCGCGGCTTGGTCGTTCGAGGCGTACACAGGCCATGAGAGCGGCAGCGGAAGTTCTTCAAAAACTCCCAACAGTGCGAACTCACCGTCGCGTTCGATCCAAAACGGCGGTAGCGGACCGCCGTCACGCACGAAGGCGAGATAGTCCGCGTTCGTAACGGGATACCGCTGCAGAGAAAATTGCGGTACCTCTACCTGATGTTCGTCGAACTCGTTGTCCCAAGCGAACGGAATGACCTCGCGCCGCGCACCAAGCGTCGCGATGCCGGCAGGCACGTCGATGAATTCGTTTTGAGGCGCAGGCGTATACCTGTGCTGTTGCGGGACGATTGTCTTTTGCTCGCGCGAAAGGCGGTGGATGATGTACATCAGCGTTTCGTGATGCATCGGCTCGTGCTCGAGCACCGTGAACGCCGCTTGGCCTCGGACGAGGCGCCGAACTCGATCGTCGAAGATCTGCGCGTTTGCCAGCGCATCGTAGACGCGCTCGTCGCACGCGCGTCCAAAGGCTTCGATTTCATCTTTTGATGGCCAGTCGGTGCGCGCATGTTTTGCGGCGGCGTCGATCGTTCCGGGGTCGATACCGCGTTCGAACAGCTTCTCGAGCCGGACGTCGAGCGGCGCTTCGCCGAGTGCCCGTTCGTTCAGCGTTAGAAAACTGAACGCGGGCAGGTGCCCTTCGTAAAATGCGAACGGGTGCCGCAGCGCGATGGGCCGAGTGTAGTATGCCGAAGGTTCGACAAAAGCAAAGATCTGTGCGGAGCGCTCGCGATTGCGTCGGTACCAGTCGGCGAGCGCTTCACGCGAAAGCGCGCCCTGGTTGGGAGCAAGCGTCTTCATGGCCTCACCTTACCCTTATCGCGCGAAAGTCCCTCGGTTGAGCACGAGTGCTTGAAGCTGCGCCGCCTCAACCGGCCGTGAGAAGAAGTAACCCTGCACGCGATCGCATCCGTTTGCCTTTAAGAAGTCGCACTGCTCCCGCGTCTCGACGCCTTCGGCGACGATCCTCAACCCCAGGCCATGCCCCATCGCAATGATGGCCTTCACAATCGCCTCGTCGCTGCGTTCTAATCCGATGCCGGCCACGAACGACCGGTCGATTTTGATCTGATCGATATCGAAACGGCGCAAATAGTTCAGTGAAGAGTGCCCCGTGCCGAAGTCGTCAACCGCGATGCGCGCACCGATCTCTTTGAGTTGGCGAACGACTTCGATCGAATGGATAACGTCGGAAAGCGCCATGCTCTCGGTAATCTCCAGCTCGACCGTCTGCGCGGGCAGACCGTTTGCCTCGAGAATCTCGCGCAGTTTCTTACACAAATCGGGCTGATGAAACTGCCGCGCAGAGATGTTGACGGCCAGGCACAGGTCGGCGATATGCGAATGCCAACGGCGCACCTGCCGCGTCGCTTCCTGGAAAATCCATTCCCCCAGATCGACGATCAGACCGCTGGCTTCGGCGATGGGAATGAATGTGTCGGGATAAATGAGCCCGCGATGCGGATCGTTCCAGCGCACGAGCGCTTCAACGCCCGTAATCGTTCCGGCGGCCACGTCGACAATCGGCTGATAGTGCAAGACGAATTGCTCTTGCTGGATCGCGCGGCGCAGCCGTTTCTCTTCAGTTAACCGGGCGCGCAACGGGCGCTCCAGCGACTGGTTGTAAAGGAAATATCCGTTTCCGCCGCGGTCTTTCGCGCGGTACATTGCGATATCGGCGTTTTTTATCAGGGTTTGATCGTCGCGTCCGTCTTGCGGATACATCGAGACCCCGATGCTCGTCGTTACGAATTGTTCGTAACCGTCTAGCCGGTATGCCTGATCCACCGTCTGCAGCAGCATGTCCGCGAAGCGTTGCGCATGCTCGGCCGTACCGCAATCGTAGAGCAGAATGATGAACTCGTCGCCGCCCATCCGGGCAACTAGGCCGTTATCGCCGACTGCGCGTACGAGCCTGTTCGCAACCATCTGCAGAAAGCGATCGCCCATAGCGTGTCCGAGCGTGTCGTTGATGTCTTTGAATCGATCCAGATCGAAAAAGAGCACGGCAAGCGACTTCGCGTGACCTTTTGGGTCCAAAAGCGCGTCGCGCAATTGTTCTTGAAAGTACGAACGGTTGGGGAGGCCGGTCAGGGAATCGTAGTACGCAAGCGTCCGTAAACGCGATCGCGTACGACGCCGTTCGAGCGCCGTAGCGACGAGCGCAGCCATCAGCGCGAGCGTATCCTGGTCGATCTCTTCGAACGCTTGATCGCGGCGCGTGTGAGAAAAGAATACGAGCACCCCGTGCAGCGCACCGCCGACGACCAGACGCGATGCAATCCAACTGCCGAACGGTCCGCCGTCCGTGCGAACCGTGGACCAGGTTACGGGTTCGCGCTGCGCGCCGATGGATTTTGCCAGTTCAAGCAGCTCGCCATCGTCGCCGGAGAACAGCTGCAGCGAATCGTATCGCATGTTGACGCGCGCGCCTTCGGAAAGCTCGACGATGGCGCCGCTCTCCATGGCCAGCAGCCGGCATCCGGTCTGCAGCGTCGACATAATCTGGGCGTCCGTATACTCCGCGGTGGTGGCAAGCAGGTAGAGATCGCGAATGCGCTGCGCCTGCAGCTCCACTTTGCGCTGCGCGATTTTCTTTTCCGTAATGTCTTGGAAGACCGCGTAAACGCCGACGGCCAAGCCTTGCACGTATTTCGGGAAGACGGTCATATCGAGAATGAGTTGCCGGCCGTCGCCGCGATTGGACGTGATTTCGAAATGCGTCGGCTGTCCTTCGAGCGCGCGGCGGAAAAATGCCCAACCGCGTTCCAAATCCGTTCCTTGAAGAAAAACGCGGAAGTTTTGGCCGACAATTTCATCGCGCGAGCGCTGGCTCATGCGCACGGTGCTTTCGTTTACGTCGAGAATCGTTCCATCGGTCGCCGCCAGACATACGCCGTCCGGATTGCGATCGAATAGCGACCGAAAGTCGTGTTCGAGGTCGAGCAGCTCTTCGCGCTGCGCGGCGACGGTGCGTTCGGCGCGAAGCCGTTCGGTCAGATTTTCAAGCAGTCCGTACGCGCCGATCACGCGGTTGTGTGAAACGATGGGCAGCGTCGTGGCGCGGTACTGAATGATTCTGCCGTCCGCAGCGTACGCGTCTACGTCGAACGTCAGCGTCTCCCCGCGCATCGTTTGGTTGAGGAACGTGCGCACGCGATCGCGCTGGCTCGGCGGCACGAACGAGCCGACGTTTTCGCCGACGATCTCGTCGCGCGGGAAACCGCTGACTTGTAGTCCGGCGGGATTGATGTCGGTAATCCGCTGATCCGTATCGAGCGCCAAAACGACGGCCGGATTATGCTCGAAGAGCAATTGAAAGTTCTGCCGCAGCTGCGCCATTTCATCGAATGCGCGCGTTTGCTGCGTGACGTTGTCAAGCAGCGCGAAAACGCCCACGACGCCTTCGAGCCCATACATCGGCACGTGCGTGACGTCGAAATAGACGTCGTTGCCGGCCGCGTCTTTGAGATGCGCTCTGGCCTGTCCGACGCCGCCGGAAAGGGCTGCGTTGAACGCTTCCTGCGTCTGCTCCCAAGTGTCCGGGTGCAGCATTGCCTGAAGACGGAAGCCGATGCAATGTTCGCGCGCATAGCCCATGACGGCGAGCGCGGCGGGATTAAGATCGACGACCTTCTGTTCGCGATCGAAGACGACGGTCGGCGTGGGCATGTTTTCGAGAATCTCGCGCAGGTCGCGCTGCGCGTACTCGAGCGAACGTTCCGCCGTAAGGCGCGACGTGATGTCTTGCGTAACGAGAAAAAGATAAACGCCCGCCGCACTGCCCGCGACGGGAATGCTTGTGATTTGCGCAATCATCGGGGTGCCGTCTTTACGGCGCAGCTCGATCTCGCGGCGCAGCGACTGATGCTTGGCGGCTGCAGCTAGTGCGTCGTCCATGAACGCGGTGGCGCCGGCGCCATTCAGTGTGCGGACGTTGCGGCCGACAACGTCGTCACGCGCGTATCCGGTGATCGAGGTCCAGGCGGGATTTGATTCGACGATTCCGCCGCGCGGGTCGACCGCGATGATGCCGCTCGGCGCGGCGGTGAAGAGCGATTCGAATGCGCCGCGGTCAGTAAGCCAAGTACTCATATAGGCCGTGGACGCCGCCTTCGCGCCCGAAACCGGATTCGCGATAGCCTCCGAACGGCGAGCTTGGATCGAATTGATTGAACGTGTTGCACCAAACGACCCCCGCACGCAAGTGCGCGGCTATGTACATGTTCTTACTGCCTTTGTCTGTCCAAATCCCCGCAGATAAACCGTACGGCGTGTTGTTCGCCTTTTCGATCGCTTCGTCGGGCGTGCGGAAGGTTAGAATGGAAAGAACCGGACCGAAGATCTCTTCGCGCGCGATGCGATGTGACTGCTGCACGCCGGTAAAGAACGAGGCGGGGAAGAAGAAGCCGCGCTCGGGAAGCGCGCACGATTGCTGGACGAGCATCGCGCCCGAATCGATGCCGCTGCGCACGAGTTCCTGAATCTTTTCGAGCTGCGCGCGGGAGTTGATTGCGCCGATGTCCGTGTTCTTATCGAGCGGATCGCCCAGACGCAGCGTTTGCAAGCGATCGGTCAAGCGCACCACAATTTCATCGTGCACGCTCTCTTCGACCAGCAAACGCGAGCCGGCGCAGCAAACGTGCCCTTGATTGAAGTAAATGCCGTTGACGATCCCTTCGACGGCTTGATCGAGCGGAGCGTCCGCGAAGACGATGTGCGCCGCCTTGCCACCGAGTTCCAGCGTGAGCCGTTTTCCTTTTCCGGAAAGCGTACGCGCAATCGCCTTGCCGACCTCCGTTGAGCCCGTAAAAGCGATTTTATCGACGTCGTCGTGCGCCGTGAGTGCGGCGCCGGTGGTACCGTCGCCGGTAACCACGTTGACCACTCCCGGCGGCAGATCTGCCTCCTGAATGATTTGCGCCAATGCGAGCGCCGTAAGCGGCGTGGTCTCTGCGGGCTTCAGTACGACGGTATTACCGCACGCGAGCGCCGGAGCAAGCTTCCAAGCCGCCATGAGCAGCGGAAAATTCCACGGAACGATCTGGCCGGCTACGCCGATGGGCCGCGGTTCTTTGCGCGCGCGCATGGCCCACTCCAATTTATCGGCCCAGCCCGCGTAATAGAAGAAGTGTGCTGCTGTGAGCGGGATGTCGAAATCGCGTGACTCCTTGATCGGTTTGCCGCCGTCGATCGTTTCCAGCACGGCCAGTTCGCGCGAACGCTCCGTTATTGCACGCGCGATGCGGTAAACGTACTTTGCGCGATCGGCGGGGCGCATCTTGCGCCAGTACTTGTCGTACGCCCGCCGTGCGGCGCGCACGGCGCGATCGACGTCTTCTGCGGTCGCGTACGCAACGGAAGCGATGTGCTCTTCGTTTGCCGGATTAACGGAGTCGAAATAGCGGCCTTGCGCCGGCGCGCTCCACTCGCCGCCGATGAACAAACCATACTGCTCGCGGATGGGCGCTTTGGTCGTTTCCGGTGCGGGAGCGTATTCGAAGATCGCCATTGCCTGTTGTCGCCTAATCCTTCGGGAAATAATCCGGGCCCGCGTAGTGGCCGGTCAGTTCTTTTTCGTATTGCATCAGCAAGTCGTCGAGCAGCGCACTGGCGCCGATGCGGAACATGCCGGGATTCAACCAACCCTCGCCGAGCGTCTCCTTTACGATGACCAAATACGTCAGCGCTTGTTTTGTGGTGCGGCAGCCGCCGGCTACTTTGAACCCGGCGCGGCGGCCGGTGCGGCGCGCGTGGTCGCGAATCGCCTCGCACATCGTAACGGCCACGGGGAACGTCGCGCTGGTAGTAACCTTGCCTGTGGACGTTTTAATGAAATCGGCGCCCGCCTCGAGCGCAAGATCGCTTGCACGCCGGATATTGTCATACGTGCCGAGCTCTCCCGTTTCCAAAATGACTTTCAGAGGAATATTTTTTCCCCTGTCATGCTGAGCTTGCGACGCACCATGGATGGTGCTAGTGTCGGCGGACCCACGACGAGTATTAGCCGACCGAAGCATGTCCTTGACGGCAACAATCTCGTCGGCAACCTCGCGATAGCGTCCGGCCAGAAATGCGCCGCGATCGATCACCATGTCGATTTCATCCGCGCCCGCATCGATAGCGGCTTGCGTATCGGCAAGCTTCACCTCGAGGGAGGATTGGCCGCTCGGAAATGCCGTGGCGACGGAAGCAACCTTGACGGAGGTGCCCGCAAGCGCGTTCTTCGCGACCGCGACGAGATTGGGATAGACGCAAACGGCGGCAACGCTCGGAACGTCGGATAACTGCGGTGCCGGCCTACGCGCTTTTGCGCACAGCGAACGAACGCGCCCTTCCGAATCCTTGCCCTCGAGCGTCGTCAAGTCCATGCACTCTATGGCCAGACGGATGCCCGCCATCTTCGCCGTAGTCTTGATGGAGCGTTTCGCAAGCGCGCCGGCGCGCGCCTCAAGCATTACGGCATCGACAACGGTCACAGCGTTCCGCGTTTCTCTTGCTCTTTTTCGATCGAAACGAACAGCGCTTTGAAGTTTCCTTTGCCGAAGCTCAGGCTGCCTTTGCGCTGAATGATTTCAAAGAACACCGTAGGGCGGTCTTGGAGCGGTTTGGTGAAGATCTGGAGCATGTAGCCGAGATCGTCGCGGTCGACGAGAATACGCAAGTCGCGCAGAATCTGCGTCGCTTCATCGATGTGTCCGACGCGCGATTCCAGGTCATCGTAATACGAATCGGGCGTGTCGAGGAATTCCACGCCGTTGGCCTTGAGCGCGCGAATCGTCGAGATGATGTCGTCGGTGCGGATGGCGATGTGCTGTACGCCGGCGCCGCCGTAAAAATCGAGATACTCCTCGATCTGCGACTTTTTTTTGCCTTGAGCCGGCTCGTTGATCGGAAACTTCACGCGATGTTCCGCATCGGTCATGACCTTGGATTTCAGCGCGGTGTACTCCGTCGAGATATCCTTGTCGTCGAACGAGATCAGCTGCGAGAAACCGAAGACCTTGGCGTAAAAATCCCCCCACGGGTCCATCTCACCCCAGCCGACATTGCCGACGCAGTGATCGATGAACTGCAGGCCCGGCTTTTGCGCAAAGGGGATCGACTTAGGCTGGGCGACGAAGCCCGGCATAAAGACGCCCGTGTACCCGTCGCGCTGAATGAAGCTGTGCACGGTATCGCCATACGTGGCGATCGTTGCTTTGATGATACGCCCTTGCGCGTCGCGGTACTCGGTAGGTTCGAGCACCGACTTGGCGCCGCCCGCGATTGCGGCCTGATACGCCGCCTTTGCGTCTTGTACGAGAATCGCAACGTCTTTTACGCCGTCGCCGTGCCTGGCCACGTGTTCGGTAATCTCGCCGGTGGGCGTGAGACTTCCCGTGATCACAAACCGCAGCTTGTTCTGAACCAACACGTAGGAAGCGCGATCCTTGACGCCGGTTTCTGGACCCGCGTACGCGACTTGGTCGAAGCCGAATGCGGAACAATAATAATGTGCGGACTGTTTGGCGTTGCCGACGTAGAACTCGATGTAGTCCCAGTCGATTTTCGCCAGGGGATTGGCTTTGGGCGATGTCATCGCTGTCATAACGTAGGCGCTCTTGGCGAAGCGGCTGAGGCGGCCCTGTCGCCGAAGTGCAGGGTATGGATGCGACCACGACCTTCGTCGCCGACGTCACCGTCGCGCTAATTGCGGGCAGCGTTGCGGGCACGGCGGCGCGTGCGCTTCGCGTAACGCCGATCATCGGCTATCTCGCAGCGGGCATCGTTATCGGGCCCTTCACGCCAGGATACGTCATGCATGGCGGCAGTCTCTCCGGGCTTGCGGAGCTCGGTTTGATTTTTCTGCTGTTCAGTTTGGGCTTGGGTTTCTCGTTATCCGAACTTACGGAAGCGGGCATCGTCGCCGTGCTGGGAAACGCGGCCGCAATGGGAGCCGCCGCCGCGGTCGTGTGGCTCGTCGCGCTGCAGTTCGGCATAGTGCATCCGATTACGCTCGCGCTTGCGTTTACCGTGTCCAGTACTGCCGTCGGCGCCGCGCTTTTACAAACCCTCGGGTTAATGGGCAAGCGCGCCGGTCACATTGCGCTCAGTTTGCTGATCGCACAAGATTTGATCGCCGTGATAATCCTTATCGTCATCAGCGCGCCGGCAAGCGCGCTCACAATCTCCGGCGTTGCGGTTCCGCTGCTGCGAGCGGTGCTGTTTGTCGCGGTCGCGCTCATTTTAGGAGCTACGATCCTTCACCGGCTTTTTGTTTTCACGCTGCACCGCGCCGGAACGGAGCTATTGGTCGTTATTTTCAGCGCGGTTGCGCTTGCGGCGGCGTGGCTGGGCCATCTTGCGGGTCTTACGTTTGAATTCGGTGCTTTCGTGGCCGGCGCGGTTACGTCGGAAGCTGCGGGGAGCCGCCTGGTTCAAAACGTCGTTCGTCCCTTCCGCGAACTATTCGTCATGCTGTTTTTCGTCTCGATGGGCACGCTTGTCGACGTGCCGGGCATGATCCCGAACTGGCGAATCGTTGCGGCGTTGGCCGTCGCGGCGATTGCGGTGCGGTGGCTGCTTTGGTCCGCGGTCGGGCGCGTCGTTCGACT
>Ga0070739_10003624_pt1 | contig 19016 bp, 20 predicted proteins | sample Coa_R1_7_FD_66445 | JGI IMG/M metagenome (GOLD analysis project Ga0070739, IMG submission 66445) | Surface soil microbial communities from Centralia Pennsylvania, which are recovering from an underground coalmine fire - Coalmine... | ecosystem: Environmental > Terrestrial > Soil > Unclassified ... | reverse complement strand
GGGGTGAGGGGGGCCGTGCGGCCATAGGTCAGTGCGGCGGCGGCACCCTCACCCTCCGGCCCCCACCCTTCCCTCCCCCGCTCGCGGGGGAGGGTCAGGGTGGGGGCGGGTCCCTCCCTCTCCCGCAGTGCGGGAGAGGGATTTCCGCCGATCCGATTCTATGAAAGCGCGCGTGCATATCTTTCTGAAGCCGGGGGTGCTCGACCCGCAGGGCAAGGCCATCGGCAACGCGCTCGCCTCGCTCGGCTTCTCCGGCGTCGGCGAGGTGCGGCAGGGCAAGCTCGTCGAGCTCGACCTCGCCGAAAGCGATGCGGCGCGGGCGCGCGAACGGGTCGAGGCGATGTGCCGCCAGCTCCTCGCGAACCCGGTCATCGAGGACTACGCGATCGAGATCGCATGAAGGCCGCCGTCGTCATCTTTCCCGGCTCCAACCGCGAACGCGACGTGTGCCTGGCGCTGAAGCGCGCGAGCGCGCACGAGCCGCTGCGGGTGTGGCACGGCGACGCGGAATTGCCGGCGGTGGACCTCATCGTGCTGCCGGGCGGCTTCGCCTATGGCGACTATCTGCGCTGCGGCGCGATGGCGGCGCATTCCCCTATCATGCGGGAGGTGAAGGCCCGCGCCGCCGCGGGGGTGCCGGTGCTCGGCATCTGCAACGGCTTTCAGGTGCTGACCGAGGCAGGCATGTTGCCGGGAGCGCTCTTGCCGAACCGTTCGCTCAAATTCATCTGCCGCGACGTGCATCTCCGGGTCGAGAACAGCCAGACGATCTTCACCAGCGGCTACGAGGCCGGGCAGACGATCCGGGTGCCGACCGCGCACGGCGAGGGCAACTACACCGCCGATCCGGAAACGCTAGACCGGCTAGAAGGCGAGGGCCGCGTCGCCTTCCGCTATTGCCGCGCCGACGGCGCGCTCGACGACGAGGCCAACGTCAACGGTTCCGCCCGCGCCATCGCCGGCGTCTTCAACGAGAGCCGCACCGTGCTCGGCCTGATGCCGCACCCGGAAAACGCCACCGACCCCCTCCTCGGCAACACCGACGGCCAAGGCTTCTTCAGCGGCCTCGTCGCCGCACTGCAATAGGCTTATGGGTTGCCGTGCTCTTATAGAACCCTCTCCCCCCGCAAGCGGGGGGAGAGGGAAGGGTGAGGGGGGCGCCGGCCGCAAGCGCGATCTTGGGCGGTTTCCCGCAAGGTGCCGTTACACGCTGACGGTAGGGATTGTAGGCGGCGCGGCCCCCCTCACCCCTGCCCTCTCCCCCCGGCCGGCGGGGGGAGAGGGGGAGCCTGGCGCGGCGTCTCCGCGATGAATGGCAGCAACGTCACGGCGGCGCTCGCAGCCGAGATGGGCCTCTCGGCGGAGGAGTTCGCGCGCGCCTGCGACATCCTCGGGCGGACGCCGAACCTGACCGAGCTCGGCGTCTTTTCGGCGATGTGGAGCGAGCATTGCTCGTACAAGTCGTCGAAGGTCTGGCTCAAGACGTTGCCGACCGAGGGGCCGCGGGTCATTTGCGGGCCGGGCGAGAACGCCGGCGTCGTCCATATCGGCGACGGCGACGCCGTCGTCTTCAAGATCGAGAGCCACAACCACCCGTCGTTCATCGAGCCGTACCAGGGGGCCGCAACCGGAGTCGGCGGCATCCTGCGCGATGTGTTCACGATGGGGGCGCGGCCGATCGCGCTCCTCAATTCGCTGCGCTTCGGCGATCCGAGCCATCCCAAAACCCGGCACCTCGTCGCCGGCGTCGTCGCCGGCATCGGCGGCTACGGCAATTGCGTCGGCGTGCCGACCGTCGGCGGCGAGTGCGAATTCCACCCGTCCTACAACGGCAACATCCTCGTCAACGCGATGTGCGTCGGCCTCGCCCTCGCCGACCGCATCTTCTATTCGGCGGCGGCGGGGCCGGGCAATCCGGTCATCTATGTCGGCGCCAAGACCGGCCGCGACGGCATCCACGGCGCGACGATGGCCTCCGCCGAGTTCGGCGCGGACGCGCAAGCGAAGCGGCCGACCGTGCAGGTCGGCGACCCGTTCACCGAAAAATTGCTGATCGAGGCCTGCCTCGAACTGATGGAAACCGACGCGATCGTCGCGATCCAGGACATGGGCGCCGCCGGCCTCACCTCCTCCTCGGTCGAGATGGCAGGCAAGGGCGGCCTCGGCATTGAGCTCGACCTCGACCGGGTGCCGGTGCGCGAGCCGGGCATGTCGCCCTACGAGATCATGCTCAGTGAAAGCCAGGAGCGCATGCTGATGGTCCTGCGCCCCGGGAGCGAGGACCAGGCGCGGCATATCTTCGAGAAGTGGGAGCTCGACTTCGCGACGATCGGCCGGGTGACCGAGACCGGCCGCCTGGTCCTGCGCATGCACGGCGAGATCGCCGCCGACATTCCGGTCGGGCCGTTGGTGAGCGAGGCGCCGCTGTATCGCCGGCCATTGCGGCGGCGGGACCCGGAGCCGGACATCGACCCCGCCGCCCTGCCCGCGCGCGACCCGCTGGAGTGCCTCAAACGGCTCCTCGCCTGCCCCGACCTCGCCTCGAAGCGCTGGGTATGGGAGCAGTACGACCACCTCGTGATGGGCAACACCGTCAAGCGCCCCGGCGGCGACGCTGCGGTGGTCCGCGTCGGCGACGGACCGAAGGCGCTGGCGCTGGCGACCGACTGCACCCCCCGCTACTGCCGCGCCGACGCGGTGCGGGGTGGGATGCAGGCGGTCGCCGAGAGCTGGCGCAACCTGACCGCGGTCGGCGCGCTGCCGGTGGCGCTGACCGACAACATGAATTTCGGCAACCCGGAGAAGCCGGAGATCATGGGCGAGTTCGCCGGCGCCATCGAAGGCATGCGCGACGCCTGCCTCGCTCTCGACTACCCCGTCGTGTCCGGCAACGTGTCGCTCTACAACGAGACGAGCGGCAGCGCAATCCTGCCGACCCCGGTCATCGGCGGCGTCGGCCTCCTCGACGACGCCGCGACGGCCGTCGACCTCGCGCTGAAGCGCGACGGCAACGCACTGATGCTGATCGGCGAAACGCGCGGCCATCTCGGCAGCTCGCTCTATCTGCGCGAGATCGAGGGCGGTGAGGAAGGCGCGCCGCCGCCCGTCGATCTCGCCGCCGAGCGCCGCAACGGCGACTTCGTGCGCCGCCTGATCCGGCAGGGTCGGATCGCGGCTTGCCACGATCTATCGGACGGCGGGCTGCTTGTAGCCGTGGCCGAAATGGCGATGGCCGGCGGTCTCGGAATCCGCCTGACCCCCTGCCCCGCCGGGCTGCCGCCGCATGCCTTCCTGTTCGGCGAGGACCAGGGGCGTTACCTGGCGGAGACCGCCGATCCTGATGCGCTGCTGCGGGAGGCGGCCGCAGCGGGGGTGCCGGCGCGGCTGGTCGGCATGGTGGGCGGGGCCGAATTGACACTCCCCGGGGCCGGTGCCATATCCCTTTCGCTGCTCAAAGAAGCGCACGAGGCTTGGCTGCCGAACTACATGTCGCAAGGCTAGGGCGCGGGGGAAACGGGCGATGGCGATGGATGCGGCGATGATCGAACGGCTGATCAAGCAGAGCCTGCCCGACGCCAAAGTCTCGATCGAGGATCTTCGCGGCGACGGCGACCACTACGCCGCCCACGTCGTTTCAGGCGCGTTCCGCGGCAAGAGCCGCGTGCAGCAGCATCAGATGGTTTACGCCGCCCTTCGCGGTCGCATGGGCAGCGAACTGCACGCCCTCGCGCTGCAGACCGGCGCCCCCGAAGACTGAAAACGGAATGAATGCATCACCCGTCATTCCCGCGAAAGCGGGAATCCAGAGCCGCAAGTACGACGTCGGCCGCCCTGGATTCCCGCTTTCGCGGGAATGACAGCAAAACCGGAAGGACCGAGAACAATGGAAATGACCGTTCACGACCGCATCCAGCAGGAGATCAGCGACAGCCCGGTCGTGCTGTACATGAAGGGCACTCCGGTGTTCCCGCAATGCGGGTTCTCGGCCGCCGTCGTACAGATCCTCAGCCAGCTCGGGGTCAAGTACCGCGGCGTCGACGTACTCGCCGACCCATCCGTCCGTCAGGGCATCAAGGAGTTCTCGAACTGGCCGACGATCCCGCAGCTCTATGTCGGCGGCGAGTTCGTCGGCGGCTGCGACATCGTCCGCGAGATGTTCGAGACCGGCGAATTGCGGCAGTTGTTTGAGGAAAAGGGCATCCCCACCCGCGCCTGACCCAGGCGCGGTCGCCAGTGCGGAATCAGACACGGCCGAGCTTTTTGCTCGTCATCGCCGGGCTTGACCCGGCGACCTCGATTGCTCCGATGATAGCCGGGTCGAGGCCCGCCATCACGTGTCACCGGCATGACGAGAGCGGGCGCCGCCGGAAAATCCGAATAAAGTACGTTCGATACGCTAGAGCAGAGTCCGACTAGGCCGATCATTTTTCTCGTCATCGCCGGGCTTGACGGCTTTTGCGGAGAGTGACTCCGCCGGTCGGATACCGCTCTAGCCCATCGCGAGGCTGGGCCATGGGCTTCGATGCGGTGTTCCTGTCGCGGCTGCAATGGGCCTGGGTCATCGCCTGGCACATCCTGCTGCCCGCCTTCACAGTCGGCCTCGCCTCCTACATCGCCGTCCTCGAGGGCTTGCGCCTCATAACCGGCCGCGAGATCTGGCTGCGGCTGTCGCGGTTCTGGACGCGCATCTTCGCCGTGTCGTTCGGCATGGGGGTCGTGTCCGGCATCATCATGCCGTTCCAGTTCGGCACCAACTGGAGCCGCTTCACCGACGCCACCGCCGACATCCTCTCGCCCCTGATGGGCTACGAGGGGCTGCTCGCCTTTTTCCTCGAAGCCTCGTTTCTCGGCGTGCTGCTGTTCGGCCGCCGCCTGGTGTCGCCGCTGATGCATTTCGTCTCGGCGCTCATGGTGGCGATCGGGACGCTGATGTCGTCGTTCTGGATTCTCGCCGCCAACAGCTGGATGCAGACGCCGCAGGGCTACAAGATCGAGGCCGGGCGGTTCGAGCCGGCAGACTGGCTCGAGATCATCTTCAACCCCTCCTTCCCCTACCGCCTCGCCCACAACGTCGTCGCCTTCTACATCACCACGGCGTTCGTCGTGATGGGGGTCGGCGCCTTTCTGCTGCGCCGCGGGCGGTCGGAGCCCGAGGCGCGGACGATGATCGCGATGGCGCTGAACCTGCTGATCGTCATCGTGCCGCTGCAGATGTTCCTCGGCGACCAGCACGGGCTGAACACGCTCGAATACCAGCCGGCGAAACTGGCGGCGATTGAGGGCCGCTACGACACGGCGCAGCCCGCGCCGCTGACGCTGTTCGGAATCCCGGACGACGCCGGCGCGACGATGCGCGACGCCATCGACATCCCCGTCCTCGGCAGCCTGATCCTGACCCATTCCTGGAACGGCGCGATCAAGGGCCTGAAGGAATGGCCGCCTGACGAGCGTCCGCCGGTGGCGGCGCCGTTCTTCGCCTTCCGCATCATGGTCGGCATCGGCATCCTGATGCTGCTGGTGGTCATCGTCGGCCAGATCCTGCATGTGCGCGGCAGCCTCTTCCGGTCCGGCTGGTTCCTGCGGCTCTGCCAATGGGTGGCGCCGCTCGGGTTCATCGCCGTCGTCGCCGGCTGGACGACGACGGAGGTGGGGCGCCAGCCGTGGACGGTGTATGGGCTGATGCGCACGGCCGAGTCGGTGTCGCCGTCGCTGACGGCCGGCCAGGTCGCGGTGTCGCTGGGGCTTTACGTGATCGTCTATCTGATCATGTTCCCGACCGGGATCGCGTTCATGGCCGGGCTTGCGAGAGGCGGCGTGGATGCGGAAGGCCTCCAGCCCTCGTCCGTAGAGAGCGGCCGCCCCGACCGGCCGTTCGCCGCCGCCGTGCGCTCGGCGCCCGAGCCGTAGGGCGGACGATATGGTCCTCGACCTCGTGCCGCTGTGGACCCTGCTGCTCGGGCTGGCGGTCTTCTACTACGTGGTGTTCGACGGCTTCGATCTGGGCGTCGGCATCCTCTACGGCTTCCTGCGCGATCCCGCCGACCGCGCCCTCGCGATGAACTCGATCGCCCCGATCTGGGACGGCAACGAGACCTGGCTGGTATTCGGCGGGGTGGGACTGCTGGCGGCGTTTCCGCTCGCCTTCGCGATCATCATTCCGGCGGTCTATTTCCCGATCCTGATCATGCTGCTGGCGCTGGTGTTTCGCGGCGTCGCTTTCGAGTTCCGCTTCAAGCGGCCTGGGCTGCGCCGCCTCTGGGACCGGGCGTTCTGCGGCGGCTCCGCGCTCGCAACCTTTGCCCAGGGGGTCGTGCTCGGCACCTTCATCCAGGGCTTCCGCGTACACGGCCGCGTGTTCAGCGGCACTTCGTTCGACTGGGTGACGCCGTTCGCGGTGCTGAGCGGGGTGGCGCTGATGTTCGGCTATGCGCTGCTCGGCGCCGGCTGGCTGATCCTGAAGACCGAGGGCGCGCTGCAGCACTGGGCGCGCAATGCCGGCCGCGCCTGCCTCGTCGGCGTCGTCGCCGCCGTCGTCGGCGTCAGCATCTGGACCCCGATCGCCCATCCAACGATCGCGGCGCGCTGGTTCTCCTGGCCGAACATCGGCTTTCTGTCGCCGGTCCCGGTCGTGACGGCGGCGCTGGTGCTGCTCGAATGGCGCGCACTCGGGCGCTGGGAGATGGTGCCGTTCGCAACCGCGATCGGCCTCTTTCTGCTGTCGTTCGTCGGCATCGCGATCAGCCTATGGCCGCTGATCGTTCCCTACCACTACACGCTGTGGCAGGCCGCCTCCTCCGAAAGCACTCAGGCCTTCCTGTTGATCGGCACCTTGTTCCTGTTGCCGATCGTGCTGATGTACACCGCGTGGTCCTACTGGGTCTTCCGCGGCAAGGCCCGCGGCGACATCGGCTATCACTGAGGCCGTTGTTGCGCCGGGGGCGGCTTTCGCTATAGTGCCCGGCTCCCTTGCCGGCCGCGGCCGGCTCGGCTCGTCCTGCCTGCGGGCGGCGGGCCTTCATCAGCCGTAAGGGGTATTGATGTCGCTTTACGAAAACGTGTTCATCGCGCGCCAGGACATTTCCGGCGCCCAGGTCGACGCCCTCGCCGACCAATTCACCCAGCTGATCGCCGAGCAGGGCGGCGAGGTCAAGAAGCGCGAATATTGGGGCCTGCGCAACCTCGCCTACCGCATGAACAAGAACCGCAAGGGCCATTACGTATTGTTCAACATCGATGCGCCGGCGGCGGCGATTGCCGAGCTGGAGCGCACGATGCGCATCAACGAGGACGTGCTGCGCTATCTGACGATCCGGGTGGACGCGCTCGACGAGGGGCCGTCGCCGATCATGCAGAGCCGCGGCAGCCGCGAAGACCGGCCGCGCCGCAGCGACCGCGACCGCTACGGCGACGGCCGCGACATGGAGAGGCCGCCGGCAGCCCCCGAACGCGCGGCCGAGCCGACCCAAGCGGTGGAGGCGTAAATGGAAAGCCAGGGTTCCGGCGGCGGGCGCGCCGCGGCGGCGCGGCGGCCGTTCTTCCGGCGGCGCAAATCCTGTCCCTTCTCGGGACCGAACGCGCCGAAGATCGACTACAAGGACGTGAAGCTCCTGCAGCGGTTCATCTCCGAACGCGGCAAGATCGTTCCGAGCCGCATTACCGCGGTCTCGACGAAGCGGCAGCGCGAGCTGTCGCAGGCGATCAAGCGGGCGCGCTATCTCGGCCTGTTGCCGTACATGGTGAAATAAGAGCCGGCGGGCCCTCCCCATGGGCCGCGGCGCCGCCGTCGCGATCGCCGTGCTGTGCGGCCTCGCCGCCGCCGGCCTCTATCTGACCGCCGTCCTCGGCTCGACCGGTGCGCTGATCCTCGTCTACTTGACGCAACTGCCGCTATTCATCGCCGGGCTGTGGCTCGGCGCCGGCGCAGCGGCGCTCGCCGGGCTGACCGCAACGGCGGTGATGCTCGGCGCGAGCGACGCGCTCGGCGCCGGCATTTTCGCGGCGCTGAACGCGGTTCCGGTGGTGCTCCTGGTGCGCCAGGCGCTCTTGGCGCGGCGGCGCCCCGACGGGGCGGTGGATTGGTATCCTTCGGGCCTGCTGACTGGCTGGCTGACGGCTCTCGCGCTTGCCGGTCTCGCCGCGGCGGTGCTGCTGCTCGGCGGGCGGCAGGGGGTCGAGGCGCAGCTGAACCCGATGCTCGGCCGCCTACTTGCCGAATTAGGCGACCCCAACCCCGCCGACCGCGACGCGCTCGCGCACCTCCTCGTCATGGTTATGCCGGGCGTGGCGGCGGCCTCGTGGATGGCGATGGTGGCGGCGAACGGCATCCTGGCGCAGGGTGTGCTGGCGCGGTTCGGCGTGGCGTGGCGCCCTTCCCCCGATCTCGCCGCGCTGACCTTGCCGGCCTGGATGCTGCCGGTGCTGGCGGCGGCCTCGCTCGCGACGGCCGTCGGCGGCACGGCGCGCTTCTTCGGAGTCAATGCGCTGATCGTGCTCGGCGTGCCGTTCTGCCTCGCGGGGCTGGCGGTCGTGCATACGGTCGCGCGGCGGCTGCCGCATCCGATGGCGGCGCTGATCCCGATCTACGCGATGGCCGCCTTGTTCGGCTGGCCGTTGATGGTTATAGCCATCGTCGGCTTGTTCGAATGCGGGTTCCGGTTGCGCCGGCGGCTTGCCGGCAATGGTTCGGTTGGAGGAAATTTCGATGGTTGAGTTGATCCTGCTGGAGCGGGTCGAGAAGCTGGGCCAGATGGGCCAGGTCGTGAACGTAAAGCCTGGCTACGCCCGCAACTACCTGCTGCCGCAGAAGAAGGCGCTGCGCGCGACGAAGGAGAATCTCGCCTACTTCGAGACGCAGCGCGCCCAGCTCGAAGCCAACAACCTGAAGCGCAAGAGCGAGGCCGGCGAGGTCGCCGAGAAGCTCGAAGGGCTGTCCGTCGTGCTCGTGCGCCAGGCGGGCGAGAGCGGCCAGCTCTACGGGTCGGTCTCGGCCCGCGACATCTCCGATGCGGTCACCAAAGCCGGATTCACGATCGAACGGCACCAGGTCGTGCTCGACCGGCCGATCAAGACGCTCGGTCTGCACCCGGTGAGGATCGTGCTGCACCCGGAGGTCTCGGTCAGCGTCACCGCGAACGTCGCGCAGTCCGAGGAAGAAGCCGACATGCAGGCCCGCGGCATCAATCCGCTGGAGCAGCGCGACGAGGACGAGGAACCCGAAGCCCCTCCCGAGCCGCCGCCCGCGGCGGCGTAATATCGCTGCCACCTTGGGCGACCGCCCACGGCCGCATCATTCTCCGCCCTGCTTGCCGAAATTTTCAGCACCGCACTCTGATGCGCACAAATTAGGCAACCCAAGGCCCGCGCTCCTCTAGCTACAACCCAATCCGTCTAGTCTAGCAAGGCAGCTCTGCCCAAAAGTTGTCATGGCCCTGCTTGACTGGCAGGAGATCGCCGGGTCAGGCCCGGCGATGACGGGAAAGGATTTTCGTACCTGGTGGCATTCCGCTCCAGGTTCGCGCGGCGACCGCTTTGGCACGATTCTTGGTTTCCTTCGAGTCCGACGCATCCGGCGCGGCGGGAGACGGCCCGCGTGCGCCCTTCGGTTGCTCGGAGGAAGCTGATGTCATCGATGTTATCTGCCCTGCGCGCCTTCGGTTTCGCCGTGGCGGCGCTGCTCCTGCTGTCGCTTGCGGCGACGGCTCAAACGCCCGCACCGGCCGCGCCGCCCACCGCCGGCGCGCCTGCAGCCGCGGCACCGGCGGCGGCGCCTCCGGCCGCTGCCGCGACCGCTCCCGCACCCAAGATCGATTCCGGCGACACCGCCTGGATGCTGACCTCGGTGGCGCTCGTGCTGATGATGACGATCCCGGGCCTTGCCCTTTTCTACGGCGGCATGGTCCGGAAGATGAACGTGCTGTCGACGGTCATGCAGAGCTTCATGGTCACCTGCCTCGTGACCGTATTGTGGACGGTCGTGACCTACAGCATGGCTTTCACCGCCGGCGGCCCGTTCGTCGGCGGCATGAGCCGGTTCCTGCTGATGGGCATGACGCTCGACTCGGTGAACGACCTCGCCAAGACGATCCCCGAGTCGGTCTATATGTGCTTTCAGATGACCTTCGCGATCATCACGCCGGCGCTGATCTGCGGCTCGGTCGCCGACCGCATGAAGTTCTCGGCGCTGATGTGGTTCATCGGGCTGTGGGCGATTCTTGTCTACGCGCCGGTCGCGCACTGGGTCTGGGGCTCGGACGGCTTCCTCAACGGCGCCGGGGTGCTCGACTTCGCCGGCGGCACTGTCGTGCACATCAATTCCGGCGTCGCCGGGCTGATGTGCGCGCTGATGCTCGGCAAGCGCCGCGGCTACGGCACCGAGCCGATGGCGCCGCACAACCTCGTCTACAGCATGATCGGCGCGTCGCTGCTGTGGGTCGGCTGGTTCGGCTTCAACGCCGGCTCGGCCGTGACCGCCGGCACCGGCGCCGGCATGGCGATGGCGGTGACGCAGATCGCCACCGCGACGGCCGCCCTGACCTGGATGTTCGTCGAATGGGCGCTAAAGGGCCGGCCGAGCGTGCTCGGCATCTGCTCCGGCGCCGTCGCCGGCCTCGTCGCGATCACGCCCGCCTCCGGCTTCGTCGATCCGCGCGGCGCGCTGATCATCGGCGTCGTCGCCGGCATTGCCTGCTATTGGGGCGCGACCGGCCTCAAGCACGCGATGGGCTACGATGACGCGCTCGACGCCTTCGGGGTGCACGCCGTCGGCGGCACCGCCGGCGCGATCCTGACCGGCGTGCTGGCGGTGTCGGCGGTCAGCGAGGGCCATAGCGGGCTGATCGACGGCAACCCGCACCAGGTCATCGTCCAGCTCTACGGCGTCGGCTGCACGATCGCCTACGACGCAGTCGTCAGCCTCGTGTTGCTCAAGCTCATCGATCTGGTCATCGGGCTGCGGGTCGATTCCGACACCGAGCGCGAGGGTCTCGACCTCGCCATTCACGGCGAGGTCGTGCAGTAACCGGCCCGGCGGCATCCGACAGTCCGCAGTGCAGATCAACCTTCGGCTTGAGCGCGAGGCTTTGTGACATGAGCAGAACCTTCCCCCGCGCCGCGGCGGCGGCCGTTTCCCTGGGCGGCATGGCCGTGGCGTCGGGCTTGGCATGGGCGGAAATGCCCGCACCGGCTCAATCGGCGGGGCTGAGCGTCGATCCCACGGCGCAGCTGGCGCAGGCGCCGCCGACTGCACCGCCGCCGCCCGGACCGGCAGCCGCCCCGCCCGCGCCACCACCCCCGGGTGGGCCGCCGCCGGCGGCCCCCGCGGGACCGACGGCGCTGACAACGCCGTCGATGGCGGGACCCATCGCCGCCAACCCGAACCCGATCAAGTTCGAGGCCGGGCCGCTCGGCAGCGTCTATGTCAGCGGCTTCGCGAGCGGCCTCGCGCTGTTCCAGAGCAATGCGATCCCGCCGGACAGCCGCACCAGCCATTTCGACGTGAGCAACGGCCAGGTGGCGGTGCAGAAGACCGATGGGCTGGTGCAGTTCTACGCCCAGGCCGGCGCCTATTCGCTGCCGACGCTGGGCTTTCCCTATTTCCGCTCCGACCAGGCAATCGGCGACTATTTCAGCGCACTGCCGGTCGGCTATCTCAAGCTGGTGCCGAATGATGCGTTTTCGGTCTCCGGGGGCAAGTTGCCGACGCTGATCGGGGCCGAATACACCTTCACCTTCCAGAACATGAACATCGAACGCGGCTTGTTATGGGGCTTGGAGCCGGCAATCAGCCGCGGCGTCCAGGGCAATTACACCTGGGGACCGGTCGCCTTTGCGCTGTCGCTCAACGACGGCTATTACTCGGGCAACTACAACTGGCTGTCGGGGTCGGCGGCGTGGACGATCAGTCCCGCCAACACGCTTACCTTTGCCGCCGGCGGCAATTTCGGCCGCACCAGCGCGACGCAGGTGTCCTTTCCGGCCAATACCAACGCGCTGAACAACAGCGACATCTTCAACGTGATCTACACCTACAACAACGCGCCGTGGACGATCACGCCGTACTTCCAGTACACGCACACCGGCGCCGACCCCGCCAACATGATCCCGAGCGACGCCTCGACCTATGGCGGCGCGATCCTCGCTAGCTACGCCTTTACGCCGAATTGGAGCCTCGCCGGCCGCTTCGAGGCGGTCGGCTCGACCGGCAGCGCCACCAACCTGCTCTACGGCCCCGGCAGCAACGCCTGGTCTTTGACGCTAACCCCGACCTACCAGGAGGGCATCTTCTTCGCCCGCGCCGAAGGCTCCTTCGTCAAAGCCAACGACACCACGCCCGGTCTTGCCTTCGGGCGCAGCGGCAATGCGACGACGCAGGCGCGCGTGCTGGTCGAGGTCGGGGTTGTGTTCTGATTGATTTGGCCGCCGGCGGCATAGATTGTGCGTCAAACGTCAGAGACTGGACCGCCCGCATTTTTGAGGTGAGGCATGAAGAAAGTTGAAGCCATCATCAAGCCGTTCAAGCTCGAGGATGTGAAGAACGCGCTGCACGAGATCGGCGTCAGCGGCCTAACCGTCAGCGAGGTCCGGGGTTTCGGCCGCCAGAAGGGCCACACCGAAGTCTATCGGGGCGCCGAGTACGTCATTGACTTCCTGCCGAAGGTCAAGATCGAAGTCGTGCTCGACGACGCGCTGGCGCCGCGCGCGATCGAGGCGATCCAGCACGCCGCGAAGACCGACAAGATCGGCGACGGCAAGATCTTCGTCGTGCCGATCGAGGAGGCCGTACGCATCCGTACCGGCGAGCGCGGCAGCGACGCGGTGTAGGGTTTTGGATTTTCTTTTCTCGCCGGCGCCGGCTCTTTCTCGTCATCGCCGGCTTCATTTATCGTCATCGCCGGGCTCCACCCGGCGATCTCGGACGCCCGGAGATGGCCGGGTCGAAGCCCGGCCATGACGACGAGGGGAAGGCATCGCCTTCCGCCGGCGGTATGACGCCCTTCGGCGGACTGCCGCTTTTATGACGGTACGGCGCCGCCCATCGTGGTTCGGTGCATCAAGCGGCGGTGGGGCAGATCGTAGTCCTGGACGGCGCGGTGCTGCACCGTGCAGTTGTCCCACATCAGCACATCGCCGATCCGCCATTGGTGGCGATAGATGAAGCGTGGCTTCACGATATGGTCGGCAAGGGCGCAGATCAGGGCGTCGGCCTCGTCGGTGTCGATGCCTTCGATGCCGGTGCAGTCGTCCCGCATGACGTAGAGGCATTTCCGCCCGGTGCGCGGGTGCGTGCGCACGATCGGATGCTTGACCGGCGGGTTGCGCTCGATCTCCTCGGCGCTAGGCGGAAAGGCCCGCTTGCGGCCGGTGAAGTCGAAGATCGCGCGGCGCCCGACGATCCGCGTCTTAAGCGCGTCGGGCAGGGCGTCCCATGCCACGGCGGCGCTCGCGAACTCGGTATCGCCGAGCGGCAAGCCGTGCAGCATCGGGACTTCCAGCGCGTAGAGCATCGTGCCCCGCGGCGGCCGCGGCGTGTAGCACATGTCGCTGTGCCAGTTCTCGCCGGCGCGTCGGATGCCGATCGGCTTGTCTTCGTGGGTGATGTTCGACACGACGACGATTTCCGGGCATCCCGGGACGCTCCAGCGCTCGCCGAAGATGTTGAACTCGATCTCGCCGAAGCGGCGGGTGAACGCGACCTGCTGCTCCGGCGTGATCCGCTGATCGCGGAAGAAGATGACGCCGTGCTCGTCATAGGCGTGCTCGATCTCGGCGAAAACATTGTCGCCCAGCGGCTGTGAGAGGTCGACGCCGCGGATTTCCGCGCCCAACGCAGCGCCGGTCGGAACGATCTCTATGTTCAAGCCATCCTCCATACAAATCGTCATCGAGCCCGGCGGTGACGGAAGGAGATTGTCACAGTCCGTCGCCCCTGCGAAAAGCGGGGGGCCGGGGGGCGGATGGCGAAGCGTCGGCCGTGGATTCCCGCGTTCGCGGGAATGACGACGCAAACCTGATCTAAACCACCTTCTCTGCGCGCAGCGCGGCGATGTCGGCGGCGGTGTAGCCGAGGCTCGCAAGGATTTCGTCGGTGTGCTCGCCGATCAGCGGCGCGCGGCGGCGGTAGGTGCCGGGAGTCTCCGACAGCTCGATCGGCGTCGGCGCCAGCGGCAAGGTCTGCGCGAGGCCGGGAAAGTCGCGCTCTTCGAGCAGATGCGCGGCGCGGATATGCGCGTCGTCCAGCGCCTGCTGCGGCGCATAGATCTGCCCCGCGACGATGTTCGCCTCCTCCAGCGCGGCCAATGCCTCGGCGCAGCTGCGTTCGCCGCACCATTGCCGCATCCGCGCCGAGATGGCCTCGCCGTTGTCGGCACGTGACTGGTCGTCGGCAAACCGCGGGTCGCGGAGCCAATGGTCCTCGCCGAGCATGCGTGCCCAGCGTCGGAACATGGCAGGGCCGATCACCGTCGTCACGATCCAGCCGTCGGTGCAGCGGAAGATGTCGCCCGGCGCGTTGTTGAAGGCGCGGTTGACGGTGGCGACGCGGTTGACGCCGGTCAGCGACTGCTCGATCAGCATCGCGTTGCTGATCGCCAGCGCGGTGCGCAACAGCGCCCCCTCGACCTTCTGCCCGCGGCCGCTCTTGCCGCGCTCCATCAGCGCGGCGAGCGTGCCGAAGGCAGACAGGAACGCGGTGCCGAAATCGACCCACGGCACCTTGGTCATGATCGGCTGCTCCGGCGTTCCGGAGAGATAGACGGCGCCGCACATCGCCTGGCCGATGCCGTCGAAGCCGTGCTTGTGCGACAGCGGACCGCCGGCGCCGAAGCCGGTGACGGTGGTCAGGATGATGTCGGGCTTGACCTGCCGCAGGCTGTCGAGGTCGAGCGCCAGCGACCGCAAGACCGCGGGCGGCAGGTTGGCGACGACGACATCGGCGGTGGCGACGAGGCGGCGGACGATCTCCCGTCCCTTCGGCGCGGCCGGGTCCAGGGTCATGCCGCGCTTGTTGCGGTTCATCGCCAGGAACATCGCGCCGCCGCCGTCGGGGCCGGTGCCGACCGGGATCATGCCGCGGTCTTCGCCGCCGCCGAGCCGCTCGATGCGGATCACCTCGGCGCCGAGGTCGCCGAGCAGCGCGGCGCAGAACGGACCGGCGATGTAGCGGCCGAAATCGAGGACGCGAATGCCGTCGAGTACCCCTGCCATCGGTGCCTCCGGCCCTATCGCGGCGGCGACCACGGCTCGGGGGCGCGGGGTTCGAGGTCGGTCACGACATCGACGACGACGGTTTCGTCGGCCGCCAGCGCCTGCCGCAGGGCGGGGGCGATCTGCTCCGGTTGTTCGACGCGAATGCCGCGCACGCCGAAACTCTCCGCGACCTTCGTGAAATCGGTCGGCCCGAAGCGGATCAGTTCCTCGCCGCGGCCGGGGCGGTTGCCCGAGACGCGCCGGACGCCGGTCAGGTTCTGGCCGAAGCCCGAATTATTGTTGACGACGACGGCCACGGCGATCCCTTGCCGCCGCGCCGATTCCAGCTCGGCCAAGTGGTAGTAGAAGCCGCCGTCACCGGTAAAGCACAGCACCTTGCGTTCCTTGGCGGCGCATTTTGCCCCGAGCGAGGCCGGGAAGGCCCAGCCGAGAGAGCCGGCGGCGCGCTGGTAGTTCTGTCCGGCGCCGTTGAAGTCGAGCATCGTGCCGGTCCAGATGCCGGAATAGCCGGTGTCGGCGACCACAATGCCGTCGGCCGGCAGCGCGCGGGTGATCTCGGCGCACAGCCGCTCGACCGCGATCGGCGTCATGCTCTTCTCGATAAGCGGCGCCATGCCGGCGCGCCAATCCTCGACGATGCGGGCGGCCTCGTCGGCGAAGCCGCGGTCGCGGACGGGACGGCCCACCGCCTCGATCAGCCGCGCCAAGGTCGCCTTCGGGTCGCCGACCAAGCCTGTTGTGTTTGGATAGCTGCGCCCGATCTCGACCGGGTCAGCATCGATTTGCACGATGCGCGTCGCCAGAGGTGGCACCGTCCAGTTTAAGGTCACTTGGTCGCCGGTGTCGCAGCCGATGAACAGCACCAGCTCGGCGCTGTGGACGATGCGGTTCGCCGGCGGCGCGGAATAGCTGCCGGCGACGCCGGCCGACAGCCGGTGGCGGGTCGGGATCAGCCCACGCGCGCCCAACGTCGTCGCGACCGGGGCGGCGAGCGCCTCGGCGAGCGCCAGCACCTCCGCCCCCGCCTGCGAGGCGGCGGCGCCGTCGCCGGCGACGATCGCAACGCGGCGCGCTCCGGTCAGGATCGCGGCGGCGCGCTCGATGTCGTGCGCGTCGGCCACCGGCCGATGTACCGGAATATGCCGCACCTCGGTCTCGAGCACAGCCGGCTCGCTCGTCTGCCCGAGCTCAATGACGTCGCCCTGCAAGCCGTTGAAGTCGAGATGCGTCGGCCGCGTCGTATCGGCGAGCGCCGCCTTCCACGCATGCCGCAGCAGCCGCGGCAGCTCCGCAGTCGAGTCGACCGGCGCCGAGAACTTCGTCACCGCCGAGAACAACGGCGCGTGCGCGATCTCCTGGTAGGAGTTGCGGTGCTGGAACGACGGCTCCTTGCGGCCGGTCAGGGCGATGACCGGGCTGCGGCCGAGATAGGCGTCCTGGAGGCCGGCCGCAAGATTGGCGGCGCCGACCGACTGCGCCATGCACACCCCCGGCCGCCCCGCGACGCGGGCATAGCCGTCCGCCATGTAGGCGGCGGCTTTCTCCGAGTGCGCCAGCACCGGCTTAACCCCGAGGTCGCCGAGGGCCAGCAGGGAGCGGCGCAATACTGACTCGACGAAGAACACATGGCTCATGCCGGTGTTGGCCAGCGCCCGCGCCAGCCATTCGGCCCCGTTCATCGTGCCTTGTTCCGCCATCGTCCCTCCCGAAAAGCTTTTGGTTTTCGCGCCCTCAGAGCGTCAAGCCGCCGTCGACGATGATGGTCTGGCCAGTGACCATCGCCGCGCCGGCGCACAGGAAAAAGATCACGTCGGCAATGTCGGCGGGGGTGCACGCGCGCTTCAGCGGCGTGCGGTCGATCGACACGCGCTTGCGCTCGGCCGGCCAGTCCTTGTTCCACGGGCTCTCGACAAAGCCGGGGGCGACGGCGTTGACCCGCACGTCCGGCGCCAGCGTGCGCGCGAGGCTGCGCGTCAGGTTGATGACGCCGGCCTTGCTCGCCGCATAGGGGATGCTGCTGCCGCTGCCCTGGACGCCGGCGATCGAGGCGGTGCTGCAGATGGCGCCGTGCGCCGCCTTCAGCGCCGGCGCCGCCGCATGCGTACAGCGGAACGGCCCGATCAGGTTGGTCATCAGGATTGACTGCCAGAACTCCTCGGTCAGCGCGTCGAAGTCCGAGAACGGGATCGGTGCGGTCGTGGCCGGCGTCCCCGCATTGTTGACGAGGAAATCGAGGCGGCCCAGCGCGTCGATCGCGTGCATCGTCATGGCCTCCGCCTCGCCGGGCGCGGAAACGCTGCCCGGCGCGGCGACGACGCGGTGCCCGGCAGCCTTCAGCCGCTCCACCTGCTCCGGCCCGCGTGGGTCGTCGCGCAGAAAGTTCATCGCGACGCTCGCGCCGTTGCGCGCGAAGGCCTCGACCGTCGCGAGGCCGATGCCCGAGGCCCCGCCGGTGACGAGCGCGGTCTTGCCGCTGAGGTCGATGCTGATCATGCCGTTCTCCCGGTGGCGAGCCTAGTGCTTGGCGAGCATGTCCCAAGGGGTCTTGCCCTCGGGCAGGGGCGGGATGCGCAGCAGGTCTCCCATCAGCACCCCCGCCTCGTAATCGCGGCAGAGCTGTTCGGGGTCATAGGTGACGCCGACCGGATTGGCGGCGAAGGCGGCGCTGTGGAAATAGCCGTCGAGTTCGGCCGGGGTCGCGAAATTATCGATCTGCAATTCGACCCGGTTGTTGTCCGGGTCGCGGTAGTACATCGAGGTCGTGACGCCGTGGTTGATCGGCCAATGCGGCAGGATTCCGGCCGCCTTGAGCCTCCGATAGGTGGAGAGCAGCTCGCCGAGGTCGTTGTAGGTATAGGCGACGTGGTCGGTGCCGGCGCTGTTTGGGTCACGGACGGGCAGGCCGGGCACGCTGATCAGCGCGAGACGATGGTGCTCGTCGTCGTAGGACAGAAAGCACAGCCGCTCGTCGCAGAACACGATGCGCGCCGCCAGCACGGTCTGGTACCACGCTGCCATCTTGTCGATCTGGCCGGTACGCAGCACGAAATGCGCGAACTTGGCCGGGCTGATCGCCTGGCTGACCGGGGCGAGCTTGCGGGCCGGGGCGACGTCGTTCATGGAGAATCCTCCTGGGGCGGGATCGGCGCATATTAGCGAACCCCCGGCGAGGGCCGCCGTCTTTTTTGGGAGATGCCGCATGATCAAGAGCCTCAGCCTGCTGACCCGCAAGCCCGACTTGACCCACGAAGAGTTCATGCGGCACTGGGTCGAGGTTCACGCGCCGCTCGCGCACGCGGTGCCGGGGCTGCGCCGCTATGTGCAGAACCACATCGTCGAGGAGCGCACCCGCCCCGATATCCGGACGGCCGATATCGAAATCGACGGCATCGCCGAGTTGTGGTTCGACGACCGCGCCGCGATGGACCGGGCGAACACGTCGCCCGAGGCGAAGCGGCTTCACGCCGATGGCGCCTTGTTCATCGGCCGCATCAAGAGCTTCGTCATCGAGGAAAAAATCGTCATTCCGCGCGGCGGCTGATGCCGCCGGTTCCCGGCGAGACCAAATCCTGGCCTGTGCACAAGCGGAGGTCTGTCATGAACGCGGACGCGGCTCCCGAGCCGGTGGAGGCTCTGGAATATCTCTCGGGCTTCGGCAACGAGCACGCAAGCGAGGCATTGCCGGGCGCGCTGCCGCACGGGCAGAACGCGCCGCAGCGCCCACCGTGCGGCCTCTACGCCGAGCAATTGTCCGGCACCGCGTTCACCGCGCCGCGCGGCGCCAACCGGCGTTCGTGGCTCTACCGCATCCG
>Ga0070739_10003623_pt1 | contig 19017 bp, 10 predicted proteins | sample Coa_R1_7_FD_66445 | JGI IMG/M metagenome (GOLD analysis project Ga0070739, IMG submission 66445) | Surface soil microbial communities from Centralia Pennsylvania, which are recovering from an underground coalmine fire - Coalmine... | ecosystem: Environmental > Terrestrial > Soil > Unclassified ... | reverse complement strand
GGGCTTACACCGCTCTCTTAAAGAAGCCGGATTACCCGCGTCCAGCCGAAGGCGGCATACCGCCGGAGGCGCAGCCCAATATCGCCGGCGGTATGGGGCCGCGCAACCAAACGACGGAAGTCCAGCAGAACGACTACACCAACGCGCTCAACGCCGTGCCCCCGATTCTGCGCGCCATCCATGAATTGTTTAGAAAGAGTCCCGCTGAAGCGTTCACCTACTTTACCGGGGGCCGCGTCTACAATTTCGCTTCCGAACACGCCATGGAACAGGCTATAGCGGATATTGGCAAGGACTTGAACAGCCAGTACCTGTTGAGCTACCGCCCGAACGATACCAACGAACCGGGCTTCCACACCATACGCGTAGTGGTCGATCGCCCGGGTTTGAAGATCCGCACGCGTCCCGGATATTGGTGGGGTGGCGGCGTTCAGTAACTTCGACTTTACTGTTTTCTGAAGCGCAGCGCTCCAAAACTGACAACACTCGCGGGGTCGATCTGCCACTGATGATAATCGAGCAGATCACTGCGTAGGCCAGGCATTGCTTTCAGGAAGGTGTAAATAGGCGATGCGCCGCACCACTTCAGATCGTCATGCCCTTCTTGCACAAGTGACCAATAGCCCCGCACATCACCTTCGTTGATGCACGCAATCCGCTGCCGGTCGCGCTGCTCCACGGCAAGCATCTCACCCTCATTCGCCGTGGCGCGCAGCGGATCGCCATAGCGCTGCCCAATATGGGCCATATCGATACCCAGCACCCAAAAGAGCCGCTGAGATTCCCGCGCCGCGATATTCCCGAGAGCGTCAAAGAAGCGCGCCACACCGTCATTGTCTTCGGGCAGGCCGCCCTGGTAGATACTCTTCACAAATGGCCCGCACAGAATTGGCAGGATGCGGATGTCCGCGCCGTAGAGGTGCTGGAGAAAAAGGATCTGAAACTCGATAGAGTGTTCCACAGCATGGCAGTAGTCCTCCATGCGCACCGCCTCCGCCGCGGCGGTCTCCAACTCGTCGACAATACCGGTTTCCGTTCGCGCAGTGCCGAATGGCGTGACAAACCGCTTGCGCGTGAGCCCGAAACGGTCCGGCGCGCCGTAATGCGATGTGCCGAGGATCACGAACGTCTTGTCCTTCGCTTGTTCGACCGCGGGCAGCGCCTGATAGGCGGCCTTGTACGTGTCCCAACCGCCATCGGGGCTGGCATGCGGCGCCGCCACGGCGATGGTTGCCGCCGATCCTTCCGGGCGCCCCACGCGCCGCGTCAATACTGTCGAAAGCGCGCCGGCATCCGCCGGATAGGCAGAGCCAGCAAAGATGGCCTGCCGTACCTCTTCCTGCGCAAACTCCTCTTCTCTTTTGGCCTTTAACTCGCGATAACGCTCGTTTTCGAGAAACCCAGCATCGTTCAAAGAATCGAAAAGATGCTTCTCGAGGTCGCTTACCTGAATCTCGCCCGTAATACGCACCAGCTCTGAACGTAGATCCAAAGTCGATTGCTGCCCATCAAAACACTCGAGCGCCTGCACGAGCGGTGGCGGCACGATCAGCGTCGCGTCCGTGTAATGGTACGGATCACGAATAATCAGCCCTGGCCGCCGTGGGTCCGGCGAAGGCATGAAATCCAGATTGAAGCGCAGCCGAGGAAGAGCGTCCGGCACGCTTCATTTTACGAGACGGCGCAAAATCAAACGTCCTAGGGGCAGCCCTGCTCAATCGGTAGTTGCAAGCCGATGAGGATGGCGTCGTATGGTCCACCGCCATAGCCGCGCTGGATTTGCGACCCCCTCTGCCTGAGGTTCGTGGATGAGGAAAGGCCCGAAGCGTATACTTTGTGATTCCAGATGGCGAGTCCTTCCAAAATGTCATGGCCAGTTGCGACGAAGTAGGAGGCGTAGCAGAGCTTCGCGCCGTCGGATGAAAAAGCCGCAAGGAACCCGTCAAAGTCGCTGCCACCGTATAGTGCTTGCGATGGGTTCCGTGCCGGCAGATCACGTGAATTCGTCATACCGGTAAGCCAGATCCGGCCGGCTTTGTCGACGGCCAGGCTTCCACCTAAGTACTGATCGGAATTCGCCTTGGAGCCGCCATAAAAGGTGGACCAAAGAATACCGCCGCCATCAGCACTCAGCTTCGTGATGAACGCATCAATGGATCCACGCCGGTGCGGCTGAAATGCGGCTGGTGTGGCCGGAAAATCGGCCGATTCAGTTACTCCGGAGACAATTGGGTTGCCGGACGAATCGATGGCAACTCCATAGGCTCCGTCCATCATTGAGCCACCCAAATAGCTCGAGAACCGCAGAGTCCAATCGGAGATGTGGAGTTTGACCAGGAACCCATCGACTTGACCTCCGAATCGCGGCTGTAGCGGATTCTTCAAAGGAAAGTCGACCGAGGATGTATAGCCGGAAGCAAAAATGTCGCCCGCGCTGTCGAGCGCCACACTGCTGACGCGGTCCGTGTTTTTTCCTCCTAGCAATACGGTCTGCAAACTATTGGGGTCGCCAGGCCGCAGCCGGGCGATGAACGCGTCCTGTTGACCGCCGGGGCCAAAGGAAGCAGCTCGTGAACCGGGAAAGTCCGGCGATGTTGTTACGCCGCCGATGTAGACCGTTCCGTCGCCAGCCACTGCCATTCCGCCCGGTTCATCATTCTTTGAGCCGCCCAGGAGAGTTGAATAGACGATCGTTCCTTTAGAATCCAGCTTGAGCAGAAACACATCGCGAGCCGGGCCTCCGAAGCGTCGCTGCACCGCGTCCGCAGTTGTGGGGAAATCAGCGGATTGCGTCTGGCCGAGAACATAGATCGTGCCGTCCCGGCTTACCGTAAGGTCACCGGCAGCATCCCAGCCGCTTCCACCAGTGCGCGTGACCCATACCAACCGGCCTGAGCGCGCGTCGATCTTGACTACGATGGCGTGTATCGCATCGCGAGATGGAGATGCAGCCTTCGGAGGAAGATGCGGAAAGTCCGGAGAGTCCGAATGGCACGCGAGATAGATGTCGCCGGCACTGTCCACGGCGATTCCGTCACAATCGTCCGTACCCGAACCGCCAAGATAGGCCATCCAGGTCAATTCCGGTGCGGTAACCTTCGCGCCGGCAAAAAACACCAGGAGGGTTCCCAGCATGCGGCGCATTGGCTCATTATAATCAGGCGCACGACTCAAGTAACTGAGATGCACTATCGCGGGGAAGGTTCAGACAGAATATGACAAGTCACAAGATCCGATTCGTTCGGGGTGTTCGCCATCATTTTCACACGCAGCAGCATCTCGAAGTGCTTAATTGGTCCGTGAGGCGAGATGCCGCACTGTTGCAGCGCCGTTGACCAGCGAGAAGTATCTGTTACAAGCTTCCCCGCCGCAAGTGTGCCCTCAGCGTTGAGCCCCGCCAAAAGAAGTACTTGTCCATCCTGATCGGGATTTCGAACGAAGGCGACGATAGCAAAAGATTCACCGGTAGCGCCTCCCTTGGCTGTTTGGGCATAGATTAACTGCTCTCCTTTTTTCGGGTGAACATTATAAATGATTTCGTCGATAGTACCTTTCGAGACAACAAACTGAAGATCCAATTGATCATTGAAAAGGGAACTCCACGGATCTGATCGTGGACTTCCCAGAAATATAAGATTGTCGTCGGTCTTCAGGTCCGAAAATTGAACGTCGCGAGCTGTGTGTACGTCCAGATGTCTCGATCGGCTGAGCGCTAGATTTTCAATGTTCATAGCAATAGGAATATCGACGCTGGCCGACTTATCGCCACGCAGAGAGTTCAAACAAATCTGCTTCAGCTCCGGGCTGAGGGTATTGTGAGCAGGTAGATAGACGCGATTTGCATAATCGGAAACCGAAATCGGATTTCCGGTAATTTTCTGAATCCAGAAGATATCAGGATCGCTCGTAATAAGATGCGTGGACTTGGGAAATTCGAAGAATGCGGACCAGGGGAGGACGGAAGCTGGTGCAAAGGTACGAGCCGAAGCATGTGCGAAGTCCGTTAAAAACGAGCGCTTCCAGAAAATGGCATACGCGGCAAGAAGTGGCAACGCCAGAAACACGAGGAAGAGCCGTCGCCGATTAAACCGCTTTCGAGATGGGGGAGTTTGGATGCCCATTGCCGGGGCGGCCGGCCCTCGTACCTCATCTACTGCTATTTGGATTTCGTTCTCATAGGTGGGCAAACCCACTGAAGAAAATTCTGCGTTGCCGGGCGAGCTGGCTGATCCAGACGCCTTGACACCAGGTGCGTACCGGCAGAGAATTTCCGGGATATAGGAACCCTGCGGAATTGTAATGCGGAATTCAGACTCTGTACAGTACCTATCATAATGTTGTAGAAGACGCCTGCGGACGTCACTTGCGGCGACACGAACAATTGCGTCCTGGCCCGTATCGTACGAAGGATGGCGGCCGAAGAGTTCGGTGCCAATAACGCGCTCCTTTAAAGATTCGAAGCGGCCAGTTATGGCCTGCTCCACAATGTACTTGAGAAATTGTCCGCTGCGATGGCTTGCCTTGAATGCGTTGCCTTCGACGATCTCCTCGATATGCTTTCGAAGTGCAACAACCACTTCGTGTGATTCGGCCAATTTTGTGAGTTGCGCCTGGCGATCACTGGATGGCTCCATAACTGCGTGCCCGTGCCCTGCCATCGCGGCATTTTAGCACGCGGCAGAGCGCTGCACGACGGCCTGCAAACGGAGCTCGTAACCGTTCGTATCAGGTAGGCCGCAGAACTGCTTGCTTTTCAGCAACGTACGTGCAAGAACGAGCTCGCCCGTAACGTAGACAGAACGCCTACTAGAACAGCTAACATGTCCACATACGTCACGATTGATTGCATTTTTGTTCGAAGCGCCCATGACGAGGTACGTTCGTGCTGTGGCGCTGCTGTTTTTTGCAGGAACCGGGCTCTCGCACGCTCAGATTGCTCAGGGCGGCGTAGCAGGCACGGTGAAAGACAGCAGCGGCGCCGTGGTGCCCAATGCGCACGTCACCCTGATTAATCAGGAGACGACTGTCAGCCTTGAGACGCAGTCGACCTCGAGCGGAACTTATGTCTTTGAGGGCGTCCCGGTAGGTGTCTACACGCTGAAGGTCGAGGCGCCGGGATTCAAAACCTACATTCTGGAGGGTATCCAGGTCCACGTTCAGAACGTGGTCACGGCGGACGTGCCGCTGGCGATGGGCGAGGTGCGCCAGCAGATCTCAGTCACGTCGCAGGTCTCGCTACTCCAGGCACAGGATGCATCGCTGGGTCAGACGGTTTCCGAAGTTTCCGTAAACGACCTGCCCTTGCAGGGGCGCAACTGGTTCTCTCTTGCGCAGATCTCGGCGGGCACTCTTGCCCCTGTGGGCTCCTCCCCGGATAACGCCAATCAACTCTGGGCAAACGGCGTTAGTCAGGTCCAGGTGGACTATCGTTTGAACGGCGTTGATGACAACTCAGAGGTGTTTGGCGGTGTGAGCGTGGCACCAGTGCCTGATGCGATCCAAGAATTCAAACTACAGGAAGGCAACAACAGCGCGGAGTTCGGCCAGTTCACGGGGCCGGTAGTAAACGCCGTCCTTAAATCCGGCACGAACCAGATCAAAGGAGATGTTTGGGAATACCTGCGCAATGAAGACTTCAATGCCAACGATTATTTCAACAAGCAGAATGGCAAGGCGCGGCAGGAATACCGGCAGAATCAATTTGGAGGAACGGTAGGCGGTCCGGTTGTTCTCCCCAAGCTCTATAACGGCCGAAATAAAACGTTCTTTTTCTTTGACTACCAGCGCACAAATGTCGAGCAGCAGGCGGCATTTTCCGGCTTTACGGTGCCGACCAATGCAATGCGCAGCAGTAACTACACGAACCTGCAGGATCTGATCAACGGTAATCCGGACGACATCATTGGTAACGCAGGGACAAGCACAGACGGCTTAGGCCGCATATTTCCGCACGGCACAATCCTCGATCCCGCCACCACGCGGCCTGTGCCCGCGGGCGCGCTGGATCCGATTACCGGGTTGACGAATAACAGCAACAGTACGGTCTATGTTCGCGATCCGTTTTACAACTGCTCCACTTCTGGCTGCAATGCGGCGAATTACGCACCCGGTGGGCCTTTGAGCGGCATCAAGGACTTTACAAAGATTCCCGTTTCCAGTTTGAACATCATTCCAACGTCCAGAATTGATCAGAATTCAGTTGCGTTGCTCAAGCTGCTTCCAGCGCCGACGAATGGCGGTGTTCTGCTGAACAATTACTATACCGTTCCGCCAGCGACTCAGTACATTAATCAGTACGATCTCAGAATTGACGAGAACCTGAGCGAGAAGGATTTGATCTGGGGCGTCTTCAGCCGCAGCCACCAGCATATTGGACCCTACCAACCTTTCGCCGGGATCGCAGGTGGTGCGCTCAACATCAATCCCATCGATGAAGATCCGCACTATCAGCTTGCTTTGAACTACACCCATATCTTTTCGCCTACTTTTGAAAACGAGATAACGGGCGGTTATGACCACGTGGTGCATAACCTGACCATGCCTACTGCCAATACGCTGGGATTGCCTGGCCAGTACGGAATTCAAGGTATACCGCAGATACCCGGGAATGGCGGACTTCCGACCATCGATTACAGTGGATTCAGCAGTTTCGGCGGGCGCCGTTATATGCCTACCTTGCAGACTACAAGCGCCCTAGAGTTATTCGATAACCTGATGAAAGTTCATGAAAGACACGAATTCCGCGCAGGTTTCGAGATTAACCACATACGGGGAAATATGCTCCAACCCGCATACAGCAAGGGCGAATTCGGATTTAGCGGGATGTACTCCGATATTCCGAACAAAAACAGTAACGAACTTGGGATCGCCGATATGCTCCTGCTCCCGCGCGCGACTCTGGTTCCAGGCGGGATTTCCAACCTCGGAGGAATGAGCAGCTATTCGGGGTCAAACTGGGCCGGATCAAAATATTTTGCCGATTATTTGGCTTCTTATTTCCAAGATAACTGGCATGTTACGCCGAGTCTTACTTTGAATCTAGGTCTGCGGTGGGAATACTCTTCACCGTACGGAGAAAGTAATGGCGCGCAAGCGAACTTCCAGGAAACCGGAGGAGACGGTCCCGGAGGCGTTTATTATATGCCACAAAAGGGATGCGGTCAACCGCGTTCCGCCGCCTTCAACGCTCTTCTAGCCGGATATAACATTCAGGTTGATTGCGTCTCCGGTCTCAGGGTTAACAGGGGACAGTTCACTAATTTCGCTCCGCGGACGGGAGTAGCCTGGCGCCTGCGATCAAATCTTGTTTTGCGTGCTGGATACGGCATTTCATACGGCGCGTTTGCAACCGTAGGATATGGCGGTACGCTGGGAACGAACTATCCCTTCCAGTTTCTAATCAGCAATCCCAGCCTGACTTCGCAAACGCCGGACCTGCTGCCGAACAATCAGGTAGCTACTCTTGAAACTACGTTCGGAGTTCTTAATTTGGAAGATCCATTAACTGTGACGGGTTCCGGGCTGTCTCTTTTCGGGAAACAGTACAATTACAAGACTCCGTTTGTGCAGAGCGCAAATGTTACTGTGCAGTACCAATTCACGTCCCGCGACTCGATCCAAACCGGGTATGTGGCGTCGCTGGGACGACATCAGGATTCATATGGAGCGCAGAATTCTCCTCAAGTGATTTTACCGCCGGGAACCAACCAGACAAACTACCTACCTTTCCCAAGCTTCTCAGCAAACATGCAGGATGTAGCTACTAATGCGATAAGCAACTATCACTCGCTGCAGACGGTGTATCAGCACCAATTCAAAGATAACTTGATTTTGCTGGCTAATTACACATATTCCAGGTGCATGGCATCCGCGACGAACAACGGTGAACTCATTGAGGGATATCGTGCGCAGTGGCTGCCGGGTTTCGGGATCGGTCCCGATTATGTTCTATGCAAAAACGACACAACGCATGTAGTGCATGTATCCGGGGAATATGCACTGCCGTTTGGGAGAGGCCATCACCTCCTGAGTGGGGCGGGCAGGTGGCTTGAGGCACTTGCTGGCGGATGGACCATTAATTACATCTATACCTATCAGAGTGGGCAACCATTCACGATTCCATGCCCGACTGCGACGACCGCTGATTTTGGCTGTAATGCCGATATGGTTGCGGGCGAGAACCCGTACGCCGGTCCGCACGATATCAATCAATGGTTGAATCCTCGCGCATTCGCTCAGCCTCCCTCGGCAACAGCAGTCGGCCAGCGAGACTTCTCACCTCTTGGAGCAAAGGCCCAACAGGTGCGTGGGCCCGGCTTTTACAATCTCGACGCTTCTTTATTGAAGAATTTCACCGTTGGTCGTGAGACTTCTCTGCAGTTCCGTTTGGAGACCTTCAACACACTGAATCATCCGCAATTCAACAACCCCGGCCAGCTCAACTTCACTAACTTAACTAATTTCAGCAAAATCACCAGCGACCGCAATGGTTACCGTATCGGTCAAGTGGCCGTAAAGCTCTTTTTCTGACGTGAGGAGGAAATAGTGTCAGACAAGTTTCGAATTTCCAGATGTGTTCTGCTGTTTTTACCCACCTTTCTAATTGCGGGTCCTGTGCGAGGACAGACGGCGGTTAAGGCGACGGTGGACACCACATCCCGGAATTATGCCATTCCCGCCGATTTCACTGGTCTCGGGTTTGAAACGGCGACGGTCACCTCAGCGACCAATCAGGGGGGAGTGGTGGGCAATTTTTGGTCGCCCGGGAATGTCCAACTAACCACTCTTTTCCAAAACCTGAGTCTGAAGAACCTGCGCATTGGTGGCAGTACAGTCAATGGCTTTCACCCAACGAATTCAGATATAGACGCCCTATTTCAGTGGGCGCCCCTCGCCGGCCTGCACGTGATCTATTCCGTCCCCATTTATTGCAATCCATCCGCGCAGCCACCTTACTGCCCGCAGCCATCGGACGATGCCGCAATTGCGAAATATATATCAAAGTCTGGATATCAGCCTTCGCTGCAGGCCATCTCGATCGGCAACGAGCAGGATTGGCATGGATTCCTCTATGGTCAGGGCGGAACCGATCCAAACATTTCAAACCTTCCGACTTATCTAGTGGACTGGCAAAAGTTCGCTACCGGGATTGACAACTCGGTTAAGGAAAACTATGCTTCTCCCGATACGGGCGCCTACGATCTGAGTTCGTACTATACAGGTAGCTCCTGCGGCAGCTCCTATCCCAATGGCGTTTCCTGGACTCAGGGCTTTGCCGATTGCAAGGCCACTCCAGGCGGCATCATCACCTCTCAGGTCACAGCCGTCACTCAGCATTATTACGTTGGAGGCTGCTTTTGTTGGAACTCAGGAGGCCACAAGGTTTACCTTTTGCCAACGCCGGCGATTGAAGATATGCTTTCGGGAGAATGGGTGGACAACCATACTGGCAGCGAAGGGCCGCATCTCTCAACGGGGCCGTATGGTTTTGAACCCTACACGCCTTACCTCTGGCTTTACAGCCATAATCTGCAGCCGGTGCTTAACGACAATCTGGCTTATCGCTTGACGGAATCGAACGATTTCCTCGGCGGTGTAGACGGCGCCAGCAACGCATTCGCCTCAGCCCTCTGGGCGCTGGACTATATGCACTGGTGGGCTGCGCATGGAGCCGCAGGCGTCAATTTTCACAACAATCAGTGGCTCTACACGGATACCATATTGCCGGGCAACCTTCCAGCCACTTATGGACAGCCGCCGACGGTGACTTTTACTGGAGGTAATTGCCCCTTAGTATGCGCGTCGGCAAGCGCGTTTGTGAGCAGCACCGGGACCTCGGTAACATCCGTAACGGTGAACAGGGGCGGGTCCTACACTACGGCGCCCACGGGAGTCACAATTGCTCCGCCGTGTTCTGGCACCGGTTGCATAACTGCAACGGCAACAGTTCAAACAGCCCCAATTCCCGGAAGTAATCCTACTTCATATCAGGTTACAGGGGTAACCGTCACGAACGGCGGCGCCGGCTACCTCCCCGCGGGCTGCCAGAACAGCAGCGGTGTACAGGAACCCTGCGACGATTGGGTGATCAACCCCAAAGGATACGCCATTAAGGCGTTCGACTTGGGCGGCCACGGCTATTCGGAAGCCGTAAGTCTGGATAATACTCTTAACAATCAGGTCACCGCTTATTCAGTCGGCTTGGCCTGACCAGCTATCTGACGTTCATCAACAAAACGAATAATCTGACAGGTAACAGCGCCACTGTCAATCTCACGATTCAGCCGCAGGGGTTCAGCACAGCCAGCGGCTCTTATATGGTGCTGACGTCCGGCACAGCGGGCGATCCGACTCCAAAAGCCGCAACGCTGGCCGGCAAGACTATTACTAACAACTCCTCATGGCTCGGCGCATGGACGCCGCTCCAACCGGACATTTCCGGCTCGTTGACTCTCTCCGTGCCAGCGGCCGAGGCGGTGGTGGTTCGAATTGACGCCGCCGGTGCACTCTTCGGACCAATCCAGATGAACCAGAACGGTGCGTTGGAGATGTTTGCTATTGGAGCGAACGGCGCGGTCGAACACGACTGGCAGAAAGCTGCCGACGTACCTCAGAGCCCGCCGGCGGATTGGAACGGCTGGGCAGGACTTAGTGGCGTCTCTTCCGCCGGCGGCATCGCTGTCGTGAAGAACGAAGACAACACAGTGCAGGTGTTCGTGCCGACGAGCGGAGATGTCTATTGGAGCCAGCAACCCTCGCCCGGTGGGGCGCCATGGAGTACCTGGAGCGACATGACCAGTAGCGCGGGATTGGGCCTGGCAAATCTGACAGCCGGAAACAACGCTGATGGCAGCTTGAGTCTTTTGGGTCTCAATAATGGCGGTGTAATCTATACTGTTTCTGAAAATGCGCCTGAAATAGGCTGGGCTTCAGGCTGGAGTGCGCTAAACAATGGCGGCGGAGACCCCAAAATCAAGCCTGGGTATGTGCTGGGGCGCAATCTTAACGGGCACTTGGAAATATTTGGCGCCGACTCCAACGGCAATATCTGGCATTGCTGGCAAACCGATGCGGGTGGCTGGAGCGGTTGGCAAGAGCTGAGTGGTGTGCAGTTGAATCCACGTCTGGCAGTGGCGCGAAATCTTGGTGGTGAGTTGCAGGTATTTGGTGTAGACTCTTCCGGCAATGTCTGGACAATCTCGCAGACTTCGCCCGGTGGCGGCTGGAACAACTGGACCGAAATTCCCGGCGCGACGCTCAAGCCGGGAATCGCCATCGGGCAGAACAAGGACGGCCGCCTGGTATTGTTCGGTGTATCGACACAATCGCCCAACGATGTATTGAACATTTGGCAGCAAGGATCGCCTGGCGGAAGTTTCGGCGGTAACTGGACCGACATGGGCGGCAGCGGTCTCGATCCGCAACTGGTCACAGCCAGCACGCAAGACGAACGTATTCAACTGTTCGCGGTGGATAGCAGCGGTACGGTTTGGTCAGACTGGCAACCTTCTTCCGGTGGCTGGAACGGATGGACTAACTTCGGGGGCAGCGCACTGTCGTTCTATCCCGGCCAGCCCTGAAGAACAGACTCGCTCGAACCAAGTAATAGAAGAGCCAAACAGCGACCGCGATCTGCTCCGGGTTCAAATAAACTCTGCCTATCTAACTTGGATGGTTAACGATTCGGATTTTGTCTTGCCCTTGGCATCCGTGGCTTTGATGGTGTAAGTGGTTGTCTTTTTGGGAGCGATTTCGACGCAGTGGTGATAAGTGGGTTTGGCCTGTTCGATGGGCGGATCGATCTCTACGCGCACGGCGTTTACGACGCCATAACAAAGCTCCGTGCTTTCGCCCGGGCGGAGCACGCCATTGTCTGCGCCGAAGGTGGTGAATTGAATCTCACCGGATCCGAAGATCAGATTATCTACGCGCTGTGCTTCCTTCTGCTTCTGCCGGGCGATAGCTGCCTCGGCTGAGGCCTCGCGCTCGTGACGTGAGTAGAAGATCCAAGCTACATAAAGCGCGGCGATAGCCACCAGGATCCATGTGTAGCGCAGGATTTTTCGCATCATTCAATATTCAAACCGATAAAGGATGCGCGATCGCTCGATCGATAAACGCGCTCGGTGGCTTTCTGAAAATCTGCCGGCTTGGCGTTTGGAATGTCGGTAAAGGTTTGCGGGTTGCGGTCAGTTAGAGGGAACCAGGAACTCTGAACCTGCACCATGATGCGGTGGCCTTTTTGGAAGCAATGATAAACATCCGGCATTGCGAACTGGATTTGCGCCACTTCGCCTGGTTTAAACGGTTCGGGATGCTCAAAGCTGTTGCGGAACTTGCCTCGAAACGGTTCGCCGCGCACCAACTGCTCATAGCCGCTCAGCGAGTCGCCGGCATTTTCGGGATAGACATCGATCAGCTTGACATCGAAATCCGAGTCGGTGCCGGTGGTCGACACAAATAACGTAGGCGAGATGGGGCCCGCGACGGTCAGATCTTGCTCCAGAGGGTCTGTCTCATAGGTGAGGACGTCCGGGCGGCTTTGCGCGAAGCGTTGATCGGCGTCCATATATTCGCGCGCCATGGATAGAGTCGGCTTGCTATAGAACGGAACCGGATTTGCCGGATCGCTGATGTACTCGTCGAAGCCGGTTGGCTGTGTGGGCGGCGCAAAGCTCAATTTGCCGCCGGCCTGAAAGTACAGCTTGCGCGTGGTGACGTTCGCAGGCGGCCACTGCTCTTCCTTGCGCCAGACGTTCTTGCCGGTCTCGAAGACATACGCTTTGGGCAGTGCAGCAGGGGCTGCGTTTTTTAGATACTGGCGAAAGAAGGGCAGCTCGATTTCATCCTGAAAGAAGGTGGAATTGTTCGATCCGAATGTAAGATCGCCGAGTTTGTCTCCCGGTGCGCGATTCCAGCCGCCATGCACCCAAGGTCCCATGACGAGCTTGTCCGATGTGGCGGGCGATTGCTTCTCAATGGCGCGGAAGGTCTTGAGGGCGCCGGACAGATCTTCGGCGTCGAACCAGCCGCCGACGACCAGAATTGCCGGCTTGATGTTCTTTAGATGAGGTAAAACATCGCGGCTGCGCCAGAACTCGTCATACGTTGTGTGCGTGTAGCAATCGGTCCAGTATGGGTTGGTGAAGTGGAAGTATTTTTCGTCTGAATTCACCAGCGGCCCCATATTGAGATAGAACTGATACCCATCTTTCGTCCCGTAATCAAAAGGCTTGCGAGGCTGGGGTAATTCCGGATTATTTTGCTTACCAAAAAAGTCCATATAGAACGCGAAATTCGCAATCAGCATAAATGCGCCGTTGTGATACGCATCGTCGCCCATGTAGATGTCGGACATGGGAGCCTGGGGTGAAGCGGCAACAAGTGCCGGATGCGCGTTGATGGTGCCCGCGCTGGTATAGAAGCCAGGATAGGATGTGCCCACGAGGCCTACGAGACCGTTATTATTCGGCACGTTCTTAAGCAGCCACTCGATGGTGTCGTAGGTGTCGGAGGCTTCGTCGACCTCCTTGCCGTTGAGCTGGTCAGGTTCCGGACGCATTTCGACAAACGTGCCTTCGGACATGTTGCGGCCACGGACGTCCTGGTACACAAAAATGAATCCATCTTCGGCGAACTTCGCTCCCGGGCCGAGCTGGCGCGGATACTTGTCTTCACCGTACGGGCCGACGCCGTAGGGCGTTCGAGTCATCAGAAACGGGTATTTGTTCGAAGGCGACGCATCGTTGGGCACGTACACGGCCGTGAACAGATGTACGCCGTCGCGCATGGCGATTTTGTATTCGTGCTTGGTGTAGTGCGCTTTGATGTCGAACTGCGCCGAAGCCGCAAGAGGCAGGACGAGGAAGAGCAAAATTCTCAATTTGAACATAGGTGCGTATAATGGCAAAGAAATAGCGAAACCCGCGTGCCGACTGCCAAAGAACAGCTCGATCTATTGAAACAGCGCGTTGCCGCTATCGAACTCAGGTTTGCACAACGGAATTTTTCTCCGGCATTGTGGCCCCAACAGATTGATGTCGAGCCGGCTCGCATGCGTGTTGAAGAGTGGGCGGCGGGCGTTGTTGTTGAGAATCGATTCGGGGAACATTTTCAAATCGAGCGGCTCTTCCCGGCGCACCGGCAACACGGAGCAGCCGATATTGGAAGTCTGGCCGAATTGCCTGCTGACATGTTGGACGTCCTCGCCGAAGGCGCCATACCTTCGGTCGAGTGCCAGCGCTTGGCTTTCCTCGACACGGAGACGACGGGACTGCTGGGAAGTTCGAATCCGTACGCATTTCTGGCGGGCGTCGGGCAAATTACGGCAGAAGGGTTCCGCTTGCGTCAATTTTTTCTGCGCGAATATTCAGAAGAAGCGAGCATGCTGGCGGCGCTTGCTGATCATCTCAGCAACTTCGATGTGCTGATCACTTACAACGGAAAGACCTTCGACGAGCCGCTGCTCGATGCGCGCTACCAGCATCGAGGTCAAAGATCTCCATTTGACCGGCTCGCCCACCTCGATTTGCTACATGGAGCGCGGCGTTTATGGAAATTGCGCTTGGAAAGCTGCCGGCTGATGGAACTGGAGGAACAGGTGCTCGGGTTTGAGCGCGAGGGCGATTTGCCGGGCGAATTGATTCCGTACGTCTATTTCGAGTATGTCCGTTGGCAGGAAGCACGCCGGCTGGTGCCCATCTTTCATCACAACGCGATCGACATTCTGACTCTGGCCTGTCTTACGGCAATTGTTCCGGCGGCCTTCCGGCAAACGGATTGCGATGCGCTGGCGCGATTGGGTGTGAAGCGGGGTGAGGATCTATGCGGCATCGGCCGCTGGCTCATCCGTGCTGGTGAAACGGAGCGCGGATTAGAACTGTTGAAACGCGCCGTGGATGCAGGGCTGCCTGACCGTCTTTTATTCCGAACGCTCTGGGACATGGCGCGGCTGGAGAAAAAATTGGGGTGCGCGCAGGCCGCGCAGGAGTTATTTGGCGAACTGGCGGCGTGCCGCAATGAGTATCGCCTGTGCGCGCTCGAAGAGATAGCCAAATACTATGAGCACGAGGAAGGCAACTTTGCCAAGGCGTTGGAGTTCACGGCGCAGGCGCTAGCCTGCAGACCCGGCGAAGCATGGACGCGCCGAAAAGCGCGGCTTGAAAAGAAGCTTACGAAGCGGATGAAGAAAGTGAATCAAACGAGGCAGGCAAAAGCGCCTGCCCCGGTGAAGTAAATTGCGATTACCAGCGATTTCCGCGGCTGCGGCCGTTACCGCCGCGATAACCTGAGCTGCGGCGTCCGTAGTCGCCACCACCCGCGGGCTTAGGGCGGGCTTCGTTCACGTTAATGGCGCGGCCATGCAGCTCGGAGCCGTTTAAATTTGCAATGGCATTCTGAGCAGCGGCCGGATCGGTCATTTCGATAAAGGCAAAGCCGCGGGGCTGGCCGGTTTCCCGGTCAGTGACGACGTTGATCCTTTCGATGTTGCCGTAGGCGCCAAATGCGTTCTGTAGATCGGCTTGTGTTGCCTGATAACTGAGATTTCCGACAAATATGTTGGTCACAGTAGATTCCTTTTAAGTGTTAATTATCTTTGCTCTGACTGCAGGATCTTCAAATAACCAACGCGACGGAAGGGAAGACAGCGGCCGGAAGGCACTCGAATGACAACGATGCGGGGCAAAGACAACGTCAGTATACCAGATATTTCCCCGCTCGTATACAATGGACCGTTCGGCAGGGGGCGATCTTTTTGATTTTCAATCGTTGGCATGGTTTAAGAGCAGCCTTTTTGGCTGTGCTGCTGCTATTGGGCAGCATGGCTTACGCACAATCGACCTCGACGGGCACGGTTTCGGGCCAGGTGACAGATGCTCAAGGCGGAGTGGTGGCGGGAGCAGAAGTCCGGCTCATTGACGTGTCCACCAATACGGCGCGGGTGGCCACGACAAACGAAAGCGGGCGGTACAGCTTCGTAAACGTCGATCCGGGCAAATACAACATCGAGGTAAGCAAACCGGGCTTTTCGCTGTCGAAAGTGCCGAATCAACAAGTGAATGTCGGCCTGGTCCTGACCATCGATGTGACGCTTCAGGTCGGCTCAACCGCCACGACGGTGGAGGTGCAAGCGTCAGCCGGAGCGGAACTTCAGACCGCCAGCGCGACGGTGGGAGACACCATCACCGGGCCGGCCATTATGTCGCTGCCGAACCTGGGGCGAGATGCCAATGCCTTCGTTACTTTACAACCGGGCGTGTCGCCGACCGGCAACGTTGCAGGAGCCGTAACCGACCAGAACACTTTCCAACTGGACGGCGGCAACAACACCAACGACATGGACGGCACATCGGCGTCGTATACGCAGAGCAGCGGCTACATCGGGTCGGCGGCTTCCGGCGGGAATCCTTCCGGGGTGATGCCTACGCCGGCGGAGAGCATCGAAGAGTTCAAAGTAGCGACAAACAATCAAACCGCCGATTTCAACGGGGCGGCTGGCGGGCAGGTCCAAATGGTGACGAAACGCGGCACCAATCAATTTCACGGCTCGTTATATGACTACTACTTGGGGAGCAACTTTGGCGCCAACCTCTGGAAGAATAATCACACGCCGACGGCCGGAAAGCCCTACACTCCCCTTCCATCCAGCCATCAGAACCGCTTCGGAGCCTCTCTTGGAGGACCTTTAACTCCTAATATACTTGGCGGAAAGACATATTTCTTTGTCAATTATGAAGGCCGTCGTTTTCCGCAGGTAACCACGGTTGAGAAGCTGGTTCCGACTGCTTTGATGCGGGCGGGAGTTATTCAGCTTCCGAACGGCTCCGGCGTGTATCAGGCCTATAACCTCAATTCAGTTCCAGTAACGGTGAATGGCGTCACGTATCAGCCGGCGCTCTGCGGAGCGGCGACATGTGACCCGCGGCGCATTGGCTTGAATCCAATCGTGAATCAGCTCTGGTCAAAATACATGCCGATGCCGAATGATCCGCAGGCGGGAGATACCTATAACACGCAAGGCTATCTTGCTGCCATCCGGCTGCCGCAGAGTGCGGATTTTGGGGTTGTGAGAGTGGACCACGATTTCGGCCAGAAATGGCATTTGATGACCAGCTACCGCTACTATGCCTTCAACGAGCTGACGGCCAGCCAAGTGGATATCGGCGGCGCGTTTGCGGGCGACACGTTCGGGCAAGCAAAAGCGGTCAGCCCGCATGTCCAGAAGCCTTCGTACTACGTAGCCGGACTTACAACCACTATCAATTCCAACCTGACGAACGATTTTCACTGGAGCTATTTGCGGAATTTCTGGCAGTGGTTCTCTAACCTGGCGCCCCCTCAACTCCCCGGGCTGGGCGGGGCGGTTGAGATCGGTGGCGAAACCGGTTCCGGCGCTACGGGTGCGAATGCGCTCATACCCTACAATGTCAACTCTGCAAGCGTGCGGGAGCGTTCCTGGGACGGGCAGGACCATACGTTTCGCGACGATGTCAGCCAGATACATGGGAACCATCTGTTCCAGTTCGGTGGTACTTACGAGCGAAATTTCGATTTTCACACTCGAGACGATAACGGCACTAACGTGCTTACCCAGGTGGTCTACCAGATCGGTTCCGGTTCGGGCATCAATTTTTCCGGCTTTTATCCCGGCAATTTACCTGTGAACCAACAAAGCAACTGGGCTCAGCTCTACGACGATGTGTTAGGTATCGTTTCCACGCCGCAGGTTCTGTATTCGCGGGCGGGCACTAACCTGGCATTGCAGCCCATAGGCACAAATCTTTTCGACCAGACGATTATTCCGACTTACGATTTGTATTTCAGCGACACCTGGCACATGCGAAAGGATTTCACGTTGACTTACGGGCTGAGTTACACGATTGAGATGCCGCCCTACGAGATCAATGGGAAGCAGGTGGAATTAGTCGATACCAACGATAAGCAGATCAGCACCAATACCTACCTGGCCAATGTCAAACAGGCAGCGCTTGCGGGACAGGCTTACGATCCGATACTAGGGTTCGCGACGATACGCAACGTCAATGGCGATCACAAATACCCATACAACCCCTTCTATGGAGGTTTGAGCCCGCGCGTTGCCGCCGCCTGGAATCCGAGTTTCGGGAGCGGCCTGCTGGGCAGGCTGTTTGGGCAGAATCAAACGGTTATTCGGGGCGGATACAGCCGCATTTATGGGCGCTTGAACGGTGTGGATCTTGTTTTGATTCCCCTGCTGGGGACCGGACTCGGACAGGCGGTTCAATGCGTGGGAGCGAGTTCCAGCGGCGCCTGCTTGGGACCTAGCGGCGTCACGCCGTTAACTGCTTTCCGCATCGGTACGGACGGAATGACGGCGCCGCTACCCACAGTTAGCCAAACGCTGCCGCAGCCTTATTTTGCTGGCGTCAATGGCGCCGCCGCGGCTGGGGACGGCTATGCGCTGGATCCAAATTACCGGCCCAGCCGCTCAGATCAGTTTGACTTTACGGTTCAGCGCGCGCTATCGCAGAACTTCATGCTCGAGGCGGGCTACATCGGCCGGATTATCCGCAATGAGTATCAGACGATCAATCTCGATGCCGTCCCATACATGATGACGTTGAACGGCCAGAGCTTTGCGAATGCGTTCGCCAATCTGTACGGGCAATTGAGCTCTAATCAGCCGGTCAGTAACCAGCCGTTTTTTGAAGCTGCGCTGGGTGGCGCGAATTCGTCGTATTGCGCCAAGTATGGGAGCTGTACAGCGGCGGTCGCTGCGAACAGCAAGAGCACGATTCTGGCGACACAGGTGTTTAATTTGTGGAGCAGCTTGAATACGGCCTCGTCATGGACTTTGGGCCGCACGATTCTGAGCTCGCCGCCTTCGCAACTCTCCTCGATACTGATGGCGACCAGCGACGGATATGGCAATTACAACGCGGCGTTCTTTTCGGTGACAGCGCGCGATTTCCACGGCCTTACCGCGAAATCGAATTTCACCTGGAGCCACGCTTTGGGTACCGGCGCGGTACAACAAAC
>Ga0070739_10003620_pt1 | contig 19025 bp, 12 predicted proteins | sample Coa_R1_7_FD_66445 | JGI IMG/M metagenome (GOLD analysis project Ga0070739, IMG submission 66445) | Surface soil microbial communities from Centralia Pennsylvania, which are recovering from an underground coalmine fire - Coalmine... | ecosystem: Environmental > Terrestrial > Soil > Unclassified ... | reverse complement strand
ACATTGTCTCAGTTCAGCCGCAGAAACGCGGCGAGGGCCGCAGTGAGACGCCATGGATCGTCGGCGCCGCACAGCTCACGGATCGAGTGCATCGAGAGCGCCGGAACTCCGACGTCGAAGGTCGCGATGCCCAGCCGGGAGGAGGCGATCGGGCCGATGGTGGTGCCGCAGGGCTGGTCGTTGCGGGAGACGAACGTCTGCCACGGCACGTCGGCAGCCTCGCACGCGCGGGCCCAGACGGCCCGGGTCGCGCCGTCCGTGGCATAGCGCTGATTCACGTTCACCTTCAGCACCGGGCCGCCATTGGCCAGCGGCCGGTGGCCGGAGTCGTGCTTCTCCGGGTAGTTCGGGTGCACCGCGTGCGCCAGGTCGGAGGAGGCCATGACAGAACCGGCATACGCCCGGGCGCGCGCGTCCACCCCGCCGCCGCGGGCCTCGACGATACGTTCGAGGACTGATTCGAGGAACGGGCCGGCCGCCCCGGTGGTGGAGACCGAGCCGTTCTCCTCGTGGTCCATCGCCGCCAGCATCGGGATCGGGCCGTCGTCGATTCCGGCTTCCACGGCGGCGAGCAGCGCCGTGACGCTGGCGTGCACGGACATCAGGTTGTCCAGCCGCGGGGCCGCGATCAGCTCGCGGTCGCGGCCGAGATAGGCCGGCGGGACCACGTCGTGCATCATCAGGTCCCAGCCGAGCACGTCGTCCGCCGCGATGCCGAGCTCCTGCGCCACGAACTCGATCAGCTCGCCCTCGCCCGGCTCGCCGAGCCCCCACACCGGGGTCAGGTGGATCTGCGGGTTCAGCTTGACGCCGTCGCCGTTCACCCCGCGGTCGAGATGGATCGCCAGCTGCGGCACACGCAGCAGCGGCCGGTCGACACGCACCAGCCGCTCCGAGCCGTCGCGCAGCGCCAGCCGCCCGGCCAGGCCCAGGTCGCGGTCAAGCCAGCTGTTGTAGAGCGGCCCGCCGTACACCTCCACCGCGACCTGCCGCCAGCCCAGCATCCCGGCGTCCGGCACCGGCTTGACCCGCAGGTTCGGGGAGTCCGTGTGCGAGCCGATGATCCGGAAGGGCCGCGACGGCTCCGCGTCCTCGGGCAGGTACCAGGCAACCAACGCGCCGCCGCGGATCACGTACTGGCCGCCCGGCTGCGCGTCCCAGGCAGCCGTCTCGGACAGCTGCCGGAAACCGCCCTTGTCCAGCAGCGCGGCAGCCTCGGCCACCGCGTGATAAGGGGTCGGTGACGCGGCGAGGTACGTCAGCAGGTTGTCGGTGTGCGCGCGGTCGAACTGTGCCATGCCGCCCAGCTTACGGGCCCGCGCCGACGAGTCGATGTGGGGACTGTCTCACGCTCGACGGCAGAGCCATGGCGGCGGTCAGAACGGAGCCGGAAGCAGCAGTTCGACATTCCGGTCGGTCAGGGTGCCGCGCCGTCCATCCGCCCCCGGCACCGAGCGCGTCCGCGACTGCCAGTCGTTGAGCCCGAGCTCCCGGGACAGCGAGGCCAGGGCGATCGTCGAGCCGAGGTCGTACTTCGCATCAGGGCCGCCGGGCACCGCGCTCGGCGCCGCGTGATCGATGATCGTCCCGAAGACGGACAGCGTCCGGTCGCCGTTGTCCACCAACTCCACCAGCCGCGCCTGCTGGGGCCAGTCCACGTGTGAGGCCGTGTTCAGCTCCCAGAAGCCACCGGGAATCGGCGATTCCGGGTGCCGACGATGCGGTACGACGCCGTTGACGTGCGTGTGGCCGTTAACCCACAGCACCACGTTCGGGAACCGCAGCAACAGGTCACGTACCGCGCGGCCGAGTACCCGGTGCTCTCCAGGCTCGCTCAGCCAGTTGCCCATCGTCTCGGCAGTGTGGTGGCTGAAGACCACGACGAGCCGGTCCACGCCAGCTCCCCGTACCAACTCACCTTGCTCCGAGAGGTACTGCGTCGCGGCCGCGAACAGCTCGCTCTCTAGCCACAGGTACTGCTTCTCGTCCAGCGAACCGTCCGCGCCGCCGTTCGGATTGACCGTGTCGAGCACGAGGCAGCGCACCGGGCCCGCATCGAAGCCGTAGTAGGCCGTGTTCTCCGCGACGTTCTCGTGCGTGAAGCCGTGGCCGTCCGGCACACCGGTCGTCTTGAAGTGCTCCCGCACCATCCCGGCGCGATCAAGCAGCCGACGATCAGGGTCCGCCGACACGGTACGGAAGTCCCCTGCGATCAACTGCTCGACCGCGTGCCGCGAGGCTCGCGCGAGATCGATCGCCAGATGCACCAAGTCAGTGCCCGTGGGCAACTCCACGGCCTTATGCGTGCCTGTCGCGTACTCAGAGCTCTCCGGGATGTGCGGCAGATTGCCCTGAATCAGCGCATCGTGGTTGCCGTACGCCGAATACCAGGGCAGCGGCGCACCGGCCGCAGTTCGCAATCCCTGCGCGTCGAACGGCCTGCGTGACGCATCCAGCAGCCCCGGTACCGTCGGAAAGCCGTGCAGCGAACGCGGCAGATCATCGACGCCGCCGGGAGGCGTGCCCTCCGGATGCCAATAGCGCGTGTCGTATTTGACCCAGTCGGCTACGCCCTCGTACTTGTCCGGGTCGCCGGAGTCCGGGCGGATCGAGCCGCCATCGAGCACGTCGATGAACCAACGGGTCTCGTTGTACTGCGCGTTGTCCGCGTTATCGCCGGTCGCGACCGCGAAGGCCAGCGGCGCGCCGAAGGCCGGACCGACGCCGATCTCGTTGATGCGCCGCACCATCGCGTCCGCGACCTGCACGCTCAGCATCTCGTTCGAGCGGTACGCCCCGCTCAGGTTGGCCAGGCCGGTGAAGCGTGATCCAGGATCGTTGTAGCGGTCGAGGAATTCGACCCGCGCCGGGGACTGATCGTCCACCATGTGAATGTCCGTCAGATGGGCGAAGGCGACGATCGGCGTGCGCTTCGCGGTCCCCAGGGCGGCCGTGACCGTCGTCTTCACGGGACGGCTCGCGAGTTCCTCGCGCAGCAGATACGGCTCGCCCGGCGCCGGCACGATCGGCCGGTACCCGCCTGGTCCGGCCGGGCCGGCCAGCAGCGTCTCGGCGAGGGTGGTGCCTTGCGGCGCGGCCGGGCTGAAGCCCGTGTCGGCCACCGCGACCAACGGGAGAGCGGGGTCCGCCGGATTCCGGACGAACAGTCCGATGAGCATCTTGAAGAAGCGCCGCAGCAGTCGCACCACGGCGGGCACTGTACGCGGAGAACCAGGTCCCGCGGAAGGAGCTCATCCCTTCCGGGGACCCGGCCCGCACAGCCCGATCACCAATCCGACCGGGCGTTCGTAACGCACTGACCGGACCGGTGCCGCCTCAGGAAGGGCTAGAAAGCCTCCTCGGGCACGTCCATCAGCGCGTTGTCAGTGGCCTCCACGACCGCGCGCCGGGCGGCGAGCAGCGGAAGGATGTGACGGGCGAACCAGCTCGCCGCGGCGACCTTGCCAGTGTAGAACGGCACGTCCTTGGCTGACGCGTCAGCGCTCTTCGCCAGCGCGACCGCGGCCTGCCGCAGCAGCAGCCAGCCGACCACCAGGTCGCCGACCGAGTACAGGAAGTCGGTGGTGGACTGGCCGACCACGTGGATCTCGCGCGGGTCCTCCAGCGCCTTGGCCGCCTGGCCGAACATCGTGTTCGCCATCGACTCGACCTCGCCGAGCGCGTTCGCCAGCAGCTCGCGCTCCTTCGCCAGCCGCTCGCCGCCGGTGTGCGCGTCGAGGAAGGCCTGGATCTCGGACTTCAGGTGGGTGAGCGCCTGGCCCTGGTCCCTGACGATCTTGCGGAAGAACAGGTCCATGCCCTGGATCGCGGTGGTGCCTTCGTACAGGGTGTCGATCTTCGCGTCCCGGATGTACTGCTCGATCGGGTAGTCCTGCAGGTAGCCGGAGCCGCCGAAGATCTGCAGCGACTGGGCCAGCTGCTCGTAGGACTTCTCCGAGCCGTAGCCCTTGACGATCGGCAGCAGGAAGTCGTTGATCCGCTCGGCCAGCTCGTCCGTGCCGCCGGTCAGCCGGGCCGCGTACACCCGGTCCTGCCAGCTCGCGGTGTAGAAGACCAGGGCGCGCATGCCTTCCGCGTACGCCTTCTGCTGCATCAGCAGCCGGCGCACGTCGGCGTGGTGGGTGATGGTGACCCGCGGCGCGTTCTTGTTCGTCGCCTCCGGCAGGTCGGGGCCCTGAACGCGGGTCTTGGCGTACTCCAGCGCGTTGAGGTAACCGGTCGAGAGGGTGGCGATGGCCTTGGTGCCGACCATCATCCGCGCCATCTCGATGATGTTGAACATCTGCGCGATGCCGTCGTGCACCTCGCCCACCAGCCAGCCCTTGGCCGGCCGGTCGGCGCCGAAGGTCAGCTCGCAGGTGGTCGAGACCTTCAGGCCCATCTTGTGCTCGACGTTGGTGACGTACACGCCGTTGCGCTCGCCAAGCTCGCCGGAGTCCCAGTCGAACAGGAACTTGGGCACGATGAACAGCGACAGGCCCTTGGTGCCGGGGCCGTGGCCCTCGGGCCGGGCCAGCACCAGGTGGATGATGTTCTCGGACAGGTCGTGGTCGCCGCTGGTGATGAACCGCTTGACGCCCTCGATGTGCCAGGAGCCGTCCGCCTGCTTGATCGCCTTGGTGCGGCCGGCGCCCACGTCCGAGCCGGCGTCCGGCTCGGTGAGCACCATGGTCGCGCCCCACAGTCGGTCCGCCATCAGCTTGGCGATCTTGCGCTGCTCCTCGGTGCCGAGCTCCCAGACCACCCGGCCGAAGTCGGTGCCCGCGGCGTAGATCCACACCGCCGGGTTGGCCCCGAGCACCAGTTCGCCGGTGGCCCAGCGCAGCGACGGCGGGCAGAGCGTGCCGCCCATCTCCTCGGGCAGGCCGAGGCGCCAGTACTCGGTGTCCATGTACGCCTTGAACGAGCGCTTGAAGGACTCGGGCAGGGTGGCCGAGTGCTCGGACGGGTCGAAGTCCGGCGGGTTGCGGTCGGCGTCGGCGAAGGACTCGGCCAGCTCCGTGACGGCGAGGCGTTCGAGTTCGCCCAGGATCGTGCGCGCGGTCTCCACGTCTATATCGGGATACGCGGCGGAGCCGTAATGGTTCCCCGAGTCGAACACCTCGAAGAGGTTGAACTCGATGTCACGGAGGTTGGACTTGTAGTGCCCCATCGGGTGGTCCTTTGCGTCCTCGGCTACCTGCGAGTAGAACTGTGCGGTAACTTCATGATGCTACTCATGGGTAACTTCCCGCAAGCTTGCACGGTGACTTGGATGGTGCCCGCGGCACCTAGTGGCCCGCTACGCTCGTGGGTTGTGTACGGCTATAACGGTGACGATTCCGGCGGCGGACAGGTGCTCCAGCCGTCGCTCGCGGACGCGGTCCGCGCCTTCGCCTCGGGTGCGATCAGCCCGGAGGACTTCCATGCCGTCTTCACGACCTGCAAGGTGTACTGCCCGCGCGGGGAGCGGCCCGGCTTCCTCGCGCTGCACGACACCCCGCAGCCGGTGATCCCGATGTTCTCCTCCCTAGTGGAGCTGCGCCGATACTCGGGCGAGGAGTCGCGGTACTTCACCGTCACCGGCGCCGAGGTGCTGGACCTACTGCCGACCGGTTACGGCATCGTGCTCGACCTCGAGGGCGAGCACCGGGTCGTGTTCGACGCGCAGGCGATTGAGCAGATGATCGACTACACGATGAAGCGGATGTACGGCTAAGTACGGCTGAGCTCACCTCTAGCCACGATGCACACGGGGCGTTACTGTCCCTGGCATCACACGCGGTTTATCAGCCCTGTTCTGATCTCGATCGCGTCCTGTCTCGGCTCGTTTGACGCAGTATCAGACGTAGTACCAGCTGTACTGGGGGATAGCTCATGCCGCTTGGCTCAGGCTCCTTTCTCGACGAACCCGTGCTCATCACCGATCTGGTGAAGCGGCATCTCGGCCACACTCCGCGGGCCACCGCGGTCGAGTGCGGAGAGCACCGGCTGACCTGGCGCGAGCTGGACGCCCGGATCCGGCACGTGGCCTGCGGCCTGCGCGCCTCGATGGTGCGGCCAGGCGAGCGGTTCGCGGTGCTCTCGCACAACCACCCGGCCTGCCTTGAGGCGCTGTTCGCAGCCGCGCTGACCGGCACCACCGCGGTCATCCTCAACTGGCGGCTGCCGGACGACGTGATCATCGGGATCCTGCGCCGCGAGCAGGTGAAGCTGCTGTTCGTCGGCTCCGATTTCGCCGAACTGCTGGAGCGCATCCGTCCTGAGCTCGACGAGCTGGACACCGTGGTCATGGTCGGTCCGCCGAGCGACAACCCGCACGGCACCGACGACTACGAGCTCTGGCTGGAGCTGCACGAGACCGGTGAGGGTATGTACGAGGCCGCGAAGCATCGGCCGCACGTCGACGACCCGGTGCTTCAGGTGCACAGCGGCGACGATCATGAGCACGTGGCGTTCACGCATCGGGCGCTGCACCTAGGCGTCGCGGAGGTGACGCCGGAGCCGGGAGAGACGAAGGTCGTCGCCGATCCGCTGTTCCAGGTCCGAGGCATGTTGCACGCGCTGCACGGCATCAGGCACGGCGCGCGAACCGTACTCGTCCGTACGTGACCTTCTAGCTGCGCGGTTACCGCACGTCGCCGGTGCGTAAGGCGCCGACACGCGGTCGTGCGACGTATGCGTGGTAGTACGTCAATCGCGGCATATGTTGTCGATCATGGCACTGCGATCCACGAAGGCCCGCTGGTGCACGGCGGCTGCGGCGGTGTGCGCTGTCGTCTGCCTCTCGTTACCGTCCGCATTCGCCGAAGACCACCTGGCTGACGCTGCCGCGGCGCGCACGCAGGCGAGACCGCCCGCCGATCAGGCCGCGTTCCCCGACTTCTCCGGGCTGCCCGCCGTCTCCGGCCTACCCGTCCTCGGCGGACTGACCACCAGCGCACTCATGCCTGACTTGTTCGTCTCCTCATCCGCCTTCAAGTACATCAAGCGCACCCAGTCGCGGATTTACACCGGCAACGGATTCGATGCGTGTACCGCACCCTCTCTGCCCGCGATGACGGCATGGCAGAAGTCCTCGGGGTACCACGCCCTCGGCATCTATATCGGCGGTCTGAATCGCGCTTGCGCCCAAGGCAACCTCACGGCGAGCTGGGTCGGCTCCGTCGTGCGCATGGGCTGGCATCTCGCGCCGGTCTACGTCGGGCGCCAGGCGCCGTGCTCCCGACTGCCGCACCTCAAGCTGATCGATCCGAAGACCGCCACCGCGCAGGCCGTGGACGCCGCGGACGACGCCGCCAACCGTGCCGCGGCCCTCGGCATCGCCCGCGGTAGCGCGATCTACTTCGACCTGGAGAGCTACCCTCGCAAGAACGCCGCCTGCACGAATACCGCCCTGAGCTACCTGGGCACGTGGACACAGCGGATGCACGCGCACGGCTATCTCGCCGGGTTCTACTCTTCTGCGGGCTCCGGCATCACCGATCTGGTCGCGGCAGGGTTACCCGGCCATGTCTTACCTGACGCGCTGTGGATCGCGCGCTGGGACAACAAGTCGACGGTCCAGGATGCCGCGGTACCGAGTCGAGCATGGACGCCGCATCAGCGCATCAAGCAGTTCGCCGGCGCGCACAAGGAGTCGTACGGCGGCGTCGCGTTGAACGTCGACAAGGACTTCCTGGACGGCCCGGTCGCGCGGCTGCGGTAACCAACAGCGTTGCTGCGCAACACAACGGCGCGCGGTGATCGGGGATCATACTCGCGCGCCGTTGTACCTGCTGACTTAATGCGTGCTCGCTGCCGTACGTACGCCTACCAGGCGCGGCCCGGGTCCTGGCGTCCGCTGCCCGGCCGTCCCTGCGGAGGCCGGCCGTTGCCGTACTCGTCACGCTCCGGGCGGCGCTGCGCGGGCGGTCCGCCGCGGAAGAAGTCGCCGCGAGGGTCAGGGTTCTCGTATCCGGGCTGGCGCGGCGGCGGACCGCCGGCCGGGCGCCCGCGTCCCGGGTCGTACCCGCCGGGCCGGTCCCAGTTGCCCGACTGTCCGGGCTGGCCCATCGGCGGCCGACCACCCGGCATGGCGCCGCCCTGGCCGCGCGGCGCGCCGAAGCCCGGGCCCGCCGGACCCGGACGCCCCGACGCGGACGGCGGAAGCGCGGCAAGGCCCGCGGGCATCGGCCCGGACGGCCGCGGAACGGCGCCGAGGGACGGCCCCGGCGCCGTCATTTCCGGAGTGATCTGCGGGAGCAGGGTCGTCGCCGCGGCGTACGCGGGCTCGTACGGGGACGGCGCGGGCGCGGGGGTCGCGGCGTACGGGTCCGTGCCGTACGCACCGCTGTCGTAGGGCCCACCGCCGAGCGGGGAAGACGAACCGATGGCGCCGAGCGCCGACGCCCCCAGAGACGTCGATGAGCTCTGAGAGGGCGCCGGGGGCAGCGTGGTGAGGGACATGCCCAGCGGGTCGTCCTCGATCGCCTTTCGAGCCAGCTCGCCTACTGTGAGCGCCAGCTCGGTCGCCAGGTCGAGGGCACGCGGCGTGCGCGAGTTCTCCCGCATCCACCAGCACACGATCTGCACGATTGAGCCGGCCGCGTGCGGGCACAGGATGATGGCCGAGCGGATAGGCACCGGGTGCGGCGTCCCGCTGTTGAGCCGGTACCAGACGCCGTCGCGAAACCCGATGGCGGCTTGCCCCACCGAATCCGGCAGGACCACCTGGAACTGCCGCTCGAAGTCGCGGACCGACTGGTCATAGGGGGGAAGACTCATCGGGTCTCTCCCGGAACACGGCTCACGGACAGCATCATGAATCCGCCTAGGCGTCGCAGCGGTTGGGAAGTTGCTCGGAGTGCAGCGCGCCGAACATGCACCGAAGGTACTGAACAAGTGCCGTTTCCAACAGTCCTGCAGGGCACGACGTTGTCGCCATCCCCCGGCGCTGTTCCTCGCAGAGCGGCGCAAACGCGGACATACTGAAAGTAAATTCGAGGTAAGAGATACTTTTGGAGTGTTGCGCCCCATGATCGTCCCGTGTACGGGCTAGCCGTGCGACGCGTTCGGCTCTACGCTCCAGCGCACCGGTTTCCGAAGATGTACAGCGAGACGCCGAATCCGTGAGACAGGGTGGTACCGCGGTGCGATCGACGATGCAGGATGTACAGCTGTCGATTTCCTCCATCCTGCGTTACGGCGCCATGGCGCACGCACGCGCCGAGGTGTTGACGTATATCGGGTCGGGATTCCGTTCAGCCACCTTCGCCGAAGTCGCGCAGCGCGCCGCACAACTGGCCCACGGCCTGCGGGAACGCCTTGGCATCACGGGCGATCAGCGCGTCGGCACCTTCATGTGGAACACGCAGGAGCACGTGGAGGCATACCTCGCGGTCCCGTCCATGGGCGCCGTTATTCATACGATCAACATCCGGCTGTTCCCCGAGCAGATCGCGTACATCATTCAGCACGCCGATGACCGCGTCGTGATCGTCGACGACACCCTCGTCCCGCTGCTCGCCAAGCTCGCCGACCGGCTGCCGACCGTGGAGCACGTCGTCGTGGTCGGGGCCGCCGACACGGACACCTCAGCGCTCACCGGCGCCGGTAAGTCAGTGATCGGCTACGAGGAACTGCTGGCCGGACAGCCAACCACCTTCGACTGGCCCGAGCTGGACGAGCGCGAGGGCGCCGCGATGTGCTACACGTCCGGGACCACGGGCAACCCGAAGGGCGTCGTCTACAGTCACCGCTCGATCTACCTGCACTCCCTGGAGGTCTGCTCGCCGACCGGCTTTAGCCTCGACGACGCGCAGCGGGTGCTGGAGATCGTGCCGATGTTCCACGCGATGGCCTGGGGCCTGCCCTACGGCTGCTTCCTGTCCGGCGCGTCCATGGTGATGCCCGGCCGGTTCCTCCAGGCCGCGCCGCTCATCGCGATGATCCGCGAGGCCGGGGTCACCTTCGCCGGGGCCGTGCCGACCATCTGGTCGGACGTGCTGGCCGAACTGGACCGCACCGGCATCGAGCTGCCCACCTTGTCCCGCGCGGTGGTCGGCGGCTCCGCCTGCCCGCCTTCCCTGATCTCGGCTTTCGAAGAGCGGCACGGCGTGCAGATCATCCACGCCTGGGGCATGACAGAGCTCTCACCGCTCGGCACCGTCGCGCACCCGCCGGCCGACTCCGAGGGCGAGCAGCGGTTCCGCTACCGGTGCAGCCAGGGCCGCTTCCCGTCCCTCGTCGAGGCGAGGCTGATCGGCGCGGACGGCGAGATCGTCCCGCACGACGGCGAGTCGGTGGGCGAACTCGAGGTGCGCGGGCCGTGGGTCACCGGCTCCTACCACCAGGACGACGACCCGGCGAAGTTCCGCGACGGCTGGCTGCGCACCGGCGACGTCGGCACCATCACGCCCGAGGGCTTCCTCAACCTGACGGATCGTGAGAAGGACGTGATCAAGTCCGGCGGCGAGTGGATCTCCTCGGTCGAGCTCGAGAACCACCTGATGGCGCACCCCGCGATCGCCGAGGCCACCGTCGTCGGCGTGCCTGACGAGCGCTGGTCCGAGCGCCCGCTGGCTGCCGTGGTCTGGCGCGGAGAGCCGGTCCCGTTCGAGGAACTGTGCGCGTTTCTCGCCGAGCGGGTCGCCAAGTGGCAGCTTCCCGAGCGATGGACGGCCATCGACGCGGTGCCCAAGACCTCAGTCGGCAAGTTCGACAAGAAGGAAGTCAGGCGCCACTACGCGGCGGGGGACTACCAGGTCACGCAGCTCGGCTGAGCGCGGCGCACCAGATCAGCTAAGGCAGATCTTCGCGAGCAGATCCCCGATGCGGTTACCCACCTCGGAATCGGTCGACCGCTCCGCCAAATACAGCGCGCCGCTGCCACTGCGTAACCCGTTGGCGAACTGCGCAGTGTCGGTACCCAACGCCGTGTAGACGACTATGGGCGTCGTGGTCAGCCGCTCATGGTCACGCAGCCACTCGACGATGCCCGTGCGCCGTCGCCGCACTTGCATCAGATCCATGAGAACCACGTCAGGCACGCCGTCGGTGGCGCGGTTGATGCTTTCCGCGTCGGTCGCCGCGAGTAGCACCTGCATGCCCTGACGCTCCAGTGAGTGCGTCATCGCCTCGGCCAGGTCATCGCGGGCCTCGATCAGCAAGACGCGGGGGAGCGAGACTCCTGGCGGAGTGAGGGCCTGCAACAGCAACGCCGGATCAGGGCCCTGCGGCGGCTCGGCCGGCCCGCCGCCGATGCCCGCGGTCACCACGATCGGCAGTCCCGCGTTGATCGCCGCGCCGCGCAGTATCCGCAGGCCGCGCCGCGTAATTGGCGCTGCGATCGGGTCCACGAGCACGGCGCTGGGCTTCGTCGAGTGCTCTGAAGCCAACTCGTCCACCGTGCGCGGCAGCGCGTCGAAATTGTCCAGCGCGACCGACTCGTAGCCGCGGTCGTCAAGCACGTCCAGCGTCGATTCGTCGGGCTCCGGCCACAGCAGCAAGGTCGGACTGAACTTCGCGTCCGGAATCATCTCGACCGGCATGGCGCCCGAGTTCTGCATTGCCGACCGTGCCATCGGGTCGACGGCCGCAGGTTTCGCGGTTGCCGGTTGCGTCGCGGCCGGTTGCGCGGCTGCCGGTTGTGCGACCACGACAGGCGGCATGGCCTGCGTCGGGGCGTCGTCTACGGCACCGAAGCCGGTTTCCCTGGCGGCCTGAGGCGCGGCCTCCGGGCGTGCAGCAGGAATACGAGCAATGGGGGCTGGGCTCGGGGCCGGACTCGGATTCGACCTCTGCGGAGCGGGCTCGGCAGCAACCGCACGCCTGCGCCCGCGCGGCGCCGTGTCCTCCTCGGGCCGCTCGGTCGTCACCGTGCCCTGCTTCGCTACGCCACGCTCCTCGACGAACCCTGTCTCGACGGGGGCTGTCTCCGCAGGAGCCGTCTCGGCGGACGCCGCCTCGACGCGCGACTCCTCTTCGGGCTCCGCTTGAGGCTGCCACGGCTGCTCATTCGGTTCCGTTACCGCAGCCGCACCGCTACCAGCGGACGCTCCGTTGCCGCGCGCCGTAGGCGTACCTACAGCGTTCATCTCCTGCGTAGGCGGATCCGATGGGTTACGCGGCGGCCGCGTCCACACGTCGCTCGTGGGCAATGGCTTGCTCGGCTTGAGATCGAGCGGGATCGAGCCGGATGAACGAGACAGCGACGAACGCACCTGTGCCGGAATACGCGCTTGGCCGTTCGTACCGGACGCTGCGGTAACAGGTCGCCGTGCATCCGCGCCGTGGCTCGTGTGGTGGCCGTTGGTTTTCTCCACCTGCGTGGTCTGGCTGGACGCCGTGGGCGCGGTACCGGGTGCCGTTCCGCCGGCCGCAGGAGGGGGATTGACCGATGGGGGCGCCGCGGGCGGCTCCACGCTCGATTCGAGCGCGTTCGACGAAGGAGGGCGAACTCGAGAGACCGGCGTGATGCGCGCAGGCCGCACCGACCGCGTGTTCACCGTCGAAACGGCCGAACTCCCGGGATTCGACGAGGCCGGATTCGACGGCGAACCGGGTCCGACCGCACGTACGTCGCCCTTCCCGCCGCCTGCCGAACCCTCCAGCGGGATCTCGACCACGTGCGTGTTGCCCTTACCCGCGATCCGGTGCGTCGTGACCGTGCCGCCGTGCTGCGCCACGATGGCCCGCGCGATCGGGAGGTGCAGCGGGCCGCCGCCGGTGTGCGGGCCGCGGATCTCAATCCGGGCCACCGGGCCGCGCCGGGCCGCCGTCACCACGACCTTCCCGCCGACCGGTGAGGCGTTGACCATGTCGGCGAGCAGGTGAGCCAGCATCGTGGCGAACAGCTGCGGGTCGACCGAGACCTCGACGTCGGCGGTGTGCGCGATCAGGTCCACGCCGAGCGCCGCCGCGTCCGCGTCCGTGGCCTCGACCGCCGCGTCGACCACCACGGACAGCGCTATCTTCTGCGGCTCGCAGGGCGTATCGCCGACCACCATGTGCTGGTAGTCCACGATGTCGTCCACCAGCCGGGCCACCTCGGCGAGATCCGAAGTGGCGGACCCCAGCGCCTGCCGCACGTTCGGGCCGAGCTCGCCGATCCCGTACTCGGCCACATTGCGCAGCTCAGTGAGTACCGCGGCCAGCGGGGCGCGCAGCTCGTCCTCCAGCACCTCCGCCAGCTCGCGGGCCCGGCGGACCGCCGCGCGTACCTCGCTGTTGTCGGAGAAAGTCATCACCGCGCCGATGATCACATCGCCCTCGAACACCGGCGCGGTGGTCACATCCACGGTCACCGAGGTGCCGTCGCTGCGCCACAGCACCTCGTCCTGCGAGCGGTGCTTGGTGCCGTTGCGCAGGCTGTCCACGATGAGGACCTTGTCCGCCGATATCGGCGTTCCGTCCGCGGCCGAGTGCGCGATCAGCTCGTGCACGTCCTGACCGCCCAGGTCGCTGGCGCGATGCCGCAGTATCCGAGCGCCCGCCGGATTGACCAGCACGATGCGGGCCTCGTTGTCGACACCGATGATGCCCTCGGAGGCGGCCCGCAGGATCAGCTCGATCTGCCGCTGCTGCCTGCGCAGCTCAGCCTCGATATCGAGCTCGCCGGTCAGGTCCCGCACGACGTACAGCGTCAGCTCGTCGCCGTCATCCGGCAGCTTCGCCGTGTTCACCTCGGCTGGGAACAACGTTCCATCGGTACGCCGCGCCGCCAGCCGCTCAGGCGGGACACGCGTCGCACCCTGCGGTACCGCGCCAACCGGCGCAGCAGACCCAGCGGGCAGCGCAGCCGGACCTGGACCCGTGGCGACCGCACGCCCAAGCCCCGGTAACAGCACCGCGATCGGCTTGCCGAGCAGCCGCTCCGCGCTTTCGCCCTCGAACAACTCAAGGGCGACGGCGTTCGCGTTGACCACCAGGCCCGAGGCGTCAGCGAGCAGCAGCGCGTCCGGCAGCGCGTCGAGTATCGCCGCGAGGCGAGAGGCAGAACGGCCGGACGTACGGCTCACCGGGTACTGCCCTCCACTCGCTTTCCAGGCCGATCCACCCTTACGGATCGGTCACACACACCCCGGCGCCTTATGGCGGCGGCCCGTTCACACCGCCGGACCGCCTCGGCCGGCGTGGGCCCGGAGCGGATTGTGGCTCCGACTATTCCACACGCTGCGCTGCGGCGGGAGGGACCACTTTCCCGGTAGACGTCCCGGCCCCGCCGGTGGGTTGCGCAGGCCTGCCGTGAGCACCATGCCCGTGAGCAGCGGACCGCTCGGGCCCGGATTTGTTTTGTCGCGCCGTCTCCGGTCCGGGTATGCTGTGCGGGATCGTACCAAGCCGGTCACCAACGGTGGCACGGAAAGTGTGATTTGTGCCCGATTCGGGCACGCGCATCAGGAGGCTTCGCCTAGTCCGGTCTATGGCGCCGCACTGCTAATGCGGTTTGGGTCTAAAACCCATCGAGGGTTCAAATCCCTCAGCCTCCGCGGCAAGGCCCCCGTCCCCAGGGACGGGGGCCGCTTCGTTCCCGGCTAGTTGTTCTCCGAGCACTCCACCGGACGCCCGGCAACGATCCGGCCCCTCACGCCGCCAATCTCGCCGCCAACGCCGCGTCCCCCAGCTTCGACAGCGGCTGCCACCGGTGCGCCACCGCCTCGCGCCCGCCCAGCGTCGGCACGTTCGCGCCGGTGCGGAACGCGAACCGGAAGTCGAAGTGCCGATGCGCCGGCTCAGCGCGTACGTCGCTCGCCGGGATCGGGTGCACGTCGATCTGAATCGGCAGCGCTTCCTCCCCGCCCACCTGCTCGATGTCCTCGGGTCTGATACCGCATTCCTCGGCCAGCTCCCGCAGCGCGGTCCCGGTCAGGGACTTGTCGTCCGGCTCGCAGTGCCCGCCCGGGTTCAGCCAGCGGCCCAGGCTGCGATGGTGGATCTGCAGCACCCGGTCCTGGTCGTCGAGCAGGATCACGCCGGCGGTGATGTGCGCCGGATAGCGGCGGCGGGAGGTGAAATCGAAGCCCTTGCCGAGCGCCAGGATCAGCGGGGACAGCGCCTCGCGTTCCTCCGGGTAGGCGGCCAGGTAAGCGTCAACGGTTGCGGTGATCTTCTCCAAGTGGATGGCCATAGACCGGTCCGTCCTGCTGCGGGGTGTGCGCGATAGTCATGACAACGTACTGGAACGCGAGATGATGCCCGCGGCGAGCGCGAAGAGACTCATCGCGAATTATATGAGTGTCTAGCGTAGAGCTGAGACGCCGTCATAGAGTCCTTTTCGTGGATCCGATCAGGAATCCCTACGCGCCGGGGGCCGGGCAGCGTCCGCCCGAACTGGCCGGACGGGATCGCGAGCTGGACCAGTTCGACGTCGTGCTCGAGCGCATCGCCAGGGGCCGCCCTGAGCGGTCGCTGGTGCTCACCGGCCTGCGCGGCGTCGGCAAGACCGTGCTGCTCAACGCGCTGCGCTCGCAGGCGATCGGCAGGCTGTGGGGCACCGGCAAGATCGAGGCGAGACCGGACCAGACGCTGCGCCGCCCCGTCGCCGCCGCGCTGCACATGGCCGTGCGCGAGTTGGCGCCGCGCCACCGCGACCCCGAGCGGATCGACTACGTCCTGTCCGTCATCAAGGCCTTCGCCCTGCGCGACTCGGCAACCGGCTCCGGACCCGGCTCGAAAACCGTTCCCCGCTGGCAGCCGGGCATCGACGTCCCCGCCGCCCGAGGCCGCGCCGACTCCGGCGACATCGAGATCGACCTGACCGAGCTGTTCACCGACGCGGCCTCCATCGGCACCGACCTCGGCGTCGGCATCGCGCTGTTCGTCGACGAGATGCAGGACGTCCCGACGCCGGACCTCTCAGCGCTCTGCGCCGCCTGCCACGAGCTGTCCCAAACCGGCGCCCCGCTCATCATCGTCGGCGCCGGCCTGCCCCACCTGCCGACCCTGCTCTCGAGCTCGAAGTCATACTCCGAACGCCTCTTCCGCTACCACCGCATCGACCGCCTCGATCGCCCGGACGCCGACCTCGCCCTCACGGCGCCCGCGCAACGCGAAGGCGTGGACTTCAGCCCCGACGCCCTGGACGCCCTCTACGACGCGGCCGACGGGTACCCGTACTTCATTCAGGCGTACGGAAAGGTCGCCTGGGATGCCGCCCCCACGACGCCGATCACCGCGGAGGACGTGAAGGTCGCGGCCCCCGAGGCCGAGGCCGAACTCGCCGTCGGCTTCTTCGGCTCGCGCTACGAGCGCGCCACCCCCGCCGAGCGCGAGTACATGCGCGCGATGGCGCTGCTCGGCGACGGCCCGGTCCCGACGGCCGAGGTCGCCACGTCCCTCGGCCGCCGGCCCTCGTCGTTGTCCCCGGCACGCGACAGCCTGATCAAGAAGGGCCTGGTCTACGCGGCCGAGCGGGGCTCGGTTGCCTTCACCGTCCCGCACTTCGGCCACTTCCTCCGCTCCCAACCCGTCTAACCCTCTTCTCCTCCAACCCCTCTCACCTCACCCCCGTCACCTCCCAGCCCCGCCGCCCATCCCGTCACCCACCCATCCCTAACCCCCTATTCCCCCCTCTACTCCCTTCCCTATACATCCTTAGAATCCCCAATCCCCGCCTCATCCCGCAACAGCCTCAGCAGCCCGTCAGCCTGCCACTCCGCCTGAGGCAGCCCCCGCGCCGCGAACCAGCCGCCGATATTGCGCACGTCACGCGCCAGCAGCTCGGCGCCCCGCGGGTTCACCACAACGTCCACCACCTGCGGTAGATCGATCAGCACCAAGCGCCCGTCGTGCACCAGCACGTTGTACGCCGACAAGTCGCCGTGCGTGAACCCGGCGCGTGCCAGCGTGGCCAGCCCGTCCGTCAGCTGCTCCCACAAGTCGACGAGCTGCTCGGTGCTGGGCCGCAGCTGCGCCAGCCGAGGCGCCGCGCCGCCGTCCGCGTCCCCGATGAACTCGAGCATCAGGTCGGTGCCCAAGCGCGAGACCGGATAGGGCACCGGTGCCCCAGCAGCCCACAGCCCGCACAGCGCGGCGAACTCGGCAGCGGCCCACTGCTCGGCGATGAGCTTGCGCCCAAAGGTCGTCCGATTCGCGATCGCCCGCTCGATGCGGGACTCGCGTGTCCGGCGCCCTTCCAGGTAGCCGGCATCCCGGTGAAACAGCCGGTGGTCGGCGCTGCGGTACTGCTTCTCCGCAAGCAGCACCCGCTGCCCAACCCCCGCCGGCCCCGCACTCGCTTCGCCCCCTCCCCCCGGCAACCACCGCTCCACCAGGTGAACCTCCGCCTCCTTCCCCGTCTTCACCACGCCGAGCCGCGTATCGACCGCAGCCTCACTGGTGATCACCCAAGACGGATACGGTTCGGGCCCGACCTCCCCCTGCCCCCAGGTCGACCAGCGGTCGGCGCCCTCCGGCAGTTCGAGCCCGTCCTCAGCCTCGATCAGCGCAGCGGCCAGCCGGTCCCGCTCCTCATCGGTGAGCCGTCCCCGCCGCAGCGGCACGTCAGCCTCGTCGTCGAAGCGCCGCCGACGGCCGCCCTGCCCCCGCCCCCGCCGCCCAGACGACCGGGCAGCGTCAAAGTCGTCGTAGTCATGGTCGTAGTCGTAATCGTGGCTGCTGCCACCGCGGCCGTCGTAAGCGTCGACGTCCGCGTCAAAAGAGTGCTTGCGCACTGGAAGTCTCCAAACAAAGCGAACGGAATCCGCCCCGCCGGAGCCAACAGCCGCACAGTCGCGCGAAGCCTCGCGCAAGAAGAAGAAGGAAGTGCGGCTCAGAACCGGGCCGAAGCGGTAGGACAGGACAAGGTCGAGTCCAGGACAAAGACGTTGGACACGAGCCACCTCCTCCGCTCCGGATCACACGCGGTGACCGCTCACCACGGCGGCCCAACCGACCGCCAACCCCGCGCCCGCGAAGCCGCCCTCCGGGCCGCCACACGCCGCCGAGTCTCGTCCCGCCCGCCCCGCCCCCGCAACTGGTTTTCCGCGCCGCCCCGCGCCCGGGCTATCGGTTTGCTGACCCACCCCCCGGACCATGTACACTCAACGGGTCGGCCAGCGGCGGCCCAGTTCCGCAGGCCCGACACCCAGCGCTCGTAGCTCAACGGATAGAGCATTTGACTACGGATCAAAAGGTTGGGGGTTCGAATCCCTCCGAGCGCGCCCACGTCAAAGCCGGTAAGCACTTGATGCTTACCGGCTTTTTTTGTGTCCCTGACACCCACACCTGACACCAACCGCTACGTATCAGCGCTGCTCTCCGAGGCCGTATTGGTGTCACGACTCATCACACCGTCCATCCGCTTAATCGCCTCCCGCAGTTCGGGCGCGAGCACGTGCGTATAGATGTCAGCGGTCACGCTGAGCTGAGAGTGCCCGAGGATGTCCCGGATCACGATCAGGTCGACACCCTGAGCCTTGAGGAAGGTCGCGCACGAGTGGCGCAGCGCGTGCGGGTGGAGGTTGCGCAGCTTCGCGCGACGGGCCAGCACGAGCAGTGACCGGTTGATCGTGCTCGGCTCGATCGGCCGGCCGAATCGCGTCGTGAACACCAGGTCCATCGCGTTGCCATCCCAGCGCGCACCGGCCGTCTCTTGCTCGTTGGACTGAGCGAGCCGCCAAGCGCGCAGCGCACGGGCAGCCACCGCGGGCAGTGGCAGGACGCGACGGGACTTCTTGCTCTTGAGCCGGACCCGCTTCATGCCCTGACCCTTGATCCGCTTGAGCTGGTAGCGGACGTGTACCATCTCCCGCTCAAAGTCGATGTCTTCCCAGGCCAGGCCCAGTGCCTCACATCGACGCAGGCCGAGACCGAGGTAGATCACCCACAGCGCGCGAAGCCGATGCTCGATTGCCACCGGCAGGAACGCGGCCAACTCCTCATCATCGAGCGGAGCCACGTCGGACTGGTCGGCGTGAGGTGTCTCGACGAGCCGGACGACATTGCGTGTGATCAGTTCCTCGCGCACGGCGTAGCCGAGAGCACTGCTGATCACGGTGTGCAGCAGTTGCCGAGTCCGATCTGACATGACGGACCCGCGCACG
>Ga0070739_10003619_pt1 | contig 19027 bp, 13 predicted proteins | sample Coa_R1_7_FD_66445 | JGI IMG/M metagenome (GOLD analysis project Ga0070739, IMG submission 66445) | Surface soil microbial communities from Centralia Pennsylvania, which are recovering from an underground coalmine fire - Coalmine... | ecosystem: Environmental > Terrestrial > Soil > Unclassified ... | reverse complement strand
TCCGGCGTCAATTCGGACGGCCGCACCAAGGGCCTGGCGATGCCGAACCAGGCGGCGCAGGAGGCGCTGCTGCGCCAGGTCTATGCGGAGGCCGGCATCGACCCGCGCGCGGTGTCGTACATCGAGGCGCACGGCACCGGCACCAGCGTCGGCGACCCGATAGAGTGCGCGGCGCTCGGCCATGTGCTGGGGGTGGCGCGGCCGGCGGGCGATCCCTGCCCGATCGGCTCGGTCAAGAGCAATATCGGTCATCTCGAACCGGCGTCGGGCATCGCTGGGCTCATCAAGGTGCTGCTGGCGCTGTGCCACCGCGCGCTGCCGCGCACGTTGCATTTCGTCAAACCCAACCCGGAGATCCCGCTCGACGAACTGAACCTCGCCGTCGTCGCGGACTACGTCGAGCTGCCGCCGGGCCGCTTGACGATGGGGGTCAATTCGTTCGGGTTCGGCGGCACCAATGCGCATGTGATCGTGCAGGAGCCGGACCCACCGGCCAGCGCACCCGATTGCGGGAAAGATGCGGTCGAGGGCGTCCGGCCGCTGCTGATCTCGGCGCACAGCCCGGCGGCGCTCGCGGCGCTTGCAAGCCGATACGCCGAGGCGCTGCGGGCGCCGGAGGCGCCGCCGCTGACGGCGCTCTGCCGCACCGCCGCGACGAGGCGCACGCACCATCGCCACCGCCTGGCGGCATTCGCGACAAGCTGCGAGGAGATGGCGCAGCGTCTTGCCGGCTTTGCCGCCGGCGACGGCGCAAATCTGCTGGTCGAGGGAGAGGCGCCGGCGGCGCCGGGCCGCACCGCCTTCCTGTTCTCGGGCAACGGCGCGCAATGGCAAGGGATGGGGCGCGGTCTGCTCGGCGACCCGTTCTGCGCCGGGTGGATCGGCCGCGTCGATGCGGTGCTGCGGCCGCTGACCGGCTGGTCGGTCGCCGCGATGTTGCGGATGGAAGAACCCGAGGGTCTCTACGACCGCACCGAGATCGCGCAGCCGGCGCTGTTCGCGGTGCAGGTGGCCGTGCTGCACTGGCTGCGGGAACATGGCGTCGTGGCCGCGGCGGTGGCCGGGCACAGCGTCGGCGAGGTCGCGGCCGCCTATGCCGCCGGCATCCTGTCGCTCGACCAGGCCTGCCGCGTCGTCGCCGAGCGCAGCCGGGCGCAGAGCCTGACCGCCGGCACCGGCCGCATGGCGGCGCTCGGTCTCGCCGCCGACGAGGCGGCGGCAGCAATTGCGCCGTACGGCGAGCGCCTGACGCTCGCCGCAGTCAACAGCCCGCGCGCCGTCACGGTCGCCGGCGATGCCGATGCGCTCTCCGAACTCGGCGCGCAGCTCGCCCCGAGCCGGGTATTCTTCCGTCAGCTCGACCTCGATTACGCCTTCCACAGCCGCCTGATGGACCCGATCCGCGGCATGCTCCTCGATCGCCTCGACGGGCTGTCGCCGGGTGAGGCGCAGACCCGCTTCGTCTCGACCGTGACCGGAGATGCTCTCGACGGCAGCCGTCTCGACGCCGGTTACTGGTGGGAGAACATCCGCCGGCCGGTGCAATTCGCCGCCGCCATGGCGGCGCTGATTGCCGACGGCTGTTCCACCTTTATCGAGATCGGCCCGCATCCGATCCTCGACAACTATGTCCGCGATTGCCTGAAGGCGGCCGAGCGGGAGGGGGCGTCGGTCTCGACGTTGCGGCGCCAGCAGCCGGAGCGCGACTCGCTCTGGCTGGCGCTCGGGCGCTGTTACGCCGCTGGGGCCGAGATCGACTACCGCGGGCTATTTCCTCAGGACGGGCCTGTCGTGGCGCTGCCCGCATACCCGTGGCAGCGCGAGCGCTACTGGTTCAAGGAAGACGAAGACGGGTCAGCCAAGGAAAAGCGCCACCCGCTTCTGGGCCGCCGCGTCGCGGCCGCCGACGGCATCTGGAAGAACCGCCTCGACCCGGCGGCGATCGGCTGGCTCGGCGACCACGTCGTGCACGGCAGCGTCGTGTTGCCGGGCACCGGATTTATCGAGATGGCCCTTGCCGCCGTCGGCGCCGTTTCCGGTTCCGCTGCGGTCGAGGTCGAGGGGTTTGAAATCCGGCGCCCGGTCGTGATCGCCGCGGGCGCCGAACCGGCGATCGAGGCGGATCTGGCCGCGGAGGACGGCAGTTTCCGCCTCTATGCCGGCATCGGTCTGCCGCCGGCCGCCGTGGCGCGCGCCGTGCCGCTGACGAATGCCGCGCCGCCGCCTTTTCCGCTGGCGGAGATGCGCGCCCGCTTTACCGGCGGGCGGATCGACGGCAGGTCGCTGTACGGCCGCTTCAAGCTGCACGGGCTGGCGTATGGTCCAGCCTTTCAGGGAATCGCCGAGGCATGGGCCGGCGAGGGCGAAGCGCTTGGCCGCATCGCCATCCCCGAGGCAATCGCCGGAGAGGTGGACGCCTATCGCATTCACCCGGCGCTGCTCGATGCCTGTCTTCAGGTCACGCTGGCGACGATCCCCGAGAGCGTGGATGCGGAAGGAGAAATCGCCTTCGTGCCGCGCAAGGCCGACCGCATCCGCTTTTACGGCGGCGGACATGTTGCCTGGTGTCATGTCAAGGTCGTGAGGTTCGGACTGAGGTCGATCGTCGGCGATTATCGGATTCTCGACGACGGCGGGGCGCAGATAGCGGCGATCGACGGACTGCGGCTCAGCCGCGTCGATTTCGGCGGCGCCGGTGAGATCCCGGCCTATCACTGGCGGTGGCAACTGCGGCCGTCGCCGGATCCGGCGGGCGATGCGGCGGATTTGCCGGACCCGGCGGCGCTTGCTCCGTTCTTCGAGGCGCCGGACGCCGATGCCGAGCGCGACCGTTCCGTGCGACGGGCGCTCGACCGGCTTGCCGAAGCTTATGCATCGGGAGGCGCGGACGAGGAGTGGCGGCGCGCGGTTCGAGACTATCCCGATCACCTCGCCGGGCTGCAACTGGCGGCGCGGCAGGCGGAGGCGACGGAGCCGCTTTCGCCGCCCGAGCGGGACGTGCTGGAGCACCTGCACGATTCCGATCCGCTGTTCCGCCGGCCGAATGCGGCGGCGGCGGCGATGCTGCGCCGGTTGGGCAGCATGTTGCCGGAGACGCGCTTTCTGCGGGTCATCGAGATTCGCGGCGGCACCGGCGGACGCGCGGCGGCGCTGCTCCCGGCACTGCCGGCCGACCGCTTCGAGTACGTCTTCACCGATCCCGACGAGGCCGCTGTCGCGGAAGCCGAGGTTCGGTTCGGCGGCAGACCCGCTGTGCGCTGCGCTCGCCTCGATCCGGCCGCGGACCTCGCGGAGCAAGGTTTTGCCGGCGAAAGGTTCGATCTCGTCGTTGCCGAGGCCGCGCCGCAGCGGCAGGAGCACGAGCTCCTTGGCATAGACCGCCTGCTGCGGCCGGGCGGGCTGCTGCTATTGCTGACGCCGCAGCGGGGGGCGTTCTTCGACCTCGCGCTGCGGCACGAACCCTCGCGAAACGCGATCGGCGATTGCCGCGGCGCCTTGGCCGCGGCCGGGTTTGCGGCGGTTGCTGCTACCGGCGCCGCCGATCCGCTCGCGGCGCAGGCGGCTTTGATCGCGCGAAAACCCGGCGAAACGGCCGACTCTGCCGAGCAGACCCGGATGGAGTTGCACTCCCCCCGTCGCCCCCGCGAAAGCGGGGGCCCAGGGGCGGATGACGGAGCGTTGGCTCTGGATTCCCGCTTCCGCGGGAATGACGAATCAATCCGGTTGGAACCTTCCCGCGCGACCGATGAGGAACCTGGCGCGGTTTGGGTGGCGGTGGTCGCCAATCCTGCGACCGTTCCGGACGCGCTGCGCCGACGTGTCGGTCGTCTGGTGCTGGTGCAGGACGGACCCGCATTCGAGCGGCGCGGGCTCGACCGGTTTGTCGTGCCGGCCGCCGATCGCGACGGCTATGCCCGCCTCTGGCGAACTCTCGCCGCCGATGGCGCGGCGCGGCTGCACATCGTGCATCTGCGCAGCCCGGAAGAAGCAGTCGATCCGCTGGCGGCGCAGCGTCCGGGTGCGTTGGACGTCCTCTCCCTGGTGCAGGAATTGGCGGCGGCCGGGCTTGCCGCCTCGGCGCGACTGAGCGTCGTCACCTGCGGCGCGATGCCGACGCCCGGGACGGGAAGGATCGCGCGGCCGTGGCAGGCGGCGGCGTGGGGTCTCGTCCGCACGGTCGCCAACGAGCGGCCCGACCTCGCCTGCCGCCTGATCGACGCCGACCCCGATGCGCCGGACGGCGCGACGATGGCGGCGCTCGCGGCGGAACTGCTGCACTCGGACGACGAGGACGAGATCCTGTTGCGGGGCGCGGCGCGCTACGCACCACGGCTGATGCCGGGAATGCCGCCGCCGGCACCGGAAGACGCCGCGGGAGCAGGCTTTCGGCTGAGCTTCGCAAACCGTGACGCCTCCGACGCTGCGATCCTGCAGCGCATGCCGCTGCCGTCGCCGGAGGCCGACGCTGTCTGTGTACGGGTGCATGCGACAGGTTTAAATTTTCGGGATGTTCTTCAACGTATCGGCGTACTACCCGAAGAAGCCTTTGAGGGCGGCTTCGCGGGAGCGACGATGGGGATGGAATTCGCCGGAGAGGTTGCGGCCGTCGGCGCCGGGGTCGAAACCCTGCGTCCGGGCGACCGCGTCTTCGGCGTCGGCCGCGACGGGTTTGCTTCGCATGTCGTCGCGCCCGCGTTCGGGCTGTTCAAGATGCCGCCGTCGATGTCGTTCCAGGCGGCCGCGACGCTGCCGGTGGCGGCGATCACGGTCTACTATTCACTGCACCACTTGGCCCGCTTGCAACCGGGCGAGCGCATCCTGATCCAGGGCGCCGCCGGCGGCGTCGGGGTGGCCGCGATCCAGTACGCGCAGCGAGTCGGCGCCGAGATCTTCGCGACGGCCGGCAGCCCCGAGAAGCGGGCGTTTCTGCGCCGGCTTGGGATCGCGCACATCCTCGATTCACGCTCGCTCGCCTTCGCCGACGAAATCCGCGAGATCACCGGCGGCGAGGGCGTCGATGTGGTCCTGAACTCGGTCGCGGGTGAGGCGATCCACAAGGGCATTGCGATCCTTCGCCCGTTCGGCCGCTTCATCGAGCTCGGCAAGCGCGACTTCTACGCCAACAGCAAGCTCGGGCTGCAGCCGTTCCGCAACAACATCCAGTTCTTCGGCGTCGATGTCGATCAGCTGCTCGCCGGCCGCCCGGCCCTCGCGGCGCAGATCATGGGCGAGCTGGCGCCGCTGATAGAAGAGGGCGTCTTTGCGCCGCTGCCGTACCGCGCCTACCCGGTCACGCGCGCCGCGGAAGCCTTCCGCTGCATGCAGCAATCGCGGCATATCGGCAAGATCGTCGTGACGATGGACGCGGGCGATACTGTTCCCGCCTCCGAACCGGCGACGGCGCGGCTCAAGCTGGCGGCGGACGCCGCCTATCTCGTCACCGGCGGGCGCGGCGGCTTCGGAGTCGCGACGGTCGAATGGCTGGCGCGCCGCGGCGCGCACCACATCGCCGTCGTCGGCCGCAGCGAGGTGACGGCGCCGGACGCGGCGGCGGCCTTCGAGCGGCTGCGGCGCGACGGCGTCGCGGTCTACGAACATGCCGCCGATGTCGCCGATCCCGCTCAGGTCGCACGGCTCTTCCGGCAGATGCAGGCGGCGATGCCGCCTTTGCGCGGCATCGTGCATTGCGCCGCGGTCATTCAGGACGCGGCGCTGGCGAATGTTACCGAGGATATCTTCCACGATGTACTGCGCCCCAAGGTGGCGGGGGCGTGGAACCTGCACCGGCAAACGCTGGACCGGGAACTCGACTTCTTTGTGCTGTACTCGTCGGCGACGACCTTGTTCGGCAACGAGGGGCAGGCCAGCTACGTCGCCGCCAACCTCTATCTCGAAGCGCTGGCGGCGCACCGGCGCGGCCTGGGCTTGCCGGCGACCGCCGTCGGCTGGGGTGCGATCGCGGATGTCGGCCATCTCGCGCACAATCCGCTCGTGGCCCGGGTGCTGAGGGAGCGGCTGGGGGTCAACCTGCTCGACCCGACGCGTGCGCTCGACCGCCTCGACGAGGCCATCTTGTCGGGCGCTTCGGCGGTGGCGCTCGCCGATGTCAGCTGGTCGCGGGTGGCCTCGTTGCCCGGGGCCGGCACGGCGCCGAAATATTCGGTCGTGCGCCGTCTCGTGAACGAGGTGGCGGGAGAGGCGAGCGCCGCGGGACCGACGGAGTTGCGCGCCCATCTTGCCGGGCTGCCGCGCGACGAGGCGGTCGTGCTCGTCGAGCAATTGCTGACGAGGCATGTCGCCGAAGTCGTCGGCATTGCACCAAGCAAGCTCGCCGCGGACAAGTCGCTGCTCGACCTCGGCATGGACTCGCTGATGCTGGTCGAATTGCAGCTCGGTCTCGAAAAGCAGTTCGGGGTCATCATCCCGACGCTCGAATTGTTCGACATGGCGACGCTCGGCAAGCTGGCGCGCCGCATCATCGACGATGTTGGCGCCGCGCCCGCCTCCTCCGATCCCCCCGCCGAGGAGGAGCCGGTTTGCGCCGACGAGCCGGCGGCGCCGGCGCAACCCGACCTGGTGGCGGCGCTGGAGCGGGCGCTGGAGGACGATCTCGATCGGGCGAAGGAGGGGGCGCTGTGACCGAACCCGCGACCGCACGCAGCTGCCCCTTTCCGGCGGACGCAGATCGCGAGACGCATTCGACGCCGGTATTGCTGGCCCGGGCGGAGCAGTTCGCCGCCCAGTTCGACCGCATCGCCAAGGGCCGTGAAAATCCGCTGAACATCGTCATCGAGGACACGACCGGGCCGGTCCAGGCCGTCATCAACGGCCGCCCGACCCTGATGTTCGGCACCAACAGCTATCTTGGGCTCAATTTCCACCCGGACTGCATCGCTGCAGCGGTCGCGGCCGCGCAACATTACGGCACCGGCTCGACGGCGTCCCGCGTCGCCGCCGGCAACCATCGCCTGCACGTCCAGCTCGAAGAGGAGATCGCCGCCTTTCACCGGCGCAGCGACGCGGTCGTGTTCAGCACCGGCTTCATGGCCAATCTCGGCGTCATCACCGCGCTGGCGCGCAAGGAAGACGCGATCTTCGCCGACGCCCACTGCCACGCCAGCATCTTCGACGCCTGCCGCCTCAGCGGCGCCCAGGTCTCGACCTTCCGCCACAACGACGCCGCCGATCTCGAACGGCTGTTTACCGAAAGCGATATCGCCTCAGAGCAGACCCTCGTCATTGTCGAGGGCCTCTACAGCGTCCGCGGCGATGTCGGCGCGTTGGCCGAACTCGCCGCCGTCGCCAAGCGGCGCGGCGCCGTTTTCGTCGTCGACGAGGCGCATGGTCTCGGAGTATACGGCCGCAACGGGCGCGGCGTCGGCGAGCATCTCGGCGTTGAGGACGATATCGACGTCGTCGTCGGCACCTTCAGCAAGAGCGTCGGGGTCATCGGCGGCTACGCCGTCAGCAACACCGCCGCCTTGCGCGCCCTCCGCTTCATGGCGAGGCCGTACCTCTACACCGCATCCCTGCCGCTGCCCGTCGTTGCGGCGGCGCGCGCCGCGATCGCCCTGATCGCGTCCGACCGGCACGGGCTGCGCGCGTCCGTGTGGCGCAACGCCCGGCAGTTTCACGCCGGGGTCAGCCGACTGGGTCTGCCGTTGCATTCCGACGCGGGTCCGGTCGGCAGCATCCGCCTGCCAGGACTGGCGGCCGGCTACGCCGTCTGGCAGGGCCTCCTGGCGCGCGGCATCTACGTCAACCTGCTGGTCCCGCCGGCGACGCCGGACGGAGAGGTCGTGCTGCGCTTCAGCGTCTCCGCCGCGCACAAGCCGCAGCACATCGACGCCGCGATATCCGCATTCCGCGAGGTGAAGGACAGCGTCGGCCTGGGTTAAGTAAACGGAACCCGCGGTCGCCCTGGCGGCCTTAGCGGATCGGCGTCCATTCCTTGCTGAAAGCACGGCCGCAGACGGCGACGAAGGCGGAATTGAGCAGCCACGTGGCGATCATTCGCGGCCACCCGACGTAGTGGCCGCGCCGTCCGGTATGCAGCACCGTGAGCCTCGGGTCGATCATCGTCCGGCCCAGCCGCGACAGGCGGCGGAACAGCTCCGCGTCCTCGATCGTGACGAGATCGGCACGGAACCCGCCGGCGCGGACGAAGGCCTCGCGCCGGATCATCTGGAAATCGCCGAACGAATGGCCCTTGCGCAGCAGGTTATTGCTGATCCAGAGGCCGAGATTGGCGACGCCGAAGACGAGCCTGTCGCCGAACGTCTCCTCGCCGCGGAACACCCGCAGGAACGCGGTCAGCGCGACGAGCTTCGGGTTCCTCTCGAAATGGCCGATGGCGCGGGCGAAGAAGCGGTCGGGATCGGGGATGACGCAGTCGGCGTCGAGGAAGACGAGGAAGTCGCCGCGAGCGGCAGCCGCGCCGGCGTTGCGCCCGGCGGCGATGGTTTGCCGGCCCGGCCCCGGATGCTCGACGATGCGGGTGGTGTAAGGCCGCGCCAGCACCATAGTCGCATCGCTGCTGCCGCCGTCGGAGACGATGATCTCGTGCGGCAGGGTCAAGGTCGCGGCGAGCGTCTGCAGCGTCCGCTCGATGATCTTTGCCTCGTTCAGCGTCGGAATGACGATCGACAGCACGCGCCCTCTCCTCAACCCATCATACCACGCTGCAACGCGTCGCCGGCGGCGCGGCTGCGTCACGCGTTAAGCACGAATTCGCGGGATGTTTAGCCTGCATTCTCGCTAGTTTCCCGCTCCCCGCGAACCGCACGCGGGGAAGAGGGGACGGATGCGACTGGTCTGGCGTCTGGTCGGCGGTGCGCTGGCCTTCGGGCTGATTTTCCCGTTCAGCGAGCTGACGGGGCCGCTGCTGCTCGTCGTGTTCGCCGACATCGCTGTGGTGGTGCTGATCCTGCGCGACCTCGCCGAGGTGCGGCAGCGCCGCCGGGAAGCTGCCGCCGCCGGCGCCCAGCTGGCGCTGCTGCGGCGAACGGTGCCGCATCTGCGGCAGCGGCGGCCGGCGGGAGTCATCGAAATGCAGATCCGATGGCGGGCGCGGGCCGAGGCCGCCGCGGCCCGCCGGCGCGGCGAATTCTGATTCGCGATCAGGGCCGCCACTCCGGCTGCCAGCTGAGCGCCAGCACGCCGTCGAGCCGCGCCAGCAACCCGACGATCTCGGGGAATGGCGGGTCCGTGCGGTGTGCGAGCCAGTGCACCTCCCAGCACCAGTCGCGGCGATCCTCCGCCTCGTCGTAAACGACGTGCGGCATGCTGGCGCGGAACCCGGCAGCCTGCAGCCGGATACGAATGTCGCCGTCGTTTATCGGCGCCGCACCGGCGACCGTGAGGCGCAGCTGCGCGTGGCGGTGCTGCGGCAACATCCGCTCGGCGAAGCGCAGCCCGGTCAGGGCGGCGACGCCGATCGCGGTGCCGGCCACCCCGAGCAGAAGCTGCCCCGCGCCGAAACACAGCCCGATGACGCTGGCGATCCATAAGGTGGCGGCCGTCGTGACGCCGTAGACGATATCGTCGCGGCGGATGATCGCGCCGGCACCGATGAAGCCGACCCCGGTCAAGACGCCGAGCGGCAGGCGCATCATGTCGAGCTGGACGAACGAATTGTTCGCCTTGCCGACCGTCCCGATGAGCCGGTTGGCGAGGATCATCGCCAGCGCCGCCGCGACGCACACGAGCAGCGTCGTGCGCCAGCCGGCCGGTCGGCCGTGCTCGCTGCGGTCGAGACCGAACAGCGTCCCCGCCGCGACGCTCAGCGCCAGCCGCGCGGCAATGTCCAGCCAGCCGAGCTCTACCGGCATCGCCCCACCGCCATTTCGCCGGCGCGCGCTCCCGCCGCTTTCATGGTTAATCCTGCAGTTTTCGCTCAATCCGGGAATTTATTTGCGCTATTTGAGGGTGGCCAGCGCGATGCGCGGCAACGGCGGGCGATCGCCCTCCGTGGCGCGGTCCGGCGTTTGGGATGTCGAGCGGGTTGACGTGAGGCGATTCGGGTGCGAACGACCCGTCCGGTCGTCGGTTAAAGCAGGGGAGGATGTTGAAGGCCCCGGCCGCCAGGCCGGGGCCTTCGCACTTTTCATCGACGATTGCTGCCGGAACCCGGCGCGACTCCGGCGCGTTTCGCATCGAACAATCGGGGGGCCTTGCCAGAGCGGGGTCTCGAATGTCGATCTTCAGACCGTTTACGTTCATGCTCACGGCCGGCGCCGTCGCGCTTCTCGCCGCGCCCCATGGTGATGCCGTACCGGTCGATCCGGTGCACCGGCACGGCGAATCGCTGATGGCGGGCGAACCGGGCGGACAGCCCAATTCGCAGCCGGCGCCCAGCTTCGGCAGCAGCACCGATCCGTCGCTCAGCCGCAAGCTCAACGACTCCGGCGGGGTCATTCAGCCGCCGAAGGGAGTCGATCCGGAATTCAGCCAGATGCCGCCGAAAGTGGACCCGCGCAGCACCCCTGTCGTGCCTCCGGCCGTCCCGCCCGACGCACCGAAGTAACGCGCCAAGCCCCCGACCAAGCCTCTATTCCGCAGCTTGGCGGTCGGTTCCGCAATGGCGGCCGAGCGCGGCGACGAGGGCGTCGGCCTCCGCCTCGGTGGCGTCGAAGCGGCAGACGAAGCGGGCGACGTTGCCGGGGCGGCGGTAGAACTGGAAGCCGTCGCGTTCGAGCGCGTCCAGCGTCGTTGTCGGGAGCTCCAGGAAGATCTCGTTGGCCTCGACCGGCGCCAGCAGCCGCAGCCCGGATAGGCCGGAAACTCCTTCGGCGATGCGCGCGGCGGCCGCGTTCGAGGCCCGCGCCATGTCGAGCCACAGCGCATTCTCGACGTAGGCCATGAGCTGAGCCGAGGCGAACCGCATCTTCGACCACACCTGCCCGGCCCGCCGCAGCTGGATCGTGAGGCCGTCGACGAGGTCAGGCGCGAATACGACGATCGCGTCGCACAGCGCGCCGCCGTTCTTGGTGGTCCCGAACGACAGGATATCGACGCCGGCCCGCCACGTCAGTTCGGCCGGGGTGCAGCCGAGCCGCGCCAGCGCGTTGGCGAAGCGGGCGCCGTCCATATGCACCTTGAGGCCGAAGGATTTGGCCACGTCGGCGATGGCGCGGACCTCCTCGGGACGATAGACGGCGCCGAAATCCGTCGCCTGGGTGAGGCTCACCGCGGCGGCTCTGCCACGGTGCGGCTGGTCCGGCGGAAAGGCGGGGAGTGCAGCGGCTAACGCCCCCGCATTGATCTTGCCGTAATCGCCGACTATCGGCACCAGCTTCAGCCCGCCGCCGAAGAAACCCGCCGCATTCACCTCGGACGTGTTGATGTGCGCGGCGGCGGCGCAGAAGACGTTGCCCCAGGGGGGTGCGCTCGCCGCCAGCGACAACGCATTGGCGGCGGTGCCGGTCGCCACCGGGAAGACCCGCACGCGCCTCTCGAACAGTTGGGAAAAGCGATCCTGCAGTTGTGCCGTCCACGCATCGGCGCCGTAGCCGAGTTCGGTGCCTTGGTTCGCCGCGACCATTGCATCGAGGATCTGCGGCGCGGCGCGGCCGGTATTGTCGCTGCGAAAATCGATCATCGCGTTTCCTTTGCGCCGCCGTCGGGGCTGCGGCCGGTCAGCGCCACGCGGCGCGGCCGGCGGCGAAATGGGCGCGGCGCGAGGTCGGATGTATTGCCGTCGCCGGTGCATGCGGCCGCACCGCCAATAGCGGGGCCGGTTTTCGTAGCGCCGGGCGCGCCGCCGCATGCCGCACGATCCGCGCCAGCCGTGCCGCGACCGTCGCAGCGGGCGGCGGGGTAGACGGCCGCAGCACCGCCACGGCCGGCCGCGGCGGCGCCGGCTGCGGCAGGGAACCCAAAAGCAGCGGCGCATGCAGCAGGCGCCGCTCCGGTACCTCCACGAGGGCCGCTGCAACCGGTTTGCCGGCGAGGAACGCGGCGCGCGGCATCGCCGCGGCGAAAGCGCGGTTGGCGAGGCGTTCGAGGCCGACGCCGTCCGGAATGGCGCCGTCAGGGCCGATTGCGATCAGGTTCACGTCATCGACGGCGCCCTCGTTGAGCCGGCGGATGAAGGCGATGTCACGGCGCGAACGCGGCCAGTAGACCTCGCCCGGCGCCAGCGGGAACCAGGCCATCGCCGGCCCGTAACCGTCGGCGTAGCTGAGGCCCACCCCATCGGTGCCGAGAAAGGCGACGACCGCCGGCACGAAAGCCGGCTCGGCCACGAATTTCCCAGGCACCCAGCCCCAGCGGGCCGGCTGGCCATCCGCTCCCGGTGTGTGCACCCAACGCCCGTAATGCGATACGGCGAAGGCCCAGGGGCGGTCGTCGATCCAGGTCCAGCCCCACGGCTCCAGCCGCACCCAATGGCCGAACCGGAAGGGCGCCCATTCCGCCGCCGGCAGGTTCGGATACCAGACCGCCCCGTAATCCGTCGTCGTCTCCCACGCGCCGTTCGCGTCGAGCGCGTCGTAGCCAGCCATGTCGCGCGACACGTGCAACGGCGCTGTGAGCTGCGCCTCGTCGCTGCCGCGCGTGCGGCACCATTCGACAAAGGCGTCTGGGGCCGCGGCGGCCGTCGCGACCGCCGAATCGGTCCCGGCGAGGGTTACAGCCTCGCTCGCGCCGAGTTCGGTCTCGCGCGGTCCGGCAACGACGCGCGCCTTGCCGCTGAAGGCCGCGACCCGGGCGGGCTGCCCCGCCGCCCCCGCCTCGATGTCGTATCGGCCCGCGTCGACCAGCCAGATGCCGCCCCGAGGGATGTCGAATTCGACGCTGCGGTCCTTGGGCAGGACGCGCAACTCCACCCCGACCCGGCCATGCGGCACGACCAGCTCCGCGACCGTGCCGTCGAGGCGGGCGATCTCCACTTCGGTGTCGCCGGACAACATCACCGTCATCGCCCCGATGCGCAATTCGGCGCGGGCATCGCCCTCGGTGCGCAGCGCCTGCCGCTCGGCGATCGGGAAATTGACCGCCGCCGGAATCCAGGCGCCGGCGGTCTCGAAGCCGACCTTGCCGGAGACAAAGCTGACCCGCCCAACCTGCGTCGGCGGCTCGCCCTCGGCAGAAGAGCGGGCCGGTGCGGCGGCGAAAAGCGTGGCGGCGGCTAGGAGGACGGCGGCGAGGCGAACCAGGACCATCGGTCTATCTTACCATGTCCCGGCCAAGTTTCAGCCCCTAAGGGTGCAGCCGGCTAATCGGCGGCGTGGCTGCGGGCCGAGCTGAAGAGGTCCTCGTCGCCGAGTTCCTCGCGGTGGCGCGCCTCCAGTTCGCGGTAGTAGCGGCGCAGCGCGAAGGCTTCGTCGAGATAGCCGCGGACGCGCCGGTCGGTCGCATTGTCGACGACCGCGAGCGTCTCGGCAGCCGAGGCAATGAACACGTCGAGCGTCTCGCGCACCGGCTGGCCCGGGGTCAGGAAATGGTCGGACCCATGGGCGAAATCGGCCGCGGCGAGCGAGCTCTCGCCTTCCATCAGGTCGGCCGCGTGCGCCTCGGCGAGATCGACGTAGCCCTCGTACGCGCCGTCTTCGTTAACAACGAAGACGCGCCGCTCGCTGCCCATCGGGAATTGCCGGCACAGCTCGGCGAGCGGCATCGTCGGCGGCACCACCGCGAAATCGTCGCGCATCAGCTTGGCAACGCTGAGATCGTGCAGCCAGCCGATGTCGTGCGGGCTGTGCAGCGCGACGCCGCGCAGATGGAAACGCCAGGTCGCGAACGAGTAGCCGAAGAAGTGCCGCACGACGAGCGCCGCGACGACCACTGACACGGTCACCCCGACCGTCGCGTAGAAGTCGGAGGTCGCCTCCAGCACGAGGAGGATCATCGTCACCGGCGCGCCGACGACGCCGGCCGCGACCGCGCCCATGCCCGCAAGGATGAAGATCGACTCGTCGGCCGCCACGCCCGGCACCAGCCGGTGCACGATCATCGAGGCGGCGACGCCGAACAGGGCGCCGAAATACAGGGAAGAGCTGAACATGCCGCCGCGGAAGCCGCTGCCGATCGATACGGCGGAGGCGGCGATCTTGGCGAAGATCAGCCCGATCAGCAGCGGCAGCTCGACGCCAAGCGAGCCGGAGGCAATCGTGCTCTCGATGCCGCCGTGGCCGCTGCCGAGCACCTGCGGATAGAACAGGGCGAGGCCGCCGAGCACGACGCCGCCGACCGCCGGCCGCGCCCATACCGGCAATTTGACGCGGCGCGACCATTGCTCGACGAAGGTGACGCCGATCATCGAGGCGATCGCCAAACCGGCCGCCGCCGCGCCGACCACTGCCAGCACGAGGTAATGACCGGCGGCAAGATCGACGTGGTTGTACAGCACGAAGATCGGGTCGCCGCCGAACAGCGCGCGGATCACCAGCGCCGCCGTCACCGCCGCGACAACCACCGGCGCCAGCGTCGCCAAGGTGTAGGCGCCTATGATCAGCTCGAAGGCATAGAACGCGCCCGCCAGCGGCGCATTGAACGCGGCGGCGATGGCCGCAGCGGCGCCGCAGCCGACGAAGGTGCGAAGATCGGCGCGGCGCAGGTGCAGGAGCCGCCCGAGGCGCGAAGCGGTGCCGGAGCCAAGCTGCGTGAATGCCGCCTCGAGGCCGACCGAGGCCCCGACCCCGGCCGAGAGAACCGTCAGCAGGGTGAGCCGCAGACTGTCGGTCAGCGACATCCGCCCGCCATGCAGCGCATTGGCCTCGATCGCGTCGACGATGTCGCGCGGCCGCCAGCGCCACATCAGGTAGGCGGCGGTCCCGTAGACGAGGCCGCCGAGGCAGGGGACGAAGGCGATCCGCCACGGTTCGATCGCGATCGCGCCGCTCAGATACATGTCGAACGGCACGCCGAACAGCACGTGGTGCATGATCTGCACCATTTCGCGGACGACCGCGACGCCGCAGGCGATGACGCCGCCGATCGCAGCGGCGACGACCGTCAATCCCAGTTCGCTATACCGGATGTTCGACCGGAGAAAGAGCCGCGCCCGCGTCCGCAGCATAAGGGCGGCGCTGCGGCGGTGATGATGATGTATCGCCTTGTCGGTCGCGCTCAACCCACGTACTCGCCCCCGGCGCTCCGCCAGTGCCGGCTGAACCGGCCGCGCGAATAGCGCAATGCCGTCGCGGCCATCGAGAGACGCCGACGTGCAGGCTCAACATAGGGTTCATGCTGCAATGCGCAACGGTTTATTGCAGCCGCCGTTCAAAAAGCCGCGAGCGAGCGCCCCGCTACGCGCGGGCGCGTTTTCGGACTGTCAGCGCATCGTCGGCATGACGTATTCGGCGCCGGCGCGGATGCCGGTCGGCCAGCGCGACGTGATCGTCTTCAGCCGCGTGTAGTAGCGCACGCCCTCCTCGCCGTAGACCGCCATGTCGCCGAACAGCGACCGCTTCCAGCCGCCGAAGCTGTGGAACGCCATCGGCACCGGAATCGGCACGTTGATGCCGATCATGCCGATCTGCACGCGGCTCGCGAACTCGCGCGCGGCGTCGCCGTCGCGGGTGAATATCGCAGCGCCGTTGCCATACTCGTGGTCGCTGACGAGCTTGGCGGCAGTATCGAAATCGGGCGCCCGCACCACCGACAGCACCGGCCCAAAAATCTCCTCTTTGTAGATGCGCATCTCCGGCTTGACCTCGTCAAAGACGCAGCCGCCGAGGAAGAAGCCGTTTTCGTAGCCCTGCAATTTGAGGCCGCGCCCGTCCACGACGAGCTTGGCGCCCTCCTTGACCCCGAGATCGACGTAGGAGCGGACCTTGTCGAGGTGCTGCCGGGTCACGAGCGGCCCCATCTCCGCTTCGGGGTCGGTGCCCGGCCCGATCTTCAGCGCCCGCACCCGCGGCACCAGCCGGTCCACCAGCTTGTCGCCGATGTTGCCGACCGCGACGGCCACCGACACCGCCATGCACCGCTCGCCGGCGGCGCCATAAGCGGCGCCCATCAGCGCATCGGTCGCCTGGTCCAGGTCGGCGTCCGGCATGACCACCATGTGGTTCTTGGCGCCGCCCAGCGCCTGCACCCGTTTTCCCGCGGCGGCGGCGTTGGTGTAGATGTACTCGGCGATCGCCGTCGAGCCGACGAAGCTGACGGCGGCGACCTGAGGATGGCGCAACAGCGCGTCCACCGCCTCCTTGTCGCCGTTGACGACGTTAAAGACGCCCGGCGGCAGCCCGGCCTCGGTCAGCAATTCGGCGATGCGGATGCCGGCGGACGGATCGCGCTCCGACGGCTTCAGCACGAAGGTGTTGCCGCAGGCGAGCGCGATCGGGAACATCCACATCGGCACCATCGCCGGGAAATTGAACGGGGTGATGCCGACGCAGACGCCGAGCGGCTGGCGCACCGACCAGCTGTCGATGCCGCGGCCGACCTGCTCGGTGAACTCGCCCTTCATCAGGTGCGGGATGCCGCTGGCGAACTCGACGACTTCGAGGCCGCGGGTGATTTCGCCCTGTGCATCCGAGAAGACCTTGCCGTGCTCGTCGCTGATCATGCGGGCGAGCGCGTCCTGCTCGCGATGCAGCAGCCCGACGAACTTGAACATGATGCGGGCGCGGGTCAGAGGCGGGGTCGCCGACCATGCCGGGAAGGCCGCCGCCGCCGCCGCGACGGCGCGGTCGATTTCGGCCGGGGCCGCGAACGCCACCCGTTTGGTGCGCTCGCCGGTCGCCGGGTTGAACACGTCGCCCCAGCGCCCGCTCGACCCCGCGACGATGCTGCCGTTGATGTAATGCTGGACGTCGCCCATTCCCGCCATCCCGCTGCCTGACCGAATCGGCGGCATCATAGGACCGCGCCGGGCGGTTCGTCAGGGGATTCTAAGGGCAGCGACCGAGTGCCGTAGGGGCGGCGGGCGAAACGTCGCCGGGGCGGGCAGGGACTAGAGGGAGATGGCGCTGTACGCGGAGTAGACGCTCCACACCGCCACGATCGTCACGCAGAGCCAGTAGAACACGCGATACATCAACCCCCCGCCACGCCGTTAACCCTAAACGGAACGCTGCTGATCATACGCCTTGCTCGCGGTGAGCGTTCCCGGAGTTGGTTAAATTGCTTTCTATCGCCGGCCGGCTATCATCGCCGGCGCGGGTCCTTGCCTCAAGAGTCGCCCGCGTGGAGGCCAGATGCTCGGCAATACCGTCAGCATCATTCTGCTGCTGTTGATCATTGCGCTTTACATGCTCCCGACGGTCGTCGCGGCGGCGCGCGACCATCCGCGCCGGCGCGCGATCGGGCTGCTCAACATCCTGCTGGGGTGGACCCTGATCGGCTGGATCGCGCTGTTCCTGTGGGCGGCGCTCGCCGCGCCGCAGGTCGTCGAAGCCTAGCCGTGTCGATAATAGAGGCGCTGTCGCGCACGCCGGTGACCCTGCTGACCGGCTTCCTCGGCAGCGGCAAAACCACCGTCTTGAACCACGTGCTGAAGCAGCCGGGCATGGCCGCGACGGCCGTCATCATCAACGAGTTCGGCGAGATCGGCCTCGACCACATGCTGGTCCAGAAGGCGAGCGACGACGTCGTGCTGCTCAACAGCGGCTGCCTGTGCTGCACCGTGCGCAGCGACATCGCCGAAACCCTGCTCGACCTTTTCGTCGGCCGCGCCAAGGGTAAATTGCCGCCATTCAACCGCATCGTCATCGAAACGACCGGCCTCGCCGACCCGGCCCCGATCCTGCACACGCTGATGACGGACGCGCTCGTCGAGGACCGCTATCTGCTCGACGGCGTCGTCGCTACCGTCGATGCGGTCAACGGCATGGCGACGCTCGACCTCCAGCCGGAGGCGGTAAAGCAGGCGGCGGTGGCGGACCGCCTGCTGCTGACGAAGGCGGACCTCGCCGCCCCCGAGGCCATCGCCGCCCTCGCGGCGCGGCTTGCGACGCTGAACCCGGGCGCTCCGGTCGAGCAGGTGGCGCAAGGAGCCGTAGATCCGGATCGCCTGTTCGGCCTCGGCCTGTTCGACCCGGAGACGAAGAGCGTCGAGGTGCGCCGCTGGCTGCGCGACGAGGCTCTCGCCGGGCAGACCCACGCTCATGACCACGAGCCCGGGCATGAGGCGCCGCCCGACGTGAACCGCCACGACGACCGCATCCGTGCCTTCTGCCTGACCCGTGAGCGGCCGATGAGCTGGAGCGCGCTGTCGGGCTGGCTCGACGTGCTCGCCTCGATGCGCGGCCCCGATCTGTTGCGCTTCAAGGCGATCGTCGCGCTGAGCGAGCGGCCCGACCAGCCGGTCGTGCTACACGGGGTACAGCACCTGTTCCATCCGCCGGTGCTGCTGCCCGCGTGGCCGAGCGAGGACCGCCGCACCCGCATGGTGTTCATCACCCGCGACCTGCCCCGCGATCTGATCGAGCAGACGCTCGCTGCGTTCGAGGAGGCCGATACGGCTCCGTGACCGCGATCTATGTCGACGCCGACGCCTGCCCGGTGCGGGAGGAGGTCTATCGGGTGGCGACGCGCCTGCGGCTGGAGGTCTTTCTCGTGCACAACGGATCGCGGCCGATCCGGCCGCCGGCGCTGCCGAACGTGCATCTGGTCATCGTCGGTGAAGGCGCCGACGCCGCCGACGATTGGATTGCCGCGCGCATCGGCGGCGCCGATGTCTGCGTTACCGGCGATCTGCCGCTGGCCTCGCGATGTCTCGGCCGCGGCGCCCGCGTCGTGACGCCCACCGGCAAGCCGCTGACCGAAGCGAATATCGGCAATGCGCTGGCGGGGCGCGAGCTGTCGCGGCACCTGCGGGAACTTGGCATCGGCGGCTCGGGGCCGCCGCCGCTGACCCGCGCCGACCGGTCGCGCTTCCTCGGCGCGCTCGACGCGGCGGTGCAGGCGGCGCTGCGCCAGCCGCCGCCCTGAGCCCCTACCAGACCTCGACCGGAAAGCCGGTCGTGACGAGGCAGTTGTCGAGGATGCCGCGGCCGCGGTCCGGGATGCGGCGATCGCGGGCGAACCTCTCCAAGGCGCCAGTAATCGCCTCCGGGCCGCGCTGCGCGCCGCTCGGCAC
>Ga0070739_10003618_pt1 | contig 19027 bp, 22 predicted proteins | sample Coa_R1_7_FD_66445 | JGI IMG/M metagenome (GOLD analysis project Ga0070739, IMG submission 66445) | Surface soil microbial communities from Centralia Pennsylvania, which are recovering from an underground coalmine fire - Coalmine... | ecosystem: Environmental > Terrestrial > Soil > Unclassified ... | reverse complement strand
GGCGATCCCGATCCCTACACGGCGATCATGAACGCATTGCAGTACTTCCGGGTGGACGACATCGTAATCTCCACGTTCCCGGAGACGAAGTCGGGCTGGCTGCGCTCCGATCTCATCGAGCGCGTGCGCCGGAGCACCGGCAAGCCGGTCGAGCACGTGGTCCACGGCGACGTCGGCAGCGCCGCCGCCTAACCCCGGGGGGCAGAGAGCACCATGGAAGCCGCTTCGATCGCCCACGCCGAGCACCACCACGGGCCGCCTCCGGCGCACCGCTCCTCGCGCGTGGAGGCCCCGACGCTGGGCATGCTGCTCTTCATCATGTCCGAGGTGATGATCTTCGGGGCCTTCTTCACGGCCTACTTCTTCATCCGGATCGTCACCCACAACCCCTGGCCGGCCCGCGGGACCACGGTCCCGGAGGCGGTCGCGGGCGTGAACACGGCCATCCTCGTCTCCTCGTCCTTCACGATCCACTGGGCCCTCGTCTCGGTCCGCAGGGGCAACCGGTTCGGCCTGAAGGCCGGCATGGTCGCGACCTTCCTGCTCGGCCTGACCTTCCTCTTCGTCCAGATCAACGAGTACGTCCACGTCGGCTTCGCCCCCCACGACTCCGCTGAGGCGACCGTCTTCTACTCGCTGACCGGCCTGCACGGCGCCCACGTCTTCATCGGCCTGTGCCTGCTGGCCATGGTGACCGTCCGCTCCTTCCGCGGCCACTACTCGGCCGAGCACCACCAGGGCATGGAGGTGCCGGGGATCTACTGGCACTTCGTCGACATCATGTGGCTGATCGTCTACACGACGGTCTACGTGCTCTAGAGCGCCACCGCTCCCCGTCCGGCCCCCATGCCGAGCCCGCCCATCTCCGAAGCCGGTGCCTTCCGGATCCTCGTCTGGGTGGTCGCGGTCGTGGTCGTGATCGTCGTCGCCGCGGTAATCGTCCGGGCGCTGTAGGCGACGCGACCGCGCTGAGCGCGCGGGCGCGCCAGCCGACGTGCCACCATTGGACCAGTGCCGCTGAGCACCCCACCGCTGGCCGGCGCCGGCCCCACGGGCACGATCCTGCTGCCGCTGCTGGCCCTGCTCTGGTGGGTCCCCTACCGGGCCCGAGTGCGCAGCCTGGCCGGCGGCTCGCGCGCCGTCCCGGGCTGGCGGCAGGTCTGCTACGGGTCGGGCCTCGTCGTCCTGGCGCTGGCGCTCAGCCCGCCGGTCGATGACGTGGCCGACCAGTTGCTGGTCGCGCACATGGCCGAGCATCTGCTGATCGGCGACCTGGCGGCCCTGCTGATCGTGCTCGGGTTCACGGGGCCGCTGCTCGCGCCGGTCCTGCGCCACCGCTGGCTGGGCCGCCTGCGCATCTTCGGCCACCCCGTGGTCGCGCTGGTGGCCTGGGCGGTCAACTTCTACGTCTGGCACCTGCCGGTCCTCTACCAGGCCGCGCTGCGCCACGACCCCGTGCACGCGCTCCAGCACGCCATGTTCCTGGGCTTCGGCATCGCCATGTGGCTGGCTCTGTTCGGCCCGCTCCCCAAGCCGACCTGGTTCACCAACGGGGCGCAGCTGGCCTACATCGTGGCCGTGCGCCTGCTCGGCACGGTGCTGGCCAACTTCATGATCTTCTCGGGCACCGTCCTCTACCCGTACTACCGGCCCAGCGACGCCCACTGGCACATCAGCCCGCTGGCCGACCAGATCGCCGCCGCCGGGGTGATGATGGTCGAGGAGAGCCTGTTGACGATCTGCCTGTTCTGCTGGCTGTTCCTGAAGGTGGCGCGGGAGGGGGACGAGCGCCAGCGGTTGCTCGACTTCGCGGCCGCTCGGGGCGTCGAGCTGGACGAGCGGCGGGCCGCCCGAGCGGTGGCGGCCGGGCGCGCGGACGAGCTGTGGGAGCGGGTGCGCTCGCGCGGGCCCGCCGAGGCCGCCGAGGTGCCGACGCCCGCTGAGCTGGCCGCGCCGCCTACTTCGTGACGCTGACCAGGTAGGCGACGAGCGCCTTTATCTGCGTCGCGCTCAGCTGCTGGGCGAAGTTGTTCGGCATCACGCCGGCCGGATAGGGCGGCGGGAGGTAGGCGTAGGGCTTGGTGATCGCGGTCGTGATGCACTGCTCGAGCGTCTTGCCGCGGATCGCCTGGGACTTCGGGTTGGCGCAGTCACTCTTCAGGCGCGCCGTGAGGTTCGGGCCCGTCTGCCCGGTGGTGTGCGCATCGGCGAGCACGTGGCAGCCGCCGCAGCCTCCGATGCCCGTGAACACCGCCTTGCCCTCGGCGGGGGTGACCGGCACCTGCTGCTGCACCGCGCTGGCCAGCTCGCCGGTGTCCTGGCCCGGGACCGCAGCGACGTGGGCGACGTAGGCGGCCACATCCTGAGCGTCCTGGCCCTTCACGAGCTTGGCCGGCATCCGCCCCTGGGAGTTCGGATACTGGATCCAGTAGTCGACGAGGCCCTGGATCGACACGGTCTTCTCGCCGTCGGCCCGGTCCTGGACGAAGGCGTCGTCCAGATTGGGACCGACCGTCCCCTGGGTGCCGGCGTGGCTGAGCGTGTGGCAGGCCCCGCACTTCTGCACGAACAGCACCTTTCCGTGGACCAGATTCGCCGTCGGGTGCTTGAGCGTGCAGCCGCCGAGGGCGAGCACCCCCAGTGCTCCCAGGACGATGACGGCGAGGCGGGCGAGGAGTCTTTCCATGCCTGAGCGCGGCACTCTATCCAAGGCGGCGGCTGGAGTGCTCCCCTCCCGGGGCACCCGCTTACTTGCCGGGACCGCTGGTAGCATGGCCCGCGATGAGGCTCCGCCAGAGGTACCGCATGCGCACGCCGTCGACCGGCCGCGAGGTCATCATCGAGGCCGCGCCCGGGCACGTCTATGTCGATCGCGACACAGGCGAGGAGCTCGAGGTCGTCGCGCAGCTGCTGCCGCTCGCGCCGACGGCCTCGGAGCTGCCCTGGTCGATCGAAAACCTCCGCTTCTGCAACTGGTGCGATCAGCTCGCGCCCAAGGACCTGAACGACTGCCCCGTCTGCGGCCGCCGCATGGCGCCGCTCGAATCCTGAGGACGCGCATGCGCGGCCGAACGGCACGCAGACTGGCGGCGGTCCTGGCTGCCGCCGTGGCCGCGGCCGCGCTCGCCGCCTGCGGGGGCAGCTCCACGCCGCGCGCGGACACCGCGGACTCGCCGCCGCTGACCGTGCCGACCTCCAACATCGCTTCGGCCCCCGCCGGGACGACGGGTACGAGCACGACTTCGACGGCGACGTCCACGACGACGAGCACCGCCGCGGGCTCGACCGCCGCGGGCTCCTCGAGCGCCACCGGCTCGAGCGCGACCGGCGCGACGAGCCCCGCCGCGACGGGCGCCGCCAGCGGTAACGGCGCCACGAGCGCCGGTTCCACGGGCGCCGCAAGCGGCGGGACCGGGACCGGCGGCGGCACCACGGGCGGAGGCACCGCCGGTGGCGGGACGGGTACCGGCGGCACCACGAGCTCGAGCAGCGGCGGCGCGGGGCTGGGAGGCTCGGCGTTCTGCCAGCAGAACCCCGGCGCCTGCGGCTGAGCGGCCGCCTCAGAACCCGACGCCGCCGCTCCTGTGCAGCACGGTCCGCCGCGCCCGGCCGCCGCTCGCCTTTCTCGCCCGCCGCGCGACCCCGCGATCGCGGGCATGAATCGGGTTCACGGCGATCGGGTTGGTGATCTCGGTGGCGGTGTACTCGACGCGGGTGCCGGGATAGTTGCAGCCGTAGGTCGCGGTCTGGCCGACGCCCTGCGCGGCGTTCCCGCTCGGCGGGCTCGCGCAGCTTGTGTTGCGGCTCTGGCGGTAGGCGAACTTCTTGGTGGCCAGGTCGATCGAGAGGACGGGCGCCCAGGTCGGTGTGGTCAGCGCTACGACATCACCGGGCAGGACGGCCAGGCTCGTCGTGAGCGGGATCTGCACCACCTGCCCGAGGTAGGGCTGGACGTGAAAGGCCGGGCTGGCCGCGACGACCTTGAAGTGGCGCAGCCGCTTGTTGCCCGACGGGCGCAGGACCGTGATGGCCACCCGGGTGGTGCCGCCGTAGGCGCTGTCGAGCAGGTGGATGTCGTTGTGCGCGGTCACGCGGTCGCTGGAGAGCCGCGAGAGCCCGACGGTGAAGGCGACGATCCGCCCGGCCTGCTTGATGGTGGTCGGGTAGGCGGCGCCGTCGCGGAGCGTCTCGAGCGCCGTCACGCGCGTCAGGATGATCGTGCAGTTGGCCGGCGTGACGCCCGGCGGGCACGTGGGAGCCACCAGCGGTGTGGAGGTGGCACCGAGCTCGACGATGGCCGCCGAAGCCGTGGCAGGCGCGACAGCGGCGCACAGGGAAGCGGCCGCGAGCGCGGTCAGAGAACGTTTCATACCGCCATTCAACACGACCTGGCGGTCGCAGTTGCGTGGCGGACGCCGCCGGCCGGTCGCGCGCCGGCGCCTACCGCGGGCTCGCGGAGCGGGTTTGAGCCCCTGAGGCGGCGGTCTGCGCCCTACACCTTGGTGACGTTGACGGCCTTCGGACCCTTCGGTCCGGCCTCCTCCTCGTAGGAGACCTTGGCTCCCTCGGCCAGCGACCGGTAGCCGTCCCCGGAGATGCCCGAGAAGTGGACGAACAGGTCACGCCCACCATCGTCGGGCGTGATGAAGCCGAAGCCCTTGTCGTCGCTGAACCACTTGACCGTACCCGTTGCCATGAACTTCCCTTCGATCGCCCACTACTTTTCAGGACACATCGGGCAGGCGGTCCCCGAGGCCCCCAGTAAACGCGGGAAAAGTAGCAGGCTGAGCGGCGTCGCGCCCGGAAACCGCCGCTGCCGCCTCTCGACGGGCGTTCGAGACCCCGGCCGGCGGCGCGCTCAGCGGCCTTCGAAGGTCGCCTTGCCCGGCCCCTGATCCAGGAACGAGCGCACCGCGCGGCGCAGATCCGCGGTGTCGAAGAGCTCGCCGGCCACCGCGGGCACCCGCTCGTTGGCCAGTTCGAGGCCACCCTCGAGGTAGTCGCGCAGCACCTGCTTTGTCGCCGCGTGGGCACGCGTGGGCCCGTGCGCCAGCTCGACGGCCAGGGATCGGGCGGCGGCGTCGAAGCCATTGTCGGGGAGCACCCGGTTGACGACGTTCCACCGCTCGAGCGTCGCCGCGTCGTAGGGGACGCCGGTCATCACGAACTCGCGCGCGCGGCCCGTGCCGGCTCGCTCGGCCAGCCGCTGGGTGCCGCCCATGGCCGGCGTGAGCCCGACGACCCGCTCGACGAGGCCGAAGCGCGCCGACTCCGCGGCCAGGATCAGGTCGCAGGCCAGCGCCAGCTCGAAGGCCCAGGTCAGGCACAGCCCGTGGGCGGCGAACACGGTCGGGCACGGCAGGTGATCGACACGCCGCGCCACGTCGACGAGCGCTTCGAAGAGCGCGGTGGCGGCGGCCGCGCTCTCCTGGGCGGCGAACACCGCCACGTCGACGCCGCCGCTGACGACCCGCCCCTCGGCACGGAACAGCACGGCCCGCGGCGGTTCGCGCTCGAGCGCCTCCACGGTCGCGCGCAAGCCCGCGTCGAGGTCGGTGTCGTACAGGTTCAGCGGCGGGTGGTCGAAGGTGACCACGGCGAGCGGACCGTCGTGCTCGAGGCGGACGGCCGCCGGCTCGCCGCTCAACGCAGGGCCTCGGCCGTGCGGGCGATCTCGTCGGGGTCGCCGGGTGCCGGCTGCCAGGGCAGCCGCAGCGGATCGTCGCTGTAGCGAGGGATCACGTGCACGTGGAAGTGAAAGACGGTCTGCCAGGCCTGCGAGCCGCAGGAGTTCAGCAGGTTCACGCCCTCGCAGCCCAGGCGCTCGCTGGCCCGCCGCGCCAACCGCTGCGCGGCCAGGATCGTCGCCTCGAGATCGTCGGCCTCGATCTCGAGCAGGTTGCGCGCGTGGCGGCGGGGGATGACCAGGGCATGCCCGCGCGTGGCCGGGCTGATGTCCATGAAGGCGATCGTGCGCTCGTCCTCGTCCACCCTCTGCGAGGGCAGCTCACCGGCCACGATCTTGCAGAAGATGCAGTCAGGATCGCTCACGGAGCGGCAGCCTACCGGTCGCTGACCGGAGCGCCCCGCTCGACCGGCCGGGTGCGCTGAAGCTCCCGCGCGTGATGCAGCGCCTGCTCGCGCGAGGCGAGCTCTCCCGCATACGCCGCCTCCTCGAGCTCCTGGAGCAGCTCTCCGAGCCGGGGGCCATGGGGCAGGCCCAGCTCGCGGGCGAGCTCATCGCCGCGCACCGGCGGCCGGGGGCGCTCGGCCTGCCAGCGCAGCGCGTCGCCCAGCATGGCGCGCGCGAGCTCGAGGTGGCGCGCGATCGCCTCGTCGGAGCCGCGGCCGCGTGTGGCCAGCCGGTCAGCGACGCTGAGCACGGTGACGTCGACCTCGACCGGCTCGCACCGGCGCAGGTAGCGGTAGACGGCGCGGCGCGAGAGCGGCGCCTCGTGCACGAGGAAGCCCAGGTGCAGGTGGTGGCGGGCCAGCGCGGCAACGTGGTCGCCCAGGCGCTGGCTGGCCCGCAGGCGCGCGAGCACCTCGCCGGCCACCGCCGCGCCGGCGACGTCGTGGCCCATGAAGGTGGTGCGCCCCTCCTCGTTGACGGCGCGCGTCTGCGGCTTGGCCACATCGTGGAACAGCGCCCCCAGCCTCAGCGCCTGCCAGCGGGTGAGCTCGTTGGCCAGCGGGCGCTCGAGGAAGGCGTCGAGCTCGGCCGCCCGCGAGCCGAACACGGGCTCGGGATCGCGCTGGACCTCGATCGCCGCGCCCAGCACCGCCAGCGTGTGCTCGTAGACGTCGAGGTGGTGGTAGGGGCTCTGCGCGATGCCGTGCAGCGCGCTCAGCTCGGGCAGCACCACGGCCGTCGCCCCGAGCGAGTCGAGCAGCTCGAGCCCGGCCACGGCCGCGTCGGAGACCAGGATGCGCCGCAGCTCGGCGAACACGCGCTCGGGGGCCACCGCGGCCAGGCCGCCCGCGGCCGCGCGGGCCGCCGCCTGCGTGTCCGCGTCGGCGGCGAAGCCCAGCTCGCAGGCCAGGCGCGCGAGCCGCAGCGTGCGCAGCGGATCGGCCGTGAACGCCTCCCGGCTGACCATGCGCAGCCGGCGGCGCTCGAGGTCGGTCCGGCCGTGGAAGGGATCGACCAGCTCGCCGCCGGACAGCGGCTCGGCGATCGCGTTGATCGTCAGATCGCGCTGCGCGAGGTCGGCCGCGATGCCCTCGGTGTGCAGCGGCAGCACGTCGATCTGCCAGGAGTGATCGCGCGCCACCACGCGCCAGGCGCCGAAGTCCTCCGAGAGCGCGAAGGCGTGGGCGCTCCCGGCCCGGGCCAGCCGCCGCGCGAGCGCTGCCACCGCCCCGGGAACGGCCGCGTCATAGTCGCTCGTCGCGCGCCCCAGCAACCGGTCGCGCACGCAACCGCCCACCAGATAACCCTCCGGGCACAGCTCGCCCAGGGCGCCCAGCGCCGCCGCCTCACTCATCGCAGGGTGCTCCGTCGCGGTGGTGGTGGCGCGGTACGCGGGGCAGGAGCGCTGTCACGACCTCGTAGTTGATCGTGCCGAGCCGGCGGGCCACCTCCTCCGCCGAGACCCGCTCGGCGCGGTCGCCGCCGATCAGGGTCACGGTCTCCCCCACTCCCACGGCGCCGGCGGAGCCGACCTCGACGGTGATGTTGTCCATGCTCACCGTCCCGACGAGCGGATAGCGGCGCCCGCCGATGAGGACGTCGCAGTTATTCGTGAGGGCCCGCCGCACGCCGTCGCCGTAGCCGATCGGAACGGTGGCGATCCACGTCTCGCGCTCGGCGATGAACCGCCGGCCGTACCCGGCGCTCTCCCCCGGGCGGGCGCGCTTGACCGCCGCGACGTAGCTCGTCAGCTCGAGGGCCGGCTCGAGCCCGTGCTGGCCGGGATCCTCGTGCATCGGATCGCAACCGTATATGGCGATGCCGCAGCGAACGAGGTCGAAGTGGCTGGCCGGCACGCGCAGCGTGGCCGCGCTGTTGGCGGCGTGCACGAGCGCGCGCGGCGCCTGGCGGCGTACCTGCGCCACGAAGGGGGCGAACGCCGCCAGCTGAGCCTCGAGGAACTCGAGATCCTCGTCGGAGGTGGCGAAGTGGGTCATCGCGCCGGCAAGCTCGAGGTTCGCCCGGCTCATGACCCGCTCGGCGACCGCGAGCGCCTGCCCGAGCTCGCGCGTGCCGAGCCGGCCCATGCCGGTGTCGAGCTTCACGTGCACGCGCACCGGGCGGTCGGGCGGAACGAGCTCGAGGAACGCGGGATCCCAGGCGACGATGTCGGCCCGCGCCGCCACCGCGACGCCCACCTCCTCCTTCGAGAGGGCGCCCATCACGAGCAGCGGCGCTTCGATCCCGGCCTCGCGCAGCGCCAGCGCCTCCTGCGCGGTGGCCACGGCCAGCCAGCTCGCCCCGCCTCGCAGAGCGGCGCGCGCGCACGGCGCCGCGCCGTGACCGTACGCGTCGGCTTTGACCACCGCGCACATCTGGGCGCCCGGCGCCAGCCCGCCGCGCAGACGGGCCACGTTGCGCTCGATGGCAGCCAGGTTGACGCGGGCGAGGGCGCGCAGCGGCACGAGGTCAGCTCCGGGCGGGCGCGCCCCCCGCGGCCTCCGGCGCCGGGGCGGGGCTGCGGGGCGGCAGCGCCGCCGGCAGGGCGGCGATGACGTCGCTGGCGATGACGCCCTCGGCCCCGATGCGAGCGGCGGCCAGGCGCCCCGCCGCCGCGTGCACGAACACTCCCGCGCAGGCGGCGTGGAAGGGCGCCATGCCCTTGGCGAGGTAGGCGCCGATGACCCCGGAGAGGACGTCGCCGGTGCCCGCCGTGGCCAGGGCGGGCGCGCCGCCGCGGTTGACCGCGACCCGTCCGCCCGGCTCGGCCACGAGGGTGTCGTCGCCCTTGAGGACCACGACGGCCCGCGCGCGCTGAGCCGCGGCGCGCGCGTGGCGCAACCGGTGGGCGGCGATCTCGGCGCTCTCGCAGCCGAGCAGCCGCGCCAGCTCGCCGTTGTGGGGCGTGAGCACCGTGGCCGCCGGGCGCTCGGCCAGGGCCTCGAGCCGGCCGGCGTGCGCGTTCAGGCCGTCCGCGTCGATCAGCAACGGAACCGTGGCACCGGCAGCCACGCGGCGTGCCAGCTCGAACGATCCCTCGGCGCGGCCGAGGCCCGGCCCGAGCACGAGCGCGTCGGCGCGCCCGAGACGCTCGCCGACGATCTCGGCTGCGGACGCCGTCAGCGCGCCCTCCTCGTCGGGGAGGCCCACGCTCATGACCTCGAGCAGGCGCAGCTCGAAGACCATCGAGAGCGACGCGGGTACGAGCGCGGTCACGTACCCGGCGCCGGCGCGCATCGCCGCCTCCGAGGCCATGCACGGCGCGCCCGTGAGGCCGCCCGAGCCGCCGCACACGAGAACGCTGCCGGCGGCGAACTTCGTCGAGTCGCCCGCGCGCCTGGGCACTCCGTCGGCCGCCCGCTCGGTGATGAGGCCGATGGCAGGGTCGCCGGGACCGCCGGACGGGATGCCGATGTCGATGACGCGCACCGCGCCGGCGTGGCTCTTGCCCGGCATGATCCACAGCCCCGGCTTGCCGGCATGGAAGGTGACGGTTCGCTGCGCGCGGACCGCCGGCCCGGCGACCTCTCCGGTCGAGGCGTCCACGCCGCTGGGGACATCGCAGGCCACGATCGGCACGCCGGCGCGGTTCACGGCCTCGATCGCGCCCGCGTACGGCTCGCGGACCTCGCCCGAGAACCCCGTGCCGAGCAGCGCGTCGACGATCATGGCCGCACCCGCGAGGGCGCCCGGCTCGAAGGCCTCGGGAGCAGCGCCGGGCAGCCGATCGAGGTTGGCGCGAGCGTCGCCGCGATACTCCTCCGGCGCCGCCATCAGCAGGACCCTGACCTCGCGGCCGCTGTCGCGCAGCCGGCGCGCGGCCACGAAGCCGTCGCCGCCGTTGTTGCCCCTGCCGCACACGACGGCGACCGCGCCGCCCGGGCAGTGGCGAGCGACCTCGTCGGCCAGTCCGGTGCCCGCCCGCTCCATGAGCTCGAGTCCGGCGACGCCGCGGTCCTCGATCGCCCAGCGGTCGAGCTCGCGCTGCTCGCCGGCGTCAGGCAGCGGCGCCAGCCAGGCCGGCAGCATCATCCGCCGGCGTGCTCCCGGCCTGTGGCGCGCGCGGTCACTCGACGGTGACCGTCTTGGCCAGGTTGCGTGGCTGGTCGACGTTCAGCCCGCGGGCTCGCGCGATGTGGTAGGCGAGGAGCTGGAGCGGGATGACGGCCAGCAGCGGGGCCAGCATCCAGTCGGTTCGCGGCACCGCGATGACCTCGTCGGCGTGATGGCGGATCTGCTCATCGCCGGCCGTGGCGACCGCGATCACCCGCGCGCCGCGCGCCTTGACCTCCTGGATGTTCGAGACGACCTTCTCTAGCACGGGCGACTCGGTGGCCACGACCACGACCGGGGTGCTGTGGTCGAGCAGGGCGATCGGCCCGTGCTTCATTTCCCCGGCGGCATAGGCATCGGTCGCGATGTAGGAGATTTCCTTCAGCTTCAGCGCGCCCTCCTGGGCCACGGGAACTCCGACGTGGCGCCCCAGGTAGAGGAAGAACTCCGCTTCGCGGTGCGCTTCGGCGATCGCGCGCACGACATCGAGGCCCCCCTCGAGCATCTCGGTGATGAGATGGGGCAGCCGCTTGAGCTCGGCGATCAGGGTGCGGATGCGCTCGGTGGGCAGCGTCTCGCGCAGCTCGGCCAGGCGCAGCGCCAGCAGGTACATGACGACGACCTGGGTGACGAAGGTCTTGGTGGCCGCCACGCCGATCTCCAGGCCCGCGCGCGTGTACAGCACGCCGTCGGCCTCGCGGGTGGCCTGCGAGCCCATGATGTTGGTGACGGCGAGCACCGCGGCGCCGCGTCCGCGAGCCGTCCGCATGGCGGCCAGGGTGTCCGCGGTCTCCCCGGATTGGGAGATGCCGATGACGAGGTCGCCGGCGCCCACGACCGGGTTGCGGTAGCGGTACTCGGAGGCGATCTCGACCTCGACCGGCACGCGCGACCACTCCTCGATCGCGTATCGCCCGATCAGGCCGGCGTGGAACGAGGTCCCGCAGGCGACGATGACGATGCGTCGCACGCCCCGCAGCAGCTCGTCGTCGATGCTTCCCAGGGGCCCGAGGTCGATGCCGTCCTCGCGCGCGGCACGCTCGCCGAGGGTCTCGGCCACGGCGTCGGCCTGCTCGCCGATCTCCTTGAGCATGAACGTCTCTTTGCCCTGCTTCTCGGCCGTCTCCGCGTCCCAGTCGACGGTGACGGTCTCGCGCGTCACCGGCTCACCCTGCGCGGTCAGGAACTCGACCGTGTCGGGGCGCAGCACGACGATCTCGTCGTTCTCGATGTACTGCACCGCGCGGGTGTAGCGCAGGAAGGCGGGGATGGCCGAGGCGACGAACTGCTCGCCCTCGCCGCGGCCGACGATCAGCGGGCACTCGTGGCGGGCCCCGACGAGCAGCCCGGGGTGATCGGCGCTCATGGCCACGAAGGCATAGTGGCCGCGAAGCTCGGCGTAGGCGCGCAGCACCGCCTGCACGAGGTCGCCCTCGTAGTGGTGGGCGACCAGGTGGGCGATGACCTCGGCGTCGGTCTCGGAGGTGAAGCGGGCGCCCTCGTCGACCAGCCGCTCCTTCAGCGCCACGTAGTTCTCGACGATGCCGTTGACGACGATGTGGATGCGGTCGGCGGTGTCGAAGTGCGGATGGGCGTTCTGCTCGCTGACCCGCCCGTGCGTGGCCCAGCGGGTGTGGCCGATGCCGGTCTCGGCCTGCTCGCGCTCGGCCACCGCGACGGCGCCGGCTGAGTCGCCGGCAAGCTCGCGGCCGTTCGCCATCGCCGTACGTAGCGCGCTCAGGTTGCCGACCGCCCGCACCGTGTCGATGCGCTCCCCCTCGAGCACGGATATCCCCGCGCTGTCGTAGCCGCGGTACTCGAGCTTCTCCAGCCCGTCCAGGAGCAGCGACCGGGCCGCCCGAAAACCAACATAGCCGACGATTCCGCACATGCGCGGGTGCCTCCTTTTCCCGAGTCGGACCGCACCGGCGGCCCGCGCCCTTCAACCATCCTTCGAAGAGCGAGCTTTGGATGTTAGCCGGGGCGCTGAGGATCGCCAGTGCCGTAGGGTTCCGCGCATGTCTGCGTCCCGCGCGAGGAGACCGTGAAGCTGGTCGGCGTGCCGCGCCTGCCGCTGGTTCCCGATCCACTGCGACGGATCCGGATCCCGCGGGAGCTCGAGCCGATCATCTCGATCGCCGACGAGGTCGATCCCGAGCCGCTGGGGCTCCAGCGGCGGACCGTCGAGAGGATCTGGGAGGCGGCGGTCGACCTCTACCGCAGCGGCGTGCACCCGGCGCTCACGCTCTGCCTGCGCCGGCACGGCCGCGTCGTGCTCGACCGGGCGATCGGCCACGCCCGCGGCAACGGCCCGGACGATGACCCCGAGACGCCGAAGGTCCTGGCCACGCCCGAGACGCCGTTCTGCGTGTTCTCCACCTCGAAGGCCTTCACGGCGATGGTCATCCACGTCCTCACCGAGCGCGGCGCGCTCAGCCTGGAGGATCGTGTGGCCGACTACATCCCCGAGTACGCCGCCCACGGCAAGGAGGAGACCACCATCGGCCACGTCCTCGCGCACCGGGCGGGGATCCCGACGCTGCCCGACGAGGTTCTCGACCTCGAGCGCGTGGGCGATCGCGATTTCATCACGCGCACGATCGCCGAGGCCAAGCCGTTCGTGAAGCCGGGGACGCTGCTGGCCTATCACGCGGTCTCCGGCGGCTTCATCCTCGGCGAGGTGGTGGCCAGGGCCACCGGCAAGAGCATCCGCGCGGTGCTGGACGAGGAGATCCTCGCGCCCCTCGGCTTCCGCTGGGGCAATTACGGCGTGGCCGAGGCCGACACCGGAGCCGTGGGGCTGAGCTACGCCACCGGGCCGCGCCTGCTGCCGCCGCTGTCCACGCTCACGCGCCGGGTGCTCGGCGCGCCGATCGAGAAGGTGGTCGAGATCTCCAACGATCCCCGCTTCCTCACCGCAGTGCTCCCGAGCGCCAACACGGTCGTCACCGCCCACGAGCTCTCGCGCTTCTTCGAGATCTTCCGCGCCGGAGGCGAGCTTGACGGGGTGCGCGTCATCGAGCCCACGACGCTGCGCCGCGCCCTGACCGAGCAGTCGCGGCTGGAGATCGATCTCTCGCTGCTCTTCCCCAGCCGCTTCGGCTACGGGCTGATGCTGGGCGCCGACTGGCTCAGCCTGTTCGGCCGCGACACCGATCTGGCCTTCGGCCACCTCGGCCTGATCAACATCATGGGCTGGGCGGACCCCGCGCGCGGGATCTCGGGCGGGCTGATCACAAGCGGGAAGGCGCTCGTCTATCCGGAGGTCCACCGCTTCTACCGGCTCATGCAGCGGATCGCCTCCGAGGTCCCGAAGGTCCCGGAGTCAGAGCGTCCGTTCTGAGTGCCGCGCGCTCGGGCCTCAGGCCAGCGCGTCTCCGACGACGCCGGCCAGCCGCTCGCACACCTCGTCGGTCTCGGCGTGGCTGGGCGCCTCGACCATGACGCGGATGAGCGGCTCGGTGCCCGATGCCCGCACAAGCACGCGCCCGCGGCCGCTCAGCGCGTCCTGCTCGCGCTCGATCGCGCTCTGCACCGGCTCGCTGGCCATGGCGGCGGTGAGCGCCGCGCGGTCGCCGGCGCGGATGTTGACCAGCCGCTGCGGCAGCTTCTGCATGGCGTCGCGCTCGCTCAGGTCGCGCGGTCCGAGCGCCTCGAGCGTCAGCAGCGCGCTGGCGATGCCGTCGCCGGAGGGCCCGAAGCCGAGCTCGATGATGTGACCTGACTGCTCGCCCCCCAGCGCCCACCCGCGCCGACGCAACTCATCGAGCACATACCTGTCCCCCACCGCCGTGCTCGCCACCTCGATGCCGGCGCCGGCCATGGCGGCGTGAAAGCCGTAGTTGGTCATTACGGTCACCGCCACGCCGTTGCCGGGCAGGCGCTGCTGGGCGCGCAGGTGCAGGGCGGCCAGCGCGACGAGCTCGTCGCCGTCGACGACCTCGCCACGGCGGTCGACGGCCAGCACCCGGTCTCCGTCGCCGTCGAAGGCGAAGCCGGCGTCGTGCTCGCCGGCGGCCATGCGCTCGCGGAGCTGCTCGAGGTGGGTGGAGCCGCAGCCGGCGTTGATGTTGCGGCCGTCGGGCTGGTCTGAGAGCACGGTCACCTCGGCGCCCAGGCGCCGGAAGATCTCCGGCGCGGCACGGAAGGTGGCGCCGTGAGCACAGTCCAGGAGCACGCGGCGGCCGGACAGGTCCAGCCCGGCGAAGCGAACGTGGAGCTCGCGCAGGTAGTCCTCGAGCGCGCCGTGGAAGCGGCGCACGCGGCCGATGTGCTCGGGCGTCGGCAGCGGTGACCCGAGCAGGCCCTCGATCTCGTGTTCGGTGTCGTCGTCGAGCTTGAAGCCGTCGGCGGCGAACAGCTTGATGCCGTTGTCCTCGTAGGGGTTGTGCGAGGCCGAGATGACGGCGGCCAGGTGCAGCCCGTGACGGCGGACCAGCAGCGGGGCGGCCGGGGTGGGCAGCACTCCGGCCAGGAGCGCGTCGCCGCCGGCCGCCGTGACCCCCGCGGCGATCGCGGCCTCGAGCATCTCGCCGGACTCGCGGGTGTCGCGCACGATCAGCACCTGCGGACGGGGCTGCTCGGCGCGGGTGACGGCGGCGCGGGCAAGCGCGAGCGCGAGCTCGGCCGTGAGGAAGTCTCCCGCGCGGCCTCGGACACCGTCCGTGCCAAACAGCTGGCGCGCCATCACCCGCGCGGCGACTGCCCTAGCGCTTGGAGAACTGCGGGCGCTTGCGCGCCTTCTTCAGGCCGGCCTTCTTGCGTTCCTTCACGCGCGGGTCGCGGGTGAGGAAGCCGCGGCGCTTCAGCTCGCCGCGCAGGTTCGGGTCGGCGACGATCAGCGCCCGCGAGATGCCGTGGCGCAGGGCGCCGGCCTGGGCGGCGACGCCGCCGCCGTGCATGCGGGCGACGACATCCATGCGGGACTCGTAGCCGACCGTCTCGAGCGGCTGGCGGATGATCCGCTGGAGCGTCTCGCGTGGGAAGAACTCCTCGAGCGGCTTGCCGTTGATCGAGTAGGCGCCGGTGCCCGGCTTGAGGATCACGCGGGCGACCGCGGTCTTGCGCTTGCCGGTGGCGGTGTAGCGGGCTCCCGCGGCGAGGTCGATGGCCGCGTCAGCGATCGGCATCGCGGTGTCATCGGCCTCCTCCTCCTGGCGCGCCGCGGCCGCCTCGGCGTCCGCTTCGGCGGCGGCCTGGGCCTCGGCGTCGAGGAAGTCCTGGCCCTCGGGGACGATGTCGGGAATGAGGTCGGCGCCGGGGATCTCGGGCTTCGCGCGCGGGGTGGGCTCCTCTTCGAGCTCTTCCTCCGCACCGGCGGGCACGGGCTGGGCGGCGGCGGGCTCCTCGGGCGCGGCGGCGGGCTCCTCGGCCGCGGCGGCGGGCTCCTCGGGCGCGGCGGCGGGCTCCTCGGCCGCGGCGGCGGGCTCCTCGGGCGCGGCGGCGGGCTCCTCGGCCGCGGGCTCGTCGGCCGCGGGCTCGTCGGCCGCGGCGGCCGGCTCGTCGGTGCCCGACTCGGCGGCCACGCCGGCAGCTTCGACGCCGTCGGGAGCGTCGGTGCCCGACTCGGCGGCCACGCCGGCCGCCTCGGCGGGCTCGCGGCCGCTCTCGGCCTCGTCGCGCGGCTGGTCGTTCTCGGGCTGCTCGGTCACTGCGAGATCTCCATCGGTTGCGGCTGCTGGGCGGCGTGTGGATGCTCGGGGCCGGCGTAAACCTTGAGCTTGGTCAGCTGCTTACGGGCGAGCCGGTTGCGCGGCATCATGCCCTTGACCGCGAGGCGGATGACCTCCTCGGGCCGGCGGTCGAGCATCTCGGCCAGGCTGCGCGAGCGCAACCCGCCGGGATAGCCGGAATGGCGGTAATAGCGCTTGTCGGTGCGCTTCTTGCCCGTCACGGCGATCTTCTCGGCGTTGACGACGATCACGAAGTCACCGGTGTCGACGTGCGGCGTGTACGCCGGCTTGCGCTTGCCGCGCAGAACATCGGCGATCTGCGTGGCCAGGCGGCCGAGCGTCTGGCCGCTGGCGTCTACGAGCAGCCAGTTGCGCTCGCGATCGGCTGGGGTGGCAACGTAGGTCTTCATGGCACGCACAAGCCGCGCGACCGTCGCGCGGCCCGGCCCATGATAGCCGGGGCAGGCGGGCGCCGTCGGTCAGCCCGACGGCCCGTCCGGACCTTCTCAGAGATCGAGGTGGTAGACGATGAAACCGCGGTGCTCGGCGACCTGGTCGTAGAGCGCTCGGGCCTGCTCGTTCGACGCCTGCGTATGCCAGTAGACACGGCTGCATCCGCGCTCGCGCGCCCAATCGGCGACGTACGCGATCAGGGCGCGGCCGACCCCCTGGCCGCGAACTGAGGGCTCGGTGAACAGATCCTGGAGGTAGCAGACGTCCTCGGCGTTGGTGTGGGGATGGCGCAGGAAGTGGACGATGCCGACCAGACGGCCGTCGAGCCACGCTCCGCGGGCGTGGATTCGCTCGTCCTCCTGGAACTGCTGCCAGGAGCGCTCGTAGCGCTCGTCCGGCAGGGTGCGGTTGTAGAAGTCGATGTAGGCGCGGAACAGCCGCTCCCAGTCGTGGCGGTCGCCGGCGGCGAGAGTCTCGATCGTGAGCATGCTCCCGGGGTTCTACCGGAGCGCGCGCACGCGCCCTGACGCCGTCAGAACGGGAGCGTAGGCTTGCCGCCGTGAAACTGCCGGTTCCCCTCTGCCGGGCGGCCTACCGCAGCGCCTATGCGGGGATGCGGGCGTACTGGTTCGTGTTCCGGCCGGATGTCATCGGCGTGAAGTGCGTGCTCACCGACGGCGAGCAGGTCCTGCTCGTGCGCCACACCTACGGGCACCGCGAGTGGGACCTGCCGGGCGGCGCCGTGCGGCGCGGCGAGGACCCCGCCGTCGCGGCCAGCCGCGAGATGCACGAGGAGCTCGGCGTGGCTGTCGCCGCCTGGCGATCCCTCGGCGAGGTGCGCGCGCGCATCGATCACCGCCGAGACAACATGCACTGCTTCCAGGCCGATATCGGCGGCCAGCGCATCGCCATGGATCCGTGCGAGCTGGCTGCCGTGCGGTGGTTTCCCCGCCGCGAGCTCCCCGATCGGCTCGGGCGCTTCGTGACCCGCATCCTGGCCCTGAGCGGCCAATAGGGGGCCGGCCTTGGCGCTATACCGCGCCGCGGAACGGGTAGCTCAGCAGCGATGGAGCGGGTGACGACGCTCAGCGATCTGCGCACCGCCGAGACGCGGGGCGGCAACGTGCGCTTCGTCGCCAAGGACGCCGAGGGAAACGAGTACACGACCTTCCGCGAGGAGATCGGCGAGCGAGCGCGGCGGCTCCAGGGCCGGCGCGTGCGGATCTCCTACCACGAGGTGCTGCGCGGCCAGTACACGAACGTGTACCTCGACGAGGTCGTGGCGCTCGACCCGGAGGCCGCCACCGCCGAGCCGGGCGGCGGGCCGAGCCACGACACCGATCCGCAGGAGGCGGCCTGGCGCACCGCGGTCGAGGCGGCGCCGTGGCTGGTGGGCAAGCCCGACGGGCAGGTCGACCCCGAGGAGCTCTACGAGAAGCTCAAGCCGTTCGAGGAGCGGGTCGCCGCCGACATCGAAGCCGGCCGGCAGGAGTAAGCCGCGTGCCGACCCGGGAGGTCAGCTTCCCGCAGCTCATGGCGCTGCTCGACTACTCGATGCTCGTCGTCACCGCGGCCTCGGACGGCGAGCGCGCGGGCTGCCTGGTCGGGTTCGCCTCGCAGGTCTCGATCCATCCGCCGCGGTTCCTCGTCTGCCTGTCGGACAAGAACCGCACGTTCCGCGTCGCGCAGAAGGCGCGGGTCCTCGTCGTGCATTTCGTGCCCGCCGAGAAGCGCGAGCTGGCCGAGCTCTTCGGGGGCGAGACCGGCGACGAGGTGGACAAGTTCGAGCGCTGCGACTGGCATCCCGGACCGGACGGGACGCCGGTCCTCGACGCGCTCGAGAACTGGTTCGCAGGCCGGATCCTCGAGCAGACGCCGTTCGGCGACCACTGGGGCTTCGTGCTCGAGCCGCTCGAGGGCCAGGCGGGCCGCGGCGAGGGCTCGCTCACCTTTCACCGGGCGCGGAGCATCGAGCCGGGGCACGCGCCCTGAGCCCCGGGAGCGCCCACGGGAGTTCGGCGCAGCCGAACTCCCAATGATGGCGAGCTTTGCTCGCCGCGAGCTCCGCTCGCCGGGAGCGCTCACGGGAGTTCGGCGCAGCCGAACTCCCAATGATGGCGAGCTTTGCTCGCCATCACTCCCACTCGATCGTGCCCGGCGGCTTGCTCGTGATGTCGAGCACGACGCGGCCCACCGGCCGGATCTCGGCGATCATGCGCGAGGCGATCTGCTCGAGCAGGTCGTAGGGGAGGCGCGCCCAGTCGGCGGTCATGGCGTCGTCGCTGGTCACGGCGCGGATCGCGATCACGTTGCCGTACGTGCGCTCGTCGCCCTGCACGCCGACGGTGCGGATGTCGGGCAGCACGCAGAAGGACTGCCACAGCTCGCGGTAGAGCCCGGCCTTGCGAATCTCGTCCTGGAGGATGGCGTCGGCCTCGCGGAGGATCTCGAGCCGCTCGCGCGTGGCCTCGCCGCCCACGATGCGGATCGCCAGTCCGGGACCGGGGAACGGCTGGCGCCACACCATCCGCTCGGGCAGGCCCAGCTCGGCGCCGACGGCCCGCACCTCGTCCTTGAACAGCGCCCGCAGCGGTTCCACGAGCTCGAACTCGAGATCCTCGGGCAGCCCGCCGACGTTGTGATGGCTCTTGATCGTCGCCGCGCCCGTGCCCCCGCCCGACTCGATCACGTCGGAGTAGAGCGTGCCCTGCACGAG
>Ga0070739_10003615_pt1 | contig 19042 bp, 30 predicted proteins | sample Coa_R1_7_FD_66445 | JGI IMG/M metagenome (GOLD analysis project Ga0070739, IMG submission 66445) | Surface soil microbial communities from Centralia Pennsylvania, which are recovering from an underground coalmine fire - Coalmine... | ecosystem: Environmental > Terrestrial > Soil > Unclassified ... | reverse complement strand
GAGATGGTTAGGGTGGTTGCTGTCAAATTGCTGTCAAGCGTGGTTGTGCTTGTTGTGACTGCGCTTGACGGGCGGATTTATGGGGCTATTATTGTAGTACTCCTGTTTTTACTGAGACTGTACATTTAGTACTACAACGTAGAACGTCGTGCTTAAATAGATGAGATATGTGTATCTCGTATAACCTCGTACAGAAGTTTTGCTGTAACTTTGCTGTCAATCCGCCAATTTCTGACAGCAAAACAAATTTGACAGTAGAATGTTTGCTGAATGCTGCTGGCAGTTGATTTTACATCACTAAAAAATATAAAATTAACTGCCTTGCAACTTTTCACCTAAGAAAGATGAATAACCTTATTGAGAAATGAAAGCACCTGGATACTTATTTTGTATGGCGTATCCAGGTGCTTTGTGTTGGGGAACATAAGATGTGAGTACTTTGTTGGAGAATTATTTACGGTTAGCTTTTAATCCTTGCCACCATTCATTGGGTTCAACCTGGATACATGCATCTGCTAGCTGTTTTGCGATGTCGGTTTTTAATCCTGCATAGCAATTGTTGATCCAGTCTTGAGTATCGGCATATCCTTGTACTTGGTACTCTCGTGCTTGTACTATACATTCTAATAAATCAGCATCACGAGCTAATTCGCCTTCAATTGATGCTCTTTCTTCGTAGTCATTGAAAAGCGCGAGAATAGTAGTAGCAGCGTTTTCAGGGAGTCTTTCAACTTGTTCAGAGACAGCACGTTCTTCACCGTTGCCAACATCAATATATCTTCGCGCAATACGATGTAAATCGCCTATTCTAGCTTCTCCAGTGTCGTGAAACAGACACATCGTAGCAGTTTTCATTGGGTCGGCTTCTGTTAGCGATGCCATAACATATCCTAACACTGCTGTACGGAAAGAATGCTCTGCAATGCTTTCAGGGTTAACAATACCGGCTGTCCACCATCCAGACCTTTTTACACGCTTGAGTTGTCCCATTTCATAGATATACTTTGCGATGCTGTTCATTTCCATTATGTTTTACCTCTAAGGATTTTTTCTAAGCGGTTCTTTTCTTCCAGAAATACATCGCTCATGTTCTGATGATTTCTTTGTAAGAACTCTTGAAGGAATAACAGTTGTTCCTGGTAAGATGATAGTACTTTCAAGCCTCTTTGTTCTAGCAGGGTAGACAATGTGAGCATGTCAAGAACCCATCCTACTCTGAATTTTTCTTTCTTTAAACGGCGAAAAATGGCCTGAATTGTCCTATCACAATTTTCTCCTCCTAAATCAGTATAACCTAACTCTTGATCTTGATCTCCATAGTATACTAGATAATAACCAATATTGATAGATGCAGCTTCTTTATCACTTCTGATGATTTTTATATATTGTTCAAGAATATCTTCTCTGTCACAATAGAGAGATAATCCTACCATCATTCCTCTTTGTACCCATTTATCTTGTTCACTTTTCCAAGCTTGTTCAAGAAATTGATTTGCTCTTCTTGTTCCTAAAAGTGCCATATAGTGGCTTGCATGTTGTCGAATTGTTGCTGATCGAAAATCGTTTTTCTTATTGCGCTCATATACCTTGATCAGCATATCAACGATTCGATCTTTATCATAAAAAGAGACTTCATCTGAAATAAGTATTCCTTTTAAAAAAGTCCCTACATCCCAGGGAAGAAATTCTTGGAAAACTTCCTCAACAGCATTGATAGCTGCCATGTCTTGTTCCCTACTTCGCATGCATTCAACAATGTATTTAGCGACATAGTATTCTTGAAATGACTTATGGAGAAAAGAATAAATTTCTCCTTCAGAAACAACTAGAAGTGTGTGAAAGCAAAGATCATCAAGTATTTGGGATTCTGTAATATGTGAATATTTATTTGTAATTTGCTTTGCTAAGCTTATAAGATCACTTTGTGTAAAAGTTATGTTCTGGTTCAGATTTCCACGTGAAGATGCATTTGAGATTTTGCTTGAATACGTAAGTTTAGCAAGTTCTTGTAGAAGTATTGCTTTTTCATTCCATTTTAATACTGAACCGGGTTTAGCAGCTTCATTTTTCAACCATTTCTCTGTGTATTTTCTATATAGCTTTATGATGGTCCATCCAGTTTCGTGTATCTCTTTGGGATCAGTAAAAACATCGAGCATCATAATTAACAAGAGTGGTCGTTGAGCTAAATCTAATAATTCGTGACTCGTGCGAATAAAATTTAAAATTTCCTCTGGAGGAGTCAATTTTTTTTCAATTAAATATTTCTGTTTCTGTTGGAAAAATGCTTTGATGTATTGGGTGATAGTATTTAACTCCAAAGGTCGTAACTCAATCCATTGATTGTAGTATTCTCGAAGCATTGACATTGAAAGGTAAAAGTCGAAAAAACTTTTTCTACAAGAAAGTATAGAAGGACGTGTAAATATTTTGCTCGCAGAATGTTCGTTGATTGCCTGCTGGGTAAGCTCACCCTTGATTTCGTCAAAGCCGTCAAAAAGAAAAATAATACGATTATTTCGTGTAAGTAAAGAAAAATCATCAAAAGATAATGGAAAATCATCACATACTTGAGACCAAAGTATTTCGATGGGATTTCCAACGAAGGAAGAGATTTCTTTGAGTGGTACATATAGCGGTAGAAGAGCAGCGTTATCGGTGGTTTTGATAAACCGATCAGCCATGAGAGCAAAAACATGTTTGAGTACTGTTGTTTTTCCTTGTCCTGCTTCTCCTAGTAAGAGTATGCGTTGATTGGCGGTCAATGCGTTAATTAACTGTTCTATCAAGCTTGTGGATACAGCAGTACCTTGTAACATCTCCCAATGTGGGGGGATGAAGAAACCATTGATCCCTATAATATCTCCTACTCGTGTGTTTGTTGAACCGGGCGCTAAAGCATTCAATATGTAGTCTCTTTGCTGTTCAAGATATCTGATGAGCAGATTTCGCTGCCCATCTATAGGTGCATGTGGAAATGAGGTGGAGTTATCAAGTTCTTGTTGAGGATTTTCTTTTAAGGCTTCTTGTGGTGTCGCCTCAATGAAACCAAGCTGTTCTGCATCCTTCTCAAAGAGACTACAAAGTTTTTCACGAAAGTAAGGGCTGGGTGTATTTATGCCTCTTTCCCATTTGCTAACTGTATTTAAGTTGGTATTTAACTCTTCAGCTAATTTTTGTTGTGACCATCCTCTTAGTTTACGTTCTTTTTGGATAGGGGTACTATGTTTCTTGGAAATGGATGTTTTGGTATCCATCTTTGTACTGTCCTTCCCTGGGAAACTAACATCTAATATGGTTTATCACATTCCAAGATAACTTAACTTAAAAAGAACAGCAACTTCTGACGTATTTTAGCTATCCTCTCTTGGCTTGCTGTATTTTTCTTCTTCTTTTCTGATGTGTTCTTCTATTGCTTCACGTCTAAAACGCCAAAGATCACCTAGCTTAAATCCAGGTATAATGCCTTGTTCAGCCCATCTGACAATGGTACGCTGATGTACCTTTAGCATTTGAGCGACTTCTTTAGGTTCTAGTATTTCGTCCATGTCTTTTTATATCAAACCTCCTTTGCGTTGCTATATATTTGTCCCAATAGTATCATATGGTGCTTGCTTAGTCAAAATTGTCTTAAAAATACATATAGATTGTCATTTTTTAAAATTTGTCTTAAAAATACTTGACAGTGATAAAAATACAATTTATACTTTTCTGTGTAGGGAGGTGGTGAGAGGCGAATAATGTACAGGTGAGGCGAATGATAGGCGAATAAGTAGCCAATAAAAGTTGTTCCTCACCGGGTTTATATGGCTCATACTTATATCAAGCAATGCGGCAAGCTTAGAGCAAGCCACAAAGCACTTTGACAAACGGGTATCGGGTGCGATCCGGCCCCATAGAGCCGCTACTGAGTGTACTAGGGATAGGGTGAGTGGTGACACAACTGATCTTGCTACAAAGCTAACTCAGGATTTGGTAACCGTCTGAATGATTGCGGAAGCATAGTTCTTGTGGGCCACTGAGGACAGGACAGAACGGAGAGAGACGTTTAGACCCTCTATCCAGTATATGAACAAGGAGCAATGCGTCACATGTCGGAAGGCAGTGATAAGCGCTTGCAGTAGCAGACGGCGGGGCCGTTCGCACAAGCACAGGCAAACGATAGGAAAGGAAGGGTATTAGATATCGTCTGTGCTGCTTGTGAGATGAAATAGACAGATATTCATAGAGATGTCAATTAGTTCGTTCATCGTAGTACTAGCCTTGTAGAGCGTTCTTGAGTTCGTTCTGATTATCCCCTCTGGTCCCCCTCTCTTCATTCCTCTGGTCGATCCAGCCCATCGCGTATCCTCTGCGTGGTGGTCTGGAATGGGCCATGAGGTCTAGTCGAATTATGTTACTCAACCAGGAAAGGACAGATACCCGTATGAAGCAAGTCAAACAGCCCTGGCGCAATCGAGAGCCGCAACCGCTTATTCTCACCGCAAAGCCGAAACCGGCCCCACGAACCATCTTGCTTGACCTTGTGCTCCAACCGGTAGCGCGGTGTGGATGTGGGCAACCCATTGAATACGGTGCGGCTTTCTGTGGTTGGTGTGGCGTTCGCTTACAGGAAGCGCTTGTTTAGTAGAAGGAGAGGTTGGTGAACATGCGGAAACAAACAATCTTTGTTGATGGTCATACCATCGGGTTTCAGTTTAATAGAAAGAGTCTCGGTTTTCGTACCTTTAGAAATCGGACGGTCACTACAGAGGATGAGAAAACGGGGACCGTCCACATTCCATCTATTGAAAGAACCATCCGTGTGCGACGTATTTCTACCAGTTCTTGCTGGGAGGCTTATTAAGAGTACTGTCAAGGTTGACACTGCCTATCGTACATCGGCCCGTCCGGTCGTCGTAGGGTAGGTAGCAGTGAGCCTTGAACGTGTTCAAGCTCAAGTTCATTTTGTTCTCCAACGAAAGGAAACAGGCGTATGGCAAATGGCAACACAAAACTTACCGGGGCGGCAAGCATTATTCGAGAGGAAGACCTTGAGGATATGACGGCCCTGGAAGGTGAGATCACTGACCGCGTGGACAAAGCGCGAGAAGACGGACGGGCGTACATGATGGCCCAATATGTCAGGATTTTGGCGCTGGTACGTGCGGAAACGAAGCGTATTCGAGATCGCTTCAATCGTGACTCTCTCGCCAATATGCGCAAAGAGCAAAAGGAATTGCGCATACAAGAGCGAGAGGCTCAAGAGCGCGAGAGTGCCTAAATCGTCGTGCAGCGGGGTTAATTCGCTTGGACCAACCATCCAGCAGTGGAGGGTACGTGGTTTTGGGTGGTGTCTCTGTGGGGGTTAGATGGGCCGTTCGAGCGAGATTATCCCCTCCTTTTTTTCATCCATCCCACAATAATAAACCAAACATCAAAAAGTGGTGCACGTAACCACCAAACGTTTTGCACCATCCACGAAACGAAATGGAGGTGATATGGACACACAAGCGCAGGAAACAACCACCGAACCCATCACCGGCAATCTTGATAGCGACGCTGAAAAAAACGCTGTTGAAGAGGAAGTGCTTGAGCAGCAACGACAATCAGCCACCCATGCCGCAAACACGCTCAAGCAGCGGGTACGACGCAAAGAAGCGGCTCAGCGTGTCAAAAATTGGCTGGGAGGGTGGTTGTTCCCCAAGCAAGAAGAAGAGAGTGGAGAGCAAGAGGAGGCGGAACCGGCAGCAAGCAATGGGCGTGGTTCCGGTCGTGGACGTGGCAGGGGTCGCATTTATGCCATGCCGCAACCCGAACCGGATAAACGCTCTGCTATTGAAAAGATGCGTGACAAGGTGGCTGAAATGGATGAAGACTACAAGGATGCTGGTGAACGCATTCTTGGCTTTTTCATCCAACTGGTCGGCTACGTCGGCCCGTTTCTCTTCGTCGTTTGGGTCGGCAGTGATCTTGGCAAATACTTTGCCCCGGTCATGGATAGCGTCCCGGCCTATGGACTTTCCTACACAATGGAGGCGGTGATTGCTGCCTGTACCGTCTCGATGGGTCGCGCTTTTGCCGAAATCGCCAGTGGTAAGGCCAGATATGGCAGTGCAGCGTTAGTCGTGCTGGTGTGGTTGGTCCTCAACGCTGGCAGTGCATTAATGCTCTATCTGGTGATCACGCACAACAACCAGGTCACCGGCTTTGAGCAATTTTCTATGATGGTTCGTGTGATAGCGATTGCACTCGGTGACCTGGGCTGTTCCGTTGTGCTTATGTTCAAAGGTCGTTCGCTGCAACGCCACATTGATAGTGTGCGCAAACGAGCAAGCGCCATCAGTGAACTAGCAGATGCGCAACGCAGCATTGAAGAAGCCGACAAAAACGCAGAACTGCGCGAACAAATGATGAAGGCCACGCTCAAAATCCAGGAGGATTTAAGCGGCAAAATTGGCGATGCTGTTTCAATGGTCATGACCTCCATTCTCGAACGTATGGAAAAGGCGCTCAAAGAGGACGGACGTAGCGACCGACGCTATGGCACAAAATAACGGTTATTCGGCTCAACTGATTGGCTCAACTGTAAATACAGAAAGGAATGATGCTAAATGAAACGCACTCGCATTTTTCAAGGGACGAGGCGTTCTATTGTTCTGAATGTTCTCAATGGGCATTATACCATTGATCGTGCGGCATTTCTTGCCAGGGTTTCACCTGCTACCGTCAAGCGATGGCTGACGAAATATGGTTCAGAAGTGCTTGCTGACTGTTGTCAATAAGAGTTGAGTCAATCAGTTGAGCCGAAAGACCGAAATAAGCTGTGAAGGGAGGCGCGACCGTGAAGGAAACGGATGTGTTGCGCATGTTTCTTGCGCGAAGAGAAAATTATGCGGTGAGCCACGTGACCTACCTTCAGGGTCGCGTCTACTCAGTGACCATGCAGGGGGTGAACTATCGCGCCGTTGTGTTGTGTTCCTCCTTTGAGTTTTTTGAGAAGCGCTATCATATCGCGCAAGAAGTCCCCAACCTGATCATTTGTTTTGAGCATACGACGGTGGTTCCGGTCAAAGTGCTCAGTCTGCGTCTTGGCAATCTGGCACAACCCTACGAGCTTCCTGAAGCCATTTATGATCTTGAGCAGCAGCGAAAAAGGAAACTTGGCAGTCAGGTGTTATTGGGGATGTACATTTCTGGCATCAAACGAGCGCAAACCCTGGTCAACGCGCTTCCTCCAACCACCCGCAAACGCTACCTTGATAAAGTGGAAGCACTTGGCAAGCGCAAACGTGGCAAACCCGTCGGAAGAGCTCTTTCTTCCTGAGAGCATTCACGAAAAAGAAAGGACAACCACATGCATGTTTCTCTCCAGGTCTGGTTTCTGCTCATGCTCTGGATAGGAGGTCTCGCATGGGCGTTAGAGCTGCCAGCAGATGTGTGGCATTCTTGTTACAGCAGGTGGCTCAAGTGCAAGGCCATGAACCATCTTCATCGATCTATGTATCGTTTAGAAAGCAAAACGCTGCGTCAATGTGCCGCCCTGGGTGCGTCGATGTATGCTTGTCAGCATCTCACAGAGAGCGTCTCATTAACAGCAGCGCAGGTACAGGAATTGGCACAAGGACTGGCAAAAGACCATGTGCGTATTGCTCAGTACACCCATCTTTCCCCACAGGAAGCAGAACGGCGCTACATTGCCACGTTTACTCCCCTGTACTGGATGCATAGGGGTGAACTGTTCCTGGTCGTGCTTCCCCTCCAGAAATCAAGCAAGAGAGGATAAATCCATGTTTGCGCACATCCTCTTCTGGATATACCTTGTTCCTCTGCTTGCTGTTGTCGTACTCGTCGCGTTTGGAGTGTTCTTGAAAGATATTCACTGGAGGTGAACAGTGAAAAGCATTGGTCAACAGCATGTGATTATGCCAGATGGCACGATAAAGTTGAAAACCGTGTATAGCGATAATGGCAAAGTTGGCATGATAAAGCTGGTCAACCAGCAACATATGGTGACGTTGTATTCTTCTGCAAAAGATGTTGTCGGGCGTCAAACCTGGAAAGTTCAGAAAAAGGATCAATCATGACCACACTTCCCGCACCACAACCACCTGATACCCGTGTCCCTAGTTCCCCAACACGAAAAGCAAAAACATGGCTAGGGTTTGTCAAGGCGGTTCGTCTCGCGCAAGCACACGGCTATGAGGCTTGTGCATGCTTACGTGGTGATCGTCTTGACGATCAGGAAACCCTCATTGATGTGCTGCATGTTCGTCATCCCGAAACGGGGAACCTGCTTTCTATCCCCTACTCTGAACTGCTCACAATGGAGGAAGCAACACTTCTTGAGCGGTTACAAGCGTTGTGCTCTTGAGCGCAGGGAAAAGGAATGGATATGGAGAGGCACCCCGTCGATTGTGACACGCAACAACCCCACAGCTAGAGGCGCTCTATCAGGAATACTACCCGATGGTGTATCAGACGGTAGCCCGTTTTGTCGTTCGTCATGAAGATCGAGAGGATATCATACAAGAGGTGTTCCTCAACGTGTGGCATGCTCTCCCAACCCTTCAGCCTGAAAGTAACCTTTCAGGCTGGTTACAGGTGATTGCTCGTAACAAAAGCATTGATTGGCTACGCAAAAAGCATCTTTTCTGTGTTCCATTAGAGGTGATAGCTGAGACATCCCCTGCTTTCATTGACGGACAAGCACAAAACCCGGTGGTCTGTTACGAGCTGCGTGAACGTCTCAGACAGCTTTGTCAGCTTTCCCCGCAAGAACAATACTACTTTGCTCAGCTCGCACAAGGCTACCTGATCACAGAGATTGCTGCACAGGTAGGACTGCGTGCGAACACCGTGAAAACCCGCATTGCTCGCGCTCGTGCACGTATGCAACGAGAGGAAAGGCGGCAATCGTTAGAACAAAACAGGCATGAAGGGAGGTGAAATGATGACCGAAACCGTTCAACTTGTCGTGATTTTTGTGATGTTCTGTCTGATCCTCGTAGCAATGGTCGTCTTTGTCTCTACCAAGTTAAAATAAAACGGCCTTCCTGCTCTAAGATTGGCGTCTGGACAGGAACAACCGTTGATGGAACGTTTCAAACCCCACATGATAAGTATACCATGTGGGGTTGTTTTGCGAAAGGAACAATTTCACATGTTTACTCTTTCTCCTTTGACCATTGGTATCGTGATCGTTGTTGTCGTCGCGCTTCTGCTTTTCAAAAAGCCACCTCAACCCCAATACGTGCAGCGAAGACAGGGGCTAGGCTTTCTTGAAATTGTGCTTCTCATTGTCGCTCTTGGTCTCACTGCCTATTGGTTCCCCTGGCTCATCACTCATCTACCACTCAGCAATACCCCTGTACACGTGATGAGCGCACCGGTAAGCCCTACACCCGCTAAAAGTTCGATGGCTTACTACATCGATTATGCGCGGTCTGCTGCCGTCTCAGCAGGGATCAATCCGGACATTTTTGTCAGACAGATGAACGAGGAAAGCGCGTGGAATCCGAAAGCCATTTCTAAAGCGGGAGCGATTGGTATTGCGCAATTCATGCCTGCAACCGCTAAAGCACTAGGGGTCAATCCCTCTGATCCTGAACAATCCCTGGTAGCAGCGGCAAAACTGATGGCATCCTACGTCAAGTTCTTTCACGGCTCCTATGCGATGGCCCTTGCAGCCTACAATGCCGGAACCGGGCGGGTGCTTTCTGCGATCATACAGGCACAAAAGCATGGCGGCTCCTGGGATCGCTACCTTCCTGATGAAACGTATCGCTATATTCACATCATCTTAGGGTACTGAGATGGCGGTCTACGTGCTTCACTTTGCCAGTCCCTATAAGCAAGCTCGACACTATCTTGGGTATGCCAAATGTGTTGAGCGACGGGTACAGGCTCACCGGCAAGGGTCGAGCGTTCCCCTCATGCGTGCCGTCCATGATGCCGGTATCAGTTTTACCGTGGCACGTGTGTGGGAAAACGGGGATAAGGCCCTGGAACGGCAGTTACGCAATCAGCACAATACCCCGCGTCTCTGTCCACTCTGTAGCGCGTCTCTTTCATCATCATCACGGGGCCCTATGACAAAAACAAAGAAACCTTCCACCCATTGCGACAAGTACGGGCATGCCTGGATACCAAGTACACTGTATGGGTTTGAGGTCTGTTCCAATACTGACTACATCGGCGGCAAGCTCGTTCGCTGTCCCGCTACCAGGAAGCAGGGGACAGAGGATGCATTCTTTGCCCCTACTACCAAGCAGGACGGGCAACAACCGGATGTACCCCAACAATCACTCTGGTAGTAACGTCTACCTTCATCTGATCAACACTCATAGTTTTCCAGAAAGGAACCATCTCTCATGACTCAGACCATCACCCGTACGAACACCTGGAATAGCGTCACCTTCACCGGTAACCTCGGCAAAGACCCCGATACCAAGTACACCACGAAAGGGACTGCTGTTTGCCGTTTTCCGCTTGCTGTCAGTCAAGGGAAAGACAAGCCTGCTATGTGGCTTAATGTCGTCACCTGGGGCGAGCTTGCAGAGCAATGCAATGAGAAGCTTGAAAAAGGATCACGTATCCAGATTGACGGCTTTCTCACACAAAACACGTGGGAAAAGGATGGACAAAAACGCTACGGCTATGAGGTCGTCGCGCAAACTGTCCGGCCTATCAAGTCCAATGGAGCCGGGAAGCCGTCAGGCGGTTTCATTGAAGAGGATGAAGAAGAAGATGGGTTAGGAGACCTGGACAGTCACCCCTTCTAGTTTTGTTTCCCAACATCGGTATCAACCAGTGCTTTATGGCCCTTGATAGATGCGTCTATCAAGGGCTGATTGATGGGAGGCTATTATGTCCGTCCTCATTGCGATGTGTTCGGCTATTGGTGTTGTCTTTCTCCCGGTACTCATGATTGGCGCACCAGCCACAACAAAACGCCATCTTGGACGCCTATGGGTGTTTTTGTTGATCGTATTGCTTGTGTCAATCTGGCTCGTCTTTGTGCAGTACCCCTGTCCAAAGTATTGTTAATCCCCTGTGTTTCTTCAGCCCTTGATAGGTCTATCAAGGGCTTTTCCTTTAAGAAAGGTAAGCACCATCATGTCACGTCAAGATATCCCTGAAGGGTACGCTGTGATTCAACTGGCTGACAACCAATGGTATCCGGTTCGTGTTGAGCGTTTTTATAGTGACGCGTATCCTGATGGGCTACTCAATCTCTACCCGATCAGGTTGGATGAACAAGAACAACATTTTTCGCGCCGGAAAGAAGCGGTGGCCTACTGTCAAAGCGATGCTGCCCTCTGGGAGGATTTAGAGAGGCGACGCTACGAACGAAAAACCGTTGAGAGCAACGTCTATCCTGAACGCTGTATCCACTATCAGGAGATTATTCAAGACATCACTGGCTACCCCCCGATGGTTGATCGTTTCTACGATGGAGTATCGGTGTATGTGCCCGGCTATCATTGCGCTTCCTGTGGCAGCTATCACCCGCATGTTGTGAAAGAAGCCCTCACCATTGAAGACGCCTTAGAAGCGTGTGCAGAGCAGGTATATGCTGTGAATGAGCAGTGCACCCTTACCGGTATGGTTCGTGATCTCACTCTTGTGACACCCCTCTAGCTTTGTCCCCCAACACGTTGTTTTCCCTTTCGCTTCCCTGTCTTTCGTGGTGACGGGTGGAAGCATCAGGCGCACAGGAGCCGGGAGCCGTCAAGCGCATTGAAGCGAAGCGTGCAACTTGGCTTGACGGCTCCCGGCTCCTGTGCAAGGCTGAGCGTCACCCGTCACCACGAAAGACAGGGAAGCATTTAGCATAGCACGCTCATTGCAACACTCAATGGGCGTTTTTTTTGTGAGAGAAAGCATGATCCAACTCCAGATAAAGAAAGGTGTCCCGCTAGAAGCGTTTTGTTATACCAGACCTGATGTCGAGACGGTGACCACTTTCCTGAAGGCTAGGGGCTTCTCACTGGTCTATCAGATGAAAGCATACCCTTCTCCTTACCATACTATTCCAGCGTTACCAGCCCAATATCACTACCAGGATAGTTGCGGCACAGAAGTACTGTACCTTGCCGGGAGAGACTTCTTCAATGAAGACGGGGTCAAGCTCCCTCCTCATTGCTCCCGGTGGTGGCTGTATCCCGGTCGAGACCCGGAAGAGGCGGCAAGCGTCACACAAGCCTTAACTGCTCAGTGGTTCATGATGTGGTTTGCCGTCAAAGGGCAGAAAGGAAAAGCAACCCCATGAAGCAATTGCTCAGAGTCGTACTGGTCTGCTCTTTTGCGTGCGCGTTTCTGGCTGGATACGAGGTGAATACTCTCATAGGCCATACCCGGATAGTCACCTGGATGGTAGCGATACTGGCGGCAGTGATGACCTTATTGGTAAGCGTGCTCATTGTACGCTTTCCTAAGAGACGCAAGAAACGATCTACCAACACGCGATCTTATCAAACACTGCCGCCAATGAGAAGAACCAGACGGCGTGCGACAACGAGAGGATAGCTTTTCCAGACTATTCGGTAAGTAGTGTGGATTTGAGGAAGAGTGCTTGTAACAAGAGATCCATTTTACGAATATACATTGTAAGGTATCCATATTCTAGAAATATGGGTGAAAGGAGCTATCACTCATGGATGATCTTTTTGTGGTGTATCGCTACTTAACCAACAGTCGTCACACCACCAACCATCAGAATCCGTACACTAGTGCTCACCGGACGCTCGATTCCTATCTGGAGATCGAACGCGAAATTGCTTCCTACGCCAACAAAATCCGCACAACAGGCGGTCTACAATGGAGTGAAGCTGAAAAGCTCACAGAACAGATTCTTACTGGCTTTGAAACTGGTCTCAACAGCCATTATGGTGATGTCCTCTCTACAGCGACGAACTTCATGCAGAAGTACCTCTCATTAGATGACATAGCAGACCTCATCGAAGCCTGTAAGCACGAGCAAGCACGTCTGCAACGCGAAGAGGATGAAGAGGACGAAGCTCGTGTTGAGGAAGAACGCCAGTTCCTTCTCGATTCTGGGAGGATGATTGAAGATCAATAAGGATAGCGGTTGTTACAGCGGCTATCTGGCATTTCCACGCAATATGCCGGATAGCCCTTTTCCATAGCTATCCTCTTTTGTTACCCAACAAAAGAGAAAGGAGTGAACCGGAGATGAAAAAGCCCTATCGCTATACACGTCTCTACCTGCAATACCTCTTAGGGTTTGTTAGTGCTGTATTGCTGACCCATTATCCCGTGACCTTACTCGGTGTCGGTTTCATTGGCTTGTGTGTGTTTGTGGTCTGTCTGGTTATGGGATGGTAAGCAAATGATGGGCGCGAACTAGTAACACGCGCCCTCACACCTACAAGAGTTCTGTTAAAAGGGATAGTTCATCATGGACTATCCCTTTTTTGTTTGGAGAGAAGATATGATTTCGTTCTATTGTGGTCTCAATGAACGACAATGGAACCATCATCCTGTTGCCCCTGGATCACTGGCATGTGTGGCCCCGGTCTATGGAAAAACCATTCAAGGGAAAACCTGCAATCGGGTGAAAGGTTCCCTTTGACACGCTCGTCCTTCAAGATAGTGGAGCATTCAGTGATAGTTTTGATCAGCGTCTCAGTATAGAAGCAGCATTAGAGCGACAAATACAGCATGCAGAAACCTATAGCTATGCTGATCAAGTTGTCTATCGTGCAAGTTATGACCTGTTGATTGATGAGAAATGGGAAGGTGGGAAGAGGTATAAAGCGCGATGGACGGAACGTGATGCAGAGGACGCGGTTTCAGAAACAGTTCGCGCAGCATCTTATCTTGCTCGTCATCGTACGGGGGTAAAGCTGGTGTTATCAGCTCAAGGCGTTTCTGCATCTCAGTACTTACGTTGTACACAACACATTGTCCCGCTCCTTTCCCCTGGTGATGTCTTTGGATTAGGCGGCTGGTGTATCACGGGAAAGCTTCCCGCGCAAATGTTGCCTGTCTTCCGTGAAACGATGCGCTTAGTTATTCCTTTTCTCGGACGTGAAGGAGTGAAGCAGGTGCACATTTGGGGGGTCTGCTACGCCAAAGCATTAGGGGAGTTACTCTGGTTGTGTGATGAATATGGCATTGCACTCTCAACAGATAGTGCTGGTCCCTCAATTCGCCCTGCTATGGGATCGTGGGGCTATGCGGAATGGCGCGATCCGACGTATCAGCGTCCACCGGTCGAAATACGAGGGTCAGAACGTGCTCGCCACGTGGCAGCAACACGGGAATGGTTAGAGGGGTTCCGGGCCACCCCTCATTATGTTCCCCTGCAACCACGACAAATGAAGATGTTTTAAAGGATAGTTCATCATGGGCTATCCTTTTTTGTTTCCTAACGAAAAAAACAAAAAAGGAGAAATCTATGCACTACGATGTTGTCCGTGAAATCGCTACGCGTTTAGCAGGTGGTTCTATTCTCAGTCAGCAGGGAGAGATAGAAAGCTTGCTGCTTGATGATATAGAGCGATCAGAGACGCCACTTGAAAATGGCATAGCGACACAAGAAGACATCCAGCAAGTGATGGAAGAGTACCGGGCTATGGGTATTCGTCTCACCTTACAAGCTGAGAAACTGCAAGCGATCCACACTAAGCAGGTAACAGGAATAGATGAACAGCACCACCTTTCAGAAGATGCCTACCAGACTTCTGTTCTGCGAACCTATGCCGGTACTGCGAAACCGCTCGATAAACTGACGCTTGCCGTATTTGGGCTTGCCGGGGAATCGGGTGAAGTCGTTGACCACATCAAAAAGGTGATTTATGCAAAGCATCCCATTGATTTTGTGCACCTTGCTGAAGAGTTGGGGGATATCCTCTGGTATCTCGTGCTGGCGTGTGACGCTATCGGCTATTCCTTACAAGATGTGATGCAGATGAATGTTGAAAAGCTACGCAAAGACGAATTGTTCTCGGCCTCCTATGATCTACCAGCTATCCAGCAGCGAGAGCTAGATCATGATTGCTACCTGCACAAATGGACAGATCAAGAGGTGACAGAGCGATACATCAAAGAAATGACCACATTGAAGCAAGGTAACGCTGCCATCAGGCGGGGAGAAAGGCCAAAGAAGTACGCTAATACACTAATGATGAACCGTTGCAGACGTGCGCTAGAGCTTCGAGGCTTGCTCATTCCATGTGTGGAATTATCGGAAAACGAGGGTGTGGAGTAAATATACCCGCACCCTTACAAATGCAAAGGGATAGTTCATTATGGGCTATCTCTTTTGTACCCCAACAATCAAAAAAGAAAGAGGTGTTGTATGGAGATGAAACTAGTAGCAAATGCACCTGAGAAACCAAGAGTACTGATAGCCGGTGTGGATACCCTTATTCTCAATGGCAAACAGACGAACAGCGATGATACCCCCCGCGCAGAACAGACTATCCCAAAACAAATAAAGGAGCTCCTGGAAGACTGGCAAGAGATCGCACAGAGCAATAACGCCCCCTGTCTCACTTCATGGGAGCATGAAGGGTTGCGCTTGCAGATGTGGCCTAAAGGGGCTGATGGATGGAAATGGTTGCTCAAAAATGGTCTGATCGATCTTATGATGGGCGCGCAGTTAAATAAGCATTCTCTAGTACGCGTGCGTTTCTCCAGCGAATATCTCTGGAGATGTGGCGTGCATGCCGCCGTCAAAAACACGCATACCTTTCTGACTCATCTGTTTGATGAAGTGCTGTTTCTGCAACCGGGAGAAATCCACTTGTGCGCCGATGTCGTTGGGCTCACCATTCCCAACGACTACCAGCGTGTTTTCGTGTCGCGTGCAAAAGTACAGCGTCCCATCTCTGAATCGTACCTGGATCGACCCATCTATCGCCATAACAAGCTGGAAACGTTGCAATTTAGCGGTCACGCTAGCCCGATGAGCGCCACCATTTACAACAAGCCCAAAGAAATCCAGGTGAAATCCCCGCAAAAGATATGGCTCTATGACCTCTGGAAGCCGAAAGGATGGAAAGAGGGTCAACCCGTATGGCGGGTAGAGTGTCGGGCAAAACGAAAATGTTTAGGGGAAATGGACATAGAGGAAATCTATGATGCTCTCCAGAAAATCCCGGCATTGTGGGCGTACTGCGTGGGACATGTTGGGAAGCTCGATGGGTGGTTGCGCATGGTGACTCCCAACGAGCACGATAGCAATAGATGGCGATGGGTTACCTCTGATGCATGGCAAGTCGTACAGCAAGCTTTTGCTACAGGATGGGACGGTTATGACGACATGAGCGATGTACAGCGAGAACGCAAACGAACAATCAACCTGGAACAAGCAGAAGCCGCTATAGCTGGCTATACCGCCACCTATGCCGCATGGCTCAAGGACGAGGTGCGCCCGGACGATGATGTTTCAGTCGTCTTCAAGCGGCTTTATGATCAAATCACCGACCGATGGAACCGCAATGGGACCGATTTTCACTACCTGCGCCGTCGTAAACAATTCGACTATCACATTTCCTAGTTGTGTACCCCAACAGGAGGCAAGGGACATGCCAAAAAAGGCCGAATATGCAATCCGCTATTCTCACGCAATCAAGGGCTATGAACTGTTTCATGGCCCTTCTTGTTACCCAATAACCGATTCAGGAACGTTGCAGGTGTGGCTCAGTCTGGTGAGCACCCTTTCCTTTTGTTCACCAACAGGGGAAACATTCACGCTGAGAAAGGAGACAAAACAGCGTGGTGGCGGCTACTGGTACGCTTATAAACGGGTCAATGGACGAATCGAGAAAAAGTACATCGGAGAACAAAGCAAAGTGACCTTAGAGGCCCTGGAAGCGCTAGCTAGGTACTTTACTGATCTTGCGTCACCGGCTCCGAAACCGCCTCCCGTTTCACCTCCCCCTCCCCCGCCTCCACAACCACCACCCACACCAAAGTCACCACCACGAAAGCCGGTGCTTCCTAAGTTTGAGCAATCACTTTCAAGTGCGCTCAGGATTTACAACTTCTCGAAGACACCGACAAGAAAAGAACTGGTGTGCCGGTACCGTGAACTATCGAAGCAATACCACCCTGATACGGGCGGTTTGCACGAAGATATGGTCACGGTCAATCTGGCATACGACTACTTAAAGAACTTTGTATAACCCAACACTTTGTATGGAGGAAAAGTTATGCAATATGTGGAACATGCTCCAACACAGCCAAAGCTGATGAGTGTAGCACAAGTGGCTGACTTTTTACATTTGAGTAGATCGAAAGTGTATCAACTCATCAGGCAAGAAGGTTTGCCAGTCATTTCTTTCGGGCGTGCATTTCGGGTGTCGTTTGTATCGTTGCAGCGATGGTTAAGCGAACGTGAAAAGCAAGCTCATTAATTAGGTACAGATATGGTGTGATTGCGCTCCCTGGTAGGCATGAGGGAGCGCTTTTTTATAAGGAGGGAACACAATGACAAAGCGGAGAGGACATGGTGAAGGGTCCATTTATAAACGCAAAGATGGAAGATGGACAGCAAGTATCTCACTTGGAAGCGGGCAACGGAAGTACTTTTATGGCGAGAAAAGGAAGGACGTAAAAGAAAAGTTAGACGCATTCTTGCTTGAACAAAAGAAAGCAACGAATCCAGGTTCAGAGCAATTAGTAGGTGACTACTTAGTGTACTGGCTTGAGAATGTACATAAACATGTGATAGGAATAGCGACCTATGTTGATTATGAAATTGCTATCCGTGTACATTTAACTCCCGGTTTAGGGAAACTGCGGTTAAGTGAGTTGACAACTCAGCATGTGCAGATGTTTTTAAACGATCGTCTGGAGAAAAAGCTTTCAACAGCCAGGGTAAATCATATCAAGACCGTATTGAGTCGGGCACTTGAAGACGCAATGGTTGCCGGTATATTGACATTTAATGTGTGTAGAGGTGTAAAGTTGCCTCCTGTGGAGCATGAGGAAAAAGCCTCTTTGACGACAGAGCAAGCGAAAATTTTTTTAGAAACAGTTCGTCAGCATAGATTATTCGCATTGTTTACGATTGCGGTAGTGCTTGGATTGAGGCGCGGGGAAACAGTTGCATTAAAATGGAGTGATATTAACTTAGAGCAAGGAATCTTGCATGTGCAGCAGACGGCAAGCCGTTTACCGAAAAGAGGTATTGTCGTACGAAAGCCGAAAACGAAGAAAAGTAACCGATTGATCAAGATGCCGTCATTTATTATGAACATTCTAAGAGAACACAAGGTACAACAGGAACAAGAAAGGATACAGTTAGGTGATGTGTGGCTTGATCAGAATTTAGTGTTCCCTAACACATTTGGCGGCTATATTGAGCCTGATTATCTTCTACGGATATTGCGCAAAATATTGTTAAAAGCACAGCTTCCAGATATCACATTTCATGAGTTGCGTCATAGTGCAAGAAGTATTATGAAGGCATTAGGAGTCAATGATAAAGTTGCTCAAGAAATCTTGGGGCACGTTTCATACGAATCAGATCAGGATTATATTCATTTGCTTAAAGAGATGGTAGACGAAGCAACGAAAAAACTTGAGGATACATTTGGAGATGGTTAGGGTGGTTGCTGTCAAATTGCTGTCAAGCGTGGTTGTGCTTGTTGTGACTGCGCTTGACGGGCGGATTTATGGGGCTATTATTGTAGTACTCCTGTTTTTGAAGTATGACTGTGAGAAAAGTCATAAGCGTATGATCTTACTCTAGTATCACAACATATCCTCTTCCATATCTTATCTCAGCTATATGCATTTCTGATGTACATTTTTCTTACAGGAAATGACATTCGTTGATAGGACAGCTTGTCGTTCAGAGAGTAGCTGAGGCCAAAAATATTTGGTAAACATTCCTCTTGACAAAGGGCCATTTATTCATTAAAATAACGGCGTTATCTAAAATAACAAAGATAATTTAAAGGATTGGAGGTTATGAAAAGAGAGGTGGTCGTCATCTAGCGAGCGATGGTGCGATCGAACAGGTGAGATGGATAAGTTTGTGGTAAGGATGGCGCTCTTTTTTGACCATAACTTAACGATGTTT
>Ga0070739_10003614_pt1 | contig 19048 bp, 22 predicted proteins | sample Coa_R1_7_FD_66445 | JGI IMG/M metagenome (GOLD analysis project Ga0070739, IMG submission 66445) | Surface soil microbial communities from Centralia Pennsylvania, which are recovering from an underground coalmine fire - Coalmine... | ecosystem: Environmental > Terrestrial > Soil > Unclassified ... | reverse complement strand
GACGAGGGGCGTGTGCACGTCGCGCGCGAGCTGCACGTCCTCTACGAGAGCGAAGGCCTGCCGGACGAGCGGTTCGTCGGCGGCGCGCGCGTCGCGGCCCGCTACGGGCGGGCGGGGATCATGGAGGAGCGCATCGTCGAGGAGACCACCGGCCGTCCGCTCGCGCGTGCGTGGCTCGTCCAGCTCCTCGTGCAGGACGGTCGCGTCGTGGACTACCCGGACTGGTACTGGAGCCTCGTGGCACGCGCCGAGGGCGGTCGGCTGCGGGTGGGCGACGCGTCCGCGCGACCGCCGTGGGGACCGCCCGCGTGAACGTGGACGACGCCCGCCGGAAGGTCGCCGACGAGTGCCGGCTGCAGGCCGCCGGGTGCGGGTACGTCGGCGCGCCGTTCTACGAGCACCTCCTGCTCGCGATGGCCGACGACGCGCTCGCCGGCGGCCCGACGTGGGATTTGCTCGGTCCCTACGCCGAGCGTCCGTTCGACGACGCGTACCGGCTGCGCGTGCTCGGTGGGGTCCACCGGATGGTCCTCGACGGCGACGCGCCCGCGCTCGCCGCGCACTTCCCGTCGACCGGTGGTGACGGCGACGCGGCCGCGGCCTGGCCTCTCGTACGCCACGTCTTCCGCGACCCGCCGCCGGTGCTGCTCGACGCGATGACCCGCCCGCCCCAGACCAACGAGGTCGGGCGGTCGGTCTCGCTCGTCCCCGGGTTCCTCACGGTCGCGCGCGAGTTCGGGCTGCCGTTGCGGCTCCTCGAGCTCGGCTCGAGCGCCGGCCTCAACCTGCGCGTCGACGCATACCGGTACGAGAACGACGGCGCGGCGTGGGGCGACCCGTCGTCACCCGTCCGCTTCGCCGACCTGTGGACCGACGGCCGGCCACCGCTCGACACTCCCGCGCGCATCGCCGAGCGTCGCGGCTGCGACCGCGACCCGATCGACGCGACGAGCGACGACGCGCGCCTGAGGTTGCTGTCATACGTGTGGCCCGGCCAGCGCGACCGCTTCGAGCTGCTGCGCCACGCGCTCGACGTCGCCGCGCGCTTCCCGGTCGAGATCGACCGCGCCGACGCCGACGAGTGGGTCGAGCGACAGCTCGAGCGGCGCGCCGACGGCATCGCAACCGTCGTGTTCCACTCCATCGCATGGCAGTACTTCGGCGACGCCGCGCAGGCGCGAGTCCGTGCCGCGCTGGCACGAGCGGGCGAGCGCGCGACGGTCGACGCTCCTGTCGCGTGGCTGCGGCTCGAACCGGCGGCCGCGGGCGTCCCGACCGAGCTGCGCCTCACGACCTGGCCGGACACCGGGGCCGGCGCCGACCGCCTGCTCGCGACGGCCGGGTTCCACTTTGGCCGGGTTCGTTGGCTTTCGTGACCTCCTTCCCCGTCAAGTCACGCGTCCCCCTGCCGATCGAGTGACAGCGGCGCAGATCGATCGCGCCCGGGGATCGGAGTGACGGACATGCGGTGGACGGTGGGTCGGAAGCTCGCGGGGTTGAGCGCGGTCGCGCTCGCCCTCGCGCTCGTCGTGGGCATCGTGGGCTGGAACGGGACCGGCCGTGTGCACGGGGATCTGCAGCGCGTGGTCGCGGCCAACGCCGCGCAACGCGAGCAGGCCGAGGTCGACGCCTCGCACGACAACGTGATGTCCGACGTCCTCATGGTGCTGCGCGCCGCCGACGACGGCGAGCTGAGCGACGCGCGTGCCGCGCTGGGCGACGACGCGAAGACGCTCGTGGAGAAGGTCCAGGGCGTCCGCCGGGCGAACCTGAGCCCGTCGATCAACGCGGCGGCCGACGCGCTCCTGCCCGAGGCCCGTGACTTCGTCGCGTCGACGCAGAAGCTCGCGGCGATGCGCGGTCAGTCGCCCGAGGCGATCGACGCGGCGTTCCGTCCGTACAACGACGCGTTCGGCACCTTCACGGACCACATCGACGCGCTGACAGCCCGCGTGCAGAAGGCGGCCGTGACCGACGCGTCGTCGGCCGGCTCGGCCACGAGCTCCGCTCGCATGCTGATCGTGCTCGTCCTCGCGATCGGCATGGTGATCGTCATCGCGATCGCGGCCCGCCTCGCCCTGGGCATCACACGGCCGCTGCGCCGCAGCGTCGAGAGTCTCGAGGCCCTCGCGCAGCGGGATCTCACGCGCAGGCTGGAGGTCACGACGACCGACGAGACCGCGCAGATGGCGACCGCGCTGAACGCGGCGATCGACGGCCTGCGCGACGCGCTCGGGTCCATCTCACAGGGTTCGGAGCAGCTCGCCACGGCCTCGAACGGGTTGCTCTCGACGAGCTCGCGGGTCAGCGAGGGTGCCGACGTCGCCGCGTCCCAGACGGGTGTCGTCGCCGCCGCCGGCGAGCAGGTGAGCGCGAACAGCCAGAGCGTCGCGAGTGCCGTCGAGGAGATGAACGCCAGCATCCACGAGATCGCGCGTCACGCGTCCGAGGCGTCGGGCGTCGCCGCGGAGGCCGTCACGATCGCGGCGAGCGCCGACGAGCGCGTCAACCGGCTCGGCGTGAGCAGCGCCGAGATCGGTGAGGTGCTCGACCTCATCTCGTCCATCGCCGACCAGACGAACCTGCTCGCGCTCAACGCGACCATCGAGGCCGCGCGCGCCGGCGAGGCGGGGAAGGGCTTCGCGGTCGTGGCGAACGAGGTGAAGGAGCTCGCGAGCGAGACGGGTCGCGCGACCGCGGACATCGCGGCGAAGGTCGCGGCCATCCGCGAGGACACCTCGGGCGCGGTCGAGGCGATCAGCCAGATCGGCGAGATCATCGGTCGCATCAACGACATCCAGACGACCATCGCATCGGCGGTCGAGGAGCAGGCCGCCACGACGAGCGAGATCGGTCGCAGCGTCGACGAGGCCGCGCGCGGCGCGAGCGACATCGCCAAGAGCATCGAGGACGTGAACGGCGCGGTCCAGGTCGCGGCGCAGGGCGCGAACGAGACGCAGGCAGCCGCCGGTGAGGTCAGCCGGACGGCCGACGAGCTGCGCGCCCTCGTCGCCGGCTTCCGCTACTGATCGCGTCGCCGGTCTCGGCCCTCATGCGCCCAGCCGCGTGAGCGCATCACCCAGCCAGTCGACGCTGCGGCGAATCGCCGCGCCGTAGCCCTCCTCCTCGATGCGCGGGCCGATGAGCTCCAGGTCGAACGGGCCGGCGTACCCGGCGTCGAGGACCTGGCCGAGGATGCGCTCGATCGGCACGTCGCCGTCACCGGGGACGAGACGCGCCGGCGTCGACAGCGTCCCGACCGCGTAGTCGCTCACCTGCACGAGCCGGAACGTGTCCACGCCGCGCGCGATCGTCTCGGCGAGGCCGCGCTCGGCCCAGCACGCGTTGATCTCCATGCAGACGCCGGTCCCCATCCGGCGCGCCAGGTCGACGACGTCGGCGAGCGTGTGCACGAACCCGACGTCCGCGCGCAGCGAGTTCGTGTGCTCGACCGCGAGCGCGACGCCCCGCTCGCGCGCGAGCGTGACGACGGGCGCGATCGCCTCCTCGAGCGCGTCCGCGGCCTCCTCCCACGTGAGACGCCCCGCCGGGCCGGTCGTCACCACGAGGCACGGTGCGCCGAGCGCGTGCGCGCCGTCGAGCGCGCGCACCAACCGCGCGCGCTGCCCGTCCCACTGCGCGGGCCGGTCGAGGTGGAACGGTCCGATGCCGATCACGTTCGCCACGCGGATCCCCGCATCGCGTACGCGAGCGATGCCCTCGTCCCACCCGAACCGGTCGAGCTTCGCCATCGACACGCCGACGTTCGTGATGCCCGCCTCGGCGTAGAACTCGAGGTCCTCCGCGAGCGACCAGTCGTAGCTGGAGATCGCGCTGACGGAGACACGCGGGTGCATCGGCGCTCAGCCCAGGACGAGACCGCGGGCGATGCTGCTCCCGCCGTCGAGCTGCAGGTTGATGCCGGTCAGGAACTCCGACTCCCGGCTCGCGAGGTACACGACCGCGTACGCGACGTCGCGCGCGACGCCGAGTCGCGTGAGGTGCATGCCCTCCATGCGCGCGCGGCGCTCGTCCGTCATGTCGGCGTCGCGACGGTCGTTCAGCACGTACCCGGGGCTGACGGTGTTGCACCGGATCCCGTCCCGGGCGTAGTCGACCGCGATCGAGCGCGTCAGCGCGTTGAGCCCGCCCTTGCTCGCGACGTACGCGGCGAAGCCCGGGCTCGCTCGCTCGGCCTGCCGGCTCGACACGTTGACGATCGCGCCGTGACCGGCCCGTCGCATGTGGGGGATCGCGGCACGACACAGGCGCATCGGCGCGGTGAGATTGACCCGCAACGCCTGCTCCCACGCCGCGTCGCCGATCTCGCCGACGGGACCGTCGCGCTCGACCGTCGACGAGACCGCGTTGTTGACCAGCACCGTGAGCCCGCCGAAGTGCGTAGCCGCCGCGTCGACGAGCGTGTCGCACGCCGCGGGGTCGTCGAGGTCGGCGGCGACGAACGTCGCGTCGCCACCGCCGCGCACGATCTCGTCGACGACGGCGTCGCCACGGGTCTTGTCGCGGCCGGTCACCGTGACCCGCGCGCCCTCGCGCGCGAGCTCGATCGCGACGGCCCGTCCGATGCCCGCGGTCGAGCCGGTCACGAGCGCGACCTCCCCGGCGAGACGCACGTTCCCCTCCACGCTCGACCTGACGCCGGCGTCAGGCTACCAGGCGACCTCCGCGCAGCCTTCGTGGCTGTCCGGCTCGACCTGCAGCGTCGCGTGCTCGATCGAGAAGCGGTCGCGCAGCACGACGCGGGCTTGGTCGAGCACGGCGTGGCTGTCGACGTCCTCGCCGACCATGAGGTGCGCGGACGCGACGTCCATCTCGGATGTGAGCGTCCAGACGTGGACGTCGTGCACGTCGACGACACCGGGCAGCGTCGCGAGCTGGGCGCGCAACGCGTCGACGTCGATGTCCTTCGGCGCGACCTGCAGCAGGATGCGCAGGGCCTGCCCGCCGATGCGCGCGGTGCGCGGGAGGATGAACAGCCCGATCGCGGCACCGATGATCGGGTCGATGAGCCGCCACCCCGTCGTGACGAGCACGATCGCGGCGACGATCGTCCCGACGGATCCGAGCGTGTCCGCGACGACCTCGAGGAACGCGCCCTCGACGTTGAGGCTCTCACCCGCGCCGCGGCGCAGGAGCAGCAGCGCGGTCACGTTGGCGACGAGTCCGATCGTCGCGACGACGAGCACCGGCGCGCCGACGACGTGGGGCGGGTCGCCGAAGCGCAACGCCGCCTCGACGAGCACGAACATCGCGACCGCGAACAACAGCACGGCGTTCACGAGCGCGGCGAGGATCTCGAGGCGGTAGAGCCCGTAGGTCCGCCCGGGATCGCGCACCGGGCGCTGCGCGACCTGGATGGCCGCGAGCGCGAGCCCGAGCCCGGCGACGTCCGTCAGCACGTGGCCCGCGTCGGACAGCAGCGCGAGCGAGTTCGTCAGGAGCGCGGTGACCACCTCGACGACGAACACGACGACGCCGAGCAGGAGCGCGACGACGAGCGGGCGACGGTGACGGGCCCCCGCGCTGGTGTACGCGTGGCCCGCAGGGCCGCTCACGGAACCCGTTGCGGACCGGTCACCTGGTCGACTGTACCGGCGGGGCGACGGGCCGCCGTCGTGTCACCGTGTCGCGCCGTGCGCACCGGTCGCGGCCGTCGCAGCCGGAGCGCGGCCGCCACGACCGTTCCCACACCGAGCCCGAGCGCGTTGGTCACGACGCCGCGCGCGAGCACGTCCGGGAGCGTGGACGGCACCTGCGACCGCGTGATCGACGTGATGTCCGCGAACCCGCCCGCGACGAGCAGGAAGACCGCGGCGATGAGGATCATCGGCGTCGCGTCGTACGGATCGCGACCGCGCCGCAACAGCATCGCGAGCGCGCCGATCCCGACGACGCAGCCCGCGATCGAGTAGATGCTCGAACCGACGTCGGACAGCGTCGACGCGGTGCTCGCACCCCAGTACCCGGCGACGTGCATCGCCTCGCCCGCGACGAGCAGCGCGATCGCGACGCCGAGCACGGCGGGCCAGATGCGCGTGCGCGACGCGAGCACGACGAGCGCGGCGAGCCCGACGGCGATCCCGATCCAGGGCAGGACCGACGGGCCGGGCACCCAGGTGACGTCGCCCACCGCGTGCAACCGGCGCGTGCCGTAGTCGATCGGGACCTGCCAGCCCCCGATGACGACATGGCTGTGACCGGGGTCGCGCGTCACCTGTGGCGGGGCGGCACCGCCCATCCAGTGCGCGCGATGGTCGTGCCAGCGTGCAGTCCGGGACGACGAGATCTTCCGCCATCGCGGCGCGGCGTTCGCGTCGTAGCTCGGCGGCGCCGACGCGGTCGGGATCGTCGACCGGTTGAGGAACACCGCCGGCGACTTCGTGTTCTCGTAGACGCCGCGCGGCCCGACGCGCAGGTACGGCTCGCCCTGGTACCCGAGCACGACCGCATCCGTTCCCGTCGTGTTCGTCAGCTCGAGCTTCCCGCCGAGGTCGACCGACCGCACCGTGAGACCGGGCACCGCGGGCTCGACGCCCCGCACGGTGGTCCGGTAGTTCGTAGGTTGCACGCCGCCGACGCCGTGGGCCCAGGCCGGCAGCGCGTCGACGACGACCACCGCGGCCGCCCCGACGAGCACGGCGAGAACGACCGCCGTACGGGTGACGACGGCGCCCAGCAGCTCGACGGCGCGCGCGGGACGGGCCACGACACGGATCATCGCGCCCGAACAGGCAAGATGACGTGCCGTGGCAGCGAAGGACAGCACCGTTCGTGCCCGCCGGCAGACGCGTGCCGCGGTGCGCGTGCTCGTCGTCGCGGCGCTCGCCGTGATCCCGCTCGTCGTGTCGTGGCCGCGCGCGTCTGCCGCGGTCGCACCCGAGCCGGCCGCCGTCGCGCCCGGCAACGTCGTGACGATCGGGTTCCAGGTCGTGAACGACCGGGCGCCGCACGCGACGACGCGCGTCGAGATCGACTTCCCCATCCACCCCGCGATCGTCAACGCGGACGCGGTGCCGGTCCCGGGGTGGACCGTGCGCATGGATCGGCGCCCGCTCGCGCACCCGGTGCCGACCCCCGACGGCCCCGCGGGCGACGCCGTTCGCCGGCTCGTCTGGACCGGCGGACCGCTGACGGGCGCGAACCTCGTGCGGTTCACGATCGACGCCGGACCGATTCCGTCGTCGGTGGGGACGATCGGTTTCACCGCGGTGCAGACGTACGACGACGGCGTGGTGGTGCGCTGGCACGACGATCCGTCGAAGCAGAGCGCGTCGCACCCCGCCCCGTACCTCGACGTGAGCCGGTTCGCGGCGACGCGGCCGGCAGCCGCGGCCGCGCCGCTCGACGCGGCGTTCAACCTCGACGAGAAGCGCGCGATCGACCGTCGGGTCCGGCTGCTCGTCCGCAACGGCGAGGTCGCGACACCCGACGATCTCGAGTCCGCGCGGTGGCTCTCGCTGCTCGCGGTGGTCGTCGGGCTCGCCGGGCTCGCGCTCGGCGGCGCTGCGTTCCTGGCGGTCAGGCGCGCACGCCGCGATGGCGCGCTGGGCCCGCGCGACCCGCATGACGCGCCGGGCGCGGACCACGGCGCGACCGCGAGCGCCGCGCCCGAGCCGTAGCCGGCGCGAGCATTCGCGCGTGAGCGACGACCCGGTCCGGCGCTTCGCGCGCCTCGTCGAGGTGCCGGAGGAGGAGATCCGCCTCGACGAGGCCGCGCTCGTCCTGCCGACGTGCGTACGGCCGGTCGACGTCGCCGACGGGCTCGCGCGCCTCGACGACCTCGCGGACGGCTGCTCCGCGCGCGACGCCGACGGCCTGAGCCGGTACCTCTTCGTCGAGAACGCCTTCCGTGGCGACACCGACGACTACGAGGACCCGCGGAACTCGTTCCTCGACGACGTGCTGACGCGGCGCAAGGGCATCCCGATCACGTTGAGCGTGCTGATGCTCGAGGTCGGCCGGCGCCTCGACGTGCCGCTCGCCGGCGTGGGGATGCCCGGTCACTTCCTCGTGCGCGACGCGCGGGACGCAGACGCGTTCTTCGACCCGTTCCACGGCGGTGCTCGCATCGATGCGGCGGGCGCGCGGTCGCTCCACGCCGCGCTGCGCGGGGACGAGTCGTTCGGGCCGGAGCTCCTCGACCCGGTCGGGCCGCGGGCGATCCTGTCGCGGATGCTCGCGAACCTGCAGCACTCGTTCATGTCGCGCCGTCCCGCGGCCGTCGTCCCCGTCGTCCGCATGCGATGCGCGATCCCCGGGCTGTCGCGCGCCGAACGGCACCACCTCGCGACGCTGCTCGGCTCGCTCGGCGACTTCGAGGAGGCGGGCGTCATGCTCGAGCAGCTCGCGACGGAGCTGACCGGTACCGACGCCGACCGTGTTCGCCGGCAGGCCGTCGCGCTGCGCGCTCGTGGGAACTGACGAGCGATGGACGAGCGTGAGCTGCCGATGTTCCCGCTCGGCACGGTGCTCTTCCCGTTCGCACCGCTGCCGCTGCACGTGTTCGAGCCGCGCTACCGCGCCCTGGTCCGGCACTGCCTCGACACCGAACCCGAGTTCGGCGTCGTGCTCATCGAGCGCGGCTCGGAAGTCGGCGGCGGCGACACGCGCTTCGGCATCGGGACGGTCGCGCGCATCGTGCAGCTCGCCGAGCTCCCGGACGGCCGGTCGCTCCTCGTCGCGGTCGGCACACGACGCATCCGTGTCGAGGACTGGCTGCCCGACGACCCCTATCCGCGCGCGCTCGTCGCGCCGTTCGAGGACGACGAGCGCACCGGCGACGTACCCGGCACGCTCGTCGACGACGTGCGGCGCGTGTTGTTGCGTGTCACGTCGTTGCGCAGCGAGCTCGGCGTTCCGTCGCCGTCGGCCGACCCGCCCGTCCCAGATCACCACGACGACGTGGCGCGCGCGTCGTTCGAGCTCGCGGCGCGCGCGCACGTGAACCCGCTCGACGCGCAGCGCGTGCTCGAGCAGACGAACGCCCACGCGCGGCTCGCGATGCTGCACGAGCTGTTGACCGACGAAGCCACCGTCCTCGAGCACCAGCTCGGAGCGGGGTGACGCGAGGCGGCCCGGTTTTCGGCCCCGCGACAAGCGGTAGGGTCCGGTCGTGGAACCCGACGAGGCACGTCAGCGGTTGGAGGCCGAGAAGTCGCGCGTGGAAGGGCTGATCCGCGACCTGCGCGGCGAGCTCGGTCCCGGATCAGAGAGCGACGAGGTGTCGGAGCTGGCCGACTACGACCAGCACCCCGCGGACTTGGGCAGCGAGACCTTCGAGCGCGAGAAGGATCTCTCGATCCTGGAGTCGCTCGAGTCCGAGCTCGCGGAGCTCGAGGCCGCGCTCCAGCGCGTCGACGACGGCACCTACGGGATCGACGAGGTGACCGGCGAGCCGATCCCGACCGAACGGCTCGAGGCGTACCCGACCGCGCGCACCAACGTCGGGACCGAGCGGCGCGAACAACAGTGACAGAGTGCGGACGAACGCCGGCCGTGGGCGGATGCCCGGGACGGCCGGCGCCGAGGGAGCCGTAGGCATGTGCGGACGAACGCCGGCCGTGGGCGGATGCCCGGGACGGCCGGCGCCGAGGGAGCCATAGACATGGCTTTCGCGCTCGACGAGATCGGCCGGTGGTCGGACGAGCACGAGTTGACGGTCGATGCCGAGCGTGCGCGCGCGTACGCGGCCGCGACGAACGACCCGATCCCCGCGCACCGCGACGGGGCGCTCGCCCCGCCGGTGTTCGCGGTCGTCCCGATCTGGGACACGCTCCTCGCGACCGTCACGCGTGTCTGCAGCCCGCAGGCCGCGATGCTCGCCGTGCACGGGGAGCAGGACATGCGGTTCCACCGCCCGATCGTCCCGGGCATGACGTTGCGTTCACGCGGTGCACCCGTCGGCCTGCACGTCAAGCCGTCGGGCACGACGCTCGTCAGCCGCTACGAGACGCGCGACGCCTCCGACGGTGAGCTCGTGAACGAGCAGTACTGCGTCACGTTCTTCCGTGGTGTGCAGGCCGACGGCGAGCGCGGCGACGACGCGCCCGGGCACGAGTTCCCCGGCGCGCTCCCCGGTCAGCCTCCGGCGGGCGAGGTCGTCCAGCACGTCGACGACGACCAGACCTTCCGGTACTCGAAGGCGTCCGGCGACCTGATGCCGATTCACCTCGACGACGAGGTCGCGCGGTCGGTCGGCCTCCCCGGCATCATCGTCCACGGACTGTGCACGATGGCCTTCGTGAGCTGGGGTGCGATCCAGTCGGTCGCCGACGGCGATCCCACGCGGCTGCAGCGGCTCGCGGTCCGCTTCTCGCGTCCGGTCATGCCCGGCGAGGACATCACGTCGCGGTTCTTCGCGACGAACGAGGGCGAGTCCGGCACGACGAGCTACGGGTTCGAGACGTGCAACCCCGCGGGGGAGGCGGTGCTGCGCGACGGGCTCGTCGAGGTCGCGCGCTGACCGTCCGGCTCCGGCTCTTCGCCCGGGCCCGCGAGGCCGCGGGCACCGCCGAGGACCGCTACGAGGCCGGCACGGTCGGCGAGCTGCTGAGCGAGGCGGTTGCCCGCTACGGCGACGGGTTCGCGGAGGTGCTCGGTGTGTCCCGGGTGTGGGTCAACGGCGACGAGCCGCTCGCCGGCGACGCGACCACCCTTTCGGACGGCGACGAGGTCGCGGTGCTGCCGCCCGTCAGCGGGGGCTGCCGGGGGCCGGGGCCGGACGGGGGCCCCGTACGGCCGGGCTAGCCTGAGACCGCCGTGGACCAGCAGCGACGCCGCATCGACCGCATCCTCGACCCCGCCTACGTCGCCGACCTCGGCGCGCGCTCCGTCGACGACCTGCGGACGATGCGCGACGAGTGCGTGAACGTCGAGACGGAGGTCTCGTACGTGCGCCGGCTCGCGCAGGCCCGGCTCGACATCATCGCCGCGGAGATGGAGCGCCGGTCCTCGGGCGGCTCGCTGGGCTCGCTCATCGACGCGCTCCCACGGATCCTGGCCGACGGCGGCCAGCGCGGTCAGCGTGGTGCACCGGCCAACAGCCACATGCCGCAGCAGCTCGCGCCCGCGATGGACATCGAGTGGACACGCGGGCTCGAGCCGCTCGTCACCGACGCGACGCTGGCGAACCTCCCCGCCCTGTCCGACGACGAGCTGCGCGAGACGACCGAACGGCTGCGCACGCTCGAGTCCGACGTCTCCGCGACGCGCCGATCGCTGCACCGCGTGATGGACGCGATCGAGCACGAGCTCGCGACGCGTCTGCGCGTCGGCCCGTCGTAGGCGTCGGCGTGGCCGCACCCGAGGCCCTCGAGGCGCGCCTGCGCGAGCTCGGCGCGTTCATCCGTGACCAACGCCGTCGCGACCGGCTGTCGTTGCGGAAGCTGAGCGAGCTCGCGGGGATCTCGAACCCGTACCTGAGCCAGATCGAGCGGGGTCTGCGCAAGCCGAGCGCGGAGATCCTGCAGGCGATCGCGCGCGGTCTGCAGATCTCGGCCGAGACGCTGTACGTCCAGGCCGGGATCCTCGACGAGCGCGACGACACGCCCGACCTCGTCGCCGCGATCCGCGGTGACCCGACCATCACCGACGGGCAGAAGCAGGCGCTCGTCGAGATCTACCGGTCGTTCCAGCGCGAGGCCGGGCTCCACGGCGAGCGGGCCGCCGGCGACGTACGGGACGGTTGAGCCGGGGGTACCCTGGCTACGATCCCCGGCGGCATGGTCCGGCGTCTCGGGATCCTCAGCGTGCACACGTCGCCGCTCGCGCAGCCGGGCACGGGCGACGGCGGGGGGCTCAACGTGTACGTGCACGCGCTCGCGTCGTCGCTCGCGCGCGCGGGCGTCGAGTGCGACGTGCTGACGCGCGCCGACCGTCCCGGTCTGCGGCCCGTCGTCGACGTCGAGCCCGGCTTCCGTGTGGTCCATCTGGCGGCCGGGCCGCGCGCGCCCGTCCCGAAGCATGCGCTCGACGAGCTCGTCGACGAGCTCGTCGACGCGACGCTCGCACACCAGCGGGACGCGCACGTCGAGTACGACGTCCTGCACGGGAACTACTGGATCTCGGGCGCGGTCGGCCACCGTCTCAAGCACCAGCTCGACGTCCCGCTCGCGTCGACGTTCCACACGCTCGCGCGGGTCAAGGCGTCCGCCGGCGTCGACGGCTCGGACGACGCGCGCGACCGTGCGCGTGTCGAGCAGGAGGTGATCGGCTGCAGCGACCTGCTGTGCGCGTCGACTGTCGAGGAGCGCGACCAGCTCGTCGACCTCTACGCCGCGGACCCCGAGCGCGTGGAGATCGTCCCGCCCGGCGTCGACCACGAGCTGTTCTCGCCGGGCGACGACACCGACCGCGCGCGTGCGCGCGACGCGCTCGGCGTCGGTGACCGGCGGGTGCTCTTGTTCGTCGGGCGCATCCAGCCGTTGAAGGGTGCGGACCTCGCGATCGAGACGCTCGCCGCGCTCGACGACCCACGCTCGCTGCTCCTCGTCGTGGGCGGTCCGAGCGGCGCGGACGGCGACCGCGAGCTCGCGCATCTCCGCGACGTCGCCCGCGCGCTGGGCGTCGACCACCAGGTTCGCTTCGTGCCGCCGCAGCGCCATGGCAGGTTGCGCGCGTTCTATCGCGCGGCAGACGTCTGCCTCGTGCCGTCACGCAGCGAGTCGTTCGGCCTCGTCGCGCTCGAAGCGGCCGCGTGCGGGACACCCGTCGTCGCCACGGCCGTCGGCGGTCTGCGCTCGCTGGTCGACGACGGCCAGACGGGGTTCCTCGTCACCGAGCGCGATCCCGTCGCGTTCGCGACGCCGGTCGCGGTGCTCCTCGACGCCCCCGACGTCGCCCGAGAGCTCGGCGTCGCCGCGCACGCGCGCTCGCGCCGCTACTCGTGGAGCATCACCGCGGGCCGGCTCCGGCGGCTGTACGCCGATCTCGCCGCCCGCGAGCCCGTCCAGTGCGCGTGACGTGGTTGCCTCGGCGATGACGGGCGACGATCTGCTCGACCTCGACGCCGCGCACGCACTCGTCGACGCGCAGCTGTTCGGGCCCGTGCGCGACGAGCCGGCCGTCCAGCACGTCGAGTACGACCCCGAGATCCGGCGCTGGTACGTCCGCTTCGGCTGCGAGGGTCGCGACGCGGCGACGATCTACTTCGACCTCCACCAGCGCACGCTGCGCTACGAGCTCTACTTCATGCCCGACCCGCCCCGGAACCGCCTCGAGCTGTACGAGTGGTTGCTCCACCGCAACCACACGATGTACGGGGCGAGGTTCTCGCTCGGCCCCGACGGCGACGTCTATCTCGTGGGCCGGTTGGCGCTCGAGCACCTCACGGAGTGGGAGCTCGACCGGATCGTCGGCATCCTGTTCGAGCTCGTCGAGCAGTGGTTCCAGCCCGCGATCCGCCTCGGGTTCGGCCCGCCGAGAGCCTGACGGCGCCCACGGCGCCGTCTCACGATGCGTCGCGTTGCGTCGTGTCGCGTCGGGTTGCGTGACGGTACGGATTGTCGCTACGGTGTACGGGTCGTTGCCGACGGGTAGCGACTGCAGGGCCCGAGGTGCAGGAGGCCCCGCCGTTCGGGGAAGTGCGGCGGGTCCGAGCGTTCCTCGGGCCCTCTCGCGCCCCGGGTTACGGTGGCGCCGTGACCCGCACGGCGCTCCTCGGCGGCGGCCGCATGGGCGAGGCCCTGCTCGCCGGGCTGCTCGACGCCGGGTGGGAGGCCGACCAGCTCGCCGTGGCGGAGGTCGAGCCCGACCGGCGCCAGGCGCTCCAGCAGCGGTTCCCGGGCGCCCGGGTCGTGCCGAGCCCGGCCTGGGCGGTGGCCGACGCCGACGTCGTCGTCGTCGCGGTCAAGCCGGGCGACGTGGCGACCGCCCTCGGCGCCGCCGCGCAGAGCCTGGGCGACGACACGCTGGTGCTCTCGATCGCGGCCGGCGTGACGATCGCGGAGCTCGAGCGCCTCGCACCGGGCCGGCCCGTCATCCGGGCGATGCCGAACACGCCCGCGCTCGTGCGCCGGGGCGCCGCCGCAATCGCGCCCGGATCGGCCGCCCGCGACCCGCACCTGAGCCTCGCCGAGCGGCTGCTCGGCGCGGTCGGCGTCGTCGTGCGCGTCCCCGAGACGTTGCTCGACGCCGTGACCGGCCTCTCGGGGTCCGGTCCCGCGTACCTGTTCCTCGTCGCGGAGGCGCTCGTGGAGGCGGGCGTGCTCGTCGGTCTCCCGCGCGCGACCGCGTCGACGCTCGTCGTCGAGACGCTTCTCGGCGCGGCGACGTTGCTCGCGGAGGGCGACGAGGGGCCCGAAGCGCTGCGCGCGGCGGTCACGTCGCCGGGCGGGACGACGGCCGCCGGCGTGCACATGCTCGAGCAGCGCGCGGTGCGCGCCGCGTTCGTCGAAGCGGTCGTCGCGGCGACCCGGCGCTCGGCCGAGTTGGGACGCGCGGGGTCGTGACGCGCGTGCCGCACGAGTACGCGCGTCACACGCGCGTCGACAGCGGCAACACTGACCCGCTGATCGTCACGGACCACACCACGCACGCTGGACACCAGGAATCTCCCGGCGTACCCTCGCCGAGGCGGACGGAGTTGTGGGGTGACCGGTGAGCCAGTCCTTCTCGAAGGCCCGATTCCTGACCGTGCAGGAGGTCGCAGACCTCATGCGCGTGTCGTCGATGACCGTGTACCGGCTGATCAAGGCGGGTGACCTGCCGGCCGTGCGCGTCGGGCGCTCGTTCCGCGTGCGCGAGGAGGACGTCGACCGCTACCTCGGCTCGCGCTACACGGAGGCCGGGTAACCGCTCGCCGCGTGCCCGACCGTCTCCCGGTCGTCTCGTTCCTCAGCGACTACGGGCTCGCCGACGAGTTCGTCGGTGTCTGCAAGGCCGTCATCCTCGGGATCGCCCCGCACGTCACCGTCGTCGACATCACGCACGACGTCGCACCCCAGGACGTGCGCGCGGGCGCGCTCGCGCTCGTGCGCGCGGTCCAGTACCTCCCGCGCGGGGTGGTCCTCGCGATCGTGGATCCCGGCGTCGGCACGGACCGGCGGATGGTCGCGGTCGAGGTCGACGACGGGTTCCTCGTCGGGCCGGACAACGGCCTGCTCGCACCCGCCGTCGCAATGGTCGGCGGCGCGCGCACGGTCGTCTCCCTCACGAGCGAGGCGCACCGTCTGGACGCGCCAGGTCCGACGTTCGCGGGCCGGGACGTGATGGCGCCCGCGGCCGCGTACCTCGCCGCCGGGACGCCCCTCACCGAGCTCGGCGAGGTCGTCGACCCGGCCGGTCTCGTCCCCGCCCTCGTCCCGCTGCCACGCGACGAGGACGACGGGCTCGCAGGCGAGGTGTGGTGGGTCGACCGCTTCGGCAACTGCCAGCTGAACGTCGGCCCCGACGAGCTCGCCGCGACCGGCGCGCGTCCGGGCGAGACCGTCGAGCTGCGCCTCGGCAACGAGACCCGCATGGCGCGCTGGGTCCACGTGTACGCCGATGCGCGGCCGTCGGAGCTCGTCGTGCTCGTCGACTCCTACGGGATGGTGTCGATCGCGCTCGACCGGGCGTCGGCCGCCGCGGCGTGCTCGCTGCGCGAGGGCTCGCCGGTCACGATCGTGAAGCGCACCTGATCCGCCGAGGCGCGATGGCGCCGGTTACCCTGCGCGCGTGCGCCCCGGAACGTCGATCGCGATCGTCGCGCTGCTCGTGATGATCCTCGGTGCCGCGATCGCGCAGTTCGTGTTCCACCTCGGCGGCTAGCTCGATCGCGCATCACCGCCGCGCCGAGCGCGTCAGCTGTCCAACGCGTGCAACCGTGCGATCGCGCGCACCAACGTCGCGGGTGGCGGCGGCGGAGGCGGCGGAGGCGGTGGCGGCGGTGGTGCGGGGGCCGCCACGGGGGTCGGCGACGCGCCGTTCGAAGCGCTGCGGCTGCGTGTCGCCGACCGCGAAGACGGGGTTCCGGCCGCGTTCGCGGACGTGCTTGGGGCGGGCTGGGAGGCTGGTTGCATGAACTCCACCGCGACGAACAACGTCCCGTTGGAGCTCACGACGCCCACGCCCACGTACCGGAACCCCGGATCTGTGAGATTTCTGTAGTGCGCCGGTGAGGCGACGAACGCCTGCTGGATCGCGCACAGGTTCGGACCCATCCCGACGTTCTCGCCGAGGCGGGACCACGGCTCGCTGATCCCGGAGGCCAGGCTCGAGTGCGAGATCGTCCCGGCCGCGGCCATGTGCGCGGCCCAGCTCGACGCCTTGCCCGTCAGGTTCCCGTCGACGGACAGCGGCGCGAGCCCCTGGCTCGCGCGCAACGAGTTCGTCGCGCCGACGAGGTCGCAGTCCGCGGTCGCCGCGGTCGTCGGGAGCACAGCGATCGTCGACAGCACGAGCAGTGCTGCCAGCACGATTCGCCGCATCCGGTCGCCTCCCGTCGATGCCTGCCCGCCTCGGATGCCCTCGGGCGGCACGTCGGGCGCCCGCCTCCGGCAGCCGGCCCGCGTCCCGGGGCCGAGGAAGGTATCGGGCGGATGCGGCCGGACCTTGAGCTCTGCCGCGCTCGCTGCGGGCCGGGACACCGGCCGGCAGGAGCTCGCCGCTGCGGGCGGCCAAGAGCTGCTCTGGCGGGATGTGGCTCTCGGAACCGAGGGTTGACGGCTGGTCGCTACGATCCCGGCCCGTGCTTGGGGGAGGGGCGGGGCGGTGAACCTGGCCTCCGTGCTGCTCGGCCCGGCGCGCACCGCGCCCGACTCCGTCGCGATCCGCGCGCAGCACGACGTCACGTACGGCGACCTCGCGCTGCGTGCGGGCCGCCTGGCCCGGCTCCTGTCCGACGACGTCCGCACCGGCGAGCGCGTCGCGCTGCTCGCGTCGAACGACGAGAGCTTCGTCGTGGCCTACCTCGCGACGCTTGCGTGCGGCGCGGTCGCGGTGCCGCTCAACCCGAGTGCACCGGCGCCCGAGCTCGGGCGCGAGCTCGCGCTCGTCGAGCCGGCGCTCGTGCTGCGCGGTCCGGACGTCGGCGCGCAGCTCGCCGCGCCCGACGTCGCGGCGGTCGTCTCGCGTGTCGTCGACGTGTCCGATCCCGCCGGGGACGGGCTCGAGCCCCTCGTCCCCGTGCCGCGTGACGACGACGACCTCGCCGTGCTCTTGTTCACGGCCGGGACATCGGGCGCGCCGCGCGCGGCCATGCTGAGCCACGGCAACCTCGGGGCGAACATCGCGCAGTTGCAGTCGCACCCGTCGACGCGCCGAACGTCCGACGACGTCGTGCTCGGCGTGCTGCCGTTCTTCCACGTGTACGGGCTCAACGTCGTGATCGGCGTCGCACTCGCGGTCGGCGCGTCGATCGTGCCCGTCGCGCACTTCGACGCCCGCGACACCGCGCACGTCGTCGAGCGCGAGGCCGTCACCGTGATCGCCGCCGTCCCGACCATCTACCGCAGCTGGCTCGAGCTCCCCGACGACACCGTGACGCGCGCGACGTTCGCGTCCGTGCGGCTCGCGGTCTCGGGCGCGGCGCCGCTCGACCCGCAGCTCGCATCGGCGTTCCACGCCCGCTTCGGCGTGACCTTGCACGACGGGTACGGGCTCACCGAGACGTCACCGGTCGTGACGACGAGCGTCGTCGGCGACATCCCGCGTGCCGGCTCGATCGGTGTCGCGATCCCGGGGGTCGACGTACGACTCGTCGACGCCGACGGCACCGACGTGCTCGTCGGCGATCCGGGCGAGATCTGGGTCCGCGGCCCGAACGTCTTCCGCGGCTACTGGCGCGACGACGCCGCGACGGCGGCCGCGTGCACCGACGACGGCTGGCTGCGCACGGGGGACGTCGCGGTCGCGGACGACGAGGGATCGCTGCGGCTCGTCGACCGCTTGCGCGATCTCGTCATCGTGTCGGGGTTCAACGTGTTCCCCGCCGAGGTCGAGGACGTCCTCGGCGCGCACCCCGACGTGCGCGACGTCGCGGTCGTCGGCGTCCCCGATCCCCGCACCGGTGAGCGCCTGCGCGCCTACGTCGTCCCCGAACGCGACCGCGTGACGGACGACGAGACGCTCCGGCGCGAGCTCGCGTCGCACGCGCACGAGCGGCTGGCGCGCTACAAGTGCCCGGACGAGATCGAGGTCACCGCGACGTTGCCGCGCGGCCTGTCGGGGAAGCTGCTGCGCCGCCGTCTGGAACGCTGACCGTCGTGGGTGTCGCGACCGGCGGCGCGCCCGACACCGCGCCCGACGGTCGGCGCGCGGTCACGAGGAACCCCGCGTAGATCACGGTGATCCCGACGGCGAGCGACAGCGCGAACGCCTCGTCGTGGCCGACCACGCCCTGGAGGACGCCGCCGGCGGACAGCACGAGCGTCCCGGCCGCGATCAGCGCGTTCGCGACGGCCATCCGCGCGCTCCCCGGGCGCTGCCGCGCGCGCACGAACCGGATCACCGACCACGCGGCTCCCGCGAACACGACCGTGGCCCCGAGGCCGCTCCCGACCGCGGCGAGCACACGCGGCGCGACACCGAACACGTCCTTGCCGACGGGGATCACGGTGCCCGAGACCGCGTGCATCGGTGCCGACAGCATCACGCCCACCGCGAACCCGCTGAAGCCGACCAGCACCCACTGCACCCGCCGGCCGACTCCCGTGCCGAACAGCAGGTACACCGTCCCGAGCGCGAGCCACGGGACGTCGAGCACCGCGCCGAGCAGGTAGAAGAACCGGAAGGTCCCGTTGTCGAACCCGCCCGTCGAGCCGGACGCGAGCGCCGCCGCGGCCAGGGCGAACATCGCCAGCGCGACCGTCCAGGCCAGCTCGTGGGGCTTGCGCTGCCGGGTGTAGCGAACGAGCGTCGCCTGCGCGAAGAGCGACGACACCGCGGTGGCGATGAACGCGAGCCCGGAGACCATCGGAGCTGCGAGCGTAACGTCCGCACCCGGCACCGGCCGGGTCGCTGCGAGCACCCACGACAGCATGTGCGTCCGCCGCTTGTGACTGAGTGCACAAGCGGCGCTAGGCTGGTCGCGAGTGGCCCACCGTCGGCG
>Ga0070739_10003612_pt1 | contig 19051 bp, 13 predicted proteins | sample Coa_R1_7_FD_66445 | JGI IMG/M metagenome (GOLD analysis project Ga0070739, IMG submission 66445) | Surface soil microbial communities from Centralia Pennsylvania, which are recovering from an underground coalmine fire - Coalmine... | ecosystem: Environmental > Terrestrial > Soil > Unclassified ... | reverse complement strand
ATCGGATTCGTGTGCGCGGCCGGCAGGATCCGCGCGGCAATCCAACCGCTGGCGTGAATTGGGGCCTGAAACGTCAGCAGGCGTGGCGTCCCATCGGCACGGAGTCTTTGCGTCGCGATCGCCTTGCCGTTCACGACGATTTCGACCGGGACCTCACGCGTACCACCGATGCGCGCCCGCTCGATGCCCCAGAACGGCTTCTCGTTGAACGGCTTTTTCCGAATCTCCTCGTCCGGCACGTCGGCGAGCAGCGCGGCGGCGTTCATCGTGACGGTTACGGTTCCGGGCGCGGGCAACTGCAAATCGCTGCCCCCGAGAACCGCGTCGTTGACCTTGAAGTCCATCAGATGCGCTCTGCCATCGGAGACGTAGCTGCGCCCGGCTTTGAGCGCGTCGAGCCATTTGGCGTACGTGAGCGGCGGAGCGATCTGCGTGTAGCTGCGCCCGAGGCCGATGCGCTCGTCATAGATGCAGGGGAAATCAGTTTCGCCGGAAATACGCGTGCGGAATCCGACGTTCAGCGTTTGATACCAGATGTTCAGCTCGAACGGATACGGCGTGTTCCCGGCGGAGATGAAGTCGACCGCGCCAGGGTGCGTCACATCGACGATGTACTCATTCGCGCCGATGCTGTCGAAGCTGGGCATGGCGTAATTAGGCAACTCTGAGGTGGCGACTTCGAGACCCCAGCCCGAGTGCGCGAAGCCGGCCACTGCGCCCTGCCCTTTCGCCCATTTCAGGATTGGCAGGTCCCAGGTGGGCCAGTCCTCGATAACTTTCGTGCCGGGGTAGTCCTGCTGTTTCAGGCCGAGCAGCACGAGATGGCCGCAGTGGCTGGACGGAAAGCCTGAAACCTCGAGGTCGTAATGCATGCGCTCGGTGGGCGTGGAGAGCGGGTTGTCGGCGCCGGAGAAGAACTGCTTCTGGTAATAGTAATCAGGACCCCAGGTGAGCACGGCGGCGAAGTTGAGCCGTTCGCCAAGCACCTGCCGCATCATATCCTCGGGCAGCACTCCTTCGGTGGGGTTCTGATAATGCGAGCAGCCGGCCGCGTGCGTGTGGTGGTCGCCGGAATACCAGCCGTAATGCGCGGGATCGATCCAGCGCTCGAGCTGGAACGCGACCTCGCCGGGGCTGTTCGCGTCCACCGCAAACTCTTTCGTGTGGGTGCGATACTCGGGGCCGCCGGTGTACGCGACCGTGTAATAGCCCTGCGGCAGCCGCACCGATTCGCCGTCGGCGCGATACACCTGCGGCTGAAAGAAGAAGTCGGGCGCGAGGCGCTTGGCGGGATTCGGATAAAGCCGGTTCGCGCGGTCGCGAATGATAAAGGAAGCCATGGCCGGCTTGCCGTTCTCGTCTTTCACGCGGAACACGACGGGACGGGTGGGCAGCGCATTGAAGACGATGTCAACGTCGTTGCGGAAGCCGATGTCCTGCGTACCGGGGCCCACGTTGAAGCCGATCTTCGCGGTGCGGTAGCCGCGGTCGCGGCTGTAGATTTCGAGGATCTGGTAATCGACCGGCAACCCCGAAAGGCGTTTGTCCATGGGTTGCCGCTGGAACAGGGAGATGTCCGCCCAGCGCTCCGCGCTCTTCTGCGGTGTGAGTTCGATGGCCGGCTTCGGGTTGCCGGTGGAAGGGACGTACACCGGCCCGCTGTTGGGACTTTCAACCCGCAGCACGGCGGTGGTCCCCGCATCGTTGAGCACTTTCACCAGAAAGAGCCGCGTTCCGCCTTCGACGAGTTCGGCGGGCGCGGCGCCGCGTTCCACCTTGACGACGCTTTCGGGATTAATGCTGACGACAGTCAGGACATGCGCGTCGAGAACGGCCTCGAGGCCGGAGACGGCCTGCGCTTCGTCGGATCGGCCAATAGCATCGTTGATTTGATGGGCCTCTTTGACTGAGAGCGGCTGTCCGAGCCAGTCCAGCGCCGCTTCGATCTGCCGAACCTGCTCCGCCAGAGGCTGCAGGGGGACGTTCGGGGCGGCGGCCAGAGGGAAACCCAGGAGGAAGAGTACGGGGGTGAGGCGTCGGAGCATTGGCGTCGGACAGCATATCGCACTCGGACGCGGCGAGGGCTAAAAAACCCGGCGCTTCAGCCGGTCCACCGTAAACCGCGCCGTATCCGCCACGGCCATTACGGTCATTACGCCCGCCTGCACCGGATCGGTGACCACCAGGTCGGCGGCATCGGGGACGCTGCCGGCCATGTTGAGGCTCACCACCAGCAGCCCCTGAGCGCGGACCTCCCGCACCGCCTCTTCGATGGCGCCGCCCATCAGCGAACCCGCCAGCACCACAGCGCGCGCGCGAGGCAACCGCGCCACGGCGCGCACGGCGTCGGCCAGCGGCTGCTCGCCGACGAGGGGAATCGTGTCCACCGAGATATGCTCGCCGCGGATGTTGTGCCGGTCGGCTTCCGAGATCGCGCCGATGGCCACCTGGCCGACCTGCGCGCCACCGCCGATAATAATGATCCGTTTGCCGTAGATCTTCTGCAGCGTTTTTACGGCCGCGGCGGCCCGGACAGCCGCAAGCGCGCGCAGCTCATCCATGAGCGGCTCGGCATCGCCGGGCAGATCGATCTCGAAGTAGAGCCGCGCCTCGTCGGGCCGGTGCTCCAGAATCTCCACCGAGGTGATGTCGCCCCGATGGCGCGCGATGACCCCGGTCAGCTCATGGAGGACTCCGGCGCGCGACTCGGCCGTAATCTCCACACCGATCTTCTCCGCCATCAATCCCCCGACGCGGCTTCCGCCGGCACCTCGTATTTCCGCAGCAGCTCGTCCCAGTGGCCCTGCGCCTTCAGCACCAGCTCGATTACTTCGCGGACGGCGCCGCGGCCACCCGGCCGCGAGGTGACGTACTTCGCGCAGCGCTTCACCTCGGGACGCGCGTTGGCCGTGGCTACGCTCAGACCCACTCGGTTCATGACCACCACATCGGTCAAGTCATCGCCGATATAGGCCACCTCGTCCTTTGCGACTCCCGCCGCGGCGAGGATCTCCTCCAGAATGGGAATCTTCTCGATGTGCCCCTGATAGACGTAAGTCATGTTGCACTGGCGCGCGCGCTCCTGCGTGGCCGGCGAAACACGCCCGCTGATCACGCCGGTGCGGATGCCCTTCCAGTGCATCCACTGCAGCGCGATTCCGTCCTGTGAATCAAAGCCTTTGGTCTCCACCATATTGCCGCCGGGATCGGGAACGTTGTAAAGATGCCCGTCGGTCAGAACGCCATCCACATCCATGAGCAGGAGCCGCACGCGCGCGGCAAGTTCGTCAATGGTCATAAGGAATCAGGTGTCCGGATATAGTCGCGCGATCAGCTTCGACTGCGCGTCAAGCATGGCGGCCCAGGCGGCGTGACGCTCTGGTTTCGGCTGAAAGACCGCGCCCGTTCGCACGGGAGCATCTTCGATTTTCATCACTCCCAGGCGCTCCAGCGCCAGCAGCGCAGCCCCGCGGCTCGACGCCTCCGCCTCGCAGCTGGACAGCACCGGGCGGCCAAGCGCGTCGGCCATCATCTGCGTCCACGCGCGCGAATGCGTCATGGCGCCCCCGGAGCCGATGATGCGCTTCGGTAATCCCACGCTGCCTCGCAGCAGTTCCAAAATGCGCGCAAAGTTCAGCGCCACCGCCTCGAGCGAGGCCTGCAGAATATCGAGCGATGTTGTCGCCAGGTTCAGACCGTGAATCGTGCCGCGCAGATCAGCGCGCCACCACGGCGATCGCTCCCCGGCGAAGAACGGCAGCACGGTAAGCCCGTGCTGTCCGGGCTCGCGGCGCTCCAGTTCCGCTTCGGCCTCGGTCTCATCCGGCAGCGCCAGATGGCGCTTCATCCATGCGTACACTTCGCCGCCATTCGAAAGCGCGCCGCCGGGAATGTAGCGCGTGGAATCCACGCGGTAGCACCACAAGCCGTCGGGGATCGAGACCTCGGCTGCTCCCGTTACGGCGCGCATAGCGCCGCTGGTGCCCACCATGATGGCGAACGTATCCGGCGAAACGCAGCCGCTGCCCACGTTGTTGCAGGCGCCGTCGCCCAGCGCGGGATACCACGGGATGCCGTCGAACAGGGGCCATTTGGATTTCCATTCGCCCTGGAGCGCAGTTCCAGGCTGATCGATCGAATCCTCGGCGACGAGCTGGTCACGCCGGATGGGGAGCGCCGAGAGCACCTCATCGTCGTAGCGTCCCTGTCGCAGGTTCCAGATGCCGGTACCCGAGACCATGGATGTGGACAGCCCCGGCCGGCCAAAAAGCCGCAGGTACAGAAACTCACCGAACGAAAGCCACAGCTTCGTGCGCGCGAAGCCGTCGCCGGCATTGTCGTGAAGCCACAGGAGCTTCGCCGGCCAGTAACTCGGGTGGAAGCGGCATCCGGTGCGCTGGTGTACGGCCCGGGCATCCAGGGTTCGGGCCAGTTGCTCGGCCTGCGGCTCACTGCGGGTATCGAAGAGATGGATGAAGGGAGTCGTAGGCCGCGCGTCCGCATCCACGCCGAAAAAGCTGTGCCAGAAGGCGCTGAAGCCCACTGCGGCGGGTTTCAGGCCCCGTGCCCTCATCTGCTCGTGCAGCGTTGTCAGACACTGAACGGACAGGCTGAACAGTTTTTCCGGATCGATCTCCACGCCGCCATCGGGCGTTGCGGTGAAGGTGTACGCCACGTGTTCGCCGAAGCCGTTGACCCCCGTCCCGCGCGCGTCGTACAGCAGCGTGCGCACACTCGAAGTTCCAACGTCCAGACTGACAATGAGCGTGTCGACAGACACCATGCGGGAGCCGGCTGGCGAAGATATCTCCCGTTATAGCAGACGAGTTCCGCGGGCCGAGCGACTCACCAGCTCCGCAGTACCTCGCAAACCAGCTTGTCGAAGAACCGGTTCGCCCGGACCTGCAAATCACCGGAATCGTCCACCTGACTCCGGCTCAGATAACTGGCAACGCCTTCGCGTACCAGTTGCAGGTACCAGGCTGTGTCGAGCGTAGGGAGCGCGTGTATCGAGCAAAATGCGCTGACGGTCGCCGTGGTTGGACGCAGGTCGTGCTCCTTGCCATTGATCCAGCGGACCATGTGCGTGAGCAGGCTGCGATTGAGTTCTTCCAGTTCCGAGTCGGTGAGGGACTGCACACGGCTGAAGTTGCGATCGAGCCGGATTGAGTGAGCGAGCGTTGCTGACAACGCGGCATCCGCAACCGGGATCTCCGAAACCGGCATGGTTCACCTCCAGAGCAGTGCAGTTTTCCGGCGGATTCCGGTTGTGCACGCCCCGAACCAAATGCAAGCTGTTGAAAGCAGGCGTTGTGACTGCCAGCCTACCCGCGCCGCTGCGGGTTTTCACGCACCAGCAGCGGACGAAGCGCCCGCATAACCGTGTCTGCCACCAGCGCGTTCCCCGCCGCGGTGGCGTGAATGCCGTCAGGCTGGAGGAGCCGCTTCACGTAGAGATCGCGAAAGGGGAACACGAACGACGGCACGCGGTCCTGCCTGGCGAGATCGGCGTACACTTGCTGAAACGAGCGGACGTATTCTTCGCCGTAGTTCGGCGGCAAAGTCATGTCCGCCAGCAGGATCCGCGCGCCGGAAGGCTTCAGCTGCGACAGGATGGCAGCCAGATTTTCGCGGATGTTCTGCACTGGAATGCCGCGCAGGCCGTCATTTCCGCCGAGCTCGACGATGACAATGGCGGGTTTGATGGCCACGGCCTGTTCTACACGGGTGAGCCCTCCCGAGGTGGTATCGCCGCTGACGCCCTGGTTGACGACCCGGTACCGGTACCCGGCCCGATCCAGATCACGCTGCAGGAAGTCGGGATAACTTTGGCCCGGATCGGCGCCGAAGCCGGCGGTGAGACTGTCGCCAAAGGCCACGATCACCGGACGCGGATCCGGGCTGGCGCTCGGCGTCGGGGCAGGGGTCGGCGCGGGAGCCGCCGCGGTTTCGGCTGGCGTATCCGGCTGGGGCGCCTTTCCGCAGGAACACAGAACCATGAGCGCGCCGGCGAGCGCCAGGGGCGCGTGTTGGATAATTGATTCGAACCGCATCGTCTTCGAAAACGTCACTTTAAGTGACGCCGAATCCCCCGCTGTGGCTCCGCCAAATGTCTGATCGTCCCATGATCAAGGTCTCCGGCCTGACGCGCACCATTTCCAGCGGCGCCCGGCAGGTGAACATCCTGCGCGGGCTCGATTTCGAGATTCCCGCCGGCCAGTTCGTCGCTATTGTGGGCGCCTCAGGCAGCGGCAAGAGCACCCTGCTGGGACTGCTGGCCGGGCTGGACACGGCCACCGCGGGGCGGATAGTCCTGGACGGCGAAGACATCACCGACCTCCGGGAGGACGATCTCGCGCGCGTCCGCGGCCGCAAGATTGGCTTCGTTTTCCAGTCCTACCAGCTCATCCCCACACTGACGGCCGAGGAGAATGTCCTGCTCCCGCTGGAGCTGGCTGGCATGCGCGACGGCCGCGAGCGCGCCCGGTCGCTGCTGGACGCGGTCGGCCTCGTGGACCGGGCTCATCACTATCCGGTCCAGCTCTCCGGCGGCGAACAGCAGAGAGTAGCCCTGGCGCGCGCTTTCATCCTTTGCCCGCCGATTCTCATGGCGGACGAGCCGACCGGGAATCTCGATTCCGCCAACGGCCGGCATGTGCTCGAGCTGTTGATCCATCTGAATCGGCAGGAAGGCGCCACGCTGCTGCTGGTGACGCACGACGCAGAACTGACCGCGCATGCCGATCGCATCATTACGCTGCGCGATGGCCTGATTGTCTCCGACGACATACGAGGCGGCAATGGCGGCTGAGCGGGGCGGCTTCGCGCGAACGGCGCTGCGAATTGCCTGGCGGGACCTGCGCGGCTCGCCCGGCAAATTCGTATTCGTGGTGCTGGCGGTCGCGGCGGGGGTGGGCGCGCTTACGGGGGTGCGCGGCTTCAGCGAATCGTTCCGGCACATGCTGGCCGACAAGGCCCGCGCCATCCTGGCGGCGGACCTCTCAATGATCGAGTTCACGCTGCCGGACGCGGCGCAGCAGACCGAGCTCAGAGCGCTGGAGGCGCGCGGGGTCCGCATGACGCGCGTTACGAGCACGCTCACCATGGCGGCTCCCGCGCGGGGCGCGATCCCTTCGATGGTTGCGATCAAGGCCGTGGACCCGGATGAGTATCCGTTCTACGGCGAGGTGAAGCTTCGCCCGGACGCGCCGCTGCGGACCGCGGTCACGGATTCCACGGTCGCCGTGAACGAGGCGGTGCTGACTCGTATGTCGCTCGCCATCGGCGATAACCTGCTCATCGGCGGGCAGCCGTTCCGCATCGCCGCCGCCGTGCTCACCGAACCCGACCGCCTCTCCGGCGGGGGAATGAATATCGGGCTGCGGGTGATGATGACGCAACGCGCGCTGGATCGAGTCGGCCTCATCGCGCCGGGCAGCCGGGCGCCGCAACGGACGCTGTTCAAGCTGCCTCCCACCGTTCGTGTCGATCAGGTTCGCCGCGAGTTGCAGCGCAGTTTCCCGGAAGCTCAGATCTCGGACTACCGGCAAAGCAACCCGGCGATCACGCGCGGGCTTGAACGCGCCACGACATTCGTGAGTCTGGTCAGCCTCGTGGCGCTCATTGTGGGCGCGCTGGGAGTGGCCATGGCGATGAACGCGCACCTGCAGCAGCATCTGGATGGCATCGCCATCATGAAATCACTTGGGGCGCGCTCGCGCCAGGTAATCGGCATTTACCTGATCGAAACACTGCTCCTCGGGCTCGCGGGAGCTCTGATCGGCGTCGCTGCCGGATACGGCATCCAGCAGGCCGGGCCGCCTCTCATCGAGCGCTGGTTCAACGTTCAGGTGCAGATCGTGTGGAGCTGGGCCGCCCTGGCGCAGGGAATTGCCATCGGCCTTCTGACGACAACACTGTTCACGCTCCCCCCGCTGCTGCGCATTCGCCGGATTCGCCCCAGCCTGATTCTCCGGCGCGACATGGGGCAGGACGAGAAGCCGTGGCTGCGGCGGTGGCTGGAGGCCCGCGCCGCGCTCCTTGCGGCCGTGCTCATCGTCGCGGGCGTCGGCGGAATCGCGGCATGGCTCGGCGATTCGGCAAAAACCGGCGCGCTGTTTGCGGCGGGTCTCAGTGGAAGTCTGCTGGCGCTTGGGGCCGTAGCCTGGCTGCTGCTGCGGGGCCTGCGCGTCCTGCTTCGACACGGACCGGCGCTGCCGGTAGCTCTGCGCCATGGGCTGGCCAACCTGTATCGGCCAGGCAATCAGGCCGCCTCCGTACTGGTGGCGCTCGGAGTGGGGGTCATGTTTACGCTGACCATCTGGGTGGTCCAGCACTCCCTCGTTCACGACATTATCGAAACCGCGCCGCCGGGCGTGCCAAACGTGTTCCTCATCGATATCCAACCGCACGAAAAGGACGCCCTGCTGAAAATGGTGCGTTCGCAGCCCGGCATCCAGGGCGGTATCGATATCGTCCCAGCAATCCAGATGCGGCTCACCGCCGTTAACGGGCGGCCGGTGGAAAAGCTGGGTCTCGAGCACTGGGGGCGGCGCTTCCTGCGCACCCGATCGGTAACCGTCGCCGACGCCCGTCCGGCGCACGTACAGGTGCTGGGCGGATCGTGGTGGCGCGCGGGCGAGACGGCGCCGCTGGTGGCGGTTGAAGAGGACGCTGCGCGCACGCTGCACATCGGGCCCGGTTCCTCTCTGGCGTTCGTATCGCAGGACCAGACGGTTACAGCGCACGTCGCAACGGTCTATCGCGCGGACAGCTTCCGTATGGGCGGCATGAGCGAATTTACATTTACGCCTCGAACCCTCGCCGGGCTGCCCGCCATCTGGTTTGCCGGCGTGCATGTCCGCCCCGACCGCGTACCGGACCTGCAGCGCGTTGTTTACGATCGCTATCCCACGATTACGGTGATAGACATGGCCGACGCGCTGGCGCTGCTGCAGACGGTGATCGATCAGATTGCGAAGGTGATCCGGTTCCTGTCAGGATTTTCGATTCTGGCCGGCATCATCGTGCTTGCAGCCAGTGTTGCGGGCACTCGGATGCGGCGCGTGCGGGAAGTGGCCATTCTGAAAGCGCTCGGCGGGACGAGGGGGCGCATTGTGGCCATCTTCTCGATCGAGTTCCTCGTGCTCGGGTGCGTGGCAGGCCTCATTGGCGGGCTGCTGGCAAACGGCTTCGCGAACATTCTGCTGCACAGGCTCCTCGACGCCGCCGGCGAATGGCATGCCGGGCCGGTTCTGATCGCGGTGTTTGCGACGGCAATGATTGCCACGGCAACGGGTTGGCTGGCCAGCTTTCGTATTCTTCGCCAGAGGCCGCTGGAAGTCCTGCGGGACGAGTAAACCGTGGTTCAGCCTCCATTCCGGCGCGCGTGCAGTAACTTGACCGGCGATGGCTAACGTCATAGGCCTAAAGACGGTCAGAGGCGTCTTACCTATTGACCAGTACCATGACTGATTGTCGGCTAAAGTGTTGACCCTGCGATGCCGTTCTCATACAGTGAGAATGTCGTGATCGAGCAGAGAAAAGCCATACGCTTTGACCTCAAACTGCCGCTCGAGATTATTCGCGGCGCTGAGCATCAGTTCAGCGAGACCCGGAACCTCAGCTCCAATGGCGTGCTGTTTGCCATCGAGCACGATATCGAACCGGGCAATTCCATCGAATACGTGATTACGCTTCCCAGTAAGGACAAGCGCCCGGTGCGCCTGCGCTGCCTGGGCAAGGTGGTGCGGCGCGCCAACGGGCAGGGCTTGGCGGCGACCATCGATCGCTACGAATTCATCCGCGGCTGACTGCCTGGGCGCGTTGGCCGATCACGGCTTCGATCAGCCGGCCCGCCACTTCCTTCCCCTTTTCCCCGATCTCTCCCAGCGGACCCACGCACGCGGGACACCCCAATTCGCAGCCGCATCGGGCAATGAGTTCGCCAGCGCCGGCCAACAGCCGCTCGGCCATATGGAACAGCGGCGCGCTCTGTCCGATACCGCCGGGATAGTTGTCATACAGGAACAGATCCGGTTCCCACGAGCGGTTATTCGAAACGTTATCGGTGATGGCCAGGCCCAGGTCGTGCGGGTCGCACATGAGTAACAGGGCGGCCACTGTCCGTAACGCGTTCGCCAGGCCGGTAAGGCCGTCCTGTTTCTCGGTCGGAGTCAGGTCGTCGAACTGCGCGAGGAAATCCGTCGGAAAATGCACCCAGAAAGCGGTGGTGTGCATCTCCCGCTCGGGCATGGACAGGTTTCCCGCCCCGACGTTTTCCATCGTATAGAATTTGATCTTCTTAAAACCGACCACCTGCGTGTTCACGCGCACATCGCCGTGCGCGGTCTGGACTCCCGCCAGCGAGCCAGTTTGGTACGAGACCAGTTCGCGTACCTGGGTGTAATCGATCGCGTCGGTGAAATAGTCACTGTCCACACGGCGCACGTACGCCTTGCGGCCGGTGTAATCGAAGCGTTCCACCTGGTACTGCCGCGCCTCGTGCAGGTAGATGGCTTTTTCGTGCAGCGTGGTCAGTGCCGCGGTGAAAGCCACTTCGGCGATGACCTCATGATCGCCGCTGACGTCGACGACGACGAAATTGTCACTGCTCACGGAGCGCAGGCTCACCGCGTCGGCGGGATAGGTATCGGAGGTCCAGTGCCAGCAGTCACCGGAGCGATGCAGCAGGCCGGCTTCCTCGTCCAGAAAGCGGCACAGCTCGGCTGTGTCGTGCGGCCCGAACTTCTCGCCGTCGCGAATGGGCAGCTCGAAGGCGGCGCACTTGAGATGATTGATCAGGATTTCCAGATTATCGGCGTTAATCCAGGCGTGTTCGGGGGACCGCTCGAAAAAGTACTCCGGGTGTTCGACCACATACTGATCGAGTGGCGCGCTGGAGGCCACGAGCACGGCAATCGATGATGTCTGCCTGCGCCCGGCGCGCCCGGCCCGCTGCCATGTGGACGCTATGGTCCCCGGATAGCCGGCCATCACCACGGCATCCAGTGAACCGATATCGATACCCAGCTCGAGGGCGTTCGTCGAAACAACCGCGCGAATCTGCCCCGACCTCAGCTGCTTCTCGATTTCCCTTCGCTCTTTGGGAAGGTACCCCCCGCGATACCCGCGCACCGATTCGCCGGGCAGCGGCCCGCGCTCGCAGGCATCGCGCAGATATTTCAGCAGAATCTCCGTAGCCAGGCGGTTGTTTGCGAATATCAGGGTCTGCTGGCCACGGTCGATAAACTCCGTGGCAATGCGCCGCGCCTCCTGGAGATAGCTGCGGCGAATGCCCAGCTGACGATTGACGACCGGGGGATTATAGAACACGAAGTACTTCTCCCCGGACGGCGCGCCATTGTTGTCCACCAGGTCGAATTCGTCTTCCGCCAGGGCCTGCGCCAGTTCGCGCGGATTGGCGATAGTCGCCGAGCAGCAGATGAAGCGCGGCGCCGATCCGTAGAAGGCGCAGACGCGCTTCAGCCGGCGGATGAGGTTTGCCAGATGGCTGCCATAGACCCCGCGATAATAATGGAGCTCGTCAATTACGACGTACTTCAGGTTCTCGAAGCATTTCGCCCATTTCGTGTGGTGGGGCAGAATGCCGGCGTGCAGCATGTCCGGGTTCGTAAGGACGATGTTGGCTCGCTCGCGGATGGCGCGTCGGGCGTCCTGCGGCGTGTCTCCGTCGTAGGTGAAAGCGCGGAGGTCGCTGCCCGCCGTGTCCAACGCCGACTGGAGTTCGTGCAGCTGATCCATGGCCAGCGCCTTGGTGGGAAACAGGTACAGCGCCCGTGCATGCGGGTCGGCAAGGAGTGCGTTCAGCACCGGCAGGTTGTAGCAGAGGGTCTTGCCGCTCGCGGTAGGCGTTACCACGACGAAATTGCGGCCCGCGCAAGCGAGGCGAAACGCTTCTGCCTGGTGCGTGTAAAGCGAGGGAATGCCGCGCGCGCCGAGCATGGTTCGCAGGCTCGCGTGCAATGCATCCGGCAGCGCCGAAAAGCGGGCTTTACGGGCGGGCTCATGGCGGATGGCCCGAATCGGTGAGTCGGGGAGGGCGGTCATTTGCTGAAAGCGCGCCAGGGCGGCGTCCAGCCCACCGCCTCGCGCGTGGTCGAACAGGCCGAGGCTTAGATCACCTGTATTCGCCATTTCTTTGCCATTTGAACACATCGCGCCGACCGCGGGCAAACTGGTACGGCACCGCGTGCCTCTCCAGGACTCGATCGCCGCGGGTGACAGACGCGATGGCGCGCCCTCTCGGGACAAAGTGGCCCAACGTATGTAGATGCTGAAGGCATGTGCTTGAGTAATTTGGGCGATAGTCGTGGAACCAGACCTGCCAAAAGAAGGCCGTATGTTGTGCAGACATTTTCTCGCCCTCACCTTCGCGGCCGCCGTCGCGTTCGGCGGAACGGCAAAGATCGCGAAAGACGTCGATACCAAAACTGCTGCTGAGGCGAACGTTATCGTTCGCTTTAAAGTACCCCCGGCAGCTAAACATCATCAGCATGTGATCGCTCTCGGCGGGCTGCTGAAGAATGTTCCCGGCCTTCTGAACACCGCGGCCTATTCGATTCCGGGCACGATGGTGCCGCTGCTCGCCGCCGATCCGGACGTCGACTTCGTCGCGAAAGATCACGTATTGAAAGCTTCGGCGGCGCCGCCCTGGATTGGCGCTCAGCCCGATAACGGCTGGCACGCAATTGGCGCTGATCTGGCAACCAGCGTCTTTGGATTTACCGGCGCCGGAGTGGGCGTGGCCGTAATCGACAGCGGGATGGACAATCTGGACGATCTGAAGGATCCGACCGGCAAGAACCGCATCGTTTACCAGCAGAGCTTCGTTCCCGGCGATACTTCCCCCGCGGACAAGTACGGCCATGGGAATCATGTGGCCGGCATTCTGGGCGGGACGGGTAAGGACTCCACGGGCTCGAAGTTCTCGTACACGGTTCGCGGCGTGGCCCCGGGCGTGAACTTTATCAACCTGCGCGTACTCGATGCACAGGGACAAGGTTCCGACAGCGCGGTAATCGCGGCCATCGCCCGCGCCATCCAGCTTCAGTCCACTTACAACATCCGCGTCATGAATCTGTCGCTTGGACGGCCGGTGGGCGACTACTGCGCCAATGATCTGCTCTGCCAGGCGGTGCAGAAGGCATGGCAAAGCGGTATCGCGGTGGTGGTGGCGGCGGGCAACGACGGCCGCGACAACACGTACGGCACCAACGGGTATGCCACAGTTAATGTCCCCGGTAACAACCCATACGTGATTACGGTGGGCGCCATGAACACTGAAGGGACGCAAACGAAGACCGATGACGTGATCGCCACGTACAGCTCGAAAGGGCCGACGCTGCTCGACCACACGGCCAAGCCGGACATTGTCGCCCCAGGCAACCGCATTTACTCGGTTCGCGATAACGGGTCGTGGCTGGACAATACGTACCCCGGAAATCGCGTGCCGCACAAAATGTACATCAACGGCGGCGATACCGGTGATGGCAGTTACTTCGTTCTGAGCGGGACCAGCATGGCGACGCCGGTGGTGAGCGGGGCCGTCGCCCTCATGATCCAACAGGATCCGACGCTTACGCCGGACCAGATCAAGGCGCGGCTGATGAAGACGGCCGACAAATTCGCCGCTCTCTCCTACACCATTACGGATCCAACGAGCGGGCAGACCTTCGCCGAACAAAACGACATCTTCACCGTGGGCGCGGGTTACCTGAATATCGCCACGGCGCTCTCAAGCACGGAGAAAGTAAGCTCACCGGCCCCGTCTCCAACAGCGATTTTCGATCCGAGCACAGGCGCCGTAACCCTGAGTTTCGCGGGCGACACGAGTTCGAACGTGATCTGGGGTTCTCGTGGCAATGTGCTCTGGGGCAGCAGCGCTGTGTGGGGGACGAACGCAATACAGTCCGATTCGGCGGTGTGGGGAACCAGTGCGGTGTGGGGCACCGTATCGGCGATGCGTGGGAATGTTTTGTGGGGCAGCGGCGCGGTGTGGGGTACGAACGCACTGTGGGGAAGCACTTCGAGCAGCGCGGACAACACGCTCTGGGGTTCCTCTTCAACCGCCATTCAGGGCGACACGAACTGAGGCCAACCATGATCAGAGAACATTATTGCGGTCATTATCTTCGGAGCGCGGCGCTGCTCGTCGCGAGCGCCAGCCTCTGTTTTGGCGGCCACTGGAAAGTCGCGCGCGAGCTGCAGCAATCTTCGGGCAGCGATGCGGTGAACGTAATTGTTCAGTACACGCATCAGCCCGGCGAAAACGAACACAAACGGGTCAGTTCGCTCGGGGGCAGGCATAACGGCCACCTTCAGTCCATCGCCGCCGAAGCGGTCAGTCTGCCGGCGTCGGCTGTCGCCGCTTTGGCGAACGACAGCAGCGTGGCCTACATCAGCCCGGATCGCCCCGTACATCCAATGCTGGACCTCAGCGCCGCGGCGGTGAATGCCGCCGTCGCGCAACAACAGTACAGTCTCGACGGTACGGGCATCGGCGTGGCGGTTATCGACAGCGGAATCAGCCCGCATGCGGACCTTGGGAAACACATTGCCTACTCAGTCACCGAGGTCAGCGGTGGGACAAATGACCAGTTTGGCCATGGGACACATGTCGCCGGCATCATCGGCAGCAGCGGCGCCGATTCGAAAGGAAAGTTCTTCACCCGCACCTTCCGCGGAATCGCGCCAGGAGTGAACCTGATCAACATACGAGTACTCGACAACAATGGCCAGGGCAGCGACAGCACCGTGATCGCGGGCATCGAACAGGCCATTGCCCTGAAGAGCAAGTACAACATTCGTGTGATGAACCTGTCACTTGGCCGGCCCGTGTTCGAGAGCTACACGCAGGACCCGCTTTGCCAGGCTGTCGAAGCCGCGTGGAAGGCCGGCATTGTGGTGGTGGTCGCCGCCGGTAATGACGGGCGCGACAACTCCCAGGGGACGAATGGCTACGGGACGATAACCGCGCCGGGCAACGATCCTTATGTGATCACGGTTGGCGCGATGAAGACCAACGGGACACCCGACCGCGGCGACGACACCATCGCCAGCTACAGCTCCAAAGGCCCGACCCTCATTGACCATATCGTAAAGCCGGACATCGTGGCTCCCGGCAACCGCGTGGTTTCCGATCTGGCCCTCGGCGCGTCCCTGTTCAAGGCCTGGCCGAAGAACGCAGTCCCGTTCTCGTACTACACGCAGATCAATATCGGGCTGCCGACGCCCGTGTACTTCACCATGAGTGGGACCAGCATGGCGACACCGGTTGTAAGCGGCGCGGCGGCGTTGTTACTTCAGCAGAACCCGAGCCTCACGCCCGATCAGGTCAAGGCTCGCCTGATGAAGACTGCTTATAAGACCTTCCCCGCCAGCAGCACGGTGGTGGACCCGGTAACGGGGGCAGTGTACACGGATCAGTACGACATCTTCACGGTGGGCGCCGGATATCTGGATATCGGCGCGGCGCTTGCCAACAGCGACGCTGGCGCCGGGCTGGCGCTTTCGCCGGCCATCGTGCCCGTGCCCGGCAATCCCGGCCAATATAGCCTGACCTACGCGGACGCCGTACTCTGGGGCAGCAGCGCCCCGTGGGCCAGCGCAATCCTCTGGGGCAATACGGTGCTTCCGGGCGTTGCCGCCGCGGGCTCCACGCAGGCGAACGCCATCTTGTGGGGAACTGACTCCGTCCCGGCGCTCGCGATTATCTGGGGCAACGCCGTCGTATGGGGTTCATCGGCGAATAACGTGGCTGAGGATGGCGGCATCCTCATTATGGGCGAGTAACGCTACTGGTGGTTCGTTCTGAACCGTGAGAGGTGATTGCTTTTGGGCAGTCACCTCCCAAAACTACCTGGATGGTGCTCAGGGCAACCTTGCACCATTGGCAAACAACGATCCTGAAGTCGGCGGACTCGGCGTGATGCGGTGTTTCGAGTCTGGTTCCGGGCGCGGACGAAGGCTTACGGCGGTGATGTCGGGGATCACGGGCGAACAACCTGCGTTAACATGCGCCCGAGCCGAGGAAAGGCGTCCGTGTGAGTTCGCCTTTTCCCGAAGCGGGAGTCCACGCATAATGAGCTCGTTCACGGCGCTGAACTGAGCTTCGTCGGACCTCGTGCAGGGCAGACCGTCTACAGTAAACGCCTTATCAATCCGATCTACTGATCAGGTATTCGTAATGTTCGCCATCCCTGGGCCGATCCGGTTAGCGTGCTGGTGTCGCGGCCGCGCTGCGCAGGTAGGAATCATCCTTTGCGCTGCCCTTGGTACGAACGGTGTGGCGGCTCGGCCTGATGGCGCGGCCAGGCCTGTCGCGATAACATCCGTCCAGTGCTGGTCACGCAAACAGGCAACCCGCGTCGTCATCGAAATTGCGAGCGACTTCCAGTATTCGTCCGACCACATCTCGGGTCCGGAACGTATCTTCTTCGACTTTCCCGGGGCTGTTCCTGAACTCGGAAAGCGGCGTTCCGCCCGGGTGGAGATCAATGATGAACGCCTGCGCGGGATACGTGTGGCGGAAACGAAGCCGGGTGTGACGCGCGTTGTCTTCGATCTTACCCGGAAGATAAATGTCAGCACCGCTCGCCTGAATGATCCGGAGCGGCTCGTTATCGAGCTTCGTGAACCCGGAGCTGCGCTCGATACGGCAGAGTTCTCGCCGAGCGAACTTGTGGCCTCGATTGGCAGACCGGGAGGGGAGCGAGCGCATTCCAGTCCTGTGGCGCCGAACCGCGATGACGTCTCGCTTGTCATTACTGATGCGCGCTCACAAACGCCGGCCAGGCTCTCGGCGCCCACCACGACGAAGCAGGATTCCGCAACCGCCGGCACACGGACGAGTGACGTTGACGTCCGGAGTCCAGCCGTATCAGCAGCGAATTCGGCGGCGCCGTCAGATGCTCCAGAGGTTGCTTCCGCCGCGCGGCGTGACGAAACGGGGCGGAGGTCGATCACTCGCACACTGGACCTCAAGATCGGGACGATCCTTATCGATGCAGGTCATGGCGGGCGCGATACGGGCACGGTGGGGCCAACAGGATTGATGGAGAAGGATCTGGTGCTCGACATCGCACACCGGCTCGGAGATTTGATTTCCAGGCGTGTGGGCGCCCGCGTACTCTACACGCGAAGCGATGATACGTTCGTTCCACTGGAGGAGAGGACCCGGATCGCGAACGAGGCGCACGCGGACCTGTTTGTTTCGATTCACGCGAACTCGTCACCGCTGCCTTCGACAATGGGCGTCGAAACATACTACCCGAATGTGACCGTCTCGAAAGGGGCCATGGACGTCGCCGAGCGCGAGAATGGCACCGCCCGACTGAGCATGTTCGATCTGCAGGGCTTGATCCGAAATATGGCCCTCGCCGATAAGGTGAATGAATCGCGGGATCTGGCGACGAATGTCCAGACGGCGCTCTACGCCGGATCGCTGAGGACCGGCCGCACGCGTGACCGCGGTGTGCGGAAGGCGCCATTCATTGTCCTTCTGGGGGCGGAGATGCCGAGCATACTCGCTGAGATCGGCTTCATCAGTAATGCAGAGGAAGAGCAATCGCTGAGAGAGCCCAGCCAGCGCCAGAGGCTTGCGGAAGCGCTGTGCGCCGGAGTTGAGAAGTATGCTGCCGGTCTGAGCCACTTTGAGCCGGCAGATCACGCCGCACTGCGGGCGGCGGCAGAACGATAGCGCAGGCGCGGCGCACCCTTCGTCTTGAGGTGGGCGTTTACCGCCACAAAGCCGTCCATCGTCTCCTGCACGGATCGCGCACTCGTTATCGCATAGGGTACGTTGGTGAGAGTGACGGCGCCAGCGCAGAAACACCCGTCCGGCATAGTCGATATCCATAGTCACATTCTGTGGGGCCTTGACGATGGCGTGCGCTCGATGGACGAGAGTCTGCGTATGTTGTCGGACGCGGCTGCCGCGGGAACCGCGCATATTGTCGCGACTCCGCACGCCAATGACGAGTTTCACTTCGATCCGGCCATCATCTCCGAGCGGATTGCCGAGCTCCAGATCGCGTCCGCAGGTTCGCTGCGCATTCACCGTGGCTGCGATTTTCACCTGTCCGCCCAGAACATCGAGGATGCGCTCCACAATCCGGCCAAATACACCATCAACGGGGGCCCTTACCTTCTGGTGGAGTTTCCCGACATGTTCATTTCGCCGGCCAGCGAACACATTCTTGGGCGCCTGAGGGAGAGCGGCATGATTCCGGTGATCACTCATCCGGAAAGAAACCTGGTGCTCCAGCGCGATCTGGCGCGAGTAAAGCGCTGGGCCGCGGCGGGTTATCTGGTGCAGGTCACCGGGCTGTCGCTGCTGGGTCGCTTTGGAAAGGCCGCGCGGGAATCCGCCTGGGCGCTGATTGAAAGCGGCGCCGCGCATATCGTGGCCAGTGATGCGCACGATCCCGAGGACCGGCATGCCAGACTTGACGAGGTCCGGACAGCGGTCGCCGAGCGGGCGGGAAACGAAGCCGCGGAAATGCTCTTCGAGAACAACCCCGGAGCAGTCATCACCGGAGCTCCGGTGATGGTTTCGCCCCCGCTGCCCAGACCACGACGGAAATGGTATCGGTTTGGCCGGTGAAGGGACGACGATGCAGGCATGGCGGGTTGGGGGGGAGTGTTTCGGGTTTCGAAACGTGGCTTTGTTCCTGGCGTGGTTGTTCTGGCAGGCACGCCGGGTTGGACGATGTTTATATGTTGAGGCTTTTCTCGGCGCAGGGCGTTGGTTCGCCGTTCGTGCGTGCGCCCTATCTGCATTGCGGGCGCGCGGGCGAGAGTGGGCCGGTTCGCATTTGTCGCACCGATGTCATTGGAGTGAAGAGCGTCGAACTTGTTTGTTGTGCACTGTTGCCTGGCGGCGCTGGTTGCGAGGTTCTTCCGGTCATATGTTGAGGCTTTTCTCGGCGTAGGGCGTTGGTTCGCCGTTCGTGCGTGCGCCCTATCGGCAACCGGTCCTGAGTCGAACAGCGGACCGCAGTCGTTGGCATGATAGCTGGTCCGCTGGCGG
>Ga0070739_10003611_pt1 | contig 19052 bp, 18 predicted proteins | sample Coa_R1_7_FD_66445 | JGI IMG/M metagenome (GOLD analysis project Ga0070739, IMG submission 66445) | Surface soil microbial communities from Centralia Pennsylvania, which are recovering from an underground coalmine fire - Coalmine... | ecosystem: Environmental > Terrestrial > Soil > Unclassified ... | reverse complement strand
TGCGGCGCGCCGCCTGGCAGGTGCGCCTGGCGCGCGGCCAGCAGCACCGCGCGGAGTGGAATGCTAGTCGCCTGCAATCCCTGGCCGGGCCCGACGGGGGCCTGGCGACGACGGAGGACCTGACGTGGGACGACGTAGTGCGCAGACTCGGCTGGCGCCTTGGGCTGGCCGTGTGGCTGACGACCGTCGAAGGCTGGAGCCTCGACGAGGTCGCGGAGGTGACGGAGCTGACGAAGCAGCAGGTCTGGCGGCGGCAGCGGCAGGGGCTGGCCCGCCTGCGCGCGAGCCTACCTCCCCGACCCTCTTCCCCGGGCGGGAAGTAGGCGCGAGCGAGGAGTCCCGACCCTCTTTCCCTGGACCGAAAGTAGGCGTGAGCAAGGAGGCCGCGCCCTCTTTCCTCGCGAGCGAAGGGCCGCCGCATGGCGTGGAGCCCGACGAGCTGGCGGCGGTGGCCGTGGAGGTGGGCCGCGCCGCCGAGCAGCTCGTCGTCCTGGCCGACGCGCTGGTGACGGCGCCGCCCGAGGCGCGCCCGGCCCTGCGCGAGCGCCTCTACCGCTGGCAGCGCGTGCTGGCCCTGGGAGCGCGGCGCCTGGCTCATGCCGCGCCCGATCGGTGAGGCCCCACCTGGCCGCTTCACCCGGTCGGTGGAGCGGCCGGGCTGGACTCCACGGAATCGGGGCCGCGCGGGATGGTTGACGCCCGTTCCAGGGCGGGCTATCCTGCCGGTGGTGCCCGCGGCCTGGTGCGGGGAGGGGAGGTGTCCGATGCAGCCGCTAATCTCCCGCGACCTGTGGCAATGGATCGAGGAGAACCGGGCGAGCTTCGAGCCGCCGGTCGGCAACAAGGTGATCTGGGAGGACTCTCAGTTCAGCGCGATGATCATCCACGGGCCCAACCGGCGGCGCGACTTCCACGACGACCCCTCGGACGAGATCTTCTACATGCTCAAGGGCGACATGGTGCTGGAGTACATCGACCGCGACGGCCAGCGCCAGAACGCCGTGATCCGTGAAGGCGAGTTACTCCTCGCGCCGGCCCACACGCCGCACGCGCCGCACCGGCCGGCCGGCTCCTGGGGCCTGGTCATCGAGCGGAAGCGCGGCCCCGACGAGCAGGAGTCGCTGCTCTGGTACTGCGACCGCTGCAATGCCGAGCTGCACCGCGAGACGGCCAGCGCGCTCGACCTGGAGCGCGGCCTGCGCGCGGCGATCGAGGCGTTCGACGCCAGCGAGGAGCTCCGCACCTGCAAGCAGTGCGGCTACGTCCAGCCCGAGCACGCGCCCGAGCCCCAGGCGCCCGCCCGCGCCTGACCTCCTCGAACGGCCGCGCGGCTAGGCGTCGCGTGGCCTGAGTGTATTCAACGACGAGGTTCGCCGCGAGCTTGGGTGGTGATCCGCGAGGTCGCCTGGACACCGAGTCGTGGCGCGGCGCGACGCCTACCGCCGGGAAACGCCGAGCGCCGGTTTGCCCGCCGGAAAGGCGGTATACTCGCTTAGAGGCTAGCCGCGCGGGGCGCCCGTGCCCGGCGAGCTGGCCGCCTCTCCGCCGACGTTGCCCGCGAGGTGAGCCGATGGTCATCGAATCGAGCTTTGCCGTGCAGGCCCCGCCGCAGAAGGTCTGGGACTTCATCGTCGACCCGACGCAGATGGTCGGCTGCGTCCCGGGCTGCTCGAAGGTCGAGCAGACTGGCGAGAACACCTACCGCGCCACCATGTCCGCGAAGGTCGCCTACATCACCTTCAGCGCCAACACCGAGGTGACGATCACCCGCCTGGACCCACCGCGCGAGCTGGAGTCGGTGGCCAAGGGCGAGGACAAGCGCCTGGGCTCGAACGTCCAGATCGCCGCCACCCTGCGCCTCACGCCCCAGGCCGATGGGGCGACCGAGGTAGCCTACCGCGCCGACGTGTCGCTCTGGGGCAAGCTGGGCACCCTCGGCGAGCCAGTCTTCCGTCAGAAGGCGACCCAGATGGGCAAGGAGTTCGCCCAGTGCGTCAAGAGCAAGCTCGAGGGCCAGCCATGACGCGACGCGCGGACGACGAGGCGCGGCGATGACGATCAAGAACCTCGACCTGCTGCAGCCCACTACCCTCGACGAGGCGGTGAGCCTGCTCGGCGCGCACGCCGACGAGGCCAGCCTCATCGCCGGCGGCACGGCGCTGCTGATCATGCTCCGCGAGCGGGTCTACCAGCCGCCCTACCTGATCGACTTGAAGACCGTGCCGGGGCTCGACCAGATCGGCTACGAGCCGGGGGTGGGGCTGCGGCTGGGCGCGCTGGTCTGCCACCGCGACGTCGAGCTATCGCCGCTGGTGCGCGAGCGCTTCCCGGTCCTCGCCGAGACCTACCGCCAGGTCGGCAACGTGCGCGTCCGCCACGCTGCCACCGTCGGTGGCAACCTGGCCCACGGCGACTACCGCCTCGACCCGCCGGCGCCGCTGATCGCCCTGCGCGCCACGGCGCGGATCGCCGGCCCCTCCGGGCCGCGCGAGGTGCCGCTGGAGGAGTTCTTCTTCGGCCTGTACGCGACGGCGCTCGAGCCGGGCGAGATCCTCACCGAGGTCGTCGTGCCCGACCCGCCGCCGCGCACGCACGCCGCCTACCTGAAGTACACGTCGCTGTCGGCGATGGACTGGCCCTGCCTGGGCGTCGCGGCGGCCGTGACGCTGGCCGAGGACGGCACCTGCGACGACCTGCGGGTCGTGCTCACCTCGGTGTCGAGCACGCCCGTCCTGGTCCAGGGCACGGCCGACCTGGCGCGCGGCCAGCGCCTCACCGGCGCGCTGCTCGAGGAGATCGGCGCGCGCGCCGCCGCGCAGGTCGAGCCGACGCCGGACATCCGCGGCTCGGAGTGGTACAAGCGGGAGATGGCCCGCGTCTTCGCCGGCCGCGCCATCCGCGCGGCGGCCGCGCGCGGCGGGGTGAGCATCGAGGGATAGGGGAAGAGCGATGGCGATCGACTACGCCGTGGTCGGCAAGGCCGTGCCGCGCCTGGACGGAGTCAAGAAGGTCACCGGGCGCCCGATCTACACCGGCGACATTGAGCTGCCGGGGATGGCGCACGGTGCGATCCTGCGCAGCACCTATCCTCACGCCCGCGTCGTGCGCGTCGACAAGCGCCGCGCCGAGCGCGTGCCGGGCGTGCTCGCCGTGGTCAGCGGCGCCGACATCGCCAACACGCCGGGGATCGATCCCTGGTTCGGCCCCGTCTACCGCGACCAGGCGATCCTGGCCATCGACAAGGCCCGCTTCATCGGCGATCCGGTCGCCGCCGTCGTCGCCGAGAGCCGCGAGGCCGCCGACGACGCCCTCGAGCTAATCGACGTCGAGTACGAGCCGCTGCCGGCCGTGTTCGACCCGGTCGAGGCGACGCGGCCCGACGCGCCGCTGGTGCACGAGGTGCTCAAGCCGGCCAAGGCCTTCGCCGACATGGCTCACCTCGACTCGGTCGTCGGGACGAACGTCTGCTACCATCTCAAGGTCCGCACCGGCGACGTGGACGCGGCCTTCCGCCGCGCCGACTACGTCCTGGAGGACACCTACACCACGCCGCCGGCCCAGCACGCCTCGCTCGAGCCGCACGTCACGGTCGTCCAGTTCGACGAGGACGACCGCATCAACATCTGGACCGCCACCCAGAGCCCGTCGTTCGTGCGCACCGAGATCGCGGCGATCTTCGGCGTGCCGCTGAACCGCGTGCGGGTCCAGGTGCCCTACCTGGGCGCCGGCTACGGCGCCAAGCTGTACGACAAGCTCGAGCCGCTCTGCGCCTACTTCGCCTACCTCACCCGCCGCCCCGTCCGGATGATGCTCAGCCGCCCGGAGGAGTTCCTGGTCATCACCAAGCACGCCGTCACGGCGCGGTGCAAGCTGGGCGTGATGAAGAACGGCGACATCATCGCCTGCGAGACCGAGAACTACTGGAACACCGGCGCCTATGCCGACATCGGCCCGCGCGTCGTCCACAAGTCCGGCTACACCTCGGCCGGGCCGTACAAGTTCCCCAACGTCAAGATCGACTCCTACTGCGTCTACACCAACAACGTGCCCGCCGGCGCCTTCCGCGGCTTCGGTGTGCCGCAGATCGTCTGGGCCTACGAGTCGCAGATGGACGTCGCCGCGCACCGCCTGGGGATGGACCCGCTCGAGCTGCGGCTACGCCATGCGCTGGAAGAGGGCGATCGCTTCGCCACCGGCGCGCCGATGGAGAGCATCGGCGTGAAGCCGTCGCTGGAGAAGGTGGCCGAGGCGATCGACTGGGAGCCGCCCCGGCCCCCGCGGCGCATCTTCGCGGGCGCTGGCCCCCAGCGGGGGAAGGGGATCGCCTGCGGCGTGAAGGCCGTGCTCACGCCGTCGATCTCGGGGGCGGTGCTGCACCTGAACGCCGACGGCAGCGTGGAGGTGCTAAGCAGCACCGTGGAGATGGGCCAGGGCTCCGAGACGACGCTGGCGCAGATCGCCGCCGAGGAGCTGGGCGTGCCGATCGAGAAGGTGCGCGTCCACCTGCCGGATACCGACGTCACCCCCTACGACACGATCACCGCCGGCAGCCGCTCCACCTACCACATGGGCAACGCTATCCGGCTGGCGGCGGGCCAGATCCGCCAGCAACTCTTCGAGGCGGCGGCCGAGCAGCTCGAGGCCGCCCCCGCCGACCTCGAGCTGCGTCACGAGCGGGTGTACGTGCGCGGCGCCGAGGAGCGCGGCCTGAGCATCCCCGAGGTCTTCCGCGCCAAGCTGAACGCCCTGGGCACGAACCTGTCCGGCGAGTCGACCTACAAGACGATCGCCGACCCGATGGACCACGAGACCGGCCATACCACGAAGAGCACCGAGTTCTGGTTCTCCGGCGCCACCGCGGCCGAGGTCGAGGTGGACCCGGACACGGGCAAGGTGACGGTGCTCAAGTTCGCGGCGGCGGCCGACGTGGGCCAGGAGGTGAACCCGCACCACTGCCGCCAGCAGATCGAGGGCGCCTCGATCCTCACCCTCGGGCTCACCTTCTACGAGTGGATGAATGTCGACCAGGGGCAGGTGACGAACGCCAGCCTGCTCGAGTACCAGATCCCGTCGCTGAAGGACCTGCCGCCCGAGCTGGTGGCGGTGGCCGTCGAGGTGCCGCACGAGGGCGGGCCGTTCGGAGCCAAGGGCGTCGGCGAGTCGGGCACCCTGTCGGTGCAGGCGGCGATCGCCAATGCGATCTACAATGCCTGCGGCGTGCGAATCAAGGACTTGCCGATCACGCCCGAGAAGGTGCTGCGCGCGCTCCACGACGCGCGGCACGCCCACGGCGCGGGCCCCCTCGAGCCGCCGGCCGTGCAGGACCCGGCCGCCTCGCAGAACGTGAACATCCCGGACGCGCCGTCGTGAGCCGCGGCGTGCGGCGGACGACGACCGATGCAGGGCGAGGCGGGGGCCCGCGGGGTGCGGGCTGTCCCTCGCCGCGGCGGAGCGAAGCAGCGTGAAACGAACGATCAGCCTCACCGTCAATGGCGCCGAGCGCCAGGTCGAAGTGCAGGACAACTGGCTGCTGTCGGACGTGCTGCGCGAGCAGCTCAAGCTGTACGGCGTCCGCGAGGGCTGCGGCACCGCGGTCTGCGGCTCCTGCACCGTCCTGCTCGACGGGCGCCCGATCGCCTCCTGCCTGACGCTGGCCGTGCGGCTGGACGGCCGCCGCATCGAGACGATCGAGGGCCTCAGCCAGGGCAGCCGGCTCCACCCGGTCCAGGAGGCCTTCCTGGAGGAGCGGGCGTTCCAGTGCGGCTACTGCACGCCCGGCTACATCATGGCCGTGAAGGGGCTCCTCGACGAGAACCCCAACCCCAGCGAGGAGGAGCTGCTCGACTACCTGGCCGGCAACTACTGCCGCTGCGCCGGCTACCGCGACATCCTGCGCGCGGTAGAGAGCAGCCGCCTGAAGCTCGCCCACCAGCAGCCTGCCAGCCGCGGCTAGGCTCCCGAACGTCAGGATGGCAGGGCGGTTGCGTCGGCAAGCGCTCTGCCATCGTGAGCAACAGGCTGCTAGCGCTCGCGGATGCGGGCGAGCGCCAGCGCTAGGCGCTGCTGGCGCGCCTCGAGGATGCCGGCCGCGATCGGGATCGCGAACAGCGCGACCAGGAGCAGGGCGCTGAACGGCCAGAGCGCCTGGTCGGCAATTCCCGGATCGGGCGCCTGAGTCGCGAGCGTGGCCAGCGCGGCATCCGGCGTGCCGGCTCCCTCGACCAGCGCCTTGCCCAGTAAATAGATCTGCTCCACCATTGCCTGTAGCCCCGCGGCCGCGCCACGCTCGACGAGCAAGAACGTCATCGTCCCCTCCACAATCATCACGACGCCCAGACCTGTTACAGCCAGTGTAGGAACGTGCGCTCTTTTTGCGGTGTCACCGGCGTCATAGGCGCGCTGTGAAGTCGTTTACAGGGGCCCGCACGGTTCTAGCCATCCTCCAGCGCCGCTCTAGCAGGCCTCTTACGGTCGACTCGGTAACATTACAGAAGAGAACCTGGCCATTGCGGACGGCTCGGGCTGCCCGCCGGCTACCTGGCTTGCCATCGCCGCCGGGGGTCGTTGGCCGCGGAGGTAATCCCTGATGCCCGACTATCTAGGCCCCCGGCGGTCCTACGACCCCTGGGGACGGCCGCTCCCCCGTTCCCGCCAGGCGGGTCCCCAGCGAGTTTCCCTGCAGCGCAACGCGCCGACCGCGCCGGCCGAGCCCCAGCGCGCGGCGCCCGAGCCGGACTGGCGCGCGCGCCTGGCCGAGTTGGAGAACGCCCTGGCCGCCGAGCACAAGCGCGCGGCCGAGGCGCAGGCGGCACTGGCCGCCGAGCGCAAGCACACGGCCGAGCTAGAGGCGGCGCAGGCCGACCTGCGCCGGCGGATGGCGGAGCTCGAGGAGGCGGCCACCGCCGAGCGCGAGCGGGCCACGGAGCAGGAGGCTGCTCTGGCTGCCGAGCGCGATCAGGCCGCGGAGCTGCGCGGGAAGGCCGACAGCTACCTCGACCTGGCCCAGCGCACGCAGGCCGACTTCGTGAACTACAAGCGCCGCGCGGAGCGCGAGCGCGCCGACGAGGGGCAGGCCGCGCGCGGCGAGCTGCTCATGCAGCTCCTGCCCGTCCTCGACGACCTGGAGCGCGCCCTCGAGCACGTCCCCGACGACCTGGCGGGCAACGCCTGGGCGGAGGGCATGCCGCTCATCGCGCGTCGGCTGCGCCTGGCGCTGGCCAAGGCCGGCGTCGAGCGGCTGGGCGCGCCGGGCGAGGCGTTCGACCCGCGCCTGCACGAGGCCATCGCCTACGAGCCGCGGCCCGGCTACGCCGAGGGCCAGATCGCCACGGTCGTCCGGCCGGGCTATCGGCTCGGCGAGCGGGTGATCCGTCCCGCCCAGGTTACGGTAGCGCAGGGCGGCTGACGCACTTCTGTTCCGCTTAGAGAACTCTTAGCGGAGCTTTAACGGTCCTCTAACATCTCTGCTGCTAGCATAGGGCCAGCCGGCCGAAGGGTCGGCTGGCTCTTCCTGTCTCGTCGCTCACAGGGCATCCAGGCATGGCGCAACCGCGCGACCGCATCGGCACAGCCGCGGCGGTGGTCGCGGGGGAGTGGTGGCGATGGTGCGATCTCTCTTTTCCGGTGCAGCGCTCGCTTTGCTCGTCAGCCTGACGTTCGCGGCCTATCCGCTGCGCGTCGATGCGCGACCGCTTCCAGATGTGACCATCTCGACGGACTATCCGTCGATCACGGTGCAGGCCGGCAAGAACGTGAAGTTCCCGGTGCGCTTCACGAACAACGGCTCGGTCGACCGCGAGCTGGACGTGACGATCGACGGTCCGGACGACTGGAAGCCGCAACTCAAGAACCAGAGCTTCCTCGTCCGGCGGGTCTACCTCCAGGCCGGCAAGAACCTGACGACCGACTTCACGGTCGATCCGCCCGCCAGCGCCGCGGCCGGCAGCTACACCTTCACCATCAGCGGCGTCGAGCCGCGCGGCGCGGGCGAGGCCACCCTCGACCTGAACATCGCCGTGGGCGATAGCGGCCCGAGCGGCGTACGCCTCGTCTCGCAGTATCCGAACCTGCGCGGCGGCGCGGACAAGCCCTTCGAGTTCAAGGCCGACCTGGTCAACCAGTCCGACGAGGACCGCGACTTCACCCTCGCCGCGCGCGCGCCGGAGGGCTGGGAAGTAGTGTTCCAGCCGGCCTTCGAGAAGCGCCAGATCGCCGGCATCCGCCTCAAGGCCGGCGAAACCAAGGGGCTGGACATCAACGTCACGCCCACCCGCAGCGCCAAGGCCGGCGACTACCCGATCGTCGTCCAGGCCGCCTCGGGGCCGGACCAGGCGCAGATCCAGCTCGGCGTGACCGTCACCGGCAACTACAAGCTGACGCTCGGCACGCCCCCGCCCGGCACGCTGAACGCCCAGGCTACCGCTGGCCAGGACAGCAAGGTCACCTTGAACGTGCAGAACTCGGGCAGCGGCGACCTGACGAACGTTGCCCTGTCGGCCACCAAGCCGGACGGCTGGGACGTAAGCTTCAACCCTGACACCATCGACCGCGTGCCGGCGGGCGCCGCCCGCGATGTGGAGATGACGATCAAGCCCTCGAGCAAGGCCATCCCCGGCGACTACATGGTGCGCGTGACGGCGCAGAACCCGCAGGTCAACGAGCAGACCGGCGTCCGCGTGACGGTCAGCACGCCGACCACCTGGGGTGTCGTCGGCCTGGGGATCGTCGCCCTGAGCATCGGCGGGCTCTACGGCGTGTTCCGTCGCTTCAGCCGTCGGTAAGAATCCATCAAGGCTTGATGTGAGCCCGCGGGCTCACATCAAGCCTTCTGAGTTGGTGAGGCGGGGTCCATAGCGCACGCTGGAGGGGCGAATGGACGCCACAGAGCGGCTGAGCATCGAGACGACGGCGCTGACGAAGCGCTACGGCGACTTCGTGGCCGTCGACGGGCTAGACCTCGCCGTGCGCGAGGGGGAAGTGTTCGGCCTGCTCGGGCCGAACGGGGCCGGCAAGACGACGACGATCCTGATGCTGCTCGGGCTGACCGAGCCCAGTGGGGGGCGGGCGGCCGTGCTCGGCTGCGACCCGACGCGCGAGCCGCTCAAGGTGAAGAGCCTGGTCGGCTACCTGCCCGACGCCGTGGGCTTCTACGAGGACCTCACTGCGCGCGAGAACCTGCTCTACACAGCCGACCTGAACGGCATCCCGCGCAACGTCGCCGGGCCGCGGATCGACGCCCTCCTGGAGCGGGTAGGCCTGCTCGAGGTGCGCGACAAGCTGGCCGGACAGTTCTCCCGCGGCATGCGCCAGCGCCTCGGCATTGCCGACGTGCTGGTGAAGAACCCTCGCCTGATCGTCCTGGACGAGCCGACGATCGGCCTCGATCCCGACGGCACGGTGGCGCTGCTGGACCTGATCCGCGAGCTGAGCCGCGAGGAAGGCATTACGGTGCTCCTCTCGTCGCACCTGCTGGAGCAGGTGCAGCGGATCTGCGATCGCGTGGGCATCTTCGTCCGCGGCCGCCTGGTGGCCTGCGGCCCGATCGCCACCCTGGGCGAGCAGCTTCTGAGCGGGCAGCCGCTCGTGGTCGAGCTGACGGCGGTGCCGGGCGCGACCGAGAGCGTGGCCGCCGCCCTGGCGACCGTGGCGGGGGTGGAGTCCGTCGAGCGGGAGGGCGACCTGCTCCTCGCCCAGTGCAGCGCCGACGTGCGACCGGCGATCGCCCGCCAGGTGGCGCCGCTGGGCCTGCTCGGCCTGCGCCTGCGCGGCGTCGCGCTCGAGGACATCTACCTGAAGTACTTCCGGCACAGCGAGGGATAGACCCATGCCCGGACTGCATGCGATCTTCCGCAAGGAGCTCGCCGACCACTTCAGCAGCAAGCGCTTCGTAATCCTGTTCGCCCTGGTGATGGTGGCGGGGCTCGGCGCGTCGTACGTGGCAGCGCAGTCGATCCGCGACGCGCTGAGCCAGGCGTCAGGGACCTCGGCGTCGGTGTTCCTGATGGTGTTCACGGCGTCCAACGGCTCGCTGCCGGCCTTCGTGACCTTCATCGGCTTCCTCGGTCCGCTGGTCGGGCTCGCCCTCGGCTTCGACGCGATCAACGGCGAGCAGGCGCGCGGCACGCTGAGCCGCCTGCTGGCCCAGCCGATCTACCGCGACTCGGTGATCAACGGCAAGTTCCTGGCGGGCCTCGCCACCATCGCCGTGATGCTCGTCAGCATCACCCTCCTCGCCGCGGGCCTGGGCATCCCGCTGGTCGGCCAGCCGCCGAGCGTGGGCGACCTCGCCCGGCTAGCGATGTTCCTGGTCGTCAGCGTGGTCTACGTCGCGTTCTGGATGGCTGCCGCGATCCTGTTCTCGATCCTGTTCCGTCAGACAGCGACCGCGGCGCTGGCCGGCATCGCGTTGTGGATCGTCTGCGCCTTCTTCGTCGGCATGCTGGCCGGCGTGGCCGCCGACCTGATCGCGCCGTTGGGCCAGGACCCCACCGCCCAGCAGGTGCTGCGCAACGACGAGCTGCACCGGGGGCTGGCGCGCGTCTCGCCGACGCGGCTGTACGCGGAGGCGACGAGCATCCTGATGAACCCCAGCAAGAACATGCTGGGCGACCTGGTCATGGCCAACGAGGTCCGCGGCATGCTGCCGAGCCCGCTGTCGCTCGGCCAGAGCTTGCTGCTGGTCTGGCCGCAGGTCACCAGCCTGATCGCCGCGACCTGCGTGCTGTTTGCCGTGTCCTACATCCGCTTCATGCGCCAGGAGATCCGCGCTTAGGCCGCTGGGCGAGCAGCTCTGCGCCTCCAAAAACACAGAACGCCTGGTGCGTGCCAGCGGGCGCGCACCAGGCGTTGCTATCTGTTCTTAGCCCCGCGCACCCGCGGCGTGGACGTCCGCGCCGTGCCGCTCGAGGATGCGGCGGGCCTCTTCGCCGCGCACGTCGTCGGTCCGCACCGTTATCAGCGTGCCACCCTCGCGCAAGCGCTGCTCGAAGTAGCGAGCGCGCTCCTCGTCGACGCCGGAGTGGATCAGCGCGCCGGCGATGCCGCCGACGACCAGGCCGGTGATGCCGCCCGTCACGATGCCCGACAGCGCGGCGGCCACCGGCCCGACCGCCACTACTGGACCAAGGCCCGGAATCAGCATCAGCACCGCCCCGAGCAGCAAGCCCTCGATGATGCCCACCGTGGCCGCGCCCCCGGTCGTCACCGTCTGCTCGGGCTGCCGCGGCGGAACGGCCTCGTCGCGCCGTCCCACGACGCTGACGTCGTCTGGCGAGAAGCCGCTCTGCATCAGTTCGCTGTAAGCAGCGTCCGCCGACGCCCGGTCCATGAAGTGGCCAACTTCCGTTACTGCCATAGCCGCTGTGCTCCTTTCAATCTCTAGATCGCCCTACGGCGGGCGATCCTTACCGGCTGCAGGGCTGCTCCTGTTATCTTGCGCACCTCCGGTGCTTCCTCTCCATTGATTCCATCATGGCTCCATGAGCCTGGGAGGCGGCAGAATCCGGGACCACGCGGCCTGAATGGCCGCTGAAGACCGGACGGCCGAAAGGCACCTTCAGCCACTATTCAGGGCCATCCGTTGGCCGTTGGGCTCGCATTCAGGCCAGGAGCAGCATACTGTAGGTGTAGGAAGCAGAGGGAGTGGCAACCAGAGTAGCAGACAAAGGAGTCTGTAGACGAAGGAGTCTGCCATGGACATCGGATCGTTTCTGTTCATGCTCGCGTTCGCCTACGGGTTGGGAGTGTTCTGGTACGACCTCCTACCGGGGCAGTTGTCCAGCCGCACCTGGCGCGCGGCGGCCTATCCCTTCGCCCTGATGGCCTTCGGCGAAGCGTTCGTGCCCTGGGGTCCCACCTTCGGCGGTATTCACGTCATTACCGCCCTCGTCGCGGCGTTGATCGGCGTGGTGATCGACTGGATCATCCAGACTGCCCGCCATCCGGCCGCTGTGTCGACCCCGGAGAGCTTCGTCGCTACGCCAGTGCGCCCGTAAGGCAGGCCGGTGCGCCCGGGTTGAACGCTGGCAGTCCAGTTCTGCCGCCAACCCGGGCCCACTGCCAGCGCGGGCGACTTTCTCGGACGTGCCCTTCGCCCGTGGGGCACGGTTCGGCTCCCTGCCACCTGGGTTTTCGGTTCGTCTCCTTCCCGGGTGGCAGGGGGTCGTTTTCGGCCCCGTGGCCCGGCCGACGGCGCCGTTGGTCAGGCCACGGGGCTGTTCGCGCGCCAGCGGCGCGCCGGGGACGGAGGAGCCGCCATCGCGCGGTATACTGCTATCCTGAGCTAGAGGACTAGCCGCCGCGGTGCGCTCGATCGCCGAGCGCCGGTTCGCGCCGAGGAGGCCCGAATGAGCCTGCGGGTCATCGTCTTCTCCGACTACGTCTGACCGTACTGCTACCTGGCCGAGGGTCCCTTGGCCGAGCTGCAGGCGAAGCACGACGTTACGCTGCACTGGCTGCCCTTCGAGCTGCGCCCCGAGCCCGAGCCGCTGCCCCGAATGGAGGGGCCCGACCTGGAGCGCTTCCGCGGCAACTGGGAGCGCGGCGTCGCGCCGCTCGCCGAGCGCTACGGCGTGGAGATGCACTTTCCGCCGTACAAGCCCCGCTCGCGCTGGGCGCACGAGGCGGCCGAGTTCGCGCGCGACCGCGGCCGCTTCGACGCCATGCGCACGGCCCTGTTCCAGACCTTCTTCGTCGCCAACCGCAACCTCGGCGAGATCGACGTCCTGGCGGACACTGCCGCGAGCGTTGGGCTGGACGGGGCGGAGCTGCGGGCAGCGCTGACCGAGGGCCGCTACACGCCGCGCGTAGTCGAGCTGGAGGCGATCTCCTGGCAGCTCGGGGTGCGCGCCGTGCCGACGGTGGTCTTCGGCGACACCGTCGCCGTCGAGGGCGCGCAGCCCTACGAGGTCTTGCGGCGGGCGATCGAGGTTGCCGAGCGCGAGCTGGCGGCCGAGCCGCCCAGTAGCTGAGACCACCCGTCACGCCGATGGAGCGCCTGCCTGCGCACGGCCGTCGCGGTTGCCGGCCGCTACGTCGCCAGGTGGAGGTACATGGCCACGGCCACGGCGATGCCGATGAGGACGATCAGGCCGCGCATCACCTTCTCGCTGAGCTTGTGCGCGATGACGGCTCCCCCATAGCCCCCGGCGATCGCGCCGACGGCCATCACGATCGCCGCGGACCAGATCACGGTTCCCGTGAAAGCCAGGAAGACGACGGCCGCCCCCTTCAGAACGAGCCCGAACACATTCTTTAGACCGTTGGCGCGGTCCAGGTCGTGCAGCCCCAATAGGCCGAGCGCGAACAGGATCAGCAGGCCGAGTCCGGCGCCGAAGTAGCCGCCGTAGATCGACACGACGAACTGGACGCCGATGGCGAGGACTCGCCAGCCGATCGAGCGCTGCTGGTCCGCGCCGCTGTGCAGCCACTTGCGAACCCAGGGCTCGATCGCCACGAGCAGCGTCGAGGCCAGGACTAGGTAGGGGGCGATCCTCTTGAAGAAGTCCGGCGGACTATGCACGAGCAGATAGGCGCCCAGGATACCCCCGGCCAGCGATGGCACGACCAGCCAGAACCACCAGTGGCGCGTCTTGGCCAGCTCGTGGCGAAAGCCCCAGGCGCCTCCGGCGCGGCCGGGCCAGAGCGCCACCGCCGTCGTCGCGTTGGCCTGGATCGGCGGCAGCCCCAGCCAGAGTAGCCCAAAGAAGGCGACGTTCGTGCCTCCGCCGGCCATCGCGTTTATGGCACCCGCCAGCAGGGCGGCGGCGAAGGCGATGGCGCCCTGCTCGAGGCTCCCCCAGCCCGGCATCGCCGGCTCCATTCATCTCGCGTCAGAGCCCCCTTCCGTGTGCCCAGCTTCCTGCCGAAGCGCGAGTTGGAGCACCTCGGCGAGGTGGAGGGCGCGGCGAGCCGTGGTCTGGGCGATCTGCTCGCGGCAGCTAAAGCCGTTGGCGATGATCAGGGTGTCAGGCCCGGCCTGCCGCACGGCCGGCAGCAGCACGCGCTCGCCGACCTTGATCGAGACGTCGTACCGCTCCCCGGCCTCGAAGCCGAACCCACCGGCCATCCCGCAGCAGCCCGAGTCGAGTTGGGTGAAGTCGAGGCCAAGTCGCTCCAGCACGCGGGTCTCGGCATCCATCGACAGGATCGCCTTGTGGTGGCAGTGCCCGTGAACGATAGCCTTCCGCGCCAGGCGGGGCGGCGTGTAGCTGGGTAGCCGGTCGAGGAGCTCGCTCAGCAGGTAGGTCTGCTGGGTGAGCCGCTTCGCGTCCTCGTCGTTGGGGAACAGCCCGTGTAGCTCGTCGCGGAACACCGCGACACAGCTTGGCTCCAGGCCGACGATCGGCACGCCGGCCTCGATCGCCGGGCGGAGAGTGTCCAGGATCCGCCGCAGGAAGCGCTTGGCGACGTCGAGCATGCCGTAGTCGTACAGCGGCCGCCCGCAGCAGAGGGGACGCTGTGGGACGTACACCCGGTAGCCGGCCGACTCGAGGACGCCGACGGCCGCCCGGCCGATCTCCGGGTGGAAGTAGTTGTTGAACGTGTCGGGCCAGAGGATGACCGGCGGTTTGCCGTGGTTACGGGGGCCGCGCTGGCGGCACCAGGCCTGGAAGGTCCGCGGCGCGAACGCCGGTAGCCGGCGCTGGGGCGCGACCCCGGCCGCCAGCTTCACCGCGTCGCGCAGGCCGGGGGTCTGGGTCACGAAGTTCACCGCGCCGGGCGCGAGCGCCGCGAGCCGCGCCCAGTACATGATCAGCCCGAAAGCATAGGCGCTGCGCGGGCGCAGGCGGCCGGCATAGTAGTGGGAGAGGAACTCCGCCTTGTAGGTGGCGACGTCCACCGACACCGGACAATCGCCCTTGCAGCCCTTGCAGGCCAGGCACAGGTCGAGCGCCTCCTTGACGTGCTCGTCGCGCCAGCCGTCCTGCAAGACGTCACCGCGCAGCAGCTCGAATAGCATGTGGGCGCGGCCGCGGGTGGAGTGCATCTCCTCCCGCGTGGCGTGGAAGCTCGGACACATCGTGCCGCCATCCAGGCTACGGCACTTGCCCACTCCGAAGCAGCGCTCGGTGGCTGCCGCGAGGCTGCCGTGGTCGTCCGGAAATTTGAAGTGGGTCAGCACCGGGCGGGGATGGTAGTCGGGGCCGAGGCGCAGATTCGAGTCGAGCGGGTAGGCGTCGATCACTTTGCCTGGGTTCATCTTCCAGGCCGGGTCCCAGATGACCTTGAACTCGCGGAACGCCTGCATCAAGTCGGGGCCGAACATCTTGGGCAGCAGCTCGCCCCGGGCCTGCCCATCGCCATGCTCGCCCGAGAGCGAGCCGCCGTACGAGACGACCAGGTCTGCCGCGTCGTTCATGAAGGCGCGGTACTGGCGCACGCCTTCGGCGGTCTTCGTGTCGTAGGCGATGCGCACGTGGACGCAGCCCTGGCCAAAATGGCCGAAGAGGGTAAAGGCGTAGCCATACCGGTCGAGCAGCTTGTAGAAGTCCCGCAGATAGCGCCCGAGCTTGTCCGGGGCGACCGCCGCGTCTTCCCAGCTTGGCCAGGCGTCCTCCACACCCGGGACGCGGCTCGAGCCGACGCCGGCCTCGCGGATGTGCCAGACGTCCTTCTGCTGTCCCGGGTCGTCTACCACCGTCAGGCCGGTCTGGCCGTGGCTGGCCTTCTTGACCTGCGCCATCGCCTGGCGGGCCCGATCCGTCGCCGCGGCCTGGGAGTCGCCGCCGAACTCCACCAGGAGCCAGGCGGTCCCCGGGGGAAGATACCTCGCGCCGGGCAGCGTCTTGTCCTTGCGGACCATGTTGTCGATGACGTGCTTGGTAAACGCTTCTAGCGCGATCGGCTCGAGCGCCCGCAGCTCGGGGACGTGGTCTGCCGCCTGGCAGGGATCGGGGTAGCCGACGACCAGGAGCGCGCGGTAGGGTGGGCTGGGGACCAGGCGCACCCTGGCCCGCAGCACCAGCACACAGGTGCTCTCGGAGCCGACGAGCGCGCGCGCCACGTGGAAGCCGCTCTCGGGCAGGAGCTGGTCGAGGTTGTAGCCGGACACCCGCCGCGGGATGTCCGGGAAGCGCTCGCGGATCTCGTCAGCGTAGCGATCGCGCAGGGCGCGGAGGCGTTGGTAGATCTCGCCGCGGCGGCCGCCTTCCCGGATGATCCGCTCCAGCTCGGTGTCGTCGGTCGCGCCGACGCGCAGGCGGAGCCCGTCGTAGGTCAGCACCTCCAGCTCTTCGACGTTGTCGACCGTCTTGCCGGCCATCATCGAGTGCGCGCCGCAGGAGTTGTTGCCGATCATGCCGCCCAGCGTACAGTACTCGTGCGTAGCGGGATCGGGCCCGAACGTGAGGTGGTGGGCCTCGGCGGCGTCGCGTAGCTGGTCGCAGATCACCCCCGGCTCCACCCAGGCGGTGCGACCGTTCGCGTCGATCTCGAGGAGTCCGTTCACGTACTTCGAGAAGTCGATGACCACCGCCACGTTGCAGGTCTGCCCCGCTAAACTGGTGCCGCAGCCGCGGCCAAGGATAGGCACGCCATGCTGCTGGCAGGCGGCCACGGTCTCGACGACGTCCTCGACGTCACGGGGGATGACGACGCCGATCGGCACCTGGCGGTAGACCGAGAGGTCCGTCGCGTACAGGGCGCGGCTACCGGCATCGAACCGGACTTCCCCTCGCAGCCTGGCCCGCAGCTCCCTGGCCAGCGCGTCGACCCGGGGCAGGGGTGGCAACCCGGTGGGCGCCCGCGACACGCTGGGCGGTGAGACGGAGACGTCGCGCGTCGGTGCTGTTGCCATAGCAAGCCTCTCAGCCGGCTCCTTCACGAGCACTTCCCGAGAGCTATGCTGCACCAGCGCGGCTGATCAACGGCGACACGCCGCCCCATCACCCCTGAAGAGTTCCCGACAAGCGGGTTTACTCCTGGTCCCGGCCCGGCCGGTAGCCGACGCTGGGCAGCCCCGCCACCACCTGGACCGGCGTGCTGCGGTCGACGCAGCGGTCTGCCAGGCAGCCGTCGCCGAGCTGCCCTTCGCGGTCCCCACCCCAGGCCCAGACCGACCCGTCGGACTTCAGGGCCAGGCTGTGCTGCTCGCCGGCCGCCACCTCGACCACCTGGCTCAGCCCGCCCGTCACCTGGACCGGCTGGTTCCGGTTGGTCGGGCTGGACATGGCGCTCGGTAGCCGCGTCGGCGTCGCAGGCGGGCGGGTGCTGGTGGCGGTGGCAGTGGCGGTGGTCGTGCCCGGCGTGGTGCTCGTGCGCGCGGCGGGCGTGGCCGAGCCCACCGGGCCGATTGCCGCCGGGACCGGCGTGGTAGCGGCCGACGGCAGGCGGACGCCATCGCCGAGCTGGCCGTAGTCGTCTTCGCCCCAGGCCCAGACCGTGCCGTCCGACTTGGCGGCCAGGCTATGGTAAGAGCCCGCGGCGATGCTCCTCACGTCGGTCATGCCGCCGCTGACCTGGACGGGAGTCGAGCGGCTGGTCGTCGTGCCATCCCCGAGCTGGCCGGAGTCGTTCATCCCCCAGGCCCACACCGTCCCGTCGTTCTTCACCGCCAGGCTGTGCGCCACACCCGCGGCCAGCGCCGTGACGCCGACCATGCCGCCGCTGACCTGGACGGGAGTCGAGCGGCTGGTCGTCGTCCCGTCCCCGAGCTGCCCCTCGTCGTTGGCGCCCCAGGCCCAGACGGTACCATCGTTCTTCAGGGCCAGGACGTGGCCGGTGCCGGCGACGATCGCCGCCACGTCGGTCAGGCCGCTGACCTGGACGGGGCTGGTGCGGTTGGTGGTCGTGCCGTCGCCGAGCTGGCCGGCGTCGTTGACGCCCCAGGCCCACACTGTCCCGTCGTTCTTCAGGGCTACGCTGAACTGGAGTCCCGCCGCCACGGCGCGGACGCCGCCGGGAACATTGGTGAGTCCGCTGACGCGCACGGGAGCGCTGCGGTTGATCGTCGTCTCGTCGCCGAGCTGGCCGACCGCATTGCCGCCCCAGGCCCAGACCGTCCCGTCGCCGGTGACGGCCAGGCTATGGTCGCCGCCAACCGCCGCGTTCGTGACGCCGCTGAGGCCGGTGACCTGGACGGGGACGCTGCTCATGGCGAACGCCGTGGTCTCGTTGCCGAGCTGGCCCGAGGTGTTGTCGCCCCAGGCCCACAGGGTACCATCGTTCTTCAGGGCCAGGCTGTGCCGCCAGCGCGCGGCGATCCCGGCCACGTCAGCGAGGCCCGTAGTCTGCGCCGTCGCCCCGGGTGGCTGCGCAGCGTGCTCCCCCGCCGGGACGCCAACGCCCAGCGCGGCCATCAGGATGGCGAGAAACCCGGAGACGCAGGCGCGTGAGACAATCGTCCAGGCCCGGTGAGGCATGGCAACCCTCCCCTCATCGCTGTCCCGCTGTGCGGCTGGTGGATCAGCGCCGGCAAACACCACGCCCATCAGGTGTCGCAGAGTGCTAGGCTTAGCGTGAGGGAGGCTGCCTGACCGGAGGCTTTCCGTAGGCTAAACTCGCCTGAATAAGGGCCGAACGCGACAGCGGATAGACGCCGTAGCCGGGGGCGCAGCGCCGCGCCCCCGGCTACGGGCGAGTCATTCCTGGCAAAGCCGGTGCTTTCTGTTCTGAGCCGACGGCTCAGAACGAGGATGAGTAGCTGCGCTTACCGTCGCGCTGCGTGCCTGCCGCCGTCACGCGGCGCGAGCGCGCGCCCGCCGCCGAGCGCGCGCTCGGCGGACGCGCTCGCGTCGCTCGCCGCGGTACGCTTCGACCTCCGCGCTGGGGAGGAAGTGCAGGCGCCCGAGGCGGCTGGAGGCCAGGCGGTGGCGCTCGACCAGCTCGCGCACGCTGCGCTCGCGGATGCCGAGCAGCTCGGCCGCCGCGCGGATAGACAGGTAGCCCGGCACGCGCAGCGCTGGCCGGGCCTGGGATCGAATCGTTGTAACGCTCATGCTCGCACCTCTCGGCCCCCGCGCCGCGGCCGCGGCGCGGGCTCCGCGCCCACGGCCGGCAGCCGCGGCAAGGCGCGGGCCCGATTCCCAAGACTCTGACTTACCATAATTATACCT
>Ga0070739_10003608_pt1 | contig 19063 bp, 17 predicted proteins | sample Coa_R1_7_FD_66445 | JGI IMG/M metagenome (GOLD analysis project Ga0070739, IMG submission 66445) | Surface soil microbial communities from Centralia Pennsylvania, which are recovering from an underground coalmine fire - Coalmine... | ecosystem: Environmental > Terrestrial > Soil > Unclassified ... | reverse complement strand
CCGAAGAAATGGCCGGCCAAGGCGGGGCGCCGTCCACGTGGGCACGCTGTCGGAGATGAACGTAGTGCCGCTGGTGGATGTCGTCCTGGTGCTGCTCATCATTTTCATGATCACGGCGCACGTCATGGAATTCGGGCTGGATGTGCAAGTGCCCGCCGTGCAGCAGGCCACCGAGACCGCCGAAGATCTCCCGGTGGTGACCATCACCCGCGATGCCAAGCTCTATTTGAACGACAAGCCGGTGAGCAATATCAATTTGCTCGGCGCGGAAATTCGCAAACGGTTCCAGACGAACTCCGTGTTTCTGGTGGGCGACCGCCGCGCGATGTATGAGCAGATTGTGAACGTGATCGGCGCGCTGGGCAAGGAAAAGTTCGACATAAAGATCGTGGCGAAGCCGGAGGATGTGGGGAAGTGACCGCTGCGCACGAGATCCTGGATGAGCGCGACCGCCTCCGCGGCCCGTTCCTGGGATCACTGGCGCTGCACTTCGGTATCGCCGCGAGCCTGCTGATTTCGGCCTGGCTGAAGACTCGCATCCCGGCGTTTGGAGCGAAAGAGGCTGGGGGGAGCGTCGTGGGCGTGCAAGCCGTCAACTCGATTCCGCTGGTGCACCATGGCGCGCCGAATCCGCTGGCCAGCGATACGGAATCGGAGGTGCCGCAGACTCCGGTCACCAAACCCAAAGAGCAGGTGAAAGAAGAGCCGCCGCCGAAAGATGCCGTCAAGCTCAAGTTGAAAAAGCAGAAGGTCAAGCCGGCCGAGGTCGCAAGCGCGCGCCAGAAGTTCCGCCCGCTGGATGAGCTGCTTCCGAATCAGCTTACCAGCCGGACCGCACCGCAGGTTTCGAATCAGGCGTTTCAGGTGCCCGGAGCGGGGCGGATGGGCGCGGGCCCGAACAACACGCTCGGCGACCGTTTCGCGGGATATGCGGACCAGATCCGGCAAATCGTCGCGTCGCACTGGCGAACCGGCGACGTCAATATTCGAAGCGCTCCCATGGTGATCGCCACCTTCGAGCTGATGCGCGACGGCAGCATCCGCAATGTTCAGCTTCTCCAGCGCAGCGGCAATCCTTCGCTGGATTTTTCGGTGCAACGCGCGATTCAGGAATCGGCTCCGTTTCCTCCGATCCCGCCGGGCTTCGATCGTAGTTCCGCTTCGGTTGAGTTTTGGTTCGAGCTGAAAAAATGAAATCGAAAATCAGTCTTGCTTTGTTGGTGATTCTGCTGGTATGGACGGGCGCGGTCCTGTTGCTGGGCCAGGCGAACATTACCGGCGTGATCCAGAACAGCGATAAGCCGGCCATCGCCGTCCCCGATTTCCGCGGCGCGGGCGACGCCCAGAAGGTCATGAACACCTTTAACACAACGCTCTGGAACGAGCTGGATAGCTCGGGGATTCTCAAGATGGTCGCCAAGACGGTCTATCCTCTCCAGGTTCCGCAGCAGCCCGCCGATTTCAAGCCGCCCACGGTCACCACTCCCGTAACGCGCAACGCGCAGCCGCAGACGATCAGCAACGGGCCCTGGCTCACCGACTGGTCCGGGCCGCCGGTGAATGCGAATGATCTGGCGTTCGGCTACGCCGCGGCGCAGGACGGCCGGCTGGTGCTGTTCGGATGGCTCTACAACTTGAGCCAGCCCACGCCGCAGGCTGCGCAGTTGATCGGCAAGACGTATACTGGGCCGCTGGACAATGCCGGTGCGGTGCAGGTGGCGCGCGAGTTCGCCGCGGATATCCTGCAACAGTTCGGCGCCCAGAGCCTGGCCGGCTCGAAAATCTTTTTCGTTTCCGACCGCACCGGAAATAAAGAGATCTGGTCGATGGATTACGACGGCAGCAACCAGAAGCAACTGACGCACTATAACAGCATCTCCAGCATGCCCGCGGTGTCGCCGGACGGGAAACTGTTCGCGTTTACGACGTACCCGGTATCGGTGCGCAACGGCCATAAATTCGAGGGCAACCCGCAGATCGTGATCATGTCCACGGAAACCGGGCGGAAGCTAACGTTCTACAATCCGGTTTCCTCGAACGTGGAGACCGCCGAATTTTCCCCTGACGGCCAGCATCTGTTTTTCGCCAGCGCGTTCGACGGGATCGCGCAGATCTGTGAATCGAATCTTCAGGGCGGCGATTTCCAGCGCATCTCGCACAATCAGGCCATCGAGGTTTCGCCGAAGATCAATCCCAAGACGGGCCGCGAGATGTTGTTCATCTCCGGGCGCTCCGGCCGGGAGCAGTTATGGCTCTCGAACGTGGACGGCAGCGGCGCCGAGATGCTGACCGATGGGAGCCAGTATGTCGCCAATCCGGCCTGGAGTCCCAACGCGCAGTTTGTCGCATACGCGGCGACCGGAGGATACGAGCCGGGAAACTACAACATTTTCATCATGGATATCGCCAAGCGCGTGCCCATCCAGTTGACGCACGGCAACGGTAGAAATGAGAATCCGACGTGGGGGCCGGACGGGGTTCACATTGCATTTTCGATCAAGCGCGGAAGCTCGACGCAGATCTACACCATGTTGGCTGACGGCACGCATATCCAGCAGCTCACAACGCAGGGCAACAACATCCAACCGGTGTGGGCGAAAGGGATAAACTAAGATTTCTAACTTTGCGGAATGATGGGGCGGCGCGGAGCTGCTCCGCCGCGTCCGCGCGGGAATACGCGTATACATGAGGAGGCCAGCATAGAAATGCGATTGAATCACAGAACACTGAGTGCAGCGGTGTTCGGGGTAATGTTGTTGCTTGTAGCGGCGGGTTGTAAGAAGAAAGCTCCGGCGCCACCGCCGCCGCCTCCACCCCCTCCAGTGAAAACCGAAGAGCCGCCGCCGCCGAAGCCACAGGCCGTGCGGATCGACAACTTCACGGCGGACCCGACGTCGATCGAACGCGGGCAGTCCTCTACGCTGAGATGGTCGGTCGCGAACGCCACCGATATTTCGATCGACCAGAACCTCGGCACGGTACCGGCCAACGGCACGCGGCAGGTGTTCCCGTCCAACACGACCACCTATACGCTGACCGCGCGAGGACCCGGCGGCATGGCGACGCGCTCGGCTACGGTGACGGTTTCCGCGCCCGCGCCTCCCCCCCCGCCTCCGCCCAAGGCTCCGGTGGTGACGGGAGCCGAGTTGCTGGGCCGCGAAGCACAGGACGCCTACTTCGACTACGACAAGAGCGATATTCGCGACGACGCGCGCCAGGCTCTGACTCGCGACGCGGATCTGCTGAAGCGCATCTTCCAGCAGGACCCGGCTTTCAATGTCGTCATCGAGGGCCATTGCGATGAGCGCGGGTCGGCGGAATATAACCTCGGCTTGGGCGACCGCCGCGCCACTTCCGCCAAGGACTTCCTGGTGCAGCTCGGCGTGCCTGCCGATCGAATCCGGACCATCAGCTACGGCAAGGAGCGTCCGGTTTGCACGGAGGCGACCGAGGACTGCTACCAGCGGAACCGCCGCGCGCATCTGGCGCCCGCGCAATAATTCAAAATAGAAGTACGGCCCCTTCCGGGTGCGGGCGGGGCCAAGGAGGTAGACACGTGCGAAAGCCTGTCGGTCTGCTGATAATAGCGCTCGCGGCTACACCCGCTTTTGCGCAGAAGGAACAAATTATTGCGCTGCAAAGGGACGTGGCGCAACTGGACGAGGAAGTCCGGAATCTTCAGAAGAGCAACGACGAAAAACTGGATGCCATCCGGCAACTGGTGCAACAGGCGCTGGACGCTTCCGGCAAAGCGTCCTCGGGTATGAGCACGCTCCAGCGCAGCGTGAGCGACACCCTCAACGATCAGCAGAAGAAAGTGCTGGAGCCCCTGGTGGACCTGCGCATGAAGACCAACCAGACCTCCGACGATGTCGGCGCTCTGCGGGAAACCGTCGCGGACTTGCAGCGCCGGGTGAACGCGATGGATTCGAAGCTGACCGACATTTTGACGCAGGTTCGCGTGCTGGCCACGCCTCCCGCGCCTCCGCCGCCGGCGAACGTCCCGGCGGCCGCTGCGCCCACCACCTCGCTGCCGGATCGCCTGAGCCTGTGGGAGAACGCGCGCCGCGATTATTCAAAAGGCAACGATAACATTGCCATGCAGGAGCTGGTTTCCTACGTCAAGAATTTTCCCGACGATGAGAACGCTCCCGTGGCGCAATATTACATCGGCATGTTGTTCGATAAGGCCGGCCAGTACGACGACGCCGCGCAGTCTTTCGATCGCGTCGTGGAGCAATTCCCGAAAAACCCCAAGACTTGTGAATCAATGTTCCGCAAAGGGGACGAGTTGAAGAAGGCCGGCGAGAAGGCGGAGGCTGCCGGCGCGTTTAAGGATTACCTCAAAGCGTGCCCGGGCGATGAGCGGCAAGCCCAGGCAAGAGAGCAGATCCGCGCGCTTTCCGGAGCTTCCGCCCGCCCCGCGAAGAAAAAGTAACGCGGTTCCGCGCCAGCCTGATAGAATTTCACCGTGGCGGCTTTCGCGCCGAAGCAGGCATTTTCCAGGGAAGAGACGCGACGGCTCCTCAATGTCTCCGAACGCCAACTGAAGAGCTGGGAGAAACAGAAGCTGGTGCCGGCGCCGGAGGTTTACGGCTTCCGGGAGCTGGTGGCTCTGCGGACGCTGATGCAGTTGCGCCGCAACCGGGTGCCGCCCGTGCAGATCAAGCGCGCGCTGGCCGCGCTTGCCTCCAAGCTCTCGCACATCGAAGATCCTTTGACGGAGCTGAAGCTGTACGCCGACGGCAAGAAGGTCCGCGTCGAAGTGGAAGGCCGGGCGATGGAGGCGATCTCCGGGCAACTGCTGCTCGACTTCGACCGGGCCGAGCTGAAGCGGCTGGTGCAGTTCCGCGCGAAAGATCCCGCGCATGCCGAGCGGGAACAGCGCCTGGAAGCCGAGCGCTGGTTCCGCCGCGGCCTCGAACTCGAGCAAACGGGCGCTCCCATGGAGCAGGTGATCGAGGCGTACGAGCGGGCTCTCAAGCTCGATCCGGAATCGGCCGGAGTGCTGGTGAACCTGGGTACCATCTACTTCAACGCACGCCATTGGAAAGAAGCCGAGCGCTACTATCGCCAGGCCCTCGCCGCAGATCCTCAATACGCCCTGGCGCATTTCGATCTCGCCAATCTTTACGACGAGCGCGGCGACCGCGCGAAGGCGCTGGAGCACTACCACGCGGCCCTGCGCATCGCGCCCAACTACGCCGATGCGCACTACAATCTCGCTCTGCTGTACCAGGGCTCGAATCAGCCGATGAAGGCGGTGCATCACTGGACCAGCTATCTGAAGCTTGATCCGAGCAGTGAGTGGGCGGCTATCGCCCGGCGCGAGTTGTCGAAGCTCCGTCAGAGCACAGTGGTGCCCGGATCCCGGGGATAAAGCGGGGCGGCCTTGGACGCGCGTTTCCGCGCGTCCGGCCCGGGGGCGAGCGCGCGCCAACGCTACTTATTCGGCAGGTGCTCCACGTCCCGGTTATTCTCGTTGCAGATGAACTCCAACAGCTCGTCGTCCGGAGTCAGCACGGGATGTTCCGTCACGGTCCAGGGCTTGGTATACGCCTTGGGATCGTCGATGGTGATGGTCAGGTCCATATGCCCGAAATCGACCCTGTGGAAGCGTTCCGTCACCTTTAGCGCGTCGGTGGCGGGATGGCCGAGCTGGTCAAGCCACGTTTTCCCGTTCTGGCCGATCGTCTCTGCAACGAGTGTGTCGCCTTCCCAATGCCCCACCGTATAGCCGAGCCACGAGGGATTCGGGTCCTTCGGCAGCGGCCGGCCGTCCAGGTGGATCTGCCGGAACTGCGTGAAGGCTTCGTAGAGGATCACGACTTCATTCGGAAGCTGGATGACCTTCCACGGCGCAGGCGCGGCGTCGAGCTTGGGGACGCCCTGCGGCAGGCAGTTGGCGTCCGATTCCTCGGCGGAATGCACGCCCGTGGCTCTTTCCTTAAAGATCTTCTCGGCCCACGGCTGGAACGGAACCTCCTTGAGGTCGGCGGCGATATCGCGGATGTATTTCCTCCCCGGGTCCCATACGCCGGAGAGATCGGGCTGGCCGCCGGGCGTCCTGGGCGTAGGAGCGGAGAGATTCGGCCGGCCATCGGCGGTCCGGGGAATATTCGGAGCCTTCTGATTCAGCCACTGCGCGGGCGCCGGCGCGGCCCAGAGCGCGGCCCAGGCAATCGCCGCAAATTGGATCTTCCCGGTCCAGTTCATCGTCCCCTCCTACCGTCGGCAATTATACACGTGCGAGAGTCTTCTCTAAACGCGGTGCCCTAAAAAATGGTGGCCCGTCCCATCGCCGCGCCAGTCGTCGGCCGTCTTTCCTGAATCGGCACTTAGTACCCTATACCCCTGTTGGGTGACGGTCGATGTACCCCAAAGTAAGGGAAAGTTCGTGAACCAATCCACGGTATTCGTATGTGAATCTCAGCCGATTGTAGTGGAAGGCTTGGAGAAAGTTCTGTCCACATGTGAGGACTTACGGTTGCTCGGCTCGGCTTCCAATCTCACGGAGACGCTTCAGGCGGTGCGCGACCTGCACCCTGATTTGCTGCTCATCGATCAGTCGCCGGGCCTGAAGATGATCTTCCAGTTCGTCGCGGACGTGAAAGCCGCGTGGGGGCAGTGCCAACCGGTGCTGTGGATCAACGATCTGGCCGAAATTGATTGCTTCCGGGCTCTTCAGCTTGGCGCTCGCGGGATCCTCAAAAAGACATTGCCGGTCGAAACTTTGCTCGAGTGTCTGCGCTCGGTGGCGCGGGGCAACGTGTGGTTCGAAAACTCGCTACCCGATTCCGCAGCCGCGCCCGACCGGCGCAGCGCCCCCCGATTGACGCCGCGCGAGAAAGAGATCGTGCATCATGTGTGCGCCGGTCTTAAGAATAAGGAAATCGCGGCAGCGCTTTCGATTACTTCCGGCACAGTCAAGGTTCATCTCATGCACATCTTCGAAAAGACCGGGGTTAAAGACCGGTTCGAGCTGGCCGTGTACGGACGCCGGCTGCTGGGAACCGAGCATGCCGACAATACGGCCGCCGAAGATTCCGCGGCCCGGATGGGCGCAGGGACATCGAAATAGATCCACACCTCGGGGCGGGGCGGGCCTAAAGTAGCGGCCGAAGTCGGGCGAATAGTTGGGTAAGGATGACCCCTCCGCAAATTCTGGCCGCCACCCGCGCGCCTTCCCGGACGATCCATTCCCTCCTGGCGAGTCCCTGGGCTCGGATGCTGATCCCGTCGCTGTCCGATCTATTCTTTCTCGCGATTCTGATCTGGCTGTTCGCCAGCGGGTCTTATGGCTGGCAGGGGCTTCTGGCGGATGGGGATGCAGGCTGGCACATACGCACGGGCGAGTACATCCTCGATCACCACGCCGTCCCCCACCAGGATCTGTACTCCTTCTCTAAGCCGGGGGCGCCCTGGTACGCATGGGAATGGGGATCGGATGTCTTTTATGCGGCGTTGCACCGGCTGGCGGCGTTAAAAGGCGTGGTGCTGGCGGCTGCGGTCTTGATCTCATGGTTCGCGGTGACGCTCCTACGCCGCATGGCTGCCATGGGCGTTCATATGTTTGTTGGGCTGGTGATGGCCTTACTCTGCGTTGGATCCTCGTCCGTTCACTTCCTGGCGCGGCCCCACGTGTTCACCCTGGTCCTGCTGTCTGTTTCGGTCTGGATGATCGAGCGCGACCGTGAAAACCCGAGCCCCGCCATCTGGCTGCTGGCGCCGATCACGGTTTTGTGGACCAATTTGCACGGCGGGTTTCTCGCTTTGATCGCTGTGCTCGGGTTGACGGCCATCGGCTACGCTGCCGAAGCCTGGCTCGCGGGCGATCTGGCGGCGCGCTGGCGCCCGGCAGCCCGATACGGCGCGCTGGCGGCGGTCTGCCTGGCCTCCTCGCTCATCAACCCCTATGGGTACAAGCTGCACCAGCACATGGCCGAGTACCTGCGATCAGACTGGATCAAGACGGCCATCCAGGAATTTCAGTCGCCCAGTTTCCGCAACGAAAGCATGATGCAGTTCGAGGTCCTGCTGATCGTGGGCCTGATTGCCGCAGCGTTTCTGATCCGCCGGCGGCGCCTCGTGGAAACCCTCTGGATCGTCTTTTTCGCCCACGAAGCCCTGGCGAGCATCCGGCACGTCCCCATCTTTGCCACGGTGGTGGGTCCGGTCATCGCCTTCGAGGTATCCCAATGGTGGACTGCCTGGATCGCGGGCGCGCCGAAGGGATCGCTGCGGGCGATTGCAAGGCAGATGGGCCGGGACTTCGCCCCCAGCTTCCGCCGGACAAGCATGTGGCCGGCCGTGACCGTCGGCGGCCTGGCGCTGATCGGCGCGCCAATCCCCTGGCCGAAAGACTTTCCAGATGCCGTTTTTCCCGTGGAAATCGTGCACAGCCACGCCGCGGAGATTCTTAACGCGCGTGTGCTTACCACGGACCAGTGGGCGGACTATCTCATCTACACCAATCCCCGGCAGAAGGTCTTCGTCGACGGGCGCAGCGACTTTTATGGTCCCGAGATCGGCAATCAATACCTTCGCCTGGAATACGGCGACGCGGATTGGGCCCGAACCATGGCGCAATATCGCTTCGATATGGCGCTTCTTCCCTCGAATCTGGGCATCGTCCAGCTTCTGAAGCTCCAGCCGGATTGGCGAATTGTCGCAGACGATGGCAAGCGAATTCTCTTAGCTCATACAACCGCCCCAGTACTCTCTCCAGCAAATCCGCAACCGGAACGAAGGTTCTAAGGGCTACGGGGCTTGGGCCTCGTCAGACTAATGAAAACCACCGACGCGGCCGAAATACTCAATGGGAGCAAACGGAAGGAATGAAGTCCCAGAATGCGAACCAGGCTGGGGGCATGAACCCAAGGCCCGGCGCTGGGCGGCGTGGAGCGCCCATGCGGATTCCGAATCTCCCGATGGAGTGGATGGACCCGATGAGCTGGCGGCTGCCGTCGGGCAAGGCTCTGGCGGAATTTGCGCTGCAAGCGGGATTTTTAGCGCCGTTGATGCTTGGGACGCCAAGGATGAAGAAGCGTAAGCCGATTTCGGGCAAAGCGGCAGACAGTGAACGGGTGGCGCTCGACAAGCGTGCGGAGGAGGGGCCGGACCGTTCCGGCACCTTTCGGGAAAGCCGATGAACGCGCAGGTGTGGATCGCGATGCTGGTGGGCGTGGCGGCGGTGATCGATGACCTCCGGAGGCGTCAGATCGCCAATTGGATTCCGCTGGCGGCTCTGGCGGGGGGCCTGGGCTGGCATCTGGGACAAAGCGGATGGAAGGGCGCGCTGTACTCGATGGGTGGCGCGGCCGCAGGGTTCGCGGTCTTCCTGATTTTTTATCTGTTGGGCGGTATGGGCGGCGGTGACGTGAAACTAATGGCGGGCTTCGGCGCCCTGCTGGGGGCCGGGCGCCTGCTGGAAGCTGCGCTGTGGACCGCGGGCGTGGGCGGCGCCATGGCCTTGCTCGCCGTGACCGCGGGCTGGTGGCGGGGGAGAGGCCAAACGGAAAAGCAGCAAGTCCGCATGGAATCGATTCCGTACGCTCCGGCGATCGCCTTGGGGGTATGGCTTTCGTTGGTGCCGAAAGGTTGAATTTTTGAGGCAGAGGAGAACGAATCATGGATCGTAGGTTTCTCACGGTGCTGGGCGTCAGCCTGGTTTTCGCCCTGGTGGTTTCCAGCGTGTTCTACCAGATGACGGCGCGTTCCAGCGGTCCGCGTAAAGCGGAGGAGACGGATATGCGGGACATCGTCGTGACCTCGCGGGCCCTGGGTGTCGGGGTCATGATCCGGCCCGCGGACGTGAAGATCGCGAAGATTCCGGCAGCCGCGTTCCCCAAGGGCGCCTACTCCAAGGTCGAAGAAGTGCTCGACCGGCCTGTGATTTCCAACATTCTCATGGAAGAGCCGATCCTGGAAGGCCGTCTGGCCGCGAAAGGCAGCGGACTCGGCCTTGCGCCGACCATTCCGGTGGGCATGCGCGCCGTATCGGTGCGTGTCAACGATGTGGCCGGCGTCGCGGGTTTCGTCCTGCCGGGGATGCGCGTGGACGTTCTGGTGACCGGCCATCCGCCTGGGTCCGACAGCGACATGACCAGCACAACCTTGCAGAACATGTTGGTACTCTCGGCCGGGCAGACATTGCAACCCGACGCGCGCGGCCAGGCCATTCAGGCTCCGACGGTAACGCTGCTGGCGACCCCGGAACAGGCCGAGACGCTGACGCTGGCGAACCTGGATGGAAAGATTCAACTGATTCTGCGCAATTCGAGCGACCAGTCAGTGGAGAAGACGCCTGGAAAGTACGTGGCGGAATTGTACGGAAATGCACACCGTCCAGAGGCGCCGAAGCCGGCTATCAAAGTGGTGCAAGCCAAGCCGAAGCCGGTGGAAGCGCCGAAGCCGCTTCCGCCGGTGGCGTTCACTCCTCCGCCCCCGCCGCCGGACCAGGTAGTGGTGATTCGCGGCACGCAGAAGTCCGTCGAGATCATCAAGAACAATTGATCGGCAATCGACCTAAATAAGGAAATACCATGACCCGAACCAGTCAAGCTCGTGGAAAAAAACGTGGCATCGCCGGCAGGTGGAAGGAATTGGCCGCGGCCGCAATGATAACTGCCGGGGCCGGGTATCTCACGGCACAGACCGCCGAAGACCTGCGGCTGACGGTCGGCAAAAGCGTGATCATCGACTACCCCTCCGATGTCCGCCAGATCTCGACCAGCGATCCGGCGGTGGTGGATGCCAGCCCGGTGACCACCCGTGAGATTCTTCTGAACGCCAAGGGGCTGGGGACTTCGACGATGGTCGTCTGGAGTAAGACCGGCCAGCGCACGTTCTACAACGTGAACGTCGAGATGAATCTCGATCCGCTGCGCCGGATTCTCAAAGAGTCCTTCCCGAATGAAACCATCGAGCCGCACAGTTCGCGGGACACCATTACGCTCACCGGAACGGTTTCGAGCAAGGACGTGGCGGATCGCGCCACGGCGATGGCCGCGGCGGTTTCCAAGACGGTGGTGAACAACCTTCAGGTGGCGGCGGTGCAGCCTGTGGACAAGCAGATCCTGTTGCGGGTGAAGTTCGCCCAGCTCGACCGGGAAAAGGAGCTGCAATACGGGATTAATCTCCTGGCCGCGCCGGGCAACAACGCGATCGGTGCCACCACGGGGCAGTTCTCTTCCGGCACGGTCACCGGGACATTGACTGTCCCGCCGTTCGCAAGCGCCGGCTCCTCCAGCAGCAATAACAACTCGAATAGCGGTTTAGGTTCCAGTTCCTCGGGCGCGACGTCCGCTTCCACGATCGGCAATGCTGCTGTGTTCACGATCACGCAGGCCCTGAACCTGTTCGCGCTGGATCCCAAGCTGAACCTGGGCGCGTTCATCAAGGCGCTGCAAGGCGAGAACATCCTGCAAATCCTGGCCGAGCCGAACCTGGTCACCTCCAATAACAAGGAAGCCTACTTCCTAGTGGGCGGCGAGTTCCCGGTGCCGATTCTGCAAGGAGGCGCCAACGCCGGCGCGGTGACGATCCAATTTCGCGAGTGGGGCATCCGGCTGTGGTTCACTCCGCAACTGACGCCCAACGGCACCATCAAGCTGTCTCTGAGGCAGGAGGTCTCCACGCTGGATTACGCCAACGCGACCACCTTCAACGGATTCACCATTCCCGGCCTGGCGACGCGCAAGGCCGAGACCAATGTCGAGCTGGGCGAAGGGCAGAGCTTCATCGTCGCGGGCCTGGTAAACAATCAGGAGCAATCTGCGATGTCCAAGATGCCGTTCATCGGCGATATTCCGATTCTGGGTTCATTGTTCAAATCCAAGGATGACAAAGTGCTGCGATCGGAGCTGATCATGATGGTCACTCCTGAGATCACCATGCCGCTGGGGCCCAACGATCCCAAGCCGGATATCTACATGCCGAAGGATTTCCTGGTTCGCCTGGACCCGAAGGACGTGGCCAAAGCAGCGCCCGCCAAGTCCTCCAAGAACGGAAAGAAATAGGCGGGAAGAGAGACGGCGAGGATGACCGTACGGGGCCAGAACGAACCTGAAATCACCGCGCTCATGATCGCGCCCAACCGCAATCTGGCGGCGCAGTTTCTGGCTACCATCCCGATTACCCGGGCGTTCCAGATTCTGGCCGATCTCAAGAGCTATCCTCCGCATCAAACGCTGGAGATCCGGGCCCGGCAGTTGAAGCCTCACGTCATTCTGCTGGACCTGGCGACCGATCTGGCCGCCGCGGTGGATCTGGTCCGCCACGTGGCCGGGCTGAACCCGCCGGTGCACGTCGTCGGGCTGCATCTTGAAAGCAATTCGGACGCGATCCTTCAATCGTTGCGGGCCGGCGCGAGCGAGTTTCTTTACGCACCCTTCGATCTGCCCACGCAGCGCGAGGCCATCGCGCGCCTGCGTCGGCTGGTGATCCCGGAGGTCGCGCCGGACAGCGAAGAAGGCCACGCCATCGGCTTCGCCAGCTCGAAACCTGGCTCGGGCGCATCCACGATCGCCACGCAGACGGCGTTCTCGCTCGAACGCCTGACCGGGCGGCGTGTCCTGCTCGTCGACTGCGACCTCACGGGCGGGACTATCGGGTTCTATCTCAAGCTGAGCCACAACTATTCCCTGGTGGACGCCCTCCAGCATGCCGAACACATGGATCCGGCGCTGTGGAACTCGCTCACCGTGAATTACGGGGGCGTGGATATTCTGCCGGCGCCCGCCGCGCCCTACGCCGAGCCGATCGATCTGACGCGTCTCAAAATGCTGGTGGGGCAGGCGCGCGTGCTGTACGACTGGGTGATCCTCGATCTGCCCACTGTGTTCAATCACACCAGCCTGATCGCGGTATCGGAATGCGAGCGCGCGTTCCTGATCTGCACCTCGGAACTTCCGAGCTTGCATCTCACGCGCAAGGCCCTGACGATGATCAACCAGCTCGGTTTTCCGAAAGAACGCTTTCAGGTGCTGGTCAACCGCTTTGACCGGCGCGACAACATCGGCGTGGACAACATGGAGAAGTTGTTCGGCGCCAAGATTCACGGCAGCCTGCCCAACGATTATTTTTCGCTGCACCGCGTCGTCACGCTAGGGCAGCCGCTCGGATCGGAGGGCGAGCTGGGAAAAGCGATTGAAGGAGTGGCGTCGCGGCTCAGCGGCTCGCTGGCGCAGTCGAAAAGACTGCCCGCCGGACGGGAGCTAAAACCGGCGTTCTCGCAAGCCTAGAGCCAGGAACCCTGACAGTGTATGTTTTCATCGATCGAGAACGGAAATAAGAATACGCAGCAGCTTTCTTGGGAGCAGAGGCTGCTGAAAAATTCAGGCCGCCCGAAAGCCAGCCTGAAGCCGGAGTACCAGGAGCTCAAGTTCACGCTGCACCGCAAGCTGGTGGACAAAATTAACCTGGAAGCGCTGGCGAGCATCGACAACCAGCGCGTTCGCAGCGAGGTGCGCCAGGCGGTGATCTCGCTGATCGACGCCGAGCCTACTTTGCTCAGCTCGCTCGAGAAGCAACAGATCAGCGACGAAGTCCTGGACGAAGTCTTCGGCCTGGGTCCGCTGGAGCCGCTGCTTCAGGACAGCACCATCTCCGATATTCTGGTCAACACTTACAAGCAGGTCTACATCGAGCGCCGCGGCCTGCTGGAGCTGACCAACGTCACCTTCCGCGACGATCAGCACCTGCTGCGGATCATCGACAAAATCGTGAGCCAGGTGGGCCGCCGCATTGACGAATCGACGCCCATGGTGGATGCCCGCCTGAGCGACGGATCGCGCGTCAACGCGATCATTCCGCCGCTGGCGGTGGACGGGCCTCTGCTCTCCATCCGCCGGTTTTCCCAGGACAAACTGATGCCGCCGGATCTGGTGGATCGCAAGGCGCTCACGCCGGGCATGATGGAGTTGCTGGAAGCCGCCGTGAAGGCCCGGATGAACATTATCATTGCGGGCGGTACCGGCGCCGGAAAAACCACCCTTCTGAACGCGCTCTCGGCCTTCATCAACGCGAAAGAGCGCATCGTCACCATCGAAGACGCCGCCGAATTGCAGTTGAAGCAGCCTCACGTGGCCCGCCTGGAAACCCGCCCGCCCAATCTCGAAGGCACCGGAGCGGTCCGCCAGCGCGAACTGCTGGTGAACAGCCTGCGTATGCGTCCCGACCGGATCGTGGTCGGCGAAGTCCGCGGCGAGGAAGCTTTGGACATGTTGCAAGCCATGAACACCGGTCACGACGGCTCGCTCACCACGGTCCACGCCAACTCTCCGCGCGACGCCGTATCGCGGCTGGAGGTCATGGTTTCGCTGGCCAACGCGAATATGCAGTTGGTTTCCATCCGCCAGCAGATCGCAAGCGCGGTGCACCTGCTGGTCCAGGCCGCGCGCTTGAGCGACGGCTCGCGCCGGGTGGTTTCGCTGACCGAAGTCACAGGGATGGAAGGCGACGTGGTCACGCTTCAGGACCTGTTCGTCTTCGAAAAACGCGGCCTCGATCCCGACGGCAAGGTGGTGGGGCGGTTCGCCGCGACCGGTATCCGTCCCAAGTTCTACGAAAAGCTTCTGAGCGCCGGCATCCGCCTCCGTCCGGATCTCTTCGATGAAGTCGTGGAGGTTTGAATGAATTTCCTGGTTGCCATTGTCTTGATCTGGGCCATTACGATGGCCGTCTGGTTCCTGGTCTCGCGCTACTTCAAGTCCGCCGACGTTCAGAAGGTGCGCGAGCGGCTGTATGGGCCGAGCAAATCCAAAAAGTCCGCGAAAAAGAAAAACGGCAAAGAGGAAGCGCAGTCCATCATCCAAATGCCGGAGGCGGCTTCGAACCGCCTGGCGCAGCTGCTGGTCGACAAATACAAACTTGGTCCCAAGATCGAAGAGTTTCTGGAACAGGCTGGTATTCGCTGGGCTCCGGCGCGCCTGGTCCATCTGTGCCTGATGGCGTTCGCGGGCGGATTTGTATTCGCCTGGCTGCTTCTGCCGATTCCCCAGGCCGCCGACCTGGTGGTGGGCGCGGTGGCGGGAGTAGGGCCTGTGATTTACGTCTGGTTCAAGCGGCGCGCGCGCCTGCGCAAGTTCGAGGCGATTTTTCCGGAAACTCTGGAGTTTATTTCCCGTTCGATGCGCGCGGGCCACGCTTTTTCGGTGTCTCTGGAAATGATTCATCGCGAATTTCCGGAGCCGGTCTCGGGCGAATTCAAGCGCACTTTTGAAGAGCACAACCTCGGCCTGCCGATCGAGGTGGCTCTTCAAAAGCTGGCGAAACGGGTGCCGTCCCTGGACGTGCACTTCTTCGTGTCCGCAGTGCTATTGCAGAAGCGCACGGGCGGAAACCTGGCGGAAATTCTTGACAAGCTGGCTTACGTCATCCGGGAGCGCTTCAAGCTGCGCGGCCGCATCCGCGCTGTCAGCGCCCATGGACGCATGACCGCGACCTCGCTGAGCTGCATCCCCATCGTCGTCGCGATCCTCATGTTCTACACCAACCCCGAGTATGTGAAATTCTTCTTCACCGATGATGTGGGCAACATCATGCTGGGATGCGCCGTCGCGTTGCAGCTCATCGGTTACGCGGTCATGAAAAAGATCGTGAATATCGAGGTCTAATCATGTCTTTTTTATTTACGGTCCTGCTTTTTGTCGTCCTGGCGATGGCCCTGGCCAGCGCGGGGATGAAGATCTACGTGCGTCCCAAGGAAGCTATGGAGCGCGTTACGGCGGGCGTTCAGGCGGAACAGATGCCCGCGCATCCCAGTTTGGCGATGCACGATCTGATCAAGAAGCTGGGCAATATCATCCCGCAGTCGCCCAAGGACGTGACCGTGATGCAGCGGCGGCTGATCCGCGCCGGGATCCGCACAGAGGGAGCCTTGAAGGTCCTTTACGGCGCGAAGGTCGTGCTGGGCGCCGGGCTGCCGCTTCTGGCCGGCTTGGCCGTGGTGGGAACCAGCGCGGATCCGGGCAACAAGTTCGCGACCATTCTGGCCGCGGGCGCGGTCGGGTTTTTCGGCCCGAATGAGTATGTGCGGCGCCTGGCGGCCCGGCGGCAGCACCAAATCGCACGCGGGTTGCCGAATGCGCTGGACCTGCTGGTGGTCTGCGTCGAGAGCGGCCTGGGATTGGATCAGGCGATCCTCCAGGTTTCCAAAGAGCTAGAGCATGCCCATCCGGAGATTAGTGAAGAGTTCGGCTTCGTCAACCTGGAGCTCAAGGCCGGCAAGCGCCGCATCGAAGCGCTGCGCAATCTGGCCGAGCGCACCGGCGTCGAGGATTTGAAGAAGCTGGTGGCCGTGCTCATTCAGGCCGACCGATTCGGAACGGGCGTCGCGCAAAGCCTGCGCGCCCACGCCGACTTCATGCGTGTTCAGGCGCGCCAGGTCGCCGAGGAGAAGGCGGCCAAGCTGGGCGTCAAATTGATTTTCCCGATTTTCTTTTGCATTCTGCCGACTTTATTTGTAATCACGGTGGGCCCCGTGATTATGAAGATCATTCGGGAACTGATTCCCATGATGAACAACATTTAGTACTGCCTAAAGGTCCGGGCTAGGAAAGCCGAATTAACTTTTGTCAGGAAAGGAGAAATCACGATGGACGTTTCTACTGTTCGAATCGTTTGTGCCGTGCTGGCGGTCCTGTTTCTCGGGATCATCGTGCTGCGCCGCAAGAAGAGCGCCGAGTAACACGAGGACAAATCAAGCCGCAGATGAACGTGGATGAACGACGGGACAGAACGATCCGCGTGCATCTGCGGCCTAAAAAAAGCTTGTAGTTGATGCAAGAGCCTGGAGTGTGTCGGTAAAAGGAGCGTTACGTATGATTGGGAAGTCTTGGTTATTGGCGGCCATGATGACGGCGACCGCATTCGCCGGAACCTTCGGCACCGTGGTGAGCATCGGAGGCGAGGCGTCCGACGTCGCGCTGGACGAGCCCCGCGGCGTGCTGTACATCGCCAACTTCACCGCGAACCGGATCGACGTCATGTCTCTGGCGACCAATACTATCCGTACGTCGATCAATGTGTCTGCCCAGCCCAGCTCGCTGGCGCTTTCCCCCGACGGCCACTGGCTGCTGGTGGCTCACTACGGCAACAATACGGCTCCTTCCTCGCCCACCAACGGGCTTACGCTGATCGATCTCACGGCGGGCAATGCGCGCCAGGTCTTCGCGCTCGGCGACGCGCCCCTGGGCGTGGCGTTCGGCATCGACAATAAAGCGCTGGTGGTCACCACTTCCGCTTTCATCCTGTTCGATCCCGCGGTCGGCACCACCACGACTCTCCAGAGCATCCAGGCGACCGCCGGCATGGCAATCCCCGTGCCGCTGGCGACGTTTCCGCCGACGGTGACCGGAGCTGCGGTGGCTTCCTCGGCCGACTTCACCTATATCTATGGGCTCGCCGACAATCTGCTGTTCAGCTACGACGTGGCTCATCACGCTCTGGGCGGAGGAAACTATACTTCGTCTCCTGCGCAGGGCCCCCGCACGGTCTCGGTGGCGGCCGATGGCAGTTATGCGGCCATGGGCTGGATCATCACCACGCCGAGCTTCTTTGACTTGGCCGAATTCCACTCACCCGCGGGAATTCTCAATATTGGCAGCCACACCGTGGATTCGGTGCGCAACGTCATCTACTCTCAAGTTTCCCATTCGAGCAGCGATGCGCCGGTGCTCCAGGTGCTCGACGCGGATAATCTGACGCTGCGCGAAACCTTGCAGTTGCCCGAGAACACCACCGGCAAGACTGCGCTCTCGCACGACGGCAGCACGATTTATGCAGTCTCGTCGAGCGGCGTGCTGGTTCTCCCGGTCGGCAGCCTCAACAAGGCTCCCCGCGTCGCCGCCTCGGCGGAAGATCTGGTGTTCCGGGGCAATTTTTGCGACCGCAACATGCTCAGCCAGACGATCACCATCTCCGATCCGGGGGGCAATCACACGCCCTTCGCGATCAGCACCTCGACGGCCGGGATCACGTTGTCTCCGTCCTCCGGCGTGACCCCGGCGAACGTCACCGTGACGGTCGATCCCAATGCGTTCGCCGGCGCCAAGGGCACCACGGTGGCGGCCCTGGCGATCGGGTCCAGCGCTGCCGTGAACGTGCCCAGGCCGGTGCGCGTGCTGATCAATGCGCACGAGCCGGATCAGCGCGGCACGTTCATCGATATTCCGGGAACCGTGGTCGATTTGCTGGCGGACAGCCAGCGCAACCAGTATTACGTTCTCCGGCAGGACAAGAATCAGGTGCTGGTGTTCAACTCCACCAACAACACGCAAATCGCCACGCTCCGCACGTGCCCCTGGCCCATGTCGATGGCGGAGACGCTCGACGGCGCCGAACTTCTGGTTGGCTGCGACAGCGCCCATGTCATCAACGTGTTCGATCTTGCATCGTTAAACCAGCTTCCGAGCATCAACACGTACTCCGGCTACGCGCAATCGATCGCGGTTTCTTCCAAAGCGATTCTCGCGGTGATGCGCGACGGCTCCGGCGGGTCTCCCTACATCGCCTCGGTGGACCTGGTGACACGCGTCGCTTCGAAGCTGCGCACGCTGGGGATCTTCAACAACTCGGTGGCGTTGAACACGGTGCTCACGGCCTCGCCGAACGGCTCCCATATTCTGGCGGCTTCGAGCGACGGCACGACGCTGCTGTACGACGCCAACGTCGATACGTTCACGGCTTCGCGCAAGGACTTCAATTCCTTGAGCGGCGCCTATGCCGCGTCGGCTTACGATCGATATCTGGTGGGCAGCACGCTGCTGGACGCCTCGCTCGTGCCCACCATGAGTCTCGAAACATCCACCGGCAATCCGTCCGGCTTCGTGTTCGTGGATGCAGGGGCGATCCGCACGACGGCTCCCGATGTCACCAGCGCGGGCGTGATACAGCATGTCGATATCAAGAGCGGGGCGGGCATCCGGCCGACGCGCATGGTCGAGGCTCCGATCCTGGGCGTTCCGCCTCCGAGCTCGCCGAACGGCAGCACCTGCACCACCGTTACCAACGGCGGCCAAACCACCCAAACTTGCGTCACGACGCAGGGGACGGTGCAGAC
>Ga0070739_10003606_pt1 | contig 19067 bp, 14 predicted proteins | sample Coa_R1_7_FD_66445 | JGI IMG/M metagenome (GOLD analysis project Ga0070739, IMG submission 66445) | Surface soil microbial communities from Centralia Pennsylvania, which are recovering from an underground coalmine fire - Coalmine... | ecosystem: Environmental > Terrestrial > Soil > Unclassified ... | reverse complement strand
TCCGGCCCGACCGGCACGGTGATCGGGCCGCCGGTATCGACCGCCTCGGCCCCGCGCACCAGCCCGTCGGTGGTGTCCATCGCGATCGTGCGCACGGTGTTCTCGCCAAGGTGCTGCGCCACTTCGAGCACCAGCGTGCGGCCGCCGTTGTCGACATGCAGCGCGCTGAGGATCGGGGGCAGATCGCCGTCGAAACGGACATCGACGACGGCGCCAATGACCTGCGTGATCGTGCCAACGTTGTTTCGTGCCATCGTGTGAGGACCCTCGGCTTTACAGCGCCTCGGCGCCGGAGATGATCTCGATCAGTTCCTTGGTGATGACCGCCTGGCGGGTGCGGTTGTAGTTGAGCGTCAGCCGGTCGATCATCTCGCCGGCGTTGCGGGTGGCGTTGTCCATCGCCGTCATCCGCGCGCCCTGCTCGCTCGCGGCGTTTTCCAGCAGCGCGGCATAAAGCTGCACCGCCAGGTTCGACGGCAGCAGTTCGGCGAGAATCTCCTCTTCGCTCGGCTCGAATTCGTAGATCGCGCCGCCGAGGTCGGGGCCGGAAGCGGCCTCGCCCTCGGGCAGGGCGAACGGGATCAGCTGCTGGGCGGTGACGATCTGGGTGATCGCCGAGCGGAAGCGGTTGAAGACGATCGTGCACACGTCGAACCCGCCGGCGGCGAACAGGTCGAGCACGCGCTGGGCGATGTCGCGCGCCTCCTCGAACGAGACGCGGCGGCGGCCGATCTCGGTCAGGCTGTCATGGATCAGCCGGCCGTGGTCGCGGCGCAGGCTTTCGCGCCCCTTGCGGCCGATGGTCAGGATTTTGACCTCCTTGCCCTCGGCCAGCAGGGTGCGGATGCGGCGCCGCGCCTCGCGCAGGATCGAGGCATTGAAGCCGCCGGCCAGCCCGCGGTCGGAGGTGGCGACGATCAGCAGGTGGACATCGTCCTTGCCGGTGCCGGCGAGCAGCGGCGGCGCCCCCGGCATCGCGGCCATGCGGCCGGCGAGCGAGCCGAGCACGCGCTCCATGCGCTGCGCATAGGGCCGCGCCGCCTCGGCCTGCTCCTGGGCGCGGCGCAGCCGCGATGCGGCGACCATCTTCATCGCCGCGGTGATCTTCTGCGTCGACCGTACGCTGCGGATGCGGACCCGCAGATCCTTCAGGCTCGGCATGGCCTATGCGAACGCCCTGGCAAAGCCCTCGAGGAATTCGGTCAGCGCCGTTTCGGTCGCCCCGGAAATCTCGCGCTCGTCGCGGATCGCCGCGAGAATTTCCGGCCGCTTGGCGCGCAGCTCGCCGAGCATCGCCGCCTCGAAGCGCACGACGTCGTCGACCGCGATCCGGTCGAGGAAGCCGCGCGTGCCGGCGAAGATCGCCGCCACCTGCTCTTCCACCGCGACCGGCGAGAATTGCGGCTGCTTCAGCAGCTCGGTCAGCCGCGCCCCGCGGGCCAGCAGCCGCTGGGTCGAGGCGTCGAGATCGGAGGCGAACTGGGCGAAGGCCGCCATCTCGCGATATTGCGCCAGTTCCAGCTTGATGCGCCCGGCCACCTGCTTCATCGCCTTGATCTGCGCCGCCGAGCCGACCCGGCTGACCGACAGGCCGACATTGATGGCCGGGCGGATGCCGCGATAGAACAGGTCGGTTTCGAGGAAGATCTGGCCGTCCGTGATCGAGATCACATTGGTCGGGATATAGGCCGAGACGTCGCCCGCCTGGGTCTCGATCACCGGCAATGCGGTCAGCGAGCCGGCGCCGTGCTCGTCGTTCATCTTGGCGGCGCGCTCCAGCAGCCGCGAATGCAGGTAGAACACGTCGCCCGGATAGGCCTCGCGGCCCGGCGGGCGGCGCAGCAGCAGCGACATCTGGCGATAGGCGACGGCCTGTTTCGACAGGTCGTCGTAGATCATCAGCGCATGCATGCCGTTGTCGCGGAAGTACTCGCCCATCGCGCAGCCGGCATAAGGCGCGATGAATTGCAGCGGCGCCGGCTCCGAGGCGGTCGCGGCGACGACGATCGAATAGTCGAGCGCCCCGTAATCCTGCAGCGTCTTGACGATCTGCGCGACGGTCGAGCGCTTCTGCCCGATCGCGACATAGACGCAGTAGAGCTTCTTCGACTCGTCGGTGCCGGCGTTGACCGCGCGCTGGTTGAGGATGGTGTCGACGGCGAGCGCGGTCTTGCCGGTCTGGCGGTCGCCGATGATCAGTTCGCGCTGGCCGCGCCCGATCGGCACCAGCGCGTCGATCGCCTTGAGGCCGGTCTGCACCGGCTCGTGCACCGAGCGGCGCGGGATGATGCCGGGCGCCTTGACCTCGACCCGGGCGCGGGTCACGTCGGTGAGCGGGCCCTTGCCGTCGATCGGGTTGCCGAGCCCGTCGACGACGCGGCCGAGCAGCCCCTTGCCGACCGGGACGTCGACGATCGAGCCGGTGCGTTTTACCGTGTCGCCTTCGCGGATGCCGCTGTCGTCGCCGAAGATGACGACGCCGACATTGTCGGTTTCGAGATTGAGGGCCATGCCCTTCATCCCGTTCGGGAACTCGACCATCTCGCCGGCCTGGACCTTGTCGAGGCCGTAGACCCGGGCGATGCCGTCGCCGACCGACAGCACCTGCCCGACCTCGGCGATATCGGCCTCGCTGCCGAAACTGGCGATCTGCTGCTTCAGGATCGCGGAGATTTCCGCGGCGCGAATTTCCATCTCTGTCCCTTTGTCAATGTCCTAGCCGGCCCCGCGAAGCGCCAGCCGCAGGCGCTGCAGCTTGCTGCGCAACGAGGAGTCGATCATGCGCGACCCGACCTTGACGACCATGCCGCCCAACAGGCTCGGGTCCACCCGAATATCGACCGTGACGCGGCGCCCGACCGCCCGGCGCAACTGCTCGCCGAGCGCGGCGTTCTGCGCCTCGGAGAGCGGCTGCGCCGCGGTCACCTCGGCGGTCACCTCGCCGCGCCGCTGGGCCAGTTTCGCCAGATAGGAGTCGATCATCGCCGGCGCCGCGAACAGCCGCCGGTTGCGCGCGACGACGCCGAGAAAATCGCGGGTCAGCGGCGACAGCCCGGCGCGTTCGGCGAGCGCCGCGATCGCCTTGCCCTGCGCCTCGCGCGACAGGACCGGGCTGCGCACCAGGCGCGCGAGGTCGGGGCTTTCGGCCAGCATCGCGCGCAGTTCGCGCAGATCGCCGGCGACCGCATCGAGCGCGTGGCGCTCGTCGGCCAGGTCGAACAGGGCCGCTGCGTAACGCTCAGCGAGACCCGAGACGCCGGTCGCTTCGGAAGCCAATGAAGGTCGGTCCTCGGTCAGCACGCCGGCGAGGCGGGCTCGCGGCGCGTCGTTGACGGTGGATCGCGGCGCAAGCGCCGCCGCCGGGGCCACCGGGCCCCGCGAAATCCGCGCGGTTCGTAACATAGCTCGGCGGGGGGTGCAACCGTCCGAGGGGTCGCGGCGGCGAGCGGCCCGGCGGCGAAACGCTGCCCGGCCGACTGGCGCCACTTCGGCCCGAAGGGATATTTCGCAGGCATGACCCTCGCCGCTCGAAACGATCCCGCTCCTGCGCGTTTCGGCGCCGCTCTCGCGGAGCTTCTGGCCGAATAGTCCGGGGTACCCGTCAGCCGTGGCGGCTGTAGTTGAAATGGAGCGGCGCGCCGAAGGGCGGCGGCGGCTCGATCAGCCGCGCCGAGCACGACTTGTCGCCGCCCTGCTCGCTCATCCACTGGGTGTAGAGCCCTTCGAGCGTCGGCGCCAGCCAGCTCCGCCGGGTCTCGTCCTGGGCGACGATCGGATAGGCGCCGTGGACGATCTCGATATAGCCCTCGGCCTCCCGGATCCGTACCCAGCCCCAGTCCAGCCCTTCGAGCACGGCGTTGATGTCTTCCTCGAGCTCGGCAAGGCTGTCGCAGCGGCGCAGCGGCAGCGATTGCGCCATCCGCGTGCCGATCGTCTCGAGGAACTGGTCGGCCTCGGCCGGATCGACCCGCTCCTCGAATTCGGCGAACATCGCCGCCAGGAAATGCGCCCATTGCCGCGCGCAATGCTGTTGCGCGTAGTAGCGCAGCGTCAGGCGATCTTCGTCTTCCGCTCCGGAGACCATCTTCCCCAGCTCCCCCAGCCGCACACGGCCGCGGCGGCGCGCGCTACTTCTCCCCGCTCAGCCCGGCCGCCCAGGCCATTTCCGATGCGGCGACCGGCGTCTGCACTATCCGCTCCGGTATCTCCCAGACGATAACCCGCGGGGGCGCCGCAGTGAAGGCGGGATCGGCGAAATAGGCGATCGCCGCCTTGGTCTGGCTGCCGCCGTCCTCGGCTTTGTCGATGACCGGCGCGGTCAGCGCCATGGCGAGGAAATTGGTGAAGTTGGCGCGGCGCGAGAACGAGGTGCCGATCACCGCCACCTGCGGCGCCGGCAGCTCGTCGAAGAGGCCGGTGCCGGCCTTGGCCGACTGGGCAATCTCGCTATCCGCCACCTCGTCGCCGCGCGGGCGGAACGGCAGCGGCACCTCGTCGAGCCCGGCGAGGCGGATCAGGTCGCCGACCCGCTCGTGCGGCTTGCCTTTGGCGACGCGGAACTCGGCCTGGCCCGGCGGCGGCGCCAGGCCGGCGCGGCGCAGCGCCGCGGCGATCGCCTCCGCCGCGGTGCGCGCACCCCGCTCGTTCCAATGCGTATCGGTGCGGTAGTAGCGCTCGCCGTCGAGGGCCGAGAGGGGCTCCAGCAGATCGGCGGTGCGGATCGGCGCGGCGGCGGCGGCCAGCGCGCTCATCGCCTCGCGGTAGCGCGGCGCAAGGGCGGCCGGGCGGTCGAGGCCGCACAGCTCGGCGGCCTCGACGCGCGACTTGTCGGGCACCAGCGCGACGACCAGCGCGATGTTGCGCCGCTGCAGGAACGCGGCGACCCGGCGCACGATGCCGACGCGCTCGGCCAGAGCCCGGTCGGGGTCGGGATGGAGCTCCAGCTCGTCGGTCAGGAACAGCCAGCCGGGACAGCCTTGCCGCACCCGGGTGCCGAGGTCGCCGACCAGGTTCCAGGCGATCGCCCGGTCCACCGCCACCAGCGTGTCGGCGAGCGGATTGTGGTGCAGCAGAAAGCGGCCGAGCGCCGCGGTCGGCTCGCCCTCGGCCAGCGCCCGCACGGAAAAATCGCTGCCGGCGCGCGGCCCATCGCCGGAAACCAGCGCCGCCACGTTGGAGCCGAGCCCGACGAGCAGGATCAGCGCGAGCGCCAGCCCGGGCAGGTGCAGCGGTCGGAAGCGCCGGAACATCGCCACCCGCTCAGAACTGGAAATAGAGGAACGGCACCGTCTGGTGCCCCATCATCACCGCGACGGCATAGAGGAACACCGCGATCGGCCAGGTCGAACGCCACCACTCGGGCAAGTCGCCGAGGCGCGGCAGGAACCGCGCCTGCAGCGCCGGCCAGGCGACGACGAGAAGGCCGATCCCCAGCCACGCCGTCTCGACCGGGCGCAGGGCCAGCGCGATCGTGTCGCTGAGCGCGACGCCGTGCAGCCCGAGCTGCCCGGCCAGCATCGCCACCGTGCCGTCCCAGCTCGTCGCGCGGAACGGCGTCCACGCCAGCAGCACCACCAGCAGGGTCAGCGGATAGGACAGCCAGGGTCGCATCCACCACCCGCGCGCGTTCCACCAGCGCGCCACCGCCAGGGCGATGCCGTGGACCACGCCCCACAGCAGGAACGACCAGCTCGCCCCGTGCCACAGCCCGCCGATCGCCATCGTCAGCAGCAGGTTGGCGTAGGTCCGCGCCTCGCCTTTGCGGTTGCCGCCGAGCGAGATGTAGAGGTAGTCGCGCAGCCAGCTCGACAGGCTGATGTGCCAGCGCCGCCAGAAATCCTGGATCGTCGCCGCCAGGTACGGATCGCGGAAATTCTCCGGATAGTGGAAGCCGAGCATGCGGCCGAGGCCGATCGCCATCGCGCTGTAGCCGGCGAAATCGAAGAATATCTGCAAGGCGAAGCCGATATTGCCGAGCCAGGCGTCGGCGAGGGTCGGCTGTTGCAGCGCGAACACCGCCTCGACCAGCGGCGCCAGCGAATCCGCGATCAGCACCTTGACCGAGAAGCCGAGCATGAAGCGGCGCGCGCCGATCGCCAGGTCGTCGGCGGTGATCGAGCGGCGCACCAGGTCGCGGTCGACCCAGGAATAGCGGATGATCGGCCCCGAGATCAGGTGCGGGAACATGTCGAGATAGGCCGAGAAATTGATGAAGCTCGGCTCGGCCGCGACGGTGCCGCGGCGCACGTCGATCAGGTAGGAGATGCCCTGCAGCACGGTGAACGACAGCGCGATCGGCAGGATGATCGCGTGCCACGGGATCGTCCCGCCGCCGAACGCGGCGAGCGCCTCGTTGGCGGTGGCGACCAGCAGGTTGGCGTATTTGAACCAGGCGAGCGCGCCGAGAATGACGGCGATGCCGAGCGCCAGCAGCCGGTTCTTGCCGTCCTCGCGCGCCCGCCCGATGGCGCGCCCGAGCAGCCAGGCGACAAAGGTGATGCCGACGATCAGCGGCAGAAACAGCGGCTTCCACCAGCCGTAGAACAGCCAGCTCCCGCAGCACAGCGTGAGATTGCGCCCGCGCCCCGGCGTCGCCAGATAGGCGATGAAGAACAGCGGCAGGAACAGCGCCAGGAATTCGACCGAGGAGAAGATCACGGCCTAGGGCCTGAACGGCGCCATCTCGTCGCGCAGCGCGAGCACCTGCGGCCGGCTGTCGGACGCGGCGTAGAGAAACACGCTGTAGCGCTCGCCCGCCGCCATCCGGCCGAGCTCGACCGGGACCGGCGTCCCGCTGCCGCAGGCGACGGCGAGCGTCGCCGCCACCGGATTGACGAGGCGCCGCCCGGTCTTGTCCGGGGCCACCCCGGCGATGACCTCGATCTTGCCGTCGGCGGCGACGAGCCGCGCCGCGGCGCATTCCTTGTCGAGGTTGTAGAGCGCGAGCGCCGATTTCAGCGCGTCGAAATCGCTCGGCACCTCGCGCAACAGGGTGATCTCCGGCCCCGCTCCGGCGCTGCCGCCGATCGCCACGGTGACGAATTCGTTGGGCGCGAGGGTCACCTGGAGCGGCCGGGTCTTGCCGGCCAGCTCGACGATGCCGGTCAGCGCCTCGCCCGGGGTCACCGGGTCGTATTCGCCGACCCGCGCCGCGCCGGCGGCGGGCAGCGCCAGCTCGGCGGCGGCCGAGCGGATCTTGACCGGTTCCGGCGACAGGTTGGCGAAGCGCAGATAGGCGACGCCGTGCGGCGGGCCGCTCGGATAGAGCCGCTTCTCCGCCGCCCCGGCCGAGGCCGCGGCGAGGCAGAGGGCGAGCGCCAGAACCGCCCTCATTTCTTGATCCGGCCCTGGCTGACCAGCCCGTCGAGCGCGGCGGCGATGTCCTTGCCCCAGGCGCGATAGCCGCTGGCGGTCAGGTGCTGGCCGTCGATCGTCGGCCATTCGCCCGGCTTCGAGAACTGCGTCGAATCGATGTAGAGGCACGGCGCCACCGAGCGCGACAGGAAATCGCTCATCTGTTTCACCCGCTCGAAGGTCTTGTGATACGACGACCCCTCGTTGCCCCAGGGCGGGCCGACCCAGACGCATTGCAGCTGGTGCGCCGCGATCTTCTGGGTCAGCGCCCGCACTTCCCCGTAGATCCAGGCTTGCGGAAAGTCCTTCTGGCCGTAGCCGGCCATCGTGTCGCCGATCTCGACGACGACCAGGTTGGGATGGTTGGCGGCGATCAGCTCGTCGATCGTCCAGCCCGGCGCGCGCGGCTGCCGGTCGATCTGCGGTGCGGCCTTGCCGTGGCGCTCGGCGCGGCCGCACGAGACCGTGCTCTTGTAGACCCAGTCTCCGGCATTGGTGCCGCACATGCCGTAGGAGCTGACCGTCGCCCCCTGCGCCACCAGCTCGTCGTGCAAGGTGGTGATCAGGTAGTCCCGGGTCACCATATGGCTGTCGCCGATCACCAGGATGGCCAGGCCCGCCAGCAACGCATTCATCCTCGAAGACTCCCCTTTTCGGCCCCGGCCGCGACCCTAGCGGTGCGGCGCTAAACCTCGGTTAACTCAGCGCAGCGCCTGCTGGTTCTTCAGCCGGTCGATCGCCGCGACGATGTTGGCCCCCCAGGCCTTGTAGCCCGCCTCGGTCAGGTGCTGGCCGTCGGTGGTCGGCCATTCGCCCGGCTTGGCGAAGCTGGTCGAATCGACGAAGTGGCAAGGCGGCACGGTCTGCGCCAGGAATTGCGAAAGCTCCCGCACCCGGGCGACGGTCTTGCGGTAGGGCGGCCCTTCGTTGCCCCAGATCGGCCCGACCCAGACGCAGGCGATGCCTTGCCCGGTGATGCGGCCGACCAATGCCCGGACCTGGTCGTAGATCCACGCCTTCGGCATCTCCGGCGAGCCGTAGCTGGCCATCGTGTCGCCCAGCTCGACGATCACCAGGTTGGGGTGATGCTTGGCGATCAGCTCGTTGAGGTTCCAGGTCTTTGCCTGCTTGTTCCGGTCGGTCACCGGGGGCGAGTTGTCGTTGTGTTCGCCGCGCCCGCACGACACCGTGGTCGGATAGAGCCAGTCGCCGGCGGTGGCGCCGCACATGCCGTAGGAATGGACCGAGGCGCCCTGGGCCTCGAGCTGGTTGTGCAGGTTGGTCAGCAGGTAGTCGCGCCCCGCCATATGGCTGTCGCCCAAGGCGAGGATGACCAGTCCGGCAAGCGCCATGTTCATCGCGGTTCGCTCCCGTTGCGGTTATGCCGCGCGCCTACTGGTGGCGCGAGGCCGAAACAATTTGCACGATAGATTTAACGAGGTCGTCGTCCCACGCCCGGTAGGACTCGACGGTCAGGTGCAGCCCGTCGCGCGTCTGCCACTGCCCGGGCCGCGAAAACGCCAGCGAATCGATGAAGCGGCAGGGGGCGACGACCTGCGGCAGGTAGTGCGCCAGCTCCTCGACCCGCGCCGCGGTCTTCTTGTAGGGGCCGGTGCCGTCGCCGCCCCAGGGCGGGCCGATCCAGATGCACGGCAGGTGCTGCGCCTTGACCGGGGCCAGCAGCAATTGCACCTGGTCGGCGATCAGTTCGCGCGGCAGCGTCGGGGTGACGCCGTAGCCGGCCATCGTGTCGCCCAGCTCGATGACGACGAGGTTGGGGTGGTGCTTGGCGATCAGGTCGCGCAGCGCCCAGCCGCGCAGCGAGCGGTCGCTGCCGAGCACCGCCGGCTCGCTGTTGTGGCGCTCGCCGCGGCCGCACAAAATCGGCTCGGGATAGACCCAGTCGCGTGCCGCCGCGCCGCACACGCCGTAGGCGTGCACCGTCGCCCCCTGGGCGACCAGCCCGTCCTGCAGCGCGTCGTTGAAATGCCCCATCGCGGCGATGTGGCTGTCGCCGATGATCAGCATGACCAGTCCGGCCAGGGCCCCCGTCATGTTGCGTCGTCCCCTCCCCAGGCGTTCCCCGCGCCCTCCGCTCAGCGGCGGTGCATTTGCGGCCAAAGCTGCACCGTGGCGGCCGTGATGTCGGCGCCCCAGAGGCGATAGCTCTCCGGGGTCAGGTGCTCGCCGTCGTAGGTCGGCCACTGCCCCGGCTGGGAAAAGCGCAGCGAATCGATGTAGCGGCACGGGGCGACGGTATGCGCCAGCTCGTCGGACAGCTCCTTGACCCGGGCGAAGGTCTTGTGCGAGGCGCCGCCCTCGGCGCCCCAGGCCGGCCCCACCCAGATGCAGGGCAGCCGGTACGCGGTGATCGGCCCGAGCAGCTCGTGCACCTGGGCGGCCACCCAGTCCTTGCGCAGGTCGGGCAGCACGCCGTACCCGGCCATGTTGTCGCCGAGCTCGACGATCAGCAGGTCGGGGTGGTGGCGGCGGATGAGATCGGCGAGCGACCACGCCTTGACCTTCGGGCTCTTGTCGATCTCGGCGGGTTCGAGATTGTGGCGCTCGGCGCGGCCGCACGGCAGCTCGGTCTGCGCCACCCAATCGTGCGGGCTGGAGCCGCACACGGCGTAGGAATGCACCGTGGCGCCCGCGGCGACGAGCCCGTCCTGCAGCGACTCCAGCAGGAAATCCTTCGATGCGAGATGGCTGTCGCCGATGACCAAGACGATCAGCCCTGCCAAGGCCAGCTTCATCCCGCTCCGATCCTGCCGCCGCCGGCCCTGCGCGCCGGCACGCCCCCGTATTCCGGGAAATTTATGAAAATGCGATTACCGGTGCGCCCGCTACGGATTGTCGCGGGGCGGTTGCGGGACAGGCTGTGCCAAAACCCACTGCGGGGTTTCGCAGATTCTGTCCCGGACTCGGTCAGCCTCAGGGGATCGGCGGCGGGCTCGTCCAGTGCGCCTGCGCTTTGACGTCAGGCCACGAAGACCCTAAAGGCTGCATCGACAGCCACGTTTCGACCAGTTTCCCAGCCTCAACGCGGTAGGACTGAAAGCCTGCTTGGCTTTGCGCCTCACCGGTTTTTGGATCGGTCCATTTGAAGGCAAAGCGGAACCACGCACGATCACCCTGAAACGCATGGTCGTAGACGACGACGCGGATGCCCGGACGGTCTTTGTGAACCTGCTCGATCTCGGCTGCATACGCGGCGCAGGTGACGGTCCGGTCGCCCTTCTGGTCGTGCCGAATGTATTCGGGCCCGACACACCCGGGGATCAGGTCGTATCTTCTTTCATGCCAAACCTGCTCCCATCGGTTGAACAGATCGTTCAACTCACTCTCATCGGACATCGACGAACTCCTTACAGGGGCGGCGTAGGTGAAATAGTGTCTGCTCCGCTGCGGGAGAAGCGGCTCTGCCAAGCGCGATAACGCGATCAGCCTAGTACTACCCTTCAACATCCTCCACGCGGTGAATGCCTCCGGGCGAGTCCGATCATGCCGAACTGAGGCGGCCTCGCTTCGCGGCGGTCGAGTCGGACAGTGGCGGAGCTGGGCCGTGGAGTTCCGTTACGGCCTGGGAATGATCCCGCCTGGCGCCGGTTCGGAGAAGGTCTTGCGGATATAGATCTTGGCGATGCCTTCGTTGTAGTCGTGCCCGTTGTTGAAGCTGCCGGCGGCGCCGATCGACACGTCGTTGTCGAGCGCGTATTCGACCTGGCCGCGCAAATTGGCGGCAAGGCCGGTGGTGACGTGCCCGGGATAGAACGCCGCGGCGCTGCCGGCGCTGGCGATCAGCGCCTGCTCGGCCGCCGGGTTGTTCGGGAAGAACGGGCTCTGGCGCTGGTTGAAGTGCTGCACCCCGAGCCCGACCGCGGCGAGGTAGCTCCACCGCCCGCTGCGGCCCTGATACTCGACCGGGAAGGTGACCGCCTCGTAGTTCTGCGGGCTGAAATAGCCGCCCTGGCCGAAGCTGTAGAAGCTGAGATTCTTGTCGAAGCCGAAATAGACCAGGTTGATCCCGACCCTGACCTGGTCGTCGGCCGATTTGTAAGGGCGGAAATAGGCGCCGAGCAGCGCGTCGACGGTGCCGTTGTCGGGCACGTTGGTGCCGGAGAGGTAGGCGAGCCCGGCGCCGGCATAGGCGCCGACCGACTGGTTGTCGTAATAGGCGGCGATATGTCCGCCGGTCTTGACCACGCCGCCCCAGGTGCCGTTGGCGCCGAACGCGTTGCCGGTGGCGGCGTTGGCGGCGCTGAGCGAGGTGCGGGCGCCGGCATAGGAGAGCAGGCTGTCGGTGACCGGGGTGCGCGACCCTTCCAGCCGCACGGTCAGCTCGTCGTTGAGGAAGCGCGGCTGGTAGGCGACGCTGCCGATGAAGTTGGTGACCGGAAAGCCGATCGCCGATTCGCCGATCTCGGCGCTGTACGGGCCGAAGCTGTAGCCGAGCTTGCCGATGACCCCGCCGGCGTTCTGGTCGCCCGGGCCGACGAGGGCGAGGCCCTTGGCACTGAGCAGTTCGTTGGCGCCGAATTGCGTCAGGTTCGCGCTGCCGATCGAGCCGGCGGCGAGGTAGAGCGGGTTGATCGTCGCCTTGATCGTGCCGGTCAGCCCCGGCGAGTAGCGTCCTTCGATCGGAATCCCGACCTCGTCGAGCTGGCTGAGCCCCGACTGCCCCGGGCGGGTGCGATAGACCAGGCCGGCGCGCACCGACGGCGCGCTCTCGGCGGAAATCGCCTGGATGCTGCGTTCGATGTCGAGCTGCAGCGAATCCTGCATCGGCTGCGCCGGCTTTTCGACCGGCGGCTGGTAGCCGCCGACCGGGGGCGGGATTTCCATTTCGAGCTGGGCGAGTTGCACCCGGCGGGCGGGCGCGGGCGCCGCCGGCACGGTGTCGGCGAGGGCGGCGTCGCTGTCGGCGAAGCGGACCGGGACCCGCCCGGCCGGAACCAGGTCGGCGCTGTCGGCCGAGACCGCGGCGGCGTCGAGCGGCGGCGGCAGGGCGAGTTCGTCGGCCCGTCCCGCGGCCGGGGTCAGCGCCGTCGTCAGCAGCAGACCGTAAGCGAATTGGCGTGCGCGGAGGTTCATCACGCCGCACCCTGTTGCACGGAATCCGCGCGGCCGGCAAGTGCCAACGGGGTCGCGGCCGGCGGCGCCGCCTCGGAGCGGCGGAACGGGTTGGGCGGCAGCGCCTCGGTCGGCGCGCTTGCCGGCTGGTTGTCGGAGGGTTCGGGCGTGCCCTGCTCCTTGGCGAGCGAGCGCGCCGTCTGCAGCGCGCGCAACGCTGCCCCGTTTTCGCCGCGGGCGTGGGCGATCTGCGCCTTCAGATAGAAGATCCACGGGTTTTTCGGGTTCTCCTCCTCGCCTTTGGCGAGATAGGTCTCGGCCTTGCCGAGGTCGTGAGCCTGGATCGCCCCCATGACGACGCCGCGGATGACGTCGATATTGCTCGGGTCCTGCTGATAGGCCTTGTCGAAATAGTCCAGCGCCTGGCTGTCGCGGCCGCCGGCGGCAAAAATCCGCCCCATCACCGTCAACAGGATCGTGTCGTTCGGGCGCTGCGCCAGCAGCGGCGCGATCAGGTCGTAGGCGTCGGCGAGGTTGCGGTCGCGGATCAGCAGGTCGGCCCGCCGCGCCGCCAGCAGGGCCTTGACCGCGAGCAGATCGTCGCGGTCGTCGCCGCCGAGCTTGCCGCTCGCTTCGAGCTCCTTGACCGCCGCCTCGGCCTCGGCGTAGCGCTTGTCGGTAACCAGCAGCTTGGCGTGGTCGATCGCCGCCTTGGTCGCCCCCGGCCCGCCGCTGCGGGCGGCGTCGCCGGTCAGTTGCAGCGCCGCCTCGCGGTCGCCCATCTTGTAGAGGTCGTAGGCGGCGATACGGCGCTCGTCGGGCAGCACGTGCGGGTCGGTGTAGAGCGCCGCGAGCAGCCGGCGCGCTCCTTCCCGGTCGCCTTTCTCGTTCAGCGCCTTGGCCTTGTCCTCGGTGGCGCGCGACAGGATGCGGTCGCGGAAATTGTTGAGGTCGGCGGTGCGCGCGGCCGGCGGCACCCGGTCGATCAGGTCGAGCGCCTCGGCCCAGCGGTCCTGCTGGGTATCGTACATCGCCGCCACCAGGACGCTGGTCGGGGTGTTGCCCGAGGCGCTCGGCTGCACCACCGCGAACCCCTGGTCGGCGTGCCCCTGGCCGGCGAGAAACCGCGCGTAGTCGAGGCGGATCCACGGGTCCTTCGGATCGGCGGCGATCGCCTCCTTGAACTTCGCCGCGGCGTCGTCGTACTTGCCGTTGGCTTCGGCCTCCTTGGCCTCCTTGCGCAGCGTCTCGGCGCGCGAGCCGCCGCCGGCCGAGCCCGCGAGCCTGGCGCGCAAGGCCGGGCTCAGCCGGTTGGTCAATGCCGTCGCCTCGGCGGTCTTGCCCTCGGCGTTGAGCACCGCGACGAGGCCGGCGATGGCGTCGGCGTTGCCGGGCCGCGCCGCCAGCACGCGGCGATAGGCGCGCTCGGCCGCGTCGTTGTGCTTGAGCCGCGCCTCGATATTGGCGAGCACCATCTCGGCGCCCCACGCGTCGCTGCGCGGCCGCGCCAGCAGCGGCGCGAGAATGCGGCGGGCGCCGTTGAGGTCGCCGCGCGCCTGCAGCGCCTTGGCCTGCTGCACCGTGGCCCAGAACGCGGCGCTGTCGTAGGCCGCGCCCCATTCCTTGCGCTGCTCGGGCGCGGCGCGGATCGCCCGGCCCAGCAGGTCGCGCGCCTCGGCAAAGCGCTCCTGGCGCAGCCGCACCAGGCCGAGCCCGGCGAGCGCCTGGGGATCGTTGGGGCTGGCTTTCAGCTCGCCCTGAAACTGGCGCTCGGCGGCGGCGACCTTGCCGTGCTTGAGGTCGAGATAGGCCTGCGATTCCGCCGCCGCCTCGGGGTTGGTGGCGCCGGCGCTCTGCTTGGCGATGTCGTCGGCGCGCGCCTTGACCTCCTGGTCCTGCGGAAACTGCGCCAGATAGGGCGTATAGGCGTCCCGCGGCATGCCCCAGATCAGCGCCTGCCGCCAGGCCTTGACCGCATCCGGACCGACCGTCGGGTCCTTGCTCAGGCCCACCAGGATGGCGATGCCGTCGGGCCGCGTGCTCTCGCGGTTGATCAGCACCTGGGCATAGGCGAGGCGCAGCGACTTGTCGTTCGGCGAGGCCCGCGAGAGCTGCTCGAGCCCCTGGCGCGCCTGGTCCCAGCCGCCCGGCGTGCCCGCCAGGGTCAGGTAGTATTCGGCGCCGAAGCTCGGCGGCGGCGGGCCCTTGAAGGTCTGCTGGTATTTGGCGATCGCCTCGGCGAGCTGGCCGCTTTGCGCCAGCCGCCGCGCCTCGCTCAATTCGTTGGAGCCGACCTTGCCGGTGCGGATCGCCGCCTCCAGCTCGGCCACGTGCGGGCTTGACGGCGCCGCCGCCTGGAGCCGGGCGAGAAAGCCGCGCGCCTCGGCGAGCTTGCCCTGCTGCACCTCCAGCATCCCCGACTGGTACAGCGCCTCGGGCTGTTTCGGGTTGAGGAACAGCAGCTTGGTCAACGCCTCCAGGGCCAGATCGGGGCGGTCCTTGAGACGCCAGTAGTTCGCCTTGTCGAGCAGGAGCTGCTCGGCGTCGACCGCGGCGCGCGCATCGCCCGCCGCTGCCGCCGCCAGCAGCAGCATGCCGAGTGCGAAACGCCAGACCCACGACCTCATCGCCTCATCCTCGCCGGCGGCGCGTCCCGTCTCCGCCGGACCGGTCCGTCAACCGCGCGGCGCCGAACCCGCGCGCAGCCGCGATGCCGCCAGCCGGCTCAACAGCCAGTAGGCGACCAGCGCGACGATCAGCACCCCGATCAGGGTGAACAGGATCAGCAGCAGCGGCGAATTGCCGAGCCACCAGCGCAGCTTGGTCACCGTCGGCAGCTCGCCGACGGTGTATTCGCTGCCGACCCGGAAGCTGGTCACCTTGCCGCCGGTCGCCACCATCAGGTCGCCCTGGATCAGCGCGTTGAGATCGCGGTTGCGGAAGGTGTTGACCACGGTCATCAGCTTGTCCGGGCTCGACCCGGTGATCAGCACCGCGCTGCGCCCCGAGCGCAGCGGCGATTCCATGCCGATCATCGCCGCCAGGTTGTTGCCCTGCGCGACCAGAAGCTGATCGACGCGCTGGCGCTCTTCCTCGGCGTTGGGATCGAGCATCGTGTAGATGCGGTCGATCGGCGAGGCGAGCGCCACGCGCAGCCGCCCGTCCTCGACGCGCAGCCGGCTGTTCTTGGCCCACTCCCTGATCAGCGGCTGATCGGCGATGTCGCCGAGCACCAGCAGGTCCTTGCCGGCGACCTGATCGACCTGGCTCGGCGGCACGATCGTCGAATGCACCACCGGGAAGCCGGTCGAATCGCCCATCATCCCCATCAGGGTCAGGAACGCCTGGACATCGGGCGGGGCGATCTTGCTCGGCATGACCACCGCGGTGTCGGCAAGGTCGGCCATGCGGGTGAACGGGTAGCCGGAATTGACGAAGAACGCCAGGTTCGGCAGCGAGGTGAAGCGCTCGGTATGCGACAGGTCGATCGTCGAATCCGGGTCGATCGATTCCTGTACGTTGGTCGGCAGCACGTCCTGGCACTCGCCGCGCTTGACCGGCCGCAGGTCATAGTAGAACTGGAGCTGGTTCTGCCCGAACACGTAGTAGGGTGGCACTCGCACCGTCTGCTCGTTCATCACGAAGTCGGGCGAGATGATGTCCTTGACCTGGCGCACCACGCCTTCCTGGCTCAGCGGCAGGCTGCGCAGGTAGGAGTTGTTGATCGACACGTCGAGCCGCGACTGCTCGAAGGCGAGCCAGGTGCCGGCCGGGTAGCGGTAGCGCACGTTGAGCGGCACCCCGGCATTGCCCCAGACGAAAATGTCGGGCGCGGTGCGGAAGTTGAGGGTCAGCAGGCCGGGGACGAGGCCGTTGCCTTGCAGGTCGGTCGGCGGCACCAGCTCGCCGAAGCGCACCGGCCGGTCGATCGGCACCCAGCGCGGCGCGTCGTACAGCTTGCGCGGCGGGATGTCCGGCTTGCCCACCACCTGGGTCTGGCCGGTCAGCGCCACCGAGCCGAGCGACAGGGTCTGCGCCGCGTCGCGCAATTCCTCGGGGTTGCGGCCCATGACCAGCAGGAGCTTGTTTTCGCTGTTGTTCGGGTTGGTGATGACCGAGATGGTCGGTCCCTCGATCGCCGGCAGGGTCAGCCCTTTCGGCGCCTCGGACGAGGTCGCGAAGACCACCGCGTTGCCGGCGGGGATCGTATCGAAGCTGGTCGGAAAGCTGGCGCCCTTGTAGGAGGCGAGCGCGCCGAACCACGACGCCACCGTTCCCGCCGCCTGCAGCATCGCCATCGACGGATTGGCCGGCAGCACGAAGGGCAAGGTCAGCGCCTTCATGTCCTTGGGGTCGTAGAACGGCGTCGGCAGCAGCGACAGATCGTTGGCCAGCGGCAGCTTTTCCAGCGTCAGGGTGATCGAGCTGGTGTTGCTCAGCACCAGCCACAGGCTCGAATGCAGCGGGTCTTCGCAGCCCAGCGTGTAATGGCCGATGAAGCGGAACAGGATGCGGTTGTCTTCCTGCACCAGCACCGGGTTGATCGGCAGCGTCGCGGTGGTGCCGGAATTGGTCTCCTTCGGCAGCGGCTCCGAGCCCAGCACCTCGCCGTTGAGCAGCACGCTGAGATGGCTCAGCTCCGGGATCAGCGCCGGCGAATAGGCGTAGGCCAGATCGACCTTGCCGCCGGTGACCACCTCGTCGCGGCGCACCGAGAACGGCAGGCTGCCCTCGCCCTGCACCCCGATGAGGCGGATCGGCGAATTGGCGCCGAGATCGCGCAGGGTGAGGACCTCGGTGCGGGTCGAGCCGTGCGGCGTCGTGTTGGGACCGCCGGCCAGGGTGCCGGTGCCGACCGCCGGGCCGGGCAGGCCGGGCTGGCCCGGCGGGGTGACGCTCGCCGGCGCCTGGGTCCCGGGCACGATCTGCGCCGGGCCGGGTACCGGCACCTGCGAGCCTTGCGGCGGCGGCGCCGCGCCGCCGGTCAGCGGGCCGGCCGAGGTTTGCGGCACCCCCGCGGAGGGCGGGCCGCTGAGAAAGGCCGGCGGCCGCGCCGTCGGCGCCCCCTGCGCCCAGGCGCTGCCCGACAGCGCGAGCAGCGCTAGCCCCGCGCCCACCGCCGCCCACAGCGCGGAATTGACCCGCTCGCGCCGGTCCTGCCGCGCCGGCGCCGGTTCGCGCAGCGCCGTCGCCGGCGCCGGGGCGGCCGCGCCCGGGCGCAGCTGCCGCGGCACGAACAGCCCGGCGATGCTGCCGAGAATCTCGCGCATCGCGCGCAGCGGCCGGTCCACCGGATGGTCCTCCCAGTCGAGCCAGGCATCGGCGCGGCACAGCACGATGCGCACCAGGTCGCGCTGCTGGCGGATGGTCAATTCGTCGAAGGCGACGCGCAGCACCTCGCCGTCCCAGGCGACGATGCGGGCCGGCAGCACGGTGGTGCGCTCGCCGACCGGCAGCTCGATCTGGATGATCTCGCCCGGCCCCACCTCGCTCGGCCGCGGCGCCGCAAACATGCCGCCGGTGGTCGACAGGTTGCGCGACTGGGTCACGATGGTGTGGCCGCTCGGCAGGTAGATGACCCCGGGAACGACCAGGCCGAGCCGCACCGAGGCGCGCAACTGCCGGGTCTCGCGGCCGGCCGCGATCGCCGCGCCGATGGTCAGCAGGTTGAAGGTCGCCCAGAGGACGTTGAGCACCAGCACCTCGGTGTCCTCGAACCCGGTCAGCGCCCAGCGCGTCACCCCGATGACGAGGGCGGAGAACAGCGCGAAGGCGATCAGCAGGTGCGGCCGCACGATCTTGTAGTCGAAGTAGTCGCGCGGCAGCAGCCCGCCCTTTTCGGTGACGTTGAAGCGGCCGCGTTTCGGGTTGATCAGGGTTATGAGCGTCGGCTTGAGGATGTAGAGGGCGAGGACGCTCTCGTAGATTTCACCCCAGAACGAGTGGCGGTAGCGCGATTGCAGGCGCGAGTTGGTGATCGTCGAATGGATTAGGTGCGGTGCGGCATAGACGACGACCATCAGGCCGCTCGCGGCGATGATGTTGAGCCGGAACAACAGGTAGGCGAGCGGCGCGGTCAGGAACACGAAGCGCGGCAGGCCGAAGAAGAAGTGCAGCATCGCGTTGAGGTAGCAGATGCGCTGCCCGGCGCTGAGCCCGCGCCCGCCGATCGGGTTGTCGACGCGGAAGATCTGGGTCATGCCGCGGGCCCAGCGCATGCGCTGGCCGACATGGATCGCCAGCCGCTCGGTCGCCAGCCCGGCGGCGAGCGGCAGGCGCAGATAGGCCGAGTTCCACCCGGCGCGGTGCAGGCGCAGCGCGGTATGCGCGTCCTCGGTGACGGTCTGCACGGCGAAGCCGCCGACCGACTCGATCGCGCTGCGCCGCATCACCGCGCACGAGCCGCAGAAGAACGCGGCATTCCACAGGTCGTTGCCGTCCTGGATCAGGCCGTAGAAGAGCTGCCCCTCGTTCGGCACCGTGGTGCCGCCGCGCAGGTTCCGCTCGAACGGGTCGGGCGAATAGAAATGATGCGGCGTCTGCACCAGGGCGAGACGCTCGTCGCGCAGGAACCAGCCGACCGTCAGCTGCAGGAAGGCCCGGGTCGGCACGTGGTCGCTGTCGAACAGCGCCAGCAGCTC
>Ga0070739_10003604_pt1 | contig 19075 bp, 19 predicted proteins | sample Coa_R1_7_FD_66445 | JGI IMG/M metagenome (GOLD analysis project Ga0070739, IMG submission 66445) | Surface soil microbial communities from Centralia Pennsylvania, which are recovering from an underground coalmine fire - Coalmine... | ecosystem: Environmental > Terrestrial > Soil > Unclassified ... | reverse complement strand
CCTCGATGCCGTCGATCCCCATGTAGCGCTCGAACTGCGGGCCCGAGATGACGACGGACTGGTCCTCCTCGAAGCCGAGCAAGCCGAAGAACGCCTTCGCCTGCTCGACGTCGCGGACGACGACGGTGACGTGATCGAAGCGCTTGACCATCGTAGCTCCTCCAGGGTGCGAGTGCGCCGATGGCGCGACGTCAGCCCCGCACGGCAGGCGCGCTCGGCTCCATAGCGCGCCGCCTCCATCACTGGCCCGCCGCGGCGTCGCCGACGTCGCGGAGCTGGGCGACCGCGCCGAGCACGCCGGCGCCCAGCCCCGCTAGCGGGGCGACGCCCACCCACTCGGGCGGCAGCAGGGCGCCGAGCGCGCTGGCGACCAGGATGGCGCCGAGCGCGGCGGTGCCCAGCTTCAGCAGCGGTCCCTCCAGCGCCAGGGTGAGCACGCCGCCGAGGATGGCGCCGAGCAGCCAGGCCCAGTCGTGGGGCAGGACCGGCCAGATCGCCGCCGCCTGGGTGAGCGCGGCGGCGCCGACGATCGCGCCGAGCACGAACACGGCGATGCGCCGCACCAGCCCGGCCAGCACCCAGCCGACGATGGCGCCGAGCACGAGTGCGATGAGCTGCAGGAGCGCGACCGGCAGCCCGCCGGGCGGCGCCATGCCGCCGTTGAGCAGGGCCGCGAGCAGCGCGCTGGCGCCGGCCGCGCCGAGCAGCGCCCCCAGCAAGCCGATCTGGAGGACGATCAGCGCGCGGCCGAAGAAGGCTAGCAGCAGCCCGACGACGAGGAGGACCCAGGGGCCGATGCCGAACTGGTAGACGTCCATCCCCGCTCCCCCGCCTACTCGAAGCGCGCCGAGGGCGACAGCCCCTCCAGCGGCTCGCGGGTCAGGCGGAGGTACATCGCCCGCAGCGGCCGGTCGAGCGCCGCGGCGCGGGCCACCTCGTCCTCGTAGGTGCCCCGCAGCCCCTCCCGCACGCGCCCCACCTCCCGGTACAGCGCCACCTCGTCGATCGTCGTGAGCCGCCCGTTTTCGACGACGACCTCCCCGTCCACGAGCACCGTCTCGACCGAGGCGCCGTTCTCGCAGTAGACGAGCTGCACCGGCAGGTCGTTGTCGGCGGCGAGGTGGTAGGAGTCACGGGTGAGGATCGCCAGGTCGGCGCGCTTGCCGGCCTCGAGCGAGCCGACCTGGTCGGCCAGGTAGCAGGCGTGCGCGCCGCCCATCGTCGCCATCCGCAGCACCTGCCGCGCCGTCGGCCACTCTGTGTAGTCAACCAGGTTCGAGGTGTGGAGCAGGGCGGCCAGCCGCAGCGACTCCCAGAGGTTCTGGTTGTCGTTGCTGCACGAGCCGTCCGTGCCGAGTGCCACCCGCACGCCGTGGCGCTGCATCGCCCGCAGGCGGGCGACGCCGTTGCCGAGCTTGAGGTTGCTAGCCGGATTGTGCACGATCGTCGCGCCGGCGGCGGCGACGGCCGCGAGCTCCGCGTCGTCGAGCCAGACGCCGTGGGCCAGCGACACGCGCGGCCCGAGCACGTCGAGCGCCTGCAGGCGGCCGACCAGAGTGGTGCCCCAGCGCTGGCGGCACTGCACGGCGTGGGCCTTGGACTCGCCGACGTGCAGGTGCAGGCCCACGTCGTAGCGCTCGGCCAGCGCGGCACAGCCCTGGAACATCGCGTCGCTCAGGCGGTGGACCGCCGACGGCCCGACCAGGCAGGTCAGCCGCGGGCCGCGCCCGCTGAAGGTGGCCAGGAACTCCTCGTAGGCGTCGAGAGTGTGGCCGGTCTCCTGCGCCGTCACCCAGTCCGCCGCGGCCTGCGCCTGCGCCAGCTCGGCCGCGTCGAGCGGCAGGGTACTCTCCCAGGGCAGGTCGGCGAGCAGGTAGGCGACGGCGCCGCGGATGCCGATGCGCTGCATAGCGCGCACCTCGTGCTCCATGCCGGCGTAGGGCAGCCGCGCGCTGGCGAAGTAGTGGTCGAGCACGGTGGTGACGCCGGTGCGGAGCATCTGCGTGCAGGCCAGCAGCGTGCACAGCTCGAGCGCCTCGCCGTCGAGCTGCTGCACGGGGGCGCGCATGCGCAGCCGCCAGATGTCGAGCGGCAGGCCCTCGTAGGAGCCGCCGAACAGCGTCTCGCTGGTGTGGGCGTGAGCGTTCACCAGGCCGGGGATGACGACGCGCCGCGTGCCGTCGAGCACGCGGTCGTAGCGCTCGGCGCGGCGGGCGGCGTCCGGCGGGCCGACGTAGGCGAGCCGCGCGCCGTCGACGACCACGTCGCCGGGGGCGAGGATGGCGTCGGCGGCGTTCATCGTCACGACGGTGGCGCCCTGGATCAGCAGGCGGCTCATCGCGCGTCCCTCCCGGCTGGCTCCCGCCCCGGCGCGAGCCTGCGCGCCAGGGGCGGTCGGATTGTAACAGAGCCGGCCGGCTCTGCCCCGCGGCGTCCGGATGCGCGATGATGGAGGGGAGCCACCCTGGCCAGCGGGCCCGGGCGGGTATCCTCTGCTTTCGGGGGCGCGCGGCGGCGCGATGATGGAGGGGAACCACCCAAGCGGTGCGAGGAGGAGCCGATGGACCTGTACCTGATGCGCCACGGCGAGGCCGAGGACGAGAGCGTGGACCCGCGCCGCCCCCTCACGGCGCAGGGACGCGCCAGCGTCGAGCGGATCGCGGCCACGGCCGCGGCGGCGCGCATGCGCGTCGACCGGCTCTACCACAGCGGCATCCTGCGCGCCCAGCAGACCGCCGAGATCCTGGCCGCCCACCTCGGAGCCCGGGACCGCCTGACGGCGCGGCCGGGCCTGGCGCCGCTGGACCCAGTCGAGCCGGCCATCAGGGCGATCCTCGCCGACGCCGCCGCGCAGGACCTCCAGGCCGTCGCCGTCGTCGGCCACCTGCCCTTCGTCGAGACCCTGACGGCGCGCCTGGTGGCCGGCGACGAGGCGGCACGGGTGGCGGTGTTCGCCACCGGCAGCCTGGCCCGGCTCGTGCCCGGCCCGGGCCGCGACCGCTACGCGATCGCCTGGCTGCTCACGGCCGAGCTCGCCCGGCCGGCCTGAGACCCGCCGCCGCGCTACCGGCGTATAATCCCGCGTTTGGAGCACCTGCCGAGCCCTGGCTGCTACCCCCCGCCGCCGTGAACGGCGGGCCCAGACCGATCCAGAGCACGGCCCCTACCCTGCACCAGGGGCCCACGGTGCGGAGCCGACAACGAGGAGAGCGGCTGTGTCGAGCGTGGCCGTGGTCCAGATGCGCCCCAGGCCGGGCGACGTGGCCGGCAACCGCGCGCGCACGGTCGAGGCGGTGCGACGCGCGGCGGCGCAGGGCGCCGACCTGGTCGTGCTGCCGGAGCTATGCACCACCGGCTACGACTTCGCCGCCGCGGCGGCGCTGATGGCGCAGGCCGAGCCGGTGCCCGAGGGGCCAACGGTCGCCGCTTGGGCGGCGGAGGCGGCGCGGCTGGGGGTGAGTGTCGTCGGCGGGCTGACCGAGCGCGCGCCCGAGGGCTGCTACAACGCCGCCGTTGCTGTGGGGCCGCATGGCGTCGCCGCGGTCTACCGCAAGGCGCACCTGTTCGCCGCCGAGAAGGCCCTCTTCCGACCCGGCGACAGCGGGCCGGTGGTGGCAGAGCTGCCCTGCGGGCGGGTGGGGCTGGTCGTCTGCTTCGACCTGCGCTTCCCCGAGCTGCCGCGCGCCCTGGCGCTGGCCGGCGCCGACCTGCTGGCCGTGCCGACGACCTGGACCGACCTGTACAAGCCGAACCCCTACGACGAGCGGGGCTGGTGCATGGCCAACGTGCTGGCGCAGGTCCACGCCTACGCCAACCGCGTCTACGTCGCCTGCGCCGACCGGGTGGGTGCCGAGGCCGGCGTGCGCTACCTCGGCGCCAGCGTGATCTTCGATCCGGGCGGCGTCCCGCTGGCGTGCCCCGCCAGCCCCGACGGCGAGGAGATCCTAGTCGCGCCGTTCGACCCGGCCCGCGCCCGCGACAAGCGCCTCGGCGACACGAACGACCTGTTCGCCGACCGCCGGCCGGACCTGTACGGCGCCCTGTCCGGCGCGCCGCCAGCGGCGCGCTCCCCGCTCCCAGACGGAGAGGCGGAGCCCACGCAGCAGAACGCGCGACAGCGCTCCGCCGCGTTCGGGAGCTCGACCCCATGAGCGGCCCGCTCGCCGGCCTGCTGGTACTGGACCTGACCTGGTACCTGGCAGGGCCCTACGCGACGATGATCCTGGCCGACCTCGGCGCCGAGGTGCTGAAGGTCGAGCGCCCACCGGCGGGCGATCCCGCTCGCGGCAACGGCCCCTACTGGGACGCCGCCGGCCAGTACAGCTCCTACTTCATGAGCGTCAACCGTGGCAAGCAGAGCGTGCTGGTCGACCTGAAGCAGCCGCGCGGCGTCGAGATCGTGCGGGCGCTGGCCGAGCGCGCCGACGTGCTGGTGGAGAACATGCTGCCGGGGGCGATGGAGCGGCTCGGGCTCGGCTACGAGGCGCTGGCCGCGCGCAACCCGCGCCTGGTGTACGCCTCCTGCTCGGGCTTCGGCCAGACGGGGCCCTACGCCCGCCGCCCGGCCCTGGACGTGATCATCCAGGCGATGGCCGGCACGATGAGCATCACCGGCGAGCCGGACGGCGAGCCAATGCGGGCGGGCGCCTCGATCGGCGACGTCACCGGCGCGCTGTACACCACGATCGGCATCCTGGCCGCGCTGCAGGAGCGCGAGCGGAGCGGCTGCGGCCAGCGCCTCGACGTGGCTCTGCTCGAGGCGCAGGTGGCGCTGCTGGAGAACGCCTTCGCTCGCTACTTCGCCAGCGGCGAGGTGCCCGAGCGCCAGGGGACGAGCCATCCGCTGATCACCCCCTTCCAGGCCTTCCCGACCGCCGACGGCTACCTGGTCGTCGCCGCCTCGCCGCAGGCGCACTGGTGGGCGCTCTGCCGTGTGCTCGGCCGCGACGACCTCAAGGACGACCCGCGCTTCGCCGAGCGCGCGGCGCGCACGCGCCACCGTGCCGAGCTGATCCCGCTGCTCAGCGCCATCTTCCGCGAGCGCCCGACGGCCGAGTGGGTCGCCCTGCTCAGCGAGGCGGGCGTGCCCTGCGGGCCGGTGAACACGATCGACGCGGTGGCCGCCGACCCGCACCTGGCAGCGCGCGGCGCGTTCGTGGACATCGACGTGCCCGGCCTCGGCCCCGCCCGCACGGTGAACAGTCCGCTCCACCTCGACCGCACCCCCGCCGGCCCGGCCGGCCCGCCGCCGCGCCTCGGCGAGCACACCGACCGCGCCCTGACCACCCACCTCGGCCTCGACGCCGCCACTCTGGCCGCGCTGCGGGCCGAGGGGGTCATCGGCTGATGAAGACCGGGGGCGTGGCCGCTAGCCAGGCCAGTCGCCTGCCGCCCCAGTGGCACGGCCAGGGCTGCGCCGACAGCCCTGCCAAATCGTCGGGGCTGGATGGCCGGGTGCTGGCGGTGGCCAACAGCCGGCTATCCATGCCTGACCGAGGATTGGCGCCAGGGCCGCACGGCGTGGGATACTGACTGGCGTCGCCCGCGTGGAGCCCGAGCGGCCGCGCGCGCCTGGGTGACAGGCGAAGCGTGCGTCGCCATCAACGCGCAAGGAACGGTGATGATCGTAGCCGAGACGCCGGGCGGCGAGGGCTCGCCCACGCTGATCGCTGGCCCCTGGACGCGCGCGGCGCGCCAGGCGGCGGTCGACCAGGAGTCGCTGCAGGCGTTCGTCGAGTTCTTCGGTCGGTCGATGCGCACGCGGCGCTGGTCGCCGTGGCACGACCTGCCGGTGGACGAGATCCGCGACCACGGCGCGCGGCTGAGCTGCGACACGATCCACCTGCTCGGGGGCTTCCTAGGCATCGAGGAGTACGTCGGCGACTTCGTGCGCGACGGGCTGGGGGGCTTTCAGCACTGCCGCACCCGCCGCAACCTGCACCTGCAGTGGGGCGCCGAGGAGCTGCGCCACGGCGTCGCGCTCGAGCAGGTACTACTGCACACCGGCGCGCGCACCCAGGAACAGCTCGACGCCTACCACGCCGAAGTGGCGGAGCGCCAGTGGTCCTACGGTGACCACGGCGGCGTGGACGGCCCGCTCGGCGGCGCCATCTACGGCATGCTCCAGGAGCGCTCCACTTACGTCAATTACGAGCAGCTCCGCCTCCGCGTGCGTGCCGAGTGCGGGCTGCCTGCCCGCAGCACGCCGGCCGAGGCGCAGCGCGGCCGGCAGCTCGGCGTGGCCGAGGTGCTGCGCCTGATCGCCCAGGACGAGATCGCCCACCACGGCATGTACCTGAAGCTGGTCCAGATCTACCTCCGCTACTTCCCCGAGGAGACGCTGGACAAGTTCCAGACAGTGGCCAGCCGCTTCCACATGCCCGCGCTGCGGCTCATCCCGAACCGTCGCGAGTTCCTGGGCGCGATGCGGCGCACCCAGGTCTTCGACGCCGACAAGTACCAGGCGCTAGTGCTCGCGCCGATCCTGCGGGCGCTCGGCCTGGAGGACCCGCTGCTAGGCATCGCGCCGTCGACACCGTGACGGAGCGCGCCGGTGGGGCGCAGCGTCGGTCCGATTCCCGCCGCGGCGCCGCACTGGGCAGCCGAACAGAGGGGCAAGCATCTTGAGCAGCGCCGGAGGGCCCGAGGAGCCGCTGCTGCTGGAGCGCGACGGCGCCCTGGCCACGATCGTCTTCAACCGCCCCCGCGCGCGCAACGCCATCACCACCGAGATGTGGCACCGTCTGCAGGGCCTCCTGCGCGAGCTGGCCGCCGACGATGCCACGCGCGTCGTGCTCTTCCGCGGCGCCGGCGAGCGGGCGCTGGCCTCGGGCGCCGACATCGGCGAGTTCGGCCAGACGCGCAGCAGCCGCGAGGGCGCGATCGTTGCCTACCACCTCGTCAGCGACACGATGAGCCTCATCGAGCGCCTGCCCCAGCCGACGATCGCCCTGATCCACGGCTACGCCGTCGGCGCCGGCTGCGAGCTGGCCATCGCCTGCGACCTGCGGATCGCCTCCGACACGGCGCGGGTCGGCATCCCGGCGGCGAAGCTGAACATCACGATCGGCCAGCGCCACATCCGCCGCCTCGTCTCGCTGGTCGGGCCGGCGCGGGCCAAGGACCTGCTGATGACGGCGCGGCTGCTCGACGCGGCGGAGGCGCTGCGCGTGGGGCTGGTCGACTACGTGGTGCCCCAGGCCACGGTCGACCAGTTCGCCCGCGACCTGGCCGAGCGGATCGCGGCCAACGCGCCGTTCGCCGTGCGCTGGGCGAAAGAGGTGATCAACCGCTGCCTGGACGACCCGGGCCTGGCCACCGCCGCCGACGACGCCGAGGTCGCCACCCGTTACGTGCTCACCGCCGACTTCGCCGAGGGCGTCCGCGCCTTCCGCGAGAAGCGCGCCCCCCATTTCAGCGGGCAGTAGCCGATCGCCAGCGCCGACTCGCCCTGCCCCGGTCGCTCCCCGCGCCACGCGATCTATCGCCGACGGGATAGCAGGCCCGCGACTATGCTACGATGAGGCCCCACCAGGCAGAGAGACGCGCGAGCGGCGGACGTCCGCGGCAGGGAGGAGCGGGGCATGGCAATCGAGAGCACGGGGGTTGGGCCAGCGACGGCGGGCGGGCCGAGCTTGGCGCGGTTCCAGAAATCGTACGAGAAGCGGCGGCCCTACCGCGACGCGATCCAGTACCCGCCGCTCACGCCGGGCGTGACGGACACGATCGACGTCCACTGTCACGCCCACGAGAACCAGCAGGACGGCCTGGCCCTGGCGAAGCACGCCTCCACCTGCGGCATGGGCGGGCTGCTGTACAAGACGCTCCCCGCCCGCGAGCAGCCGACGACGACGCTGGCCGGGATCAAGGAGGGCTTGCACCGCTGGGCCGACGCCGAGCAGGTCGAGCCGATCCAGGTCTGGGCCGGCTTCACCACCGACCGCTGGAACGGCGGGCCCACCCGCGCCGCCGTCGAGCCGCAGCTCAAGGCGGGGGTGCGCGCGGTGTGGATGCCCACGGCCAGCCACGCCAACTCGGTGTACCTCACCGGCGGCTGGCGGCGCTGGTGGGACGACACGGCCCCGCCGGGCGACCTGGCCGAGCCGATGCCGCTCGAGGAAGCGATCAAGCTGACCGGCATGTACGTGCTCAAGGACGGCAAGCTCGATCCGGAGGTCGCCGAGATCGTGCGGCTGTGTCAGGAGCACGACGCGGCGCTGTTCTTCGGCCACCTGACGCCGCCGGAGCAGGACGCGCTGGCCGAGGAGGTCGACCGCCAGGGCTTCAAGAAGGCCGTGATCGACCACCCGTTCAGCCTGTACGTGAACCTGTCGCCGGAGCGGATGCAGCAGTTCACGCGCCTCGGCATCTACCTGAACTTCACCTACGACGAGCTGTCGCCGCTGATGGGCGTCGACCCGAACGCGATGGCCCAGGCGATCCGCGCCGTCGGCCCCGAGCACTGCACACTATCGAGCGACGCCGGCGAGCCGCTGTTCCCGAACTCGGTGGAGGCCATGCGGCTGATCACGGCCTACATGCGGGCCTTCGGCTGCACCGACGCGGAGATCCGCCAGATGGCCGTCGACAACCCGCGCTACCTCGTCGGCGCCAGCTAAAGGCGGGGGGGTGGGGGTGTCCGCCAGCCGCTTCTACGGAGATGCGGGATGTCCCCCGCCCTTCTCCAGTCAAAGACCGGGGGTGTGCGGGTGTCCCCCACCCTCCTCTAGTTAGAGAACGGGAGTGTGGAGGTGTCCCCCACCCATAGTGAGGGATATCCTATGGACCTGGGACTGACCGGCAAGGTCGCCGTCCTGACGGGCGGCAGCAAGGGCATCGGCTACTGCTCAGCGCTGGCGCTGGCCCGCGAGGGGGCGAACGTTGCCATCTGCGCTCGCGGGCAGGAGGGGCTGGAGCGGGCGGCCGCCGCCCTGCGCAAGGAGACCGGCTGCGAGGTGCTGACCGTCGTCGCCGACATGGGCGTGCGCGAGGACGTGAAGCGCCTGATGGCCAGCGCCGCCGAGCGCTTCGGCAAGATCGACATCCTGGTGAACTGCGCCGGCAGCTCGCCCGGCGGGCTGCTCCTGGACATCACCGAGGAGCAGTGGCTGACCAGCCTGAACCTCAAGTTCCTCGGCTACGTGCGCGCGATGACCGAGGTGATCCCGTACATGCTGCGGAACGGCGGCGGGCGGATCGTGAACGTCATCGGCAATGACGGCGTGAAGCCGATCTACTGGGAGCTGACGCCCGGCGCGGCCAACGCCGCCGGCATGAACACGACGCTGGCTCTGGCCGAGCAGTACGCGCCGCACGGCATCCTGATCAACGCCGTGAACCCGGGCCCCGTGGACACCGACCGCTGGGACGGCCTCGAGAAGCAGATGGCCAAGGACCGCGGGATCAGCCAGCAGGAGGCGCACGACCTGGCCGTGAAGAGCATCCCGCTCGGGCGCATCTGCCGCCCGGAGGAGGTCGCCGACCTGGTCTGCTTCCTCGCCTCCGCCCGCAACACCTTTATCACCGGCGCCCTCATCAACGTCGACGGCGCGCAGCGCAAGGCGATCATGGACACGTAGGGAGGCCGCGATGCAGCGGGTGAAGCTGGCACCGCTGGACCGGGTGGAAGTGCTGTCGCTGATGGACAACTCGGTGGACGTGCTGATGGCCAGCACGCCCGTCGCCAGGCGCGCCGAGCGGCCCCGCAACGCCTTCGAGCGGCCGCAGCTCCGCGCCGAGCACGGCGTCAGCATGCTCGTCACCATCGAGCGCGCCGGCCACCGCACGACCTTCCTGTTCGACACGGGCGTGACGCCCGACGGCGTGCTGCACAACCTGGAGGTGCTCGAGCTGCGGCTCAACGACGTCCAGGCGCTCGTCCTCAGCCACGGCCACACCGACCACGTCGGCGGCGTCACGGGCATGCTCGACCGCTACGGCCAGTGGCGGATGCCGATCCTGCTCCACCCCGACGCCTTCCGCACCCGCCGCCAGGTCCACCTCGACGGCAAGATCACCGACCTGATCCCGCCCAGTCGCCAGGACCTCGAGCGCGAGGGCATCGAGCTGGTCGTCGAGCGGGGGCCGTCGTTCCTGTTCGAGCAGAGCGTGCTGATCACCGGCCAGATCGAGCGGACGACCGATTTCGAGAAGGGCATGCCCACCCAGCAGGCGCTGATCGACGACCAGTGGCAGCCCGACCCCTGGATATACGACGACCAGGCGATCGTGATGCACCTGCGCGGCAAGGGCCTGATCATCCTCACCGGCTGCGGCCACGCCGGCGTGATCAACACGATCCGCGACGCGCGGCGCCAGACCGGCGTCGAGCCGATCCACGCCGTGATCGGCGGGTTCCACCTGACAGGCGCCATCTTCGAGCCGGTCATCGCCCCCACCGTCGCGGCGCTGAAGGAGATCCAGCCGGCCGTGCTGGTGCCCGAGCACTGCACCGGCTGGAAGGCCCACCAGGCGCTCGCCCGCGAGCTGCCCGACGCCTACCTGCCCAACTCCGTCGGCACGCGGCTCGTCTTCCAGGCCGAGTAACCGATGTCGGCAGACCTGTCGCCCTCTACCGCGGCCGCGTTGCCCACGGGCGTGGCCGCCGAGCCGCCCGCCGCGGGCCGTGGGCTCGCCCTCTGGATCGTCACCATCTCCCACGGCTTCAACCATCTCCAGGGGAACATGTACAACGTGCTCTATCCCCTGATGATGACCGACCTCGACTTCGGCTACTTCCAGATCGGCCTGCTCACCATGGCCTTCACCCTCACCGTCAACGGCCTGCAGGTGATGTGGGGGTTCGTCACGCCCTACTTCTCGCGGGCGGCGCTGCTGGGCTTCGGCAACTCGTTGATGGCGATCGCCACCGCCGCCACGGGCTTCGTCCACGGCTACCCCCAGCTCGTCGCCACCCGCGTCGTGAGCGGCATCGGCTCCAGCCCACAGCACCCCGTTGGCTCGACGCTGCTGGTCGGGCTGTTCCCGAAGGCGCGGGGGCGGGCGCTGGCGCTCCACACCACCGGCGGCAACGCCGGCACGTTGGCCGCCCCGCTGATCGTGGGCGCGCTGATCACGGTGCTGGACTGGCGCAGCGTGTTCCTCATCGTCGCCGTGCCGAGCCTGATCTTCGGGCTGGCCTACGTGCTCATCCGCGAGCGCGGCGGCGCGCCGGGCGCGGCGAAGCAGCGGGGCAGCGGCACGTCGCTGGAGACCTACAAGCGCTGCCTGCGCAACCGCAACCTGATCATCGTCTCGCTGGTCCAGATGGTCGGCGCGGCCGGGCGCGGCCAGGGCATCGACATTGCCTTCCTCACGCCCCACCTGGTGCGCGACTTCGGTCTCGCGCTGTCCACCGCCTCGCTGCTGATCAGCGTGCTCCAGTTCGGCGCGCTGTGCGGCCCGCTGCTGTTCGGCTGGCTCTCGGACCGCGTCTCGCGCAAGGGGATCCTGCTCCTGTCGCTGGTGCTGGCCACGCTCACCACCTACGGACTGGCGGTGGCCCAGGCGCCCGGACCGCTGCTGCTGCTCAACCTGCTCGCCTACGGCATGGTCGTCAACTCGCGACTGGTGATCACCCAGGCGCTGGTGGCCGACTCGGCGGTGGGCTCGGGCGAGAGCGCCGACGCGGCGTTCGGCCTCTACTTCTTCGTGGGGTTCATCTCCGCCCCGATCTGGACGCTGATCATCGGCTGGATCATGGAGAGCTACGGGTTCACGGCCGGCTTCTCGGCGATGGCCGCGACCTACGTGGCCGCGATCGCCCTGGTCTCCTTCATCCGCGACACCACGCCGCGCGCTGTCGCCCGCGGCTAGCCAGCCGGGTGGAGCAGCGGCGCCTATAATGCCGGCAGGAGGACAACCCGAGAGCGGCCGATGGTGATCGCGCGGCAAGGGCTAACGCTCGCGGAGTTCCTGGCGCTACCCGAAGAGAAGCCAGCGCTCGAGTACTTCGAGGGGGTCGTAACGCAGAAGGTGGTACCGAAGGCGCGGCACAGCTTATTGCAGGGCATGCTGACCCAGTCGGTAAACCAGCTCGCCTGGCCACGGAAGCTGGCGCTGGCCTTCCCGGAGCTGCGGACTACCTACCAAGGCGCTTCGATCGTGCCCGACGTATCGGTGTTTCGCTGGGAGCGGATCCGCCTCGACGCGAACGGCGAGCCGGAGGACGACTGCTACGATCCGCCGGACGTGGCGATCGAGATTCGGTCGCCCGGCCAGAGCGTGCGCCGCCTCGTCCAGCGCTGCGAGTGGTACGTCGCGAACGGCGTCGCGCTCGCGCTGCTCGTCGATCCGCTCGACCGTTCGGTGCGCTTGCTTAGCCCCGGACAGGCTCCGCGCGTCTTGCGCGGCGACGACCCGATCGACCTCGGCGCGGTCGTGCCAGAGCTACGCTTCACTGTGAACGAGCTGTTCGGCGCGCTACGGCTGGGCTGAGGCGAGGCCCGGCAGGCGGTGGACCGGCGGCACGCCCGGAGCGGTGGCGTCGAGGAGGGGCAAGATGCTCAGCGCGGACGAGCGGCCTCCGCCGACGGCGATGAAGGTGTAGGCGCGGTCGGCGGCCAGGGTGGCGTCGGGGATGCTCGCCACCGTCGCGCCCGAGCCGGCCAGGCGCAGGACCAGTGGCCGCGTGCCGCCCGGCGCGTCGGCGTAGGCGCTCGCCTCACCGTAGGCGACGGGGGACGTCGCCGCGTCGGCCACGGTGAGGACCAACGGCGGCGCGTCCGGGGCGCCGTGCACGAGGCGGATGAGCGCGGGCCCGCCGACCGGCGCCAGGCTCTCGTCGTCGAGGGCGAGGGGTGCGGCGGGCGCTGCCAGGGCGACGACGGTGTACAGGTGGCCCGTCGCCAGGCGGAGCTCCTGAACGCTGGCTTCGTCGGGCGGGGTGCCGCTCGGCGCTAGCGCCACGTTGTGCGGCCCGCTCGGCAGGACCAGGTAGCCGCTGTCCCGCCCGAAGCCCAGGGCCGGGACCGCCAGCGCGTCGTCCACCAGCACGTCGACGGCCGGCACGCCCGCCTCGGCGTGGACGATGCGGAGCTGGGCGTTCGCCGGCGGCGCCTGGGCGACCGCGAGCGGCGCGCCGCGGGCGACGAGCCAGGCGGCGGCCAGCGCGAGCGCGGCCAGAGCAGCTAGCAGACTGCGATCGACCTTCACTGGACAGTAAGCGGGCGACTCACGGGCCGGGCGCCGGCTCGCCCGTGTAGCGCTCGTAGAGCGCCTTGTACCAGGCGAGGCGCGCCTGCTCCGCGGCGCCGTACTCGTCCATGCCGCGCTGCATCCAGGCCGGGTCGCTCGCCTCCACGCCGTGCAGCCACTCCAGCGCCGCGCTACTGAGGTGGGCGCGGTAGGCCACGGCGTCGGCGTGGACCTCGGCCAGCGACTCGGGCGGCGGAACGGGCGTCCGCTCCGGATCGAGGACGACCATCGCCTCGAGGAAGTTGCCCAGCGACTCGCGCCAGCCCTCGGTGCTCGGCGGCACGGTCATCATCATCTGGACGTAGGCCAGCAGCCGCACGAAGTCCTCGGTGACCTGCTCGTCGGCATCGAGGTAGGCCGCCTCGTCGGGGGCCACGGTGTGGCCCTGGGCGGTCAGGCGCTGGCTGAGCGACAGCGGCGGGCCAGCGGCGGGAACCTCTTCCTGGCTCGCGGCGGGGAAGGGACCAACGCCTAGCAGCAGGAGCGCGCCCAGGAGCGCTACGGTCACCGAGGCGCCAAGGGCGCCCCGCGCCCCGTCGATCCGCTTCGCGGCAGCACTGATCATCGCGGGGGGATAATAGCATAATCGCTCGCGGTGTGTTGGCCGCCACGAGCACACCGCGAATCACTCCGAAGGAGCCTTTAGCCGTGGCAGGCGGCGACGAAGGCTTCGAACAGGCGAACGCTCGGCTCGTGGCCGGGTGTGAGCTCCTCCGGGTGGAACTGCACGGCCAGCGCGAAGGGATGGCCCTCGTGCTCCAGAGCCTCGACCACGCCGTCCGGAGCGTGGGCCACGTCGCGCAGGCCCGGCGCCAGGCGGGCCACGGCCTGGTGGTGGAGGCTGTTCACGCGCAGGTCGGTGGTGCCCAGCACGCGGGCCAGCCGGCTGTTCGGCGCCACGGCAATAGGGTGCACCAGGTCGTCCCGCTCGCCCAGGTACTGGTGCCGCCAGGCGCCTCGCACCTGGTGGCCGATGTCCTGGTACAGCGTCCCGCCGGCCGCGACGTTGAGGGTCTGCTGGCCGCGGCAGATGCCGAGGATCGGCCGCTCCTCGCCCAGCGCCCAGCGGGCCAGCGCCAGCTCGACGCGGTCGCGCAGCGGATCGACCCCATCCACGCCGCACTCCGGCCGCGGCGTCTCGCCGTACTGCAGGGGATCGACGTCGCCGCCGCCCGGCAGGAGCAGCCCGTCGAGCCGCTCGTACAGGGCGCGCAGCAGCTTCTCGTCGTCGAGGAGCGGGATCAAGACCGGCAGGCCGCCGGCCTCGGCCACCGACCGTACGTAAGCCGCGTTCTGGCGGTAGCCGGCGGGCGAGAGGCCGCGCGCGGGCGACGCCCCGCAGGGGATGCCGACCAGCGGCGGCTTCCCGCGCCAGCGGGTCGGGGCGCGCCGGCGCCCCACCTGGCTGGCGCTACGCGGGGCCGCCGGCCGCTCGGTCCGCATGGTCCGTCAGGAGACGCCAGCCGGCTCGAGCTCCCCTTCGCCGCGGATGCGCTTGCCGCCCTCCAGCCGGCGGAGCTGGTCCAGGCTGTCGAGCCGATCGACGTAGAGGATGCCGTCGAGGTGGTCGACCTCGTGCTGGAGCGCCTGGCCGAAGAAGCCCTCGCCCTTCAGGCGCACGTCACGGCCGTGACGGTTCTTGGCCTTGAGGGTCACTGCCCAGGCCCGCTTCACCTGCGCCCAATAGCCTGGCACCGACAGGCAGCCCTCCTCGGGCTCCCACTCGCCCTGCATCTTCACGATCTCGGGGTTGACCAGGGTGGTGAGCTGCCCCTCGATCTCCATGACCATCAGGCGCAGGGGGATACCTATCTGCGGCGCGGCTAGCCCGGCGCCATGCGCGGCGCGCATCGTGTCGATCATGTCCTGGATGATCGGGTCGAGCGATTTGTCGAAATGCTTGATGCGCTTGGACTTCTGGCGCAAGAGCGCATTCTCCAGCGTCAGGATGGGCCGGACCGCCATGTCGTCTGCCTCCGCGCGAGGGAAGATCGGGCCGCGGGCGCGATGGCGGCGGCCGCGGCGCCTGGTCGAGATCGGGTACAGCTAACGTAATCATAGCACAGCGCTGGCGGGGCGGCGTGGCGCGGGCCGCTAGTCCGGCCGCCAGCCGCGCGCCGCGAGGCGGGCGGCGGCGCGCTCGTAGGGGCCGAGGTCGTACAGCTCGTCCAGCGGCACATCCTCGCCGAGCTGGAGCACCTCGGCGGCGTGGCGGGCGATCTCGGCGCGCGTCTCCGGCGTGCTGGCGCCGTCGCTGTAGGCGTGCACCGTGCGATCGTAGATCAGCGCCGCCGTCTCGGCGTCGGTGTCCAGGAAGCTCTGGATCAGCGGGATGGTGCCGGCGCGGTTCTCGCGAATGTAGCGCAGGCCCATCAGGGTCGTGGTGACCACGTCGTCGACCAGGTCGGGCTGCGCCTGGACCAGCGCCGTGGCCGCGCCGAGCCCGCCGTTGATGCCGACGGCGTAGTCGCCGAGGTCGAGCAGCTTGTGGTAGCCCTGCCCCAGCCGCTCGAGCTCGACGTCCTGCGGCGCCGCGATCACCACGGCCGCGGCCGCGCCGTTGGCCAGCGTGGCGACGCGGGCGTTGCCCGGCACGCCGACGATGGAGACGTCGGTCAGGCTCAGCCCGAGCGTCTGGAAGGCCAGCCCCAGCTCGGTGTACAGCGAGCTGCCGACCGCGTCGACGGCGACCGTCTTGCCCTTCAGGTCGGCCGGCGTGCGGACATCCGGCTGGGCGTAGAGCATGTAGGTGGACTTGTCGATGCTCAGCATCAGCACGACCACCGGCGCGCCGCCGAGGCGCGCGTTGAGCACCGAGCCGGCCGAGGCGCTGAAGTCGAGGTTGCCGCCGACCATCGTCTGCACGCCGACGCGGCCCACGATCAGCGGCGTCTCCATCGCCAGGCCGTTGGCGGCGTCGAAGCCCTTCTCCTTCGCCACGTAGAAGGGCAGGAAGGGCATCGTCGTCGAGGGCACGGCCACCGTCACCGGCCGCGGCGGCCGCGCGGGCGTGGGCGCCGCCGGCGGGGCCGCGCTGGCCGCGGGAGCGGCCGCCGAGGTGGTAGCCGGCGGGACCGCGCCGGCCGCGGGAGCGGCGGCCGGCGCGGGCGCGGGGCCGCCCGACCGGGCCGCCGGCGGGGACGGCGCGCAGGCCAGCAGCAGCGCGGCCACGGCCAGCGCGGCGGCGAGCCGCGGCGCCCGCCGTGGCCGCGGCGCCCTGGCACAACGCGGGATGCGGCCGCCGGTGAGCGGGACGGCGCGGCCCGCGGCTGACCCGCCGGCCACGGCAGAGGCGACCCGCTCGCGGCGACCCTGGCCGGCCACTACGGCCCGTCCGGCGGGCGCGGATAGATCACCTCGCCGGCCCGCACGGTCAGCACCGGCACCAGGCGCTGCTGGGCGGTGAGCTGCTGGCGCTGGGAGTCCATCGCCGTCCACGGCTGCTCCTCGAGCCGCAGCACCGACACGTCGGCGACGCGGCCCACGGCCAGCGAGCCCAGCTCGTCGGCACGGCCGATCAGCTCGGCGGCGCGCACGGTGGCCATCGCCACCAGCTCCTCCAGCGGCACGCCGACCGCCAGCAGCTTCGACATTACCGTCGGCAGGTCGTAGACCAGCCAGGACAGGTTGCGGTGGCTGCCGTCGGTGGAGACCGTGTCCGGGGGGAACTGCTGGTCGAGCAGCCGCTGCGCCACCTCGAAGTTCAGGTTGCTGCTGCCGTGGCCGAGGTCGAAGCGCACGCCGCGGTCGCGCGCCTCGCGCACCACCGGGTACAGGCGGCCGTTGGCGTCGAGCAGGCCGCCGCGCTGGCCGGTGTACATGTGGGTCACGATGTCGCCCGGACGGAGCAGCTCGACGATCTCGCCGATCGGCAGCGTCGGCTCGTCGCTCCAGGTCTCGCCGACGTGGACCATCAGCCGCGTGCCCAGCTCGTCGGCCAGGGCGCGGCCGCGGCGCAGCGGCTCCATGCCCAGGCTGCCCACGCAGCTCCGGATGGCGTGCATCTTGATCCCCAGCAGGCGGTCGCCGTTGGCCTGCAGCGTCGCGGCGATGCCGTCGGGGTCGATCAGGCGCGGGTCGCCCAGGTTGGCGAACTGCGGTCCGACGATCGAGCCGAGCGTCGACAGGTGCAGGTAGGCCAGCACGCGCGTCTTGGCCTGAGCCATCGCGCCGTCGCGGAACAGCGGGAAGGCGGCGTGGCCGGATGAGCCGGCGTCGACGACCGTGGTCACGCCGCGGCTGACGCCGACGTGGTCCGGCGGCAGCCCCTGTCCCATGCCGTGGAAGCAATGAACGTGGCCGTCGATCAGGCCGGGCAACACCAGTGTGCCGCTCACGTCGAGGACGTCGGCCCCGTCGGCGGCGAGGGCTGGCCCCACCGCCGCGATCCGCCCGTCGCGCACCAGTACGTCGCTCGGCCCGTCGATCCCCTGGGCCGGGTCCATCACTCGCCCGCCCCGCAACAGCAGCCCGCCCGTCGCCATCCGCTCCTCCCCCGCCAAAGTGCCCCTATCATACACGGCGCCCCGCGCGGCATGCCCGGCCGCGGGCCCGCCGCGCCCCGCGGGGCGCTGGTCGAGCGAGCCCAGGTCACCAGCGGCGAGGGCGGAGCCGGTTGGACTGGCCGCTCACAGCGGCGGGTCGGCCTCGCGGGCGCGGCCGAGGGCGGCGCGGGCCTCGGCGACGAGGTACAGCGAGCCGGCGACGACGACCAGGTCGCCGGGGCCGCGCTGCCGCTGGGCGTGCTGGATCGCCGCCGCCACGTCGGGGATGGTCTGGACGCGCAGGCCGAGGGCGCGCGCGGCCCGGGCGACCTGGTCGCGCGGCGTGGCGCGCGGGTGGTGCGCCTCGGTAGCGTAGAGGCGCGCCACGACTGGCGCCAGGGCGGCGAGGATGCCCGGCGTGTCCTTGTCCGCCGCCGTGCCGAGCACGAGCAGGCGGCGCGGCGCCGGAAAGTAGCGCTCCAGCGCCGCCGCCAACGCCGCCGCCCCGGCCGGGTTGTGCGCGCCGTCGGCGAGCACCAGCGGCGGGCCGGGCGCCAGGACCTCCAGGCGGCCGGGCCAGCGCACGCGGGCCAGGCCCTGCGCCACCGCCGCCGGCGAAACGGCCAGGCCGCGGTCGACGAGCGCTTCGGCCGCCCCCACCGCCACCGCCGCGTTCGTCCACTGATGGTCGCCGACCAGCCCGAGCCGCAGGCCAGCGTAGGTGGCGTGCCGCCCGACCAGGGCGTCGCCCTCGCGCCGCACCGCCAGCCGCGCCGCCGCTGGAGCATCAGCCGCGCCGGCCAGGCGCAGCTCGGCGCCGCGCGCCGCCGCGACCGTCTCGATCACCGCCAGCGCCTCTGGCGCCTGCGGCGCGCTGACGGCGATGCTGCCCGACTTGATCACGTCCGCCTTCTCGCCGGCGATCGCCGCCACGGTGTCGCCGAGCACCTCGGTGTGGTCGAGGGCGATCGGCGTCAGCACGGCGATCTCCGCGCGCACGGCGTTCACAGCGTCCAGGCGGCCGCCCAGACCGACCTCCAGCACCGCCACGTCGACCGCCGCCTCGGCGAAGTGGAGCAGCGCCAGCGCCGTGGCCGCCTCGTAGGTCGTCACCGCGCCCAGCTCGGGCGCCGTCCGCGCCAGGTCGCCGCTCGCGGCGCGCACGCGCTCCAGCCCCGCGGCAAACGCCTCGGGCGGGATGAGCTGGCGGTCGACCTGAATCCGCTCGCGGTAGGTGTGTAGGTGCGGCTGGGTGTAGAGGCCGATGCGGTGGCCCGCGGCGCGCAGGATGCTCTCCAGCATCGCCGCCGTGGAGCCCTTGCCGTTCGTGCCGGCGACGACGACGACGCGGTAGGGCGGCTCGGCCACGCCCAGCCGCTCGAACAACCGCCGCGGGC